>Ga0207103_10031_pt1 | contig 39489 bp, 52 predicted proteins | sample Alteio_BWMinHeat_81_FD_153546 | JGI IMG/M metagenome (GOLD analysis project Ga0207103, IMG submission 153546) | Enriched cells from forest soil in Barre Woods Harvard Forest LTER site, Petersham, Massachusetts, United States -... | ecosystem: Environmental > Terrestrial > Soil > Temperate forest >...
TTCAATCAAGAGTTCGGAAACATTTTGATGGTGCGTTCATAGAGCGTTGCCGCTTCCTTTTCAAGAGGTTCTTCAGCGACGTTGGGCAAGTTCATGTTCTCTTCGCTGGTGGGAACGCTATGCAAGAGATTGGCAACGAACCGTGCGGCGGCGGTCTTCGCTTCCTCAATCCCCGATGCCCCTGCGAAATCGCCGTCAATGTGCAGGGGGCGGCGCTTCCCCCTAAACAGGTTGAGCGAGTACACTTTCTTTCTGCTGACGACACCCACGGGCAAGATTTCAAAATGGAAGCCGTATCGCTGCGTAGCCGTTACGAAACTTCCTGCTGGGAGAATACTATCTGCTTCACCACCCGCTTTAATCCATGTGAGCATTTGTGTTCCTCGTAGCCCTGATAGGCTACTCTTGTTTGGTGTTCGTTCTTTCGTCATTAACCTTTTTGAGCCGTTAGGAGCGAAGCCAGGATGGTCCTAACCCATGTTCTGCCCTTCATCACAGTCGGCCAGGCGCTTTAGGGCGACGGCCACCATCTCCCATTCAATTTCCGTGCTAATACAACGCCGTCCGGTCATCTTGCAGGCTAGAGCGATGGTGGCAGTGCAGCCGAACGGGTCTGCAACGAGATCACCGGGTTTGGTCAAGGCAGGTAGCCAATGCACGAACGGGTCGAGAGGTTGCTGCCACGGATGATAAAGTTTCACCCGCTTGCTGACGGTGATAGTGTCGGTGACTGGTCCTTGTACGCATGGTTTGCCTTTTGAGAACAGTAGCACAGGTTTCCAAGAACCCAGGAAGGAATAGGCGACGACATTACACGCTTGACGAAAGACAATAGCCAACGTGTGAATGGGGGTAAACTCCTTGAACAGAGAACCCACCTTGATAATGTCTGCCGGACCACACTGCACGGCCAAGAGTCCGCCGTCTTTGAGTTTCGTTTCGGCCAGTTCCGCCAACCACGAATAATGCTCAAGTTTCTCAGGAGTATCGGGCCACGGCGGGTCCGTCCAGATGTGGTCCACCATCGGCCAGTCAAATTCCCGGTTGTCGGCATGATGCACTTGCCAGTTCTCGCTGCATAGGCCGAGTGCGGCGACGGCTTCGGCTATATATTCTTTGCGCCGTTCCTGGCTCGCACATTTACCAATTTCAAGACCGTAACGAGCAAACTGGTGGAGAGAATTGACCCGCTTGGCCTTGTCTGGATTCTTGGCAACAGCCATGTAGTAGCGGCGCTCACGCTCCTTGACCTCACAATACTCATTGGCCACCTGTTGCCAGTGACCGTGGCCGAACTGTTGGCGCACCGTTTCCTTTGCCGCAATTAGCCAGTGGCCAATCTGTGAAGCCTGTTCGATGGTGGAATGAATAACGCCGCCGACATGCCGGTTGGCGCTATTGACGCACCGGAAAAGTTGCAGCAGAGTCAGGGGGAGAGTGAGTGGCAGAGTCATGGTCGTAGCTCCGTTTACAGTGCGAGTGTAAGCGGTGCTAAGTTGACTCTACTTAGCTTACAGAAGTCATCGCTCGGAGCCAACCTACTTCAAACACACCTGTCTGACTGCTTCGGTTGGCCCGACTCGTGGTATCCTATACCCGTGCGACTTCACCGTGAGACTTATACCAATACCATAGTTCAGAAAAAAAGCAACATAAAAACGGCAACAGCGTTGAAATAGTTCAGAAAAAAAAGCAATAGAGAAAACGGCAACAGCGTTGCCGTTTTGTTGCCGTTCTGAAGGAATATAGTTTTGGAAAAACGGCCAATAGCGAAGAAACAAGAAGTCTTATTAGTTGCCTCGGCCAGCAGTGTCACAGCCGAGAATTGATCTGGCTGTTAATGGTACGGTAAACAGTCGCCGTCGTCAGCAAGAGTTCCCGGTAAGTCTTCCCGTTCATACCCGACTTGCGAGAGCAGAGGAACACTTCGTCCGTTCGCCCTTGCACCCTAATCGACTGCTCACGCCCATCCTTCAACACGGGGAGGAACTGAGACACGTCGTATAACCGCCGAACTGCTGCACAGTCGTCATAGGACAGCAGCCACGGATGAGCGCAGTTGAACAGCAAATCCCGCAACTCCGTGTGTTCGGCAACCTTCATGTACTTCCGATAGTTCTTGCGACCATTGACGAAGTAGGTGGGATCAAGGTACATGCACGCCTTACCTCGGACCTTCACCACGTCCCGAAAGTGCAGGGCGGTAAGCCGTACCTTCAACCGGGCGAGTTGTTGGTGAGCGGCCATTAAGCTCTCTTCAACGGTGGAAAACAGCTTGTTCTTCTTAACTGGCGTCCGCTCCTTGCCGCCAGCCCGTGTAAAGTGTTGCCTGACCAGCTTGGACACCGCTTGGTTCAAAACCACGTCTTTATCGCCATCGGGATCGCAGTAGCGTTTCGTCTGCTTGTGCATGTGAAACACCAACTTGACACATGGGTTCCACAGCCTCTTGGCCTCATGCGCAAGTTCCTCCGGCCAGTCCCGCACGGCCCGCCAAAGGCAGATCACGGACGAATCCAGATCGTTCAGCCAGACCGGGTGGCCTGTCGGAAGGTAGGGTGCGAGTGACAGAAAGATGCCGCCCGCACCAACGAAGAGTTCTCGAAACTCCCGGCCCATTGTCACCAGAGGCCGGAGGTTGTCGAGGATCGCCAGGTGCAGCCTGCCGTCCGCAGTCTTACCACCAGGGTAGGGAAAAAATGGCTTCAAGCATCCGGCGTCGGAGGGAATCATTTTGCTGTGAGCCACTGTTGCGGCTCCTCCAAGAGAGGCCGTCCACCCCGGCGCTCATGCTGCCGGAGTATGCCCGTGTCCAGCAAACTCGCAATGCTGTGGGGCACATATACCAATACCAAATCTCACAACCGATGTCGAGAAAAATCTATCATTGTTACAACTGTTGTTTGGCGAGAAAATCCCAAGTCTTTGTCTGCTGTCGAAGAAGTGTTTGTACTGCGGGAGTTTGTTTGGCCACCCACTCTATCCTTCTTTATGTGTTGGCCCGTCGTCGTTGCTGGGGTGGAATTTCTTGCTGGCATTCGAGTCGCCCTGATGCTACAGTGGGAGGATGACACCAAGAGAAAAACGCTACCGAGAAGAGTTGTCTGCCGAGCGCCGCAACCAGAACGAGCAAGAGGACGAGGACTTATTGCAGTTCTTCCCTACTCCAGTCAAGGCCGTGAAAGCGTTGTTGTCCAGGGTTCCGTTCGACGGCCTCATTCTGGAACCGGCTTGCGGCAAGGGTAGTATTAGCAGTGTTCTCAAAGCGCCGCCGTACAACTACGAAGTTCAGTCTTCCGACTTGGGCAATCACGATTACGGCGAAAAAGAGATCGACTTCTTCACGTTGAAAGAACCCGTCCCCAACATTATCACGAACCCGCCCTATGGAGAAATACCACGATGGATCAGGCATTGTCTCCGGCTGATAACGAAAAAGGTTGCACTGCTGTTGCCTCTGGATAACTTAGCTGGAGTGACAAGATACAGCATTTACAAGACCAGCCCACCCAAACTTGTGCTGGTCTTCGTGCGCCATTTATCATTCAAGGAAACCGGAGAAACCTTAAAAAGAGAATGCGCTTGGTTCGTCTGGGAAAAAGGTTACAAGGGCAAGCCACAAGTCGAATGGATTGAATAGCGCCGCCAGGATGAGTGTCGTCAATCAGGGAGATCACGACAAGGGCATGAGCAAAAGGAGTCAGAACGCCAGTTGCGGGGGTTGGTGCGGGTGGTCCAAGCAAGAGTATAAACTTTTGGGACACCCGCACCCGGCCAGGATGAAGCGCTGAACTTTCATTCCGACAGCCGCTCGTGAATTAGACGGACGTTCTTGGCTTCCTTTTCGATGGCGACGAAGCTCCGGCCTAGATCACGAGCGACCTTGGCGGTTGTCCCACTTCCAGCGAACGGGTCCAGCACGGTATCTCCCGTCGTGGTCAGCAGGTTGATGAAGAACCTGGGCAGTGCGTCGGGGAACACTGAGTCATGACCCTTACACTGGGTTTCTGGGGAGCATTCAATCACGTTGTCGGGTAGCGCCAGCCCACCGTTGGCGTAGCGCCCGGTGGCTATCGACAAATCCACACTGAAACCGCTACCACTCTCCGAAGTTCGTCTGGTGAAGTCCCTGCCACTCAGCCGCTTTGCCCTGACAATGCTGCTGGGCTTTGGTGGCCGCATGACCTGTTCGGGGCAAAACTTTATCTTCGGCTGTTTCGCCAGGTGGTAGAACGGTTCCCAGCCATTCTTGAGCTTGTTGGGGTATCGACCGGGCACCGTGGTCGTCTTACTCAGGGCATAAAAGCCCCACTTCCAATAAGCACTTTTCCTTGGTAGGCTTTGACCTGTCGTTTAGCAAATTACACTCGAAATGGAGATATATTATGTTCCTTTGTGAAGACGGCGATAACATTTTGGCAGTGCTGGCTCAATCTGGTCCTATGAACAACCTGATGGCTTTGGCTTTCCGAGTTCCAGGCTGCAAGAACATCACCATCCAGTATCGTTTTGTGGAGGAAAAGAACGGCAAGCACTTCAACGGTGAAGATGAGAAGCACTGGGATGGCTTCGTTGTGCCCAGTGAAAAAGACGTACATAAGGCGATGCTATCCTTGGAAGAGTATTGGCGAAAAGGCTCAATTGAAGTGTTTCCTGATATGAAAAACTACTTCAAGAAAAAGCCAACTGGTTTTCGGTGGTTGCATACCAAAAGTGTTATGTCCATGTTTGACAAATTGAAGACACTGCCTGGGTTCAGCATTGCCACGATTGAAAAACACGCCGATGGCCATGTCAAACAATGCACCAGTGAACACCATGAAGACGGTGAATTGACTTACTCACAAGAAGAGGTTGAGGATTATGGGGCAGTGACTACAAAGGCACAGCGGCAGAAACTCAAAGAAGTGGGTAACATTGGTGGGTTTCGCCTGTCACCTTATGGAGAAAAGTTGTGTTTGGCTTGTGGTTGGTATTGGGATGGCCGGTCAGTAATTTGTCCACAAGGATGTAATTTGGATAAAATCGCCGCCTGGGAAGAAAGTCATAATGACGATGGCACTTTGAAGCATGGTTAAACTTGTTACCTCTACCAGCGCTCTTAACTTTGTACAAGGCGCTGGTAGAGTTAAAAACATCTTGTCCAGTGCAAGGATGCACTTTTACGGGATAACCTTTTGGAGAAAAACCATGCGTGTAAAGAAGCCTACGATCAAGGTTGTGAATGTTTCGCCCTATACCGTGCAGTGCAGAGTGTGTGCCGGTGAGTGGTCGCCTTTTATCTGCAAAAGTGGTCGCATCTGCTGGGGTGGACTCTGTTGCCATCGGTGCGGTCAGAGACATAGGAGCAGGAGAATTTCGTCATGCCATCAAATTTGAGCGATTACCTTGGGGAGCAAGAGCCAAGTCGCATTCAAGTCACCGTGGCCCTGGAGCGGCACCTGGCTGACTCGTGGGATGCCTTCGACGGCCACGACGCCACTGGGATGACACCGGAGAAGTCACTGGGCCGCATTGAACAGGTCGAGTGGTCGCCACCCCTTCTGACCTTCTTGATCGAGCGACACGGGCGAACCTGCGCTGGCTCCACGAGAGCAGACCTCCACCGCTGGACGATCAACCTGACGGACAAGACGGCAACCTGCGAGACGGTTGGGCATCGGCAACTGCGTCCGATGGCAACCCGCCTCCACATCCACCCCTTAGCCGAGGAGATTGCCAACAAGATTGTCCAGGGCCAGCGGGATGAACGGCTGGCCTGGCAGGAGCCGGGGACAGTCCGAGTCATCCTCTCGGCGATCTTCCCCTCCGGCTCTGGGTGCAAGCAGACCATTGAAGGACGCCGGAAACGCTTCAAGCAGGCACTCATTCCTTTGCTGGAGGAGAGCGGCTGGCGTCAGGTTGGGCGCTGCGTGTTCGTCAAGGGAGGGACGGCTCCAGTCGAATCGGCGAAGACACCGTGAAGGAGTGGAAGTGGTTGCTGGCGACAAATGACTGAGAGGCCGTTTCCGAACTCAGAGGATGACCAGATGGGCAGTGACGCCTTCTAGGGCAAGTGCTGACGGAGCAAAGCAAGTAATCAGCAAGGTGAGAAGCGATTGGGCGAAAGCCTCGGTAGAGTGACCGTGAGATAACTATTTTTGCCGTGCCATGTGCGCCGGTCTGCGGAATTGGTGTTCGCTCTTGCTGGTGAAGATGCTTGCGGGTTCAACTCCCGTCTTGTCCATTGTCCCAAAACTTTAACCCCGAAAGGTCAAACGATGTTCTTAATTTCCATGCCGACGACGTTCAAAGTCGGCGACACTGAAGATTGCCGCATCAATGGCAAACCCGAAAAGATCACCTGGCGTGACAGGAATACGCTGGTGATTGAACCGAATGACGCAAGGCAGATTCTCAACGTCGAACGAACAGGCGACATGCTTTCGTTCAGTTGTGCGAGCGAAGACGGTAGCGGCATGGTCCTCATGCCGTTCATCGACAACGCTGGCGAAATCTGCATTGTCCAGCACACCGCCCGCTAACCGCTCTCCCTTCGCCCCAGGAGCGAAAAAAAGCGACTGACGGCGAAACGGATGGCAAACAACGAAGCCTACTGGGAAACTCCTGGCAGGCTCCATTCGTTTCTCACCCCGGCCCCAGGCTCACGACTGCCGATCACAGCCACCGGAACTTGCCGGGGCAATTCGCTGAACACGCCTCAAACAATCTCCCGGCGTTCTTGCCTTTCTTTGCCTTCGCCTGGTACATCGGGCAGCCACACTCGCACAGCCCCCAGTCGAGGAACCAGAAGCACAACATCTCCTTCTCCGAACACTGCTCACAAAAGATGTAGGGGCGACCCACGTTCACCGAGGCTTTGTTTTTCACCAGCTTGGCGTCCAGGTCGGTCTCGCAGTTGGGACACGGCACAGTCTTGAGGTCCGTGTTGTCAGGTGCGATGTCGTGATCGCCAGATCGCTCGGTTGTAGTAGTATCAGGTCCAAAGCTGTTGAATAGCGATTGAAGGAAGTCGTCCGTATCATTGCTCATTATAGCCCTTTCAATAATAACTGGTGAGATTATACTATCTATTATGTTACTTAATAAAATCGAAAGGATTAGCGATGACAACTGAGAACACGATAAAGTTTTTGACGGTGAAAGAGACTGCCGACCTGCTGCGCCTCTGCACCGCATCGGTGTATGCGATGATTGAGCGGCACGAGCTTCCCGCCCTTCGGTGTGGTAGCAAATTCCGTCTGCCGACCAGTGGAGTCGATAAGTGGGTTAGAGACAACATTCAAGGAATGGAGTGACAAACGAAAAGACCACCGTGGGGTAATCACGGTGGCCTTGCTATTGTAGATTGAGGACGGGCGTGGGGTTCGTCGTCAATTATTTCATAAACACAAACAGCCGATGGTATCAATCAACGGCATCAACTTACTACCCTGAAAGGTATTCAATGTATTATAGTGATCTGCTTCCGCAATTCAACAGTAAAAAAGAGATTAAGAAGCAATTCCGAAAGCCCAAAACCTTACCCGTGCTTGAGGAGAACATTCCCGACGAACTCAAACAGTTAAACCAATGGGTTTGTTGGGCGTGGCGGTGGACGGACGGCGAATGGAAGAAAATCCCCATCAATCCGTTCACAGGTGAATTCGCTGCCACCGACAACCCCGCAACATGGTCATCGTTTGAGAAAGCATGGACACGCTACAGCAATCCCAACCGCACTTTAGACGGCATAGGCTTCGTCTTTGCGGGCACCGATCTGACTGGTGCGGATTTCGACCAGTGCCGCTTCACCGATGGCAGCGTTCGAGCGGGAGAAGAAGAACTGGTGGATTCGTTTGGCTCTTACGCTGAACTCTCCCCCAGCGGTGGGGGGTACAAAGTGATATGCCGAGTGTCGCCAGCGCTGTCCGAGGCGTACCAAAACAAGTGTGGCGATTACGAGCAATACCAGACTACCCGCTTTTTCTGCGTCACTGGGCACGTCCTGGGTACGAAGTCGATTGTCACCGCCGATGATGCCTTTCGCCGTTTCGCAGAATCTAAATTGAAGCCACGCATTGTAAAAACAGAGGCAGAGACGGCCCCCATTACCGAGGAAGCAGACCAGACCATGCCAGAGGACGAATTCTCTTGGCGGTTCAGTCAGGCGATGGACGACGGCAAGTTCGTGACCTTGTTCAACACCACACCCAGCGATCATACAGGCTACCCGTCAGCAAGTGAGTGTGTCGCCGCCCTGGTGAGCAAGATAAAGTTTTGGTTTGGTAACGACTTCGCCGCCGCAGACAAAGTTTTTCGGCAGTCCTCCCTGTTTGCTGAACATTGGATTGGGAAGTGGGAGCGCTTGGGTCAAGACGAGTTCACCGCCGCAGCCTGTGAGAAGACCTACACGCTGCCGACCGGCTGGCGTCTGCGCATGTATGAGGCGAAGATTGATGGACTGCTGAAGTCCAAAGTCAAGATCGACGAAAGATCGCTGGACACACTGGCGGCAAATGAGAAGATTGAGGCTTACGAAAGCAAACTTAAAGAAATCGAAGTGGCACTCAACGACAAGGTGAGAGCCGGAGTGAAAACCATGTACACCATAGAAGACTTGCTGCAATTGCCCGACCCGACCTTCCTTGTCGATGACCACCTGCCAGAGGGTAGCTTTGCTGTAGTGTGTGGCTCACCCGGTTCTTACAAATCCTTCTGGGCGGTTGACCTGGGCCTTTGCATCGCCACTGGGAGTCCATTTATGGATTGCTGGGAAACGAAACAGGGCCAAGTCCTCTACATGGCAGGAGAGGGTTTTGCCGGTTTCAAGGGCCGCAGCATCGCCTGGTGCAAGTCCAAGAACAACGGCCAATACCCGAAGAACTTTGTCTTCCGCCCCGGTAGGCTAGACCTGTGTTGTCCCAAACGATCAGGCATTATCACCATTCTTGAAGAGTGTTTGAAGAACAACATCAACCATCCTACACTGATCGTGGTCGATACCAAAGCAAGGTTCTTCACCGGCAATGAGAACGATGGCGAAGACACAGGCAGATTCGTGGAGGCCATTGACAAAATCCGTGAAGCCACCGGAGCCGCCGTCCTCATCGTGGACCACACCCCGAAATACATCAAGACAATTGCCAGAGGCCATTCCGCCTTGATGGGCGCAGCGGATGTGATCTTCAACATGGTTCGAGAGGAAGGCAAGCCACTGGTCGAAATCCACAATACGAAAATGAAGGACGCCAACGAACTAACCAGTTACACGTTGCGCAGCCACGAAATCCTAGTGGCCCCCGAACATCCCAAACTCAAACTGCAATTCTCACTCGTACTCAATCATACGAGCGAGCAAGTAGTGAGCCAAGAAGACAAGGACAAAATGCGGTCTGCTTACTTATCCTTCAAGACTGGTGACACCATCGACCAGGCTTTCCAGAAGTGGGGTGAGGATAAAGGTAGCAAGCCAACTTTTCGCAGATTGGTCGATAAACTGCTTGAACGTGAGGCGATTAGGTACTTGGAGGAAGGCACCGGCAGGAAGCCATCGACTTATCAGGTTGTTGAGTTTGTGTGATTTGTGTGTCACGTTTGTGTTGCAAGTCTGTGTTTCAAATCGCCACGAAACACAGACTTGGCACCCCTCGAAAACGCTATACCGTATGTCTTTTTTTGTGTCTCGTGTTTCACCCCTTACTGAAAAGAAACGCTGAAATACAACGCCCATCCACACAAGGGGTATGAACCCCCTTGTGTGTCTGGATATGGCATTTTTCCTTTGCTTCTCAACTGTCGCACCAGCCCTCTCCCCCTGTGGCCCTGGTGGGGAGGAAGTCGCCTGACCGGACACATGGCCGAAGCCGACGCCCTGCAAATCTGCAAACAAGCCGGTGTTTCTGAGACGGACTGACCAACCATGACTTCCCAGGAGCGGCCAGAACACCGCAATCGACAAGGACAAGTCTGGATGCTCGACGATCAGTGGTGGGCTGATGAGCGGCCTTCGACGGGCCAGAAACCGAAGTCCAGCGGCAGGAGGCCCAGGACGCCGCCAAACGCCCCACAAAGTCACGAACCGGCAACGATGGGGCAAACTTCACGTCACCGGACCCACCGCCTAAATCGACGCCCTGCAACTCTGCCAATCGGATTAGCACTCCGGTCGGTGGCCTCATCCTCGGCCTGGTATGCCGGAAGCTCGGCCTGGTATGCCGCCACGAACAATGCCAAGCCTCAACGCTCCTACTGGCTCTTCCCCCCCGGTCTGGCTTTTGGAGCGGGTGGAGATCGGCGGTCTGGGAGTGTTTGCGGAAGTCTACCCTCTCCTTGTTGCTCATAAGCCACACATAAGGGGTTCCCAGGTTGTCGGACTGGACCCACTTCCAGCCACGATAAAGTTTTGGAGCGACCGCAGCCGAAATCCCGCAGGAAATCGTGAGCCATCCCGCTACATAGGGCGTGAACACCCATCACGTCGTCAACCTCGGTGTGGGAGTCCAATCCACCTGCTTGTTTCTGCTTGCCCGTGAACCCAGACGAGCGGGACTGTTCGCTGTGGTTTGTCTGTGAGCCACCTTCGTTCGGGTCGGGCAAAAAAAGACTTTTGGAGATTACAATGTTTTACATCTATATTCAGACCATGCACAAGCACGGAGCGTGGAGTCATTCTTACTACCTCAAGACCGAGGCACCCGATTGGGAATCGGCCCTGTATTGTGCCGAAAGTTGGGTCATTGAGCGAATGCCTTTTGGGGTCACGATTGTCGAGGATGCAACTCTGGTCGAAACAACCTTGCCTGCTTTCGATCTGGAAGACATGGCATTTACCCTCATTGAATTGAAAGGTGAATAAACCAAATGTGGTTCTGCTGATCCGGTCTTTCGTGTCATTCCCTTTGCCTCATGTGGCCACCAGCCTTGACCGTGGATATGGGCCAGCGCCTCTTCAGATGCCTCGTCGGAAACCAGTTCCAAAAAGCGTGCAGCATATTCAACGAGGCGGGATAGTCGGCTGAAATTCGCTTCATCGCCGTTCTGCGGGCGATTATGCTTTTTGAAGTCCGGCTCGAAGTGATTGCGGAAGTCCGACCAGTTGCCACTGTCGGCCATGAGCGGGGCGGGGAACCCGTGTGTGGCGAGCTAGTCCTTGCACTCCTGGGTCCGGGCGAGGGCGGCGGCATGTTCTTCTTCGGTGCTGCTAATGCCAGCCGGACGGACAGGATCGAAGTCGAGCAGCAGGCGGCGGCGCTTGGCGACCTCGTGATCCGCCGTGGTCTCCCTGGCTCGGCGCTGGATGCGATTCGCTGCTCGTGCCAGCAGATCACCCTGCGGGAGTTTGCTACGAGTGTCCTGGGTGAACAATTGGTAAGCCCTCAACCTGGCCTGGTATAGTGTCAAAACTGTCGCTTTCACTACGAGTCCAAATCTCAAAACTTTATATTATTTGAGCTTGAAAATGTGAAAAAAATCAACAGTTGGTCTTGAAATGCTTGGGCGGCTTATGGTGTAATATGTGTTCGCTCAAACTGGTCGGCACGGCATTAGTAGGTCACGGTTGACCTGCCATCACTCCACCAGACATATCGGCTAAGGGTGGCTGAGTCACCCTGATTAGGCAAGCCGTCACCGGCAAGCCTTTGAATTAGCTGCTTCGATTACCTGTTTTTTCAAACGGGCAATTGGAGTGGCTATCTCTGTTTGATAACCCTCCAATTCCCACTTCTCGGAGGGTCATCCATATCATGATTGCGCTAGTGAGTTGGTCGGGACTGTGCCACCATCCTGTCGAGGACATCATACAGATGCTCTTACAAGCGATGGTCGGCCTGAATCGAAAAGCTGTCGTGCCGCAGCGTGCCGAGATTCGGGGAAAGTCTCGCACCTGTTGGCAGACTGTTGTTAAAGCGGTGAAAAAACAAGGTGGAATAAGTTTGCCCGGCTGGAGCGTGGTGGAACAAGAACCTCGGCTCCCACAATCAAATCCATTGGCACGGGTCGTCTTGAACGCTCATTGTGTTCTCGAACGGGATGGCCTCTGGTATGAAACGATACCGGAACGGTATAACCACGGCTTCTTTCCGGGTGACGTACCCACCCGTGATACTTGCATCGAGTTCTATGACGATTACAAGTCCGTCAAGCGGGCGGACCTGCCCGCCTGGAGTTTTGAGGGTTTGCCTTATACCCATCTGGCGTTTCAATTACCTTCACAAGACTCAATCGCCCCACCAATGTAAGCAACGAACCACCGAACAGGAGAACGACAGGATAGCAGTATTTCTAATTGAAGAGTAGCCGTGGCTTCGGGTTAGGTACACGACACCCCTGCGATCTGACCAGCGAGCTTCAATAACTACAAACGGAGGTAGAAATGAGTGACAATTCGACAATCGAGTGGACGAATGCAACGTGGAACCCGGTTCGAGGCTGCACCAAGGTCAGCCCCGGCTGCAAGCACTGCTATGCCGAACGCACCGCCGAACGCTTCCGAGGCGTCAAAGGGAACGCCTACGAGCAGGGCTTCGACTTGCGGCTGGTTCCCGAAATGCTGACGGCACCGCTGAAGTGGGGCAAGCCGAGGAAAGTCTTCGTCAACTCCATGAGCGATCTGTTCCACAAAGACCTTCCTGAAGACTACATCCGTCAAGTCTGCGAGATCATGCGGATGGCGTACTGGCACACTTTTCAAGTCCTGACCAAGCGCTCCGAGCGGATGCGTGACCTGCTCAACGGCCCGCTGTCAGAGTTCGTCGGCCTGGAAAACGTCTGGTGGGGAGTCAGCGTCGAAGACCGTCGCTTTGGCCTGCCCCGGATCGGACACCTGCGCCAAGTGTGGGGGGCCAAGTTGCGCTGGCTGTCCATCGAGCCGCTGCTGGAAGACCTGGGCCGGTTCTCGTTGAAGGGGATCGGCTGGGTGGTGGTCGGCGGCGAGAGTGGTCCGGGCGCACGTCCGATGGCTGCCGATTGGGTCCGTCGCATTCGTACCCGGTGCGACCAACAAGGCGTGCCGTTCTTCTTCAAGCAGGTGGGAGGCGTCTTCAAGAAGAAGGCTGGACGTGAACTGGATGGCCGGACCTACGACGACTACCCGGAGATCGAAGCCAAGGAACCGCCCAACCGCCGCATCCGCCTGGACCTGCTGGACGAGTTTGAAAACCAGTAACGACGACCGACGAGGCCGCAGGAATTCGCCCTCCTGCGGCCTGGTCTTTTCTGGTCGAGTCGAGTGTGAATGAAACACCCCTGACTGTCGCCCAACACCGTCAAACAAGAGACAAGTATGTTCACCATAACCAAGTTGGTCGAAGTAAACGCCAATGACCTTTGGGATACGCCCACTCATGTCAACGCCCGCTTTTGCGGTGAGCGTTGCCGTGCGTCGGGATCGGAAGGCAGTTTGTTCCTCATGGATGGCAAGAACTACCAAGAGAAGGTTGAAGAGGCGAAGGACTACGGTTGTACTTCCGCCTTCATCGCCGCCTACGAGCAAGCGATTCAGATGGGCGCTGAACTGGTTCTGTTCTGCCACGATGTTTGATGAAACACTTCCCCGTGTGAATGAAACACCCCTACCTTGAGTGGGCATTCGAGAACCAAACACAAGGAAACAAACGTGGCAATCAAGATTAACGCAGGCGAAGTGGGGCGTGGTGACGTGTTCTTCATCGACCCCCAGGAAATCATCGTTGACGCAAAGCTGAATGGTCGCTGGGAACCGCATGATGAGGAGGCTGTCAACTCTCTGGCCAAGTCCTTTGAAGAAGAGGGCCAGCTTCAGCCGGTGCAAGTTCGTCGTGTTGCGGACAATCGGGTTCAGCTTGTCATGGGGTATCGTCGTCATGCGGCAACGGTCAAATTCAACAAGCTCCATCCCGACACGCCGATGAAGCTCAAGGCAGTCGTCGTGACCATCAACGATGAGGAGGCATTTCGGCGCAACATCGTGGAGAATCGTGAACGCCGGGAAACGACTTCGCTTGACGATGCCTTCAATCAGCGGCGGCTCAGGGATGACTTCGGTTGGACAGACACGAAAATTGCAGAGTTTTACCGGGTGACGCCTTCTTACGTCGGCCTGCTCAAGAAACTGCTCACTCTGCCAACCGACACACAAAAGTTGGTTCACGCCCGTCAGCTTTCGGTGAAGGCGGCGACGGCTCTCACCGAACTGACCCCGGACGAACAGCAGAAGGCGCTGGAGCCTGTGCCGGAACCGACGCCTAGCCAAGTTGAGGTTGCGCCGGTGCCGCCTACGGGTGAAAAGCTGTCGAGCCGAGTGGTGAAAGCTGTCCGTGCTGCGAAGATCGACAAGGGCGGCAAGCAGGCCCGCAGTTTGTCCGAACTTCGCAAATTCTTCGAGGAGTTGACCGAGAAGGCCCAGGTCAAGGCTCTGGCAGAGATGATGTTGAAATTCATTCAGGGCCGACTGACGGACAAAACGATGGAGAACAAACTGACTGACCTCTTTGCCACGCAGCAAGGGGTCAAGGAAGCGCAGGAACCGGAAGCGTCTACGGTGGCTCAGGATCAACCTCAGTCGGCGTCAAAAGCCAATTCTTCGGAAGCGGCGTAACGATGACTACTGAACCCAAACCTCGGATCACCCTGTTGTACATCGGCTGCCGGGAAGGTGAGCGTGGCAAGCCGCTCCATCACCTGTGGCATGACCTGACCGGCATCAGTAACGATGGCACGCCGCTCAAAGACGACCCGGAGCGGCAGCAGTTTTACGGGTCGAAGAAGAAAGGTCACACCACCAAGAACCTTACCGTCGCTTCGCCTGGTGCCATCTACTCGTTTGAGCGGTCGGAGAACGGCGTCTACGGCAGCACCGGGCAGTATCTTGGCCGCTGGGCCTGCGAAGATGACGTGCTGAAATGGACCGCCGAACACAACGCCATCGACCGAGCGGCGGAACTGGCTGCACGGGCCAAGAAAGCCAACCAAGACCATCTTGACTGGGAAACTCTGGAGCCTTTCAGGAAGGCGTACCACGGACGGCTCAACTACAAGCAACAGCAAATGCTGCTTGCTCAAGTGTTGCAATACATCACGAAATACAAAGGGGATGAGGAATGAACAAGCAGTGGTTCGACGTGGACAAGAACGGCCTCAGCAAGCAGGCCGAACAGCATGGCAAGGGTCGTCTGGTGGGGGAGTTGGTTCAGAACGCCCTGGACGAGCCGGGCGTCACGCAGATCGCCGTCACCCTGGTCTAGGCGTTGATCGTCCTCACCGGCTTGTTGGGCCGGGCGGCGAAATCCACTACCCAGCCAAGGTTGGTGATCCCCAACGAATCCTCCTACCCCTGGCTGTCTTTCACCCACGCAAGACCTGTTCTACCTTGTCCGCCAAGTCAGCAGAAATGAATGGCTTACGAAGTGCTGCGGCAGCGCCGAACTGCTTCGCCAGAGGCAGGAAGTCCATCCGTCCCGCACGGGGCCATCTGCCGATGAGTGCATTACGCAGTCGTTTCTGGCTGATCCGAACTGACCAATCGCCACAGTAGCCGGGCGAAAAGGCTCAGGCTGGCAAACGGCTTCTGCAAGACGTGAGCCGCACCCATCGCCCGCAGTTCCTCGGCGTTGTATTTTCCAGTATGTCCACTGATGAAACAAAACCGAACGTCGGGGTTGATCTTCTGAAGAGCGACGAGCGTTGTGGGACCATCCAAGTCTGGCATCTGCACGTCCAGAAGCACGAGGGCGATGGTCTGGTGGTATCGCTGGTAAAGGTCGATAGCCTCCTGGCCAGAAGCCGCCAGCCTCACAGCGAAGCCATAGTGTCGCAGGGCCACTTCCATCAACTTGAGAACCGCCTCCTCGTCTTCGACCACGAGTAGGATGGGTTTCTGCGGGACGATGAAACGCTGAATTGCAGCCAGTACCACGTCGGCGTCAATCGGCTTCTGGACCCGCCCAACATGACCGAGGAGATCGGCCTGCTCATCAGCGATCTCGTCAGGAGCAGCAAGGACGATGACGGGGATGGAAGCCAGAGTCGGGTCTTGCATCTGGTTCTGGCGGAACTCGTACCCGTCCATGACGGGTAGCTTGAGATCGAGAAGAATAATGTCAGGCAGAGCGTGCCGCTGCAAGAGATCGAATGCGTCGTCGCCATTGGCAGCGACGAGGACGGAGTATCCTTCCGCTTTCAGAACAAGCCGCAAGGCTTCGCTGAAAGCGACATCAGATTGGACCAATAGAATTGTCTTTTTAGGCCGATTATCGGAGGTCACGAACCCATTCCTTTCGGGTCCAAACCCGCTGCCCGCATCGCTCTTCGTCGGCTTCTTTTCGGCGTCAACGACCACTGGCTCGTGCCGGGTCGCATGGACAAGTTGTATCATCAATGCCAGTTTCTTCAATCGAACGACGACCCTTACCGTTTCGTGTTCCGCCGCCTTCCTGGTTCTAGGTCAACTCGACTTTTGCTCCCCGACCATCTTATGCGCATTGACGAGAACGGAAGGAATCGCAATCCGCCGCCGCTCCGTTCGCCCCGGCCCACACGGTTGCCAGCGCCAATGACCCTTCCTCCAGTGCGGCGTCACAGTCCAGCCGCCTTTCTCGCTGTCGCCTTCTCCCGTCTCCCGCTGATACAACACGACATCCTGGCCGAAGGCATAGCGCACCGGGGCCGTCAGCAGTTCCATTTCGGCCCGCTCCAGCCTCTCCCGCCCTTTCTTCGCCGCCACCTTCACATGCCGTTTCAGCCGTTCGTAATGCGACGGGTTCGACGGCCCCAGGCAACGCACACCATAGGCCGTAGCCATCAAGCACACGTTCAGCGCCATCTTGCTCAAGGCACTGCCCAGGACAGTTTCCTCCGGCGTCATTTCCAGGGAATCCTTGGCATCCCAAGTGCGTTTCCCCTTCGACCACATCTCTTCCAGCGTCCAGGCCGGGTCGAGTTTGAGTAGCCGGGTCATGGCCTGGTGGCTGGTCATGTGCATCGCCACCATCACGCACTGACCCTCCGGTTCGTGCCGCACGATGACGTAATCCGGCGAATGCTCCCCGGCGTCAAACGGTACGACACGCTTGCGGGTGTAGTCGGCGGGAAGCTCGATCACGACCGAGGGGAAGGGCTGCTGGTAGTCGGAAGTGGAGATGCTGAGGTCGAAATTCTCCAGCGCCTCGCAGGTCAAGGCATCGAAGGCGAATACTTTCGGGCCTTCGGACAGTGTGCGGCTCATTACCAGCGTTTCGATGCAGGAGCTTGCACCCATCTTGAAAACGGTGCCGACCATCGAGGTAGCAATAGCCGGTGCTGCCGAGTGTGGGTGGTACTCGAAGGAATTGGGCGTGATGCGTAGAAGATCGAACTTCTTCACCGCCAGGTAGTAGGGCAGCATGGGCGTCAGGAAACTCAAGGCGCTGGCAAAACTCATGGCAATCCAGGGGAAAGAGAAGATTTCCGTCACTGACACTACCGCTCCAGAAGTCAAGATTCAAGCACTGCATAGCGATGGGCAGGGTGGCGGTCGTGTGTTCATTGGCCGGTTACATTTCGACGCCAGTGGCCGCAACAGTGGCCGTGCCGAAGTTCAGCTTCATTTGCTCGGCGGTGTCGAGGATCAACCCCACCGCAGCGCACGTCCGGTCCAGAACCTTCATGCACGTTTCCGCAACACCGATGTCTTCCTTCGCCGCATAGGACTGGATGTACTCCCACGCCCCACCCAAATCCGCCTCGTGGTTGAATCCGAGGATTTCAAGCAGCACTGCCCCGCCCAACTCGGCCACCGTTTCCGAGCGCCAGTGCTGGCCCCGCTCAACCAGTTTGCCATTGCGGTCGTCGGCGGCGTGAACGAATTCGTGCGCCCACGTTGACAAATTCTTGACGCCGAGTTGGATGGTGTCCCCGTAGCGGTAGCAGCCCAAGAAACTCGCCTCCTGGCCATCGAAGACCTGCACAGACAGCCCCCACCGCTTTGCCACGGCAAGCAACGGTAGCGAGTTCACCCACTTCTCGATGTCGGGGTCGCTGGTCGGAAGAGGAGCGCCTTCCGTCTGCTCCAAACCGAAGACGGCCACGCCCCTGAAGCCGCACACGATCACTTTCTGTTCGTCGGTGTCTTTGTCCGTCACCTTCCTCGTGATCGGGCCGAGGATGTAAAACGCTTTTTCTCCCTTCTTGACGCTCCGACCGACCTCTTGCCACTGCCGAAAGCCCCTGGCATCGCTGTAGCCGCTCAGGACCATCAAAAGTTTATTGCCCCAACTCCAACGGCGGCAGTGCAGTGAATCCTTTCGCCGGATGAAGATTTGCGCCAACGGCTTCGGAAGCGAGTTGGCATTCTCGAAGGCCCGGACGATTTTCTGTGCTGCTGCCTGTGCTTGACCATGAAAGCCCATCGCCGACTCCCCAATGAGTTCGGACACATCGGCAACCTTTTGGCCACTCCCGAAGTGTCGTGACAAACAGGGGTGTTTCATTCGTCTGATGATAAAGTTTTGGCGACCAAGCCGAATGAAACACCCCTCATTGGAGGAACCACAACCAAACAGGAGAACAAGCAATGACAAAGCAATGTGCCAACTGTGGAAGCCAAGTCAACAGCGTGGCTACCGTCTGCCCCTTCTGCCATTTGCGTCCCTACCATGCCTACGACAAGGCTCCGTATCTGGGTAATCAAGACAGTGGTGAAGGTCTCGACGCTGGGCAGGCGATGCTGTTGCTCGGAATGCCGGTGTGCCTCTTTAACCCCGTTGTCGGCGTCGGCATGATGGTTGGCGGTGTCATCATCGGTTTGTTTCAGCATCGACGTGGCAACTGAGTATTCCCGAAGCGGTGGCATTATCCCAGGACGCCTAAGAGTACGCATTGGCGAGGAGTGGAAAGTGAAAAGTGACTGGAGTTCCGTGTGCGCCGAAGTCGTGTGGATGCGTGTTGGTGACGAGGACTCCTACCACCCGTTCGACACCGTGGAAGACGCCGCTCAATACCTGGGTGACTTCTACGGCGTCCGGCAGATTGATTTCAAGGATCAGTACGGCGTGACTGCCCCTGGCTTTGAGGGCAACAACTACATTTCGCTTTATTGGGGAACTGACCCAAAGGACGGCAGCGCAGAAGTGACGAAGGCGCTAACTGACGAAGAGATCGGTGAGTTCAACCTTTCGCTGGAAGCCATCAGGGATTGCGAAGCTGCCAACGGAGAATGAAACACCCCCGATAAGCATAATCAGAGGATCAACATGAAACTCAAAGACGGCAAAGCCCTGGTGCGAATCAACAGCCACCGAGCCAGAAACAAGCTGCAACGAACCCTCGGACACCTGCCACAAGGTTATTTCAACTTCTTTGCCCAAGGAGAATGGCGGGAAGTAACGCCGGAAGAATTGCAAAAGCTCAAAGACGCCAACATCAAAGGCATCACGCAATCCCGCTGGAACGACCAACTGCGCCGCTACATTTCTTGGTCGTCTTGAAAGGACAAGTCATGCGAATCTACGACGCCGGAGAACAGGGAACCGCCTTCAATGGCCGTATTATCATCAGTCGGGAATTCTTCAACCCTGACACAAAAGAGTATGTCCACATCGAGGCGCATGAGACGGCCCAAGAAGGGCAGTTCATTGTCGCCTTTTGGGTTCCTGACGGCAACGATGGCGGACACGGCTTTGATGGGTTGCTCCGTCACGTCATCAAGTGTATGCAGAGTTATACGCCGCCCGCTGGCTTCGTGGAAATGACGATTCCCGAAGACTGCTACGGCTGAATGAAACACCCCCAACAGGCAGAACACAGAGTCACCGGCCACCCTACGGAATTCAGGGTTTCCATGATCCTCTACTACCGAGAGAAAAACGGCGATTACCTGGCAATCGACACCGACACCAACCGCTACTACATGACGACGTTGGGCAAGGATCACTACGAGGGCCGGGCAACAGCCATAGCATCACTCATTTCATCTGTCTGCACAACCGGGATCAGCCGGACGTACTTGCGCACTTGCAAGCGAGTGCCGAAACAGAAAGTGCCGAGGAAGTGGCTTCGGGCTATCGGTTTATGAACAAGGCGACGACCGAGAACACCTAACGAAGAGGGCAGTCCAATGATCCGCATTTACGCAAAGGGACGACCCACTACCGGCTGGCGCAAGGACGAGCGCATTACTAGCCCCCAACAGGTGAAGCCCGGCGACGTGCTTATTGGCGTCAATCACCAGTTTGAGGCCGAGAACCTTTACGTCGTCATCGCCTCGCCGTATCCGCCATCCCCACACGCTGCCGAGGGCTGTTACGTCCGCTACGCCCAGCCCGATCTGGCCCCGACACGCACCGATTCCCAGCCGCAGTGGATTTCAGGACGAATGGTTTCTGGCCCTGCCCAGCCGATGAAACACCCCTGACTATCGCCCACCACACACAAGAGGAACACCATGCGAAAGGTCTATATAGAGGCCACAATCGAAGTGCCGGTCACTGTCCGAATGAAGGTCAAATTGACCGTACAAGCTGACGACAAGGCCAACCTCGTCCAAGCCGTCAAGTCGTGGGTGAAGGGCAAAACCTACAACCATGCCGACGTGGAGCGCACCGAAGCAGAAATCGTTGCCGTCGATAGCGTCAACCACTCCGACGACTACACCACGGAGGGAGACTGGTTGACCGAAGCCAGTGAAGCCAAACTCGGCACCACCGGCAAGCTGATCGAATGCGAAGTCAGCGACAGCAAATGAACCACCCCTGGCAAGTATTCGCACCACAAAACAGAAATCGACAGAACCTCTTTCACGGAGAAAAGTATGTCCGACCCGACTGAACCAATTCGCAGGGAACGCTTGGCAGAAATCAACGCCGAGCCTGGCACACGGGAAGCTCTGGAAGCCCAATATGGCAAGGTGTGGTCCACCGATGAACTTGCCGCAGAGTTCGAGGTCATTGGCTTCATGGCTCCGCTTGTCGTCGTCGTTCGCAAGGCCGATGGCGTGAAGGGTTCTTTGGAATTCCAGCACCACCCCAGGATGTACTTCAACTTTCAGCCGCACACAAAGTAGGGGCATCCAGTGAAGGCGACTCACAATGCCTTGATCCGGTCGTCGTGGCGTGTTGTGCCGATTCACCGGATTGGACGGGTGTTCTTCGTGCTGCACCCGAAGACCTCTCACGACCGCATCACTGGCAGCGTATCGTTGTCCGGCCCGTTCCTGATGAACGACAAACGGTTTCAGGTCTTGGCAAAAAGGAAAGTCAAAATGCGTGTGCGTGAGGAAGGTGCATTTTACACCGTGTTCGTGTCGGCAAGAGAAGTAGCCGAGTGGAACCGCCGCTGGCCATGTTCCAGTCTGGAAGGTCGGCAATCCTTCACGTTCGACCGCAAAGGCGACCTCGTGGATCGGTTCGGCAAAGGTAATGGTCCTGAAGCCGTGGCGCTTTCCCAGGACGCCCAAGAATACGCACTGGCGAGGAGTGAAAAGTGAAAATTGACTGGAGCAACGAGCGCTGTTTCGTGTGCGGTGGCGAATTCAAAGCGTCCAGCGTTCAAGTCACCAACGAACAGACGGGCAAGACCAGTACCCGCAAGGTGATGGCGTGCGTCCGTTGCGGGGACACGGCTTTTAGCCCTGAGCAACATGCCTCCCAGAAGATGAAGCAAGTCCGTCAAGAAATGCGTCCGCTACTGTCCTGCGGTTCGTCGGCCTGCTCCAGTTGCGTCAACTGTGGTCGTGGCACGAGCAACCGCTGACCTCACCGTTGGCCGGCGAGAATGAAACACCCCCTGACTAGCAGAGCAACGCTTACAAGGAGCAGACATGGGATTGTTCAAATTGGGGCAGGTCGTAGCAACGCCTGGAGCGCTGGACGCTTTGCGGGCCGCTGGGCAAGCACCTGCTGACTTCCTGAGCCGCCACGTCAACGGCGATTGGGGAAACGTGGACGCACACGACAAAGAACAGAACGAAATTGCCGTGCGAGAAGGCGAACGCATCCTGAGCAGCTACCAGACCAGCCAGGGCGAACGCCTCTGGGTCATCACCGAACACGACCGTTCCTCCACCTGCATTCTGCTCCCAGACGAGTATTAGCGACCTGAGAAGCCGGTACAAGGAGACAAGACATGAAGATGACAATTGATGAGCTTGTGGCACTGTTGGAGTCGTTGGACGGCTACGGCATCATTTTCGAGGATGAGGAACTGGTACGAGAGACGTTGGAGGGGATGGGCTACGAATCATCAACGACGTGTGAATGAAACACCCCTGGAAAGCGATAGCAACCGCAACACCAGCCAAGAAAGGATCAGACCATGACGAACAACACTGGACTGGATCGCAAGACTCTGGAAGCCACCCACGGACAGGTCTGGGATGAAGAGCAACTGGCCCAGGAATTCAAAGTCACGGCAATCATCGACGAGCAGGTAGTCGTCGTTCGGAAAGCCGACAACCAAGTGGGGAGCATGACCTTCCAAAACCTGCCCCGCTTCTACTTCGACTTCGTACCCAGTGGGCGTGACGAAGGGTAAGCAGGTCATCAGGGCCGAGCGGCGCTTGTGTGCCGCTCGTGACCTCCACAACCGCCCTTGTCTGAGGATCACGAACATGGATTTCTTGAAAGAACAGCAAGCCATGCGGGAAGCTCAAGCGAAGCGGAATACAGCGCTCTTTGCCATCGCCCAAGACCAGGGGCTTGTCTTGGTTCAACTTTCTCCTCGCAAGTTTTCCGTGGTGCAGATCAGCAAGACCAGCGGCTTTCGTCTTATTCACGAAACCTATCACACCTTCCTCGGAACGGAAACCCTCTTCACTGGCAAATACGACGAATGCCTGCGCTACATCGGTGAGAACACGAAGCCGCTCCACTCTGACCTCACGAAATAACCTTTTGAGCCATCCGAATGAAACACCCCTGAGAAGTGGATTCACCAACGAAGTAGCAACAAGGGAGATAAATCATGGCACACGAAATCGAAACGATGGCGTTCTTTCAAGAGACTCCCTGGCACGGCCTCGGAACGGCCCTGGAGGAAGCCGACTTGTACGACTGGCCGAAGACGTGCGAGAAGGCAGGGCTGGCGTGGGACGTGGAACTCGTCCCGCTTGTCACCGCCGACACGCAAGCGAAGGTCACTCACAAGGCCGTGCGGCGCTCGACCGATGGCCGTGTCCTGGGCGTCGTCGGCCCCCGCTTCTGCGTCCTCCAGAACCGTGAAGCATTCGGGTGGTTTCAGCCCTTCCTTGATGCGAAGGAAGCCGCCCTACACACGGCGGGCAGCTTGCGCAACGGCAGCCGGGTCTGGGTGCTGGCGAAGATCAATCGCAGCCCGTTGGTGATTGCCGAAGGCGATGAAGTGGAGAAGTTCATCCTGCTGTCTCACGGACACGACGGCAGTTTGGCCGTGCGAATTGGCTTCACCCCGGTTCGTGTCGTGTGCCAGAACACCCTGAGCATGGCCCACGGCTCCGACGCCTCCAAGCTCATCCGAATCAAGCACACGAAGGAAATTCACGAGAACCTGGCCAGCATCAGGGAAGTCATGGACGTGGCCAACTCCGAGTTCGAGGCCACCGCCGAGCAGTACCGCCGCCTTGCACGCCGGAGCATCAACCAGTCCGACCTGCGCCGCTACATCAGGAAAGTCCTCAAGGTCGAAGACGATCAGGAGGGCAGTACCCGTCTCAAGAACATCATGGAAGAGATCGTTGGGCTGGCCGAAGCGGGCCGGGGCAATGACCTGGCTTCGATCCGGGGAACCTACTGGAGCGCTTACAACGGCGTCAACGAGTGGCTGGGCTACAGCCGGGGCAACAGCCAGGACAACCGGCTCAATGCCCTGTGGTTTGGCGACGGTGCCAACCTCGATCGTCATGCGCTGGCGACGGCCCTGGCAATGGCCGGGTAAGGCGCTCAAGCGGGACACCGAGCCTGACAAAAAACAGGCTCGGTGACGCCCCTACCGAGATTGCAACGAGCGTGCATCGAGGTTCGAGTGAATCCGCCCAAGTTCGCAGGGGAAGCACATGGAACGAAACGACATCAATGACGCCACTCCGACCTTGCTGGCCCATCTCATCGGTCAGCGCAGCGTCGTCGATCAGGTTCGGGTCGCCCTGGACGCTGCCCACCAAGACATGAAGAAGGCAGACCACATGCTATTAGTAGGCGGACCTGGACTTGGGAAAAGCCAGTGTGCGAATGTCATCGCAGCGGAAATGGGCAGCGACTTTCACGAAATTTTGGGGCAATCTATCGCCAACTCTGCCGATCTCAATGCCCTTCTGCTTGGGGCGAAGGACCGGGATATTCTCCATTTCGATGAGGCACATGAGCTTGATAAGCAGTACCAGACGGCGCTCTACATGGCTTTGGATCAGCGGCGTATTGTCCTCCAGGGCGGCAGGAGTGGACGAGGCCCGCAGAGCATCCCCCTGAATGATTTCACCGTTTTGCTGTCCACGACCGACGAATACAAGCTGCTCCAACCGCTCAGGGATCGCATGAAGTTGACCCTCCGCTTCGAGTTCTACTCAGCCGCCGATTTGGTCGAACTGTTGAAGCAGCGCAGTCGGGCTTTGGGGTGGCAAGTCAAAGATAAAGTTTTGGCACCCATCGCCAGTCGCTCCCGTGGCACTCCCCGGCTGGCGCTCCGGTTGCTTCAAGCCGCCCGTCGTGTTGCCCGCTCCGAAGGTGACAAGGACATTACCCTCGATCATTTGGAACGGGCCTTCGGACTGGAACAAATCGACCTACTGGGACTTGGCCCGACCGAGCAGCAATACCTTCGCATTCTGTCTGAAGGCGCAAACCGGCTGAACGTGATTGCCTCCCGCTTGGGTCTTCCTGCTCGCACGGTCGCCGAAGTCACGGAACCGTTCCTTATCAGAGCGGAATTGGTGGTGAAGGACGACCAGGGACGAAGGGAATTGACTGCCGAAGGCCGCAATCACCTGGCCAAAAGCTGACGAATTGGTTTCTCATATCCGTCGAAGGAGTGTCCAATGAGCGTCCCGAATGAGATGAAAGCCGTCGTGACCGTCGCTGAAATGGCCCGGATGTGCTGCCTCAGCCGATCCCGCTTCTATCAGTTGATCGGCAGCGCCTTTCCCCAGCCTGAACGCCAGCCAGGGACGGGAAGGCCGATCTACACCGAAGACCTCCAAAGGGTTTGTCTTGAAGTGCGGCGGCGGAACTGCGGGATCGACGGCAAGCCGATCCTCTTCTACGCCCGTCGCCCGACCTCTGCACCAACGAGGCCGAAGACACCGAAACCGAAACTGGCACCGAAGGGCAAGGACGTTTCGGCGCTGGTGGACGGCCTGAATGCTCTCGGTCTGACCACGGCGACAGCAGCGCAGATTCAGAGAGTCACCGAGGAGTTGTTCCCTGGCGGCACCGAGGGCATGGATCAGGGCGAGGTCTTGCGGGCCGTGTTCCTGCACCTGAAGCGCCTGAATGCGGCAAATAATGTAGGGCGATAACTGGCAGTACCAGACCAGTAAACCTCGAAAGGCGTGCGAAAGATGTCCAAAGTGCGCTCAGAAGACGGTCAGAATTCGGGTGATAAGGTTTTTGAGGGCATCCCGGTTGGCAAAGAGGAGGCTGCCCTGTTCGCCGCCTTCCTCACCGGCCACGACTTCTCAAAAAATACCCGCCGTGCCTTCTCTCAGGATGTGCGGAAGTTCGCCCGGTGGTTCAGCAGCGCCAACAGGGAGCGCTTCACGGTCAGCAGGATCACCACCAGGGACGTGACCGACTTCCGTGAACACCTGCGCCGTGAGCAAGGCCAGGCCGTTGCAACCGTCAACCGCTGCCTGGTCACGCTGCGCCGCTGGCTCGGTTGGCTGGTCGAGCAGGGCCACGTCGCCAACAACCCGGCCAAGAAGGTGAAGGAACTCAAGCGGCAAGCCCTGGCACCGAAGGGACTCGATCGCTCTCAGGTGCGGAAACTGCTGCGTGAGGTCGAGCTACGGGAGGACGTGCGGGCCGGTGCCGTCTTCGCCGTGCTGCTCTACACTGGCTGCCGAGTGTCCGATCTGGTCAACCTCGAACTGCACGACCTGCTGTTGAGCGACCGCAGCGGCACGGCCATCTTTCGGTTCGGCAAGGGCAACAAGCAGCGATCCGTCCCGCTGCCGCTCCCTGCCCGGCGTGCGCTTCAGGTGTACCTTGACACCCGCCCGCCCATCCAGACCAGCCAGGTTTTCATCGGAGAAAGAGGAGCGCTGACGGACAGGGGCATCAGGGCCATGTGCGACAAGTACAGCGCCTTCACTGGCATCAAGCTCCATCCGCATCTACTGAGGCACACGATGGCCCATCAATACCTCACCGACAACAACAACGACTTGGTGGGGCTTGCGCAACTGCTGGGGCATGAGTCCTTGAACACGACCGCCAGGTACACGAAGCGAAGTGCTGAACAACTGGCTGACAGTTCGGAGCGACTGACGTACTGAAGTGTTGCAGAAATCATAACTAATTAACTATTTGGCGAATCTTAGAAAAGCAGGGTGGTAGTGGGGGCTGGTGGAGGGGAGTGACCACTTCTCCTTATGCCCAGCCGTGTAGCATTTTCTGCGCAGTGTTACAGACAGCCAATCTTGCTCACGATAAAGTTTTGTCGAAGGGGAAGGTCTGAAAAAACGGGCGGCAAAAATCGGCATTGGCACCAGGGTCGCAACCACTTGCCCTACTCCTTGCCCAGCACCAAATCCACAACCCAACACCCTTTGACGTGCGGCCATTCGGCGTCCCCGCCGAGTAGCTAACCTCAAAGAGTCTTCTGAAACGGTCCCGGCGTGATACCGTTTCGGAAATCGGCCCGCCCGACGATCTCCTTTACTATCACGTCTGAGCTAGGTACGTCGGGAATCCCACTGCCTTTCAGTTGACGACGCCGAAACTCAACCAAGAACGCCTTGTCGAGTCTAGTAGAAAAATCACCAATCACAGCGTATACTACGGGAAAACCTTTCCGGGTCTTATCTTTCAAAAAACCATGAGCCTTTTCGACCTTAATAGTAAGTGTTTCAATAAGCTGGCTGTCTCGAAGGTGGTCAAGTACCTGCTGGGTTTCTGCATGATGACGGTCCTTTAGTACGTTCTCCCATTGGTCAACCTGGCATTTCACTCGGTTCGAGTCACGCACAAATGCCAAGAACTCCTGGGCGGCTCGAAGTGCCCCGTCTATGCACTCACTGCCAACATTTGACGCATAACGCCGTGCTAATCCGAAATGCGGTGTGAACCACAATGTCTTGTCATTCACGGCGATGAGGTTTGCGGTCGCAAAGCCATGTGGAAGGAAATGGATTGTTTTGCACGCATCCACAACGGTACAGACAGCCTCGCCATATACTCGTTTGAAATTATCGAAACAAAACCCGATTCGTTCAATGTCATCACTGAACATCGAACTCGTCCCATGATAAAGGATTAAGAGTGTGTCGTCCCTTTCCTCATGGGTCTTGAAAGGGTTGTCTTCACTATTTGGGTCTTCAATTAGGAACGGGGACATCATTGGTTATCCACTATGAATGCGTGACTTTGTTCAGCCGCCTCATCCTGCTTGTAGGGCGTAGGCCACCTTCCCACAGTAGCCTTGAACACGTTCGCAACAGGTTCGTCCAGAACCAAGGAGAAGATGCGCCGGGACGCAAGGATCAAGCAACGGCTTACTGCTTGGCTAACAAGTCTACCAAGTGTTCGATAAGAGGCAAGTAAATCGTGTTATCCAATCGGTCTTTGTAGCAGGCGGCGTACTCTTCCGCCTTCATTTGCTCTTTGATCCATTTGGCTTCTTCCAGCACCACCCAAAGATTGTGACAAGCCCGGTTGGAAAAGCCTTCGATTCCCTTTGCTCTCAACCCTTTGATACCCGATTGCTGACAGGCTGGGCAGCCGCATTCGTTCAGAAGTTTGACTTCCTTCCGCTTTGGCTTTCGGCCACGCCACTTTCCCAAGTTGGCGATCATCCGATCACCGCTGCCCGGTAGCTGGACGATGCCTCGTGCCGCCCGGTTGCGCCAGCCACTCGAATCAATCGAATCCATCCCAAGCAACGCCGCAATATGAACGGTTGCCGTTCCGCCGATCCCGAAGACGTGAAGCCTCTGAGTCTCAAATTCGCCACGGACATATTTTAGATGGGCCAAGACATCTTTAAGCGCCATTGCCCGTTTGGTTTTTAGCAGGTTAGGGACAATCCCACCGAGGGCAAGAGATGGCTTCGCCTTCAATTTCTCACTGGCTTTGATTGCCGCCGTGTATTGTTGCAGGAAGCCGCTGATATGGACTACTGGAACGTAGCCGTCGTAGTCGTAAGCCCGATTGACTTCCATAGTCCGGTCAAAGCAAGTCTCCTGTTCCTTCCTTTTCATCTTCGGCGTCGGGATGAAATCTCGTGGGATGGGATACCAGTCAGGTTTAGCATCCCGGACGAACTCTTCATATTCAGTTGCCGGTGCTTCTCCTTCACGTCCGATGAAGTAAAATGATCCGTTGTCCAAGTAAATCTTGATCCGTTTAGGAATGCCTAAGTAGCGATGCAACCCCTGCTGCATAGCTAACTCCCTCCGCTGCTTCATCGCATGGAAGTCGGAGTATGAAACCATGACGGCTTGTAACTCTGGTAAGTAGTATGGAGAGTTCTTGTCCCACACTGTCGGCTTCAGGTTTTTCAGACTCAGCCCCGCCACGATGTCGAGCATAGTTGGTCATTCATGTTTGGTCAGGAGTTTCTTGTATCGGGACATGATCCATTGGCCTGTTGCTGAGTCGATATGCTTCCCAACGTCCTTAGAGAGAATATGCGCTTGTTGCGTGACGCTGGGGATCAGGAACGTCACGGGCTTCTCGGCCATGAAGGAATGGTCGTCATCCCCTTGGATGCCACAAGTCTGAACCCCGGCAAGAACCCTATTGGGGATCATGCTGGCTGGTCCCAACTTGTCGTTGATGAAGAATTCATACCTGGGTAGGCGCTGCTGTGGGTTCTTTGAATGCCCCAGGAAGAACATATAGACATGTCCGATTTCACAAAGCGCCTTGAACGGAGTGATGTCAACGTCTTCATGCTGGTCTTGGAACTGCTTGAAGTACGGCGCAAGACAATGGACGTGCGCCCTTGTGTTCAGGTTGGCCCTGGTCGTGAACGAACGGCGGATCAGACACGTTGCGATTACTTTGCTCAGGTTGCTCCCTACGAAAGTGCTGGACGAAAGAAGCATACTCATTGCTTCCCCGTCGTTGAACGTGTAGCTTCCGAAGTCCCAATCCTTGTCAATGTGCTTGAAGATGAACCAGTCCAGGACGCAGCTATACACTTTCAGTTGCACGTTCTTCGACACGCCACAGTAGATGAAGCCCATTCGTTCCGCATACAGCAGGCAGTTCAGCAATTCACGGATGGCTTCCCTGGTGAACTCGCCACGCTTGTTGTCGATGAAGAAGTTGTCCAAGTAGGCGTCTTGTGGGAACAGGCTGCCATCTCGAAAGATGATGTCTGGTCGCCGCCCGTCCTTCTTCATCAGGAACTCAAGGTCAAACTTGTACTGGCCCACGTCCATTGCGGAAGCAAGACAGCGGTTGTAGTCTTCTGGTTCCAATTCGTCCTGGTAGGACGGATCAATCAGCATCCAACGCAACAGCGTTTCATCTGGCTTCGGGTTAAACAAGTTGTCGTATTTCGGCTTGCCGTCCAAGACCCGGAAGGCGCTACCCGCTGCGTTGTTCAGGACGAATGGGACGGTGCGTTTGAAGAACTTGGCTGGGACCGGGACGGAGCTTCGATGCTGGCTGACATCGGATGCACAGATTAGTGCCGGTCGTCCGTCCCAGGCCGAATGGTCCGCCTCCAATATGTTCAGGAAGTGTTCTCCGCAGATATGGGCTTCGATGTGCGTGCGAACCAAGTCCCGTTTGTAGTGAATGCGGCAACCCGCTCCTCCCTTCGGGGTTTTCTCGAACGACAGCATTTCTTTCGTCATGCCCAGGCCACGGATGCCCACGGCTTCAAGCATACCGACCCATCTGCCAGCCTTCGGCCCGCCTGCCTTTGCCTGCTTCACAACGTCATCGAAGAAATCCAGGTAGAGGGTTCGGGGGTCAACGGTCAACAGGTTCTCACGGGCGCTGGCAATCGTCGTTTCCCAGGCTTCTTCAAAGCGCACGGCCCTTGCCATGTAGTCCGCCGTCTGGTCGATGGGGCTGTATTCCGTCTTGGTTTCGTCGGCCTTACTGGAAGCTGCGACATCCTCTTTGCTGAGGACTTCCGCTTCTTCCATGACGGCGGTGAAATCCCATAGGGTTTTCTCGTCAGGTTTCGGTTCGGCAGTCTTGCGTTTACGGGCCATGACGAACCTTCTATTACTTGGTCGGTTTCAGTTTGGCATTCCAGGAGTCCGCCATTTCTCCGAAGATGTCGGGGGTCTTGCCACCTTCCGAATCCAGCGTTTCCCGCTCCCGCACTTTGAGCGGGATGCTGTGCTTGACACTTTCGTATGTACCAGACAGTAAGCATGTCCCTTGGGGCATTTTCGGAAGCGCCTTCAACATAGCTTCAGAAGCATCGGCCTTCACGCCACGAATGGCGTCTAACTGGTCAGGTTCAAGGGCGAAGATCATGCGGGTGTTGCATTGGCGGATTACACTCTTGTCGATGTCCACCGGGCTTTGTGTCAACAAGACCATACAGATTCCGTGGTGCCTGCCGATGCGTACCCCTTCCCGGATGACTTGCTTGCAGGCGCTCCCCTCACCTTCGGGAACGAAAAGGTGCGCCTCGTCGATGACTGCGACGTAAGGCGGGATGAAGTTCCGCAGTCGCAAGTCTTGCAGTTCTCGGAGGACAGCCGTGGCGACCGTCTGTAGGCTCCCCGCCGTCAGGCTTTTGCACCGAATCGACATGCAAGGGTACATCGTCTTCGGCCAATTCTCCCTCGAAATCCCTTCGCCGAAGATGTCGTGACGCTTCAAGAAGTCTGTTCGGAAGGCTGCCGCCGCAACTGAATCCTTCTTCGTGGTTAGCTTCGGGCCGACTACCTTGATCCGCTCAACTAAGTCATCAATTACGAATTTGTCTATCGTCCCTGTCTTTAACTCCACCATCAGTTCGTTGAAGGCCGCTGCCACGATGTTCTGTTGTAAGTCGGATTCCCGGATGGCCGGGATCAGACCGATTACCTCTCGTTCCGTTAGGGACGAAATACGGATGTTGAAATCCTTCCCCGGAACCCTCACGATCCCGCCGAGTTTCGTCGCCAGTGCTGCGTATTCATCCTGGGTGTCGATGAAGATGATGGGCAGGTCATGCTTCCTCAGTTCTTCGGCCAGTACCCCCATTGCGTAGCTCTTGCCGCTGCCCGTTGTACCGCCGATGAAGAAATGCCGCTGGATGGCCTCCCGCTTCAGGATGACCTTAGTTGTAATGCCGCTGACCGTATCCCCAATGTACAAGCCCTTGCCAGGGTCCGTCGCCAGTCCCAGCGTCAAGACGATTTCGGCATCCGTGGCAAGGAAAACCTCAGTTCCAGACTGAGGCAACGTCTGTGGTGAACGGGTCTTTTTCTTGCCCTTCTCTTCGTACAGTTCCTCGACCAACTCCGCTTCGACAACTCGGAAGATCGTGGTGCTTTCTTCTTCCTTCGGATAACTGGCCTTCATCTCCAGCGTATCACGCAGATGAATGGCCCCTGTCGCCTCGTTTGGGTTATGTTCGTGGGCGGTGCGGATTCGCCCGATCAGCGTGGCCGCTTCGCTCCGGGAAACCGGAATGCGGATCAGCGTGTTCGGGCGCACGTCATTCCCGGCCTTCAGCTTGATCCGAACAACCTCGAAGGTCGGAGTCTCAGTGTCCGAAGCTACCGTCCCGATGGGCATTTCGTCAACGGTCATGGTCGGCCCCGCTTCCAGGCAAGATGGCCCGGTAGGCGCACGGTCAAGGAACGTCTTGGCAACATACAGCTTAGGGAGTAGCTTACCGAAAGGCGCAGCAAGTTGCCAGCATGAAAGGGTTTCGGACTTTGGATTTCCAGGCGTCCATGCTGGCTCTTGCCTCGTTACCCTGAAATGCTGGCCGAGAAAGGGGAAAGGGATGATCGGGCTGGTTGCGTGCTGCAAGACGAAGTTGGCGGAACCGGCAAAGGCGCAAGACCTGTACTGCTCACCGCTGTTCCGCAAGGCCAAGGCGTACTGTCTGGCCCATTACCCCCGTTGGTTCATCCTCTCGGCAAAATACGGGGTGGTCGATCCAGGGGAGATCATCGCTCCCTATGACTGCACGTTACTTGCCCAGGGCAAGGTGGCAAGGGCGAAGTGGGGGCAACTTGTCTACCGGCAGTTTGTGGCTCTTGGCCTGGCCGGGAACATTTTCGCAGCCCATGCTGGGAAGGTCTACATCGCCCCCCTGGTAGACAAACTGCGGATAGAGACTCCTCTGGCCGGACTGGGGATCGGGCAGCAATTGGCCTGGTACGGTCGCTAATCTTCGCCCTGACGAGGTAATCGCACGGTAGCCGCCCGTAGCGTGTGGCATTTCATGCAGGGGCGCAGAAGACGTTTGCCAGCGATGATAAAGTGTTGGTGAGAGGGAACCGTCATGCCGCAGTCGATTCCTCCTGGTCTGAAAAGGGAACACGTCGTCCTGGCATTGAACGACCTGGACAACGGCATCGACCATTCCTTCGGCGCTCCCACTGGCTACGAACTCGCTCACGGCGACAAGCGATACGCCCCGAAAGCCGTCGTTGGGTTGGCCTGTCGCTACCACCTGGGCCGGGTCTTGCAGCCTGAAGAGTTCAGCGGCGGCGAGGCTCCGGGTCAGGCTAATTACGTCCTGCGAAAACTTGGTTTCACCGTGGTTCGCAAAGATGAGGAAGCCGCCGAAGAGGAAAAGCCAGCCCACAAGGACTGGAGCGAACAAGAAGTCGGCCTGATCGTCGCCGACTACTTCACGATGCTGGAGAAGGAACTGCTCGGCAAACCGTTTAGCAAGACGGAACACCGGCGCTCCCTGGCCCCGCAACTTGGCGGACGGTCGGACGGTTCCATCGAATTCAAGCACGCCAACATCTCCGCAGTCTTGACCGGCCTGGGGCTTCCCTACGTCGAAGGGTACAAGCCACGGGGAAATTATCAAAGCCTGCTTGCCCAGGAGGTCGAAGCGTTCCTTGACAAGAACCCGACGTTCATGGAACAGCTTGCGGGCGCACCCACCCTCAACCCAGACAAACCCCCGGCAACTGCCGTTCTCGCTCTCGACAAGATCATCGAAGAGCCGCCAACCGAGATAATCGGGCCGAAGGAAGGGGGCAAACCCTGGTTGTCACGAAAAGGTCGAAAGATCGACTTCGCCCAGCGTGACGCACTGAACCGTCAGTTGGGGAAGTTGGGCGAGGAGTTCGTTGTCAACGTGGAACGGCACCGGCTGCTCCTTGCAGGTCGTGACGACCTCTCTCGAAAGGTAATGTGGGTAGCGGTCGAGATCGGTGACGGGCTGGGATTCGACGTGCTTTCCTTCGACGACCAGGATGAATCTGAGAAGTTGATCGAAGTCAAGACTACCGGCCTTGGCAAATTCTTCCCCTTCTACGTCACCGGCAACGAGGTACGCTGTTCCGAGGATATGGCCGAGCAGTTTCACCTGTTTCGTGTCTTCGACTTTGGCCGGACACCACGAGTCTACATTCTCACCGGGTCGTTGAAGGAGAACTGCCAACTGGAGCCAACGCAGTATCGGGCGACGATTTAAGCCCCATCTCCGCTTCCCCGTGAATCCTCGACAGCCGACACGTCGAGTAGTTCCAACTCCGACACCAGTGTTCTCTTGAAGCAATCGACGGCAAATTTGACTGCTAGCTCTGGCGTCAGGTGAGTGGGTATCCAGAGAGTGTTGACGAACTCTTCGCAGACCGTCCGCAGATTCAGTTTGTTGTTGCCCTCCGTGGTGACGACGAAGCGACCCATCTCACCTTACTCCTCACTCTTGAGAGAACTGCTTGTATCGACTCGTCGTTACCCGGATGTACTCGCATCGCCCCTGGCCGAGCCGCCGCACGTTGTCGCTCATGTCATGGGCACCACCCAGCACGATCAGACCAAATCCCCCTTTTTCCAGCACGGCCTTCACCTGGGCGTCATGGCGGGCCGACAGCCTTTCCGGGTCGAGCTTCACCTTGCCTTCCGGCGTGATCGGCTTCGCTTGCTCAAGCAGATTGGCGTCATCCAGCGGCAACACGTCGTCGATTTCTCCAGCGATTAGGAGTCTTCCAGGCGCACCGATTTCGAGAAGGCGATAGCGGTGTTGGTCGATGAGGTCTGTGATTTCTTCCTCAATCTTCTGCGCATTCTGGTATCGCTCACTTTCTGGCTTTATCCCTTTGAGCAGTTCATGGACATCGGCAAGCTGCTTTCGGAGTCGGCTGATCTGGGTGTTCTCCATGTCACGCAGGACGCCGATCCTCTCCTTGTAGTTCGGCAAGTCATTTGGCGTCAGACCTTCGGAGTAGATGCGTTTCAGCCCGTGGTGCTTGATGAGGCAGCGCAGCAGGGCCATCTGCTCAAACTGGACTGCCTCGACTTCCAGCAGAAGTTCCTGATGCAGCCGGTCGATCTCCTGCTCGGACAGTTCTCGGACATGAGCGTTTTTCAGGTCGAGAGCGTAAAGGTCTTTTGGGACGAAGTGCCAGTCCCGCAAATGAACGATGCGGCACGTCGGTTTCTCGGCGCTGTCGCTGACCTCCACCTGGACGGCACCGGGCAACTGCCGCAACAGGTCAGCAGCCGAAGCAGTGAGGTCGTCGATCCGGGCCGGGGTCTTGGGGCAATAGTTGGCGACGGCTTCGGCGGATTCAACCTCCTGCTCGGCAACCAGCTTCGTCAGCAGGGGGATTCGGTCGTCGATCTTGGCGGGCGGCTGGGGTGCGTTGTTCCGGTGGAAGTACAGCACCAGTCCTGCGGCAAGGACACCGACCGCCGTTACCAGAACAGCGCCTTTTCGTCTCATTACCTCTCCGAAAAACAGAACGCCCTGGAAGCGATCCTGTCGGGCCTGGAGGCCATCCTACCCGAACGAGGCGGTCAGAAGCAGGACGAGGCCGGGTGGAAGGAGCCAAATCTTTCACCGTTGAAAGATTTGACCAGCGCTGGCGTTCTGGCTCTGTCCACCGGAGCCAACCGTTGCTGTCTTTGGACACGTTTTGGACAGTTAATGGACACGTTTTGGACAGCATTTGGACCAGCCACCACCAGCACGACGGCGATCTGCGCCAGCCAGACGGTTCCCCTCGTGGGCATGGTCGGCTCAAAAGTTTATCGTGGTCGCCCTGGCCTTCCCCAGTCCCATTCAGCGCCCCGAACGCCTTGGAAGCGAACCTGGCGGGCGTTGGGCAATTCTACCAGAGGCCGGTGGTCAGGGGTGAAGCCTTTGTGCCGGTCGCCGGAGGGCAACGGCACAGGATTATTGAGAGAGCGCCGACGACGGAGGGGTTCCTTGTTTTCCAACACGCTACACGTCGGTAGGCCAGTCCCATTTCTGGTAGCGTTGCAATCGGTCGTGAAGTTCGGTTTGGGCTTGCTTATCAACCACATGGAGCGCCAGCGAATAGGTTTTTTCAGGTGTAACTTCTTTGATAGTGTTTGGAGCGAACGCAGACGCAAGGGGAACTTGCGATAAAGACTCATAACTATGTTTGAGAGCCTTGAGAAACGAAACGCAGATAACCTTTGCGCCCGCCTTCATCAAATAGTGGCGAGCAGCTTCAAAGGACATGCCTTTGGTGCATACGTCGTCAATGACAAGCACAGTTTTTCCCGGTACAATGGGACATTTGGCGTATTGCCGCATCTCACCCTTTACCAGCTTGTGCGGGAATTGGCAAAGGTGGATGGTGTCAAGTTGTGTCTGATGATTCACGTCTTTCCGATAGTGTTGTGATTTGAGTGCAGTAGTATGTCGATGGATCAAGTCGGCGATGTAGTCTTTCCGAAAACACTTTGCAAAGGTCGTCATCGGAAGCAACAGCAGCTTTTGATACTTTCCGGCTTCGTGTTTTGGGTATGCGGCAACGTAGTCAACACTCTCATAGATGCCGCTGAAGTACATGCTAGTGGCAAGCATTTTTGCCCAAAACTCTTCGTCTTGAGCGAATCCATTCTTGACATTCCAAATGAAGTTTTCGCTGTAATACTTCGTCTCGTCTCCGAACATCGTACTGAATGGAGCGAGGGAATAGACTTGAAGCGGGCCGTCGTCGATCTTGAAATACCAGAAGTGTTCTCGAAAACAGAACGTGTCAATGAATCGAGCAACCTCTTTCGGACAATCGAAGTGAAACCCGTATTCCATCGTTTTCGCATACCATTCTGCGTTCAACAGAAGAATCTTTCCGTTGACGGAAGCCCGCATATCATTGTCGGTATTACCAATGAACAGGGTTTCGTTTGCTGTCCACCCTCTGCTTTCTCGAACGTACTTGATGGAGTCCGCTGTTTGCTTTGCGGGAACGCCGCCCTTTGCGCACTGGAACCAATTCAATTTGACATTCCAACGATTTTCAATCGCCTGTTGAAGCGGAGTTTGTATTCCGTTATGCGTCCATCCCCATTCCCGATTCGTCATTACTACTGATTCGACACCTTGCTTACGCAGGAATCGCATCAGTTTTCCGGTCGCTTCAAGTGTTTCGGTGTGTGGCGCAAGATTGCCACGTTTGATTAGAACATTCTCAACGCCGAAGATCACGCCCTTCAACTTCGCCATTGGTGGATGACTCCTGTTGTGCGGCTTTCTCAATAGCCTCTACCAATCGGGCAACATCCTCTTTGCAGTACGTCCGTGACCGCATCTCTCGCAACACGTTCCGTTCAATAGTCTGAAAGGGGTAAGGGGGTTCCTTTGCATCCCTGACCGCATCTTGAATGATCGAATCTAATTTCCTGCGCCCCGTCTGTGTCGTAATGTCGATGATGGGGTCGCCTTCCTTCGCCAAATCATCAACAATGCCTGACGCTCCTTCCCATCGAATGCCTACTAGCGTTTTCTTGTACTTCCGAGCGAAGCGAACTGTATGCGCCGTCCCACTTTTTGAAGCAGCCTCAACGGGAATTACAACATCGGCAACTGCCGCTTGAAGACGGTTCCTCTGTACAAACTGCTTCTTCTGGTACGTCTGATGGGGCAGGTACTCGGAAACGACAGCCCCACCACGGCGGATAATCTCGGCCCGTATCTCAGCCGTTTCTTCGGGGAATACCAAATTGATCCCATGTCCAAGAAACGCCAAATTCTTCACCCCGTTACGCAAAGAGGCGGCGTGTGCGTGTGCGTCGATTCCATCAGCTAGGCCAGATACCATCAGAACAGGGTAAGAAGAAAGAAGTTGGGCAATAGTCGCCGCTGCCCTGCACCCATCTTCACTAGGTTGCCGTGTCCCAACGACAGCAATTGTCGGGCGGTGCGAAAGAAGATCGACGTTTCCTTGCACGAACAACCACTTAGGGCATTCACCGTTCAGGCTCCGCAACCGTTCAGGAAGACGAGATGGCGGAAGTAGTGTAATTTGCTTCGAGGCCAGTTGCTCAAGCTCGGCGGAACCACGGCGCACGATCTCGACAGCGTGTTCTTCCAGTTCACCCGCAATCCTGGCGGCTCCATTGATCCGGCATTCCCGAAACTGTTCCTCAATCTGGCGGCACGTCAGCCGGAACATGGACCCTAGATCATCGCCGTAGCGCCCGACAAGATGTTGCATCCCGACCTGACCTAACCCCCCAATACTACCGAGAGCGAGCAGGGCAACCCCGAACGGAATTTCGGCGTCAGGAATGAGCGGTCTATCTTGATCGTCGAACAACGTCCGGTCTTTGCTCTGAGTCATCGCCCATGCCTCCCCGGTGATGAGGGCTTGTCCGGTGACATTCATCGCAGCTTCTACCTTCTCAGGTCATTTCAAGGAACCCCAACAAACCAGAGCATACTGGATCAGCGTACAGTAGTCAAAGCCAGTTGCGGAAAAGTCAGTTTCTCCATTGCTTCAAGGTCCGGTTATTCCGCCGTGCGCCCCTTTCCAGGTTTTCGCCTTCCTTCACTTCTTGACTTCCCTCTCCAACCTTCGTCGGCGGCATACGCACCTTGCAGGGTTCGTACTTCCCCACGGCATCCTTCAACGCAATCGGGTTGCTGCTTTTCTCCAGATACTTGCAACCGGCCCGATGGTACTTGGTGCCGGTGTTCGTGATGAAGACCGTATTCGGGTCGTCTTTCTCGGCATCCCTCTTCGCAGCCATGCTGACCGCTTGGCGCTCAAAGGTTTATAGTGGGGTGGGGGTCGGGTCAAAACTTTATACTGGTCGTCTACCGTGGCGTCCAAGCCCTTCCGTCGCCCTCGTGGGCATGGGGTCGAGGTTCGTCCGCTCCACGCCTTTCTCAAGCGTCCTTCGTCGCCCAGTTCATCGGCATAGCCGTGAATGTCGCCGATCAGGTCGAACATGGGCTTCTCCTATTTCGGCTGCCGCTTGACCTCAGCGACCTTCCCGATCAAGTAGCCCACTTCGTCCCCATCCAGTTCGGCGACCGGGGCAACCCCGTGGATATTGCGGATCAGGTCTTCCTCAGCACCCAAGAAGGTCGAGAAACCTGGCTGTCCCTCGGAACGCCCAATCATGTGACCTTTGGGCAAAATCATCATTTCGAGAAGCTGGGGCGTGGTCCAGGCTTCCCCCAGCAAGCAGCCCAGGATTGCTTGGAAGTGTCCGCTGATCTGGACAGCCCGCAGCTTGCGTGCGGCGTCCTGACGAATTTGTTCGGGTTCACGGATGGTCGGCTCCGTCATTGTCATTCTCCAGTCACACGACGGCGATCTGCGCCAGCCAGGTTGTCGTCAAGACACGAGGAACGCCTCATGAGAAGGGGGTGGAACAGACGACACGAACCGGAAACCCACGGAGGCGATGGAAGGCGATGGGAAGCCACAAGGGGCGTGCCAGGCCGACCGAGTATAAACTTTTGAGCCTACCATGACCTGCAAGACGCTGGTTGCCCACTCTTTGCCCTGGACAGTAGCCGGGTCGCCTTCACACTAGCTTCAACTGTCCGCTCTGAATTAGCCGCTCGAACTGCTGTTCGACACGCTTCGGTATCGTTCCGCCACGGACCAGCATCCCCAATTCCATGTTGATCGTAAACGCCTGTTGGGTCAGGTTGGCCGACGAAAGGAAGAGCCATTCGCCATCGGCAACGACACATTTGACGTGCAGAATGCCGACCTTGTTGTTGTCGCCAAGGGGCCGGTTCTCCTTGGGCCAGAAATAGACGGTCGAGCAAGCAGCCACTTCCTGACCCAACGCCTGAATCGTGCTGTACTCGCCTTCGCCTTCGATCTTGTCGGGAGTCTCCACGATAACTGTCAGTCGCACGTCACGTTTCGCAGCACGCACCAGTGCTTTGCCCACATTCGGTATTCGATACACGGCGAAGCTGACGAGGGTGATGCGGTTCTTTGCTCCATCCAGAACTTGAAGGATCGCCTGCTCCGTGCGGCGGAATGGCGTGTGT
>Ga0207103_10032_pt1 | contig 39082 bp, 28 predicted proteins | sample Alteio_BWMinHeat_81_FD_153546 | JGI IMG/M metagenome (GOLD analysis project Ga0207103, IMG submission 153546) | Enriched cells from forest soil in Barre Woods Harvard Forest LTER site, Petersham, Massachusetts, United States -... | ecosystem: Environmental > Terrestrial > Soil > Temperate forest >...
TTGGGTGAGTATTTTAAAATGCGCTCCTCGCAAAATTCAAGTATCCTGGTACCGTACCCGGCGCCGCGATTGGCCTCGGTGATACAAATAGTTTGAATATATCCCTTAAAAGTTCCCTGTGTTTGCATGATGACGAAACCGATAATTTCGCCAGTCTTTTTAAGCACAAATACTTCCCTGAACAGTCCTTCGAAACTCTTTAAACAATTGTCGTAGTTCATTTTGAGCATTAGCCATGGATCCGTCTCCGTCATCATTCGCGCGCAAACAACAAAGTCGCGCTGATCGGTTGTAAGTTCTATGATTACGCCATCATCCAATAACATTTGCTTTCTTTTTTATAAGGACAAGGAAAATAATAGTTAATACAGCGTTTACAAGGATATTCACAAAGCCGAAATCAAAATTCAACATATTGATAAACAACCAGTTTAAAAACAAGGTGGTTAGGGCGGCGCCCAAGCAGGCCACCGGCACCCACTTGCCTTTTAACTGAATGGTTGAAAACAACCCGGTTAAATATAGGCCCAAAATCGGTCCGTAAGTATAGCCTGCTATCTTAAAAATGGTATTAATAATTGCGCCCCGGCTGCTCCAAAACGCCATTACGATAATAAACATGGCAACATTAACCCCAAGCAGTACCCAATTCTTTATACGCTTTTTCAACTCAGGCGGACGGTTTGAAATATCCATAAAATCGTAGCTGAAAGCAGTTGTCAGGGCCGCAATACATGAATCGATACTTGCAAAGGTTGAGGCGACGATCCCGATAAAAAAAGCGATAGCCCCGATCTGTCCCAAATAATGCAGTGTGAGGAATGGGTAAAGGCCATCCGTATTTTCAAATTGACTATCCTTTGTGGCTAAATGCACACCATGTTTTTCAACAAATAAATACAACAACACTCCCAGCCCCAGGAACAGTGTTTGGGCCGCAGCAATAAAAAAGCTAAAAGCCAGCACATTTTTTTTGGCGCTTCTGGCATTGTTTATAGTCAGCGTTTTTTGCATCATGCTTTGATCGAGCCCAACCAACGCTACGGTTATTAAAATCCCCGATATGAACTGTTTAAAAAAGTTGGAACCTGAGTGAGCATCCCAATCGAATAGCTTTGCATAGGGATGATGAACAACGGCTGTCACCATTTGCCCGAACGACAAACCGAGTGAACGGGTGATAGTTAGTATTGAGATGATGATCACCGTGATCAAAAACAAGGACTGCAGGGCATCGGTCCATACTATGGTTTTGATGCCGGACTTATTAGTGTACAGCCAGATCAGTATCAACACGATGATGATGGTTAAAAAATACGGGATGTGCAGGTTGTCGAAAAAAAAGTACTGCAATATTTTGATGGACAAAAGTAACCTGAGCGCCGCTCCGAACGACTGGGATACCAGGAAAAATAGCGAGCCGGTTTTGTAGGTAACATTATCAAACCGGATGTTGAGGTAAGTGTAAATGGAAACTAGTTTTAGCTTATAAAAAATTGGCGTTAATACGAAAGCAATAAACAAGTAACCAACTATAGTGCCAAGGATAAACTGAAAATAATACAGGTTATTATTGCCGACATTGCCGGGAATAGAAACAAGCGATACCGCCGAAATCCCCGAACCGATCATCCCGAAAGCCACTAAAAACCAGGGCGACGACTTGTCACCGTCAAAAAAGCTATTTTCTTTGTTGTGGCGTGATGTCAGCCTCGCTATCAGCATCAGCAGGATAAAATAAGCGAGGATAATTAGGAAGATCAGGGGTGCGCTCATCAGGGCTTTAAAAGCTGTAAATAACGAATTTTAAAAATAGAAATAAAAACCGGTCATCATGCATGAGCACGTTAAACAAAAAATGTAATTTCGATTTGAATAAGATTGTAATGAGGCGAATCATCCTATTGATCGGAATAATGTTTTGCGCAAGCTTGGTGAAGGCCCAGAGCCGGCTCCTGGTGGTTGTACAACAGGAACGGGACTCCATCGCCATTTTCAACCTGGAAAACAACCAGCGGCTTGTACAATTGCCAGTAGGGTATAAACCTCACGAGATCTGTTATGATCCGGCCACGAGAAAATGCTTTATAACCGATTTCGGGCTGGAGGATTACGACCATAAGGCAGGCAAAACCGGCAATGGGTTTCATGTTATCGATCCTTTTTCAGGCAGGATTGTTGGGAAAGTCTACACCTGTGCAGATACAGCCAAGGGGAATGGCCCCCACGGAATTAAGATGCGCCCCGGAAAATCAGGCGAACTATTTGTTAATGCAGAGATCGGGGGCGACACGATGTTGGTTTATAACGCTGCAAAATTACACCTGAAACGAAAATTTGGCCTTCCAAAAGGTTCCCATAACTTTTCATTTTCTGCAAAGGGCGATACGCTATGGCTGATGGCGGGGCAAAACGGTGTTTTCCAGTTAGACCCTGAAAACGGCGCCATTTTAAGGCACACACTTTTCCCATCACCCATCAGGGGTTTGTCAATCGGTAGCAATTGGTTGGTAGCATCTGGATTCAACGAAGTTTTCGTTCTTTCAAAAACAGACCTGTCCATCTTAAAGCATTTCCCGAATCTCGGGGTTGGCCAGCTGTTTTATTCAAACATAAGCCCCGACCAGAGATTTATTATATCTCCGGCCGCGTTGGATAATGTCGTAGTGATTATTGACGCCGCCAACGGGAAAGTCGTTAAGCGCCTGACTACCGGCAAAACACCTATCAATGTGCAGGTATCAGGGAAATATGCCTATGTATCGCAGGATAAAGATAATGCAATAGGCGTTATCAACCTTGATACCTTTGAGGTGACGCAGGGACCCACCGTTTATGGGACAAACGGAATTATTGTGATCGAGTGACCGTTTACAACTATACGGCTTTCGGCACTAATTCAAACTCTTTCACTTCGCCGGCTCCATGCTTGCCTGGATTTAAAGAGGCAACGTAAAGGTTTGACTTCTTTTTACGTTTAAAAATAGTTTCCGCCGCCAAATGCCGCTCCCAAAAATCCATATGCAGGTTCCAGGCATGACAACCAAACGGTAGTTCACCGCGGGTTAGCTCCCAGGCCCTTTCCGGTTCGTTTTCAAAGGAGAAAAAGATCGCTGTTTTGTACCCGGGTATTTTTAAAAAGCTGCTTTTCCGGTTCAATTCAATGCCCCACCAAACGTCCTCGTTAAAATAATGCTCGGCGCGGTCAAGGTACTTTACCAAACTGGCCTTGTATCGTTTACAGGCCTGGTAAAACTTTTCAACCCGGCGCAACGATAGCCCACCGTTGCCAACTTTATTTTCAAATTGAATATCGGTAGGCAAATCAGTATCCCGCTGTTTAATATTAAACCAGGTGTGTACTGCTATCAGCATCCGCGATTTTAACGCCTTAAAAATATCGATGTATTTATTTGGCCGCAGCCATGGCGCCCCGATATAGTCGTACCCTTTATCACACCACTCCAGTAGCCGGTCGTTAAACACAAACGCGTCAAGCTGGTAGATGAGAATATATTGAAATCTCAAAAACTTCTCGTAGAAGCCTTCCCACAACATGAGCTTATTGTATCCGTGCCGGCTTTCAAAATATTGATCCTCAAACGAGATATAGCTAATTAACTCACTGTCATCCAGGATGGTCAGCTCTAACGAATTGGGCTTCACCACAAATATCCTGTGTTTATTCAGCACACGCAGGCATTGCTCCAGCGCCATTTCTTCAAAGGACTCGAGTTTATTCTTGTAAATCGGTATAACTACGGCAACTCGTTCGCTATAATCGTATCTTTTATACATAATTCTCTTAGTTGTTGTTCCAACTGGCATGCCCTCGCCGGCAATGATTTATCGTGCACAAAAACATCAATGTCGGTGACGGGACTATGCAAACTCTCGTTAAAGATTTTTTTGAAATCGAAATAGTTTAAATCGAAGTTCCAATCGTGTTTCAGATGGCCGAAAACTTGCCCACTGGTGGCGCAAAGACTGCTGCTGTCTATTACTATATATTTGCCGTCGTCCAGGCTTCGGATATTTTTTAATATCTCTTCATTGTAGGTTATCCACACGGATAAATAAAACCCGGACAGGTCTTTATAAAATTTTAATAACTTTTTCTTTCGCCGAAAGTTTTTCCAAATGAACCTCGAAAGCGGCTTCCTTATTAAATATTTTGCTTGGTGATGTTTAAAATCGCGGACGATCATCGAGCTAACCGTCGATTTGTAATCGCGAATAACATTCAGGTAATAAGCATCGGGCAAAATTTCGCGGTAATGCGTAAAAAAAAGGCAGGTACGCGGATCCTTCCAGCCCCATTGAGGGCTCATCCTATTTTTAAAATCTATTATGCTTTTTAGCTTTTCCTTTTGGTAAGTAGTTAATAAAGCTATCGGATGAGTAACCCAGCCAAACCTGGATTCATGATTTTCTTCTAAGGTATCCTCATGAAAGCGGTAAAAATCTATGTCTTCAAAATGGCCGTCGACGTTGCCAATATCAGCGCCAAGCAATTGCTGGCCCACATTCAACCCACAGCAGTTTAACCAACGCGTCACCAGCGACGTTCCCGACCGGTGCATTCCTGCTATGATTAAAATTTTGTTGGACATCTGCTTGGTGGAGGAAATCGTTAATGGTGAGAGAAATGGACACAGTACCTGCATTAAAGTTTTAATGCAGACCAAGCTTAAGTAACGGTGCCCGTTGAAATAAAAGGATAGCGGAAATTGGTGTGGGGTATTAAAGTTGTCATCGGGGTATTATAATGAACACAAAAACGCCTGTTAGACTCCAAACTCATTTCAAGGTTTAATTTGCCTGTCAGTCAGCAAATTCAATTTACACCAGAAATAGTTTGAAAATATTCCAGGAATAATTTAACGATGGAAAATTACCGATTAACGCGAACAAAATAATATCGGTAATTAAAATGTTACTGTTTTATTAACCACCGGTTAATAATGTTGAAGTTGACTTAGAATTGTAATTTTTATGATACGTTGATTGAATATGCCAAAATCACCCGGGCGGGTAAATTGGGCAAGTGGCCGTGCGCAGAAAGAGTTCTGCTCCCACTATCTCGCGGATCGTTCAATAAAAACAAATTTCATCGGGGCCGTATTATCAAAAACCACACTGCTTTTATGTTAAAACGAATTGACGCCCGGGTGCCGGCAAAATTGGCCCTGCTATTTTGTCAATTCCGTTTCGTATAAAACTTTACCTGCTACGTTTATTGCTTTAACATTAAGCCTTTTCGGATCCATAGAAAAGTACATAAATCCATGCTCAGACGCCTGGAAACGGCAGTATGGAATACCGGATGTAACAGAAGTAAGCTCGGAGCCGGCGCCCGAAATAAATTGATGCGTAAAACCATCGGGTTTAATATGCTGAAGGGAATGCTCGTGACCGGAAAGGTAAACGTCAACCTTATTGTCCTCAAAAATTTTAGACAACGCTGTTCTTATCGTTAAGGTATCATAATTTGTTATACGCGGCCCAACGGTGTAGAATGGGTGATGTCCTATAACTATTTTCCACGTTACATCAGCAGAAGCCTGTTTCAGCGTATCATTCAGCCATGTCACCTGTTTTGCAACGTAATCAGCTTTCGATTCATGTAAAAAAGGATCGGTATCCATAAAAACTAAAAGCGCTTTACTTTTTGTCTTTTCTTTTTTCTCCTCTTTTACAGGCCCGTCTTCTTTATCCCCGCCCTTGGCCAGGCTGATCTCTTTTGAATAGTACCGGTCGGGCATATCCCATCTCCGGCTTATTTTGGCGTAACGTAGTTGGGCATCCACATCTGAATGATAATCGTGATTGCCGAGTACAGGGTACCAGTCGCATTGCAGGGAATGAGCCGTATAAATATTTTCAAACGAATAGTGCCAAAGCGGGTCGAATTCACTCACAACGCCTTTAGGATAGAAATTATCTCCGGCCGATACCACAAAATCTGTAGGATGATCGGCGCCCCACAGGCCCATTTGCTTAGCAACCTCTGCCTGGTCATATTCGCCGTTGCGGCCCCAGTCGCCAATAACCATAAAGTGCTGCGCAAAATTATCTTTTATTTTAGGCAGCAAAGTAAGGTCTTCACTTTTCAAATGGGTTACCATAGGCTTGGCTATGGCGCCAAATTGTGGCAAAAACGATGTGCCAATGGCTGTTAAAGCCGTGTTTTTAACAAAGTCTCTCCTTTTCATCCCGAACCAGTTTAAATTTATTTGGAAAAAAGAAAGGATTTGTGGAAAACAAACCCTTTCTTTTTATGATAAGTTTCAGACAAATTAATGCTTATTGCCTTTACCGTCTGTTGGATAAGCTCCTAAATCGATGTCGGGGGTGGCGCCACCGGCCAAAGTTGGATTATCTAAAGCAAAGGATGTATTTCCCACGCCAATCGCTGCTGAACCCGGCTGCAGGTGAAAATCGTTGTTATTTGGCGCACCATTCAGATTCAGGAACGAACCGTCAAAGCTCACGAACTTTGGATCCGCGTTTCCGACAGCGTTCGAGATGACATCATTAGATTGAGGAACTCCCAGCGCACCCGCAGGATAGTATTGATCTCTCAATGTGATGGTCAGGTTCGGTGTAACTGTTTTGTCAACAAAGGTAAGCGCGGTTGAGTAGAATAAGTTATTATTGTATTTTATGTTGTTGGCCCCGTCATCTGTAAATATTTCGATGCCGTGATAGCAGTTTACGATAACATTGTTATAAACATTGCCTGTGGCGCTTACGCCTGCGGAAACTCCTCTGCCCGGTTCAGCAGCGCCCCTTCTCCAACCGCATGAAACCATCGTATTATTGAACACATCAACTTTGGTCAGTGCGGTTGTTACAACGGCATCGGTTTCTAACTTTACGCCTGTACCTGCCTGGCTAAAAATTACATTGTAGGCTACCACCCCAACCGCACCGGTTTTAATATTGATCGCTTCACCGTCGGTACTCCCGCCTGATTGTATCGTATTTCTTAAAATGGTTATTTGCGCGCCGCCGAATAAGCCTAAGCCATCGTCCTGGCCGTTTTCAACCCAACTGTCTTCAATATCCACCTTGATGGGTTTAGACACAACCAGGGTCCTTCTGGCGCTGCCCGTATTGTCCGGCCCGCCCGTATTTAAAATTTTAGTCCATTGAATGGTTACGGCCTGGGCGCTGTCGCAGGCAAAACCGCCCCATGTTCCGGGAGTATTAGAGTCGGAATTAAATGATACTGGTTGTGCCTGCGTACCTAAAGATTGAAATACGCCTGTTATTTTAAACTGAGAATTGTTTTTTACAACGATAATAGCACCTGGCTGAGCCAATAGGGTGTCGCCTTTATTAACGTATACATCAGCCGTAACGGTATAAGTTGAACCTGTTAACAATGTTCCTTTCACAAAACCGCTAATATTGCCGGATTTAATGGGATGTGAAGGTGGAATTACCGGTTTGATAATGTTTGTGTTTTCCTTTTTCGAGCAGGAAGCCATCGAAGCCACTAAACCGATAGCGGCTATCCAGATCGGGAATTGTTTTGTTTTCATTTTGATTGATTTAATTATTCGTTTTTTAGTAATTGTAGCGCAGGCCCACCAAATATGTAGCCTTGGTTATTTCATCCCCATTTGTAAAGTTGTGCAATACCACCGTCGTATGTGTATTGGTAAGGTTGTTAAGCTTGGTGAATATGGTAAAGTGTTTGCCGAGGCCCTTGTCTGCCGAAAATGCAAGTGATGATAATGGTTGTTGTATATAATTGTCGCCATTATCGGGGTAAATACCTACCAGTGTTTTGCCTAAATATTGATAAGCTAACTGGGCATTGATCCTGTCTTTTACATCGCGGTAAAGAAGAGAAATATTAAGATCATGAACCGATGCGCCGGTGAGCATGCGATGTTCGATCACTCGCGGTCCGGCCGGATCGTTGCGGTTAACTTTAAGACCAGCCACATCCGAATAATTATACGCGTAATTACCGCCTATTCCAAAATTGCCCAAATACCTGGTAAAAGCCAGCTCAACACCGGCAACCTTTGCTTCCGGAGAATTTATGGGCTCATAAACGGAAGTGGTTCCGCCACTGCCGAGGTATGCATATTCGATCGGGTTAGTCAAATCTTTGTAATATACGCCGGCAAAAAACTGTTCGTCAGCTTTTGGGAAAAGCTCATACCTTAGGTCATAGTTGGTCGCCGTTGTGTGTAATAAGTTCGGGTTACCTTGTATCGATGACGTACCGGTCGTAGGAGGTATGGTTGGTACCAACTCGTAATAAGCCGGCCTTGCTATCGAAGCAAAGTAAGCCAGCCTGAGGTTAGACTTGTCGTTTAATTTGTACTTAAGGTTTATACTGGGCAATAGATCGCTGTAATTTTTAGTTACATCTGATGCCTTAGTTATGTCTTGTCTCACATGGAAACCTTCAGACGTCGTTTCATTTCTTACGCCGCCAACAACGTCCAATTTTGACGAAGTAAACCTGAACTCGCCATAAAAGGTTGTGACGTCCTCAAATGCATTGTAATTATTTACATTAAATGTGCCGGCGCCGTAAGGGTTATAAACCGTCCAATTTGCCGCGTAAATATTAGTAAAAACCGCTTTCTCTCCGCTTGAATCAGCTACCGGGCGTAAAATATACTCGTCTTCATAGTTATATCTTGTTTTATCCCGGTAATAACCACCCGCTTTTAGCTGGAGATTCGACTCTTTAATTTTGGTTTGATAGGTAAAATTACCGGCGCCGATGAAATCCTTATCGTTGTTATGCGACCAGGTTCGGTCGATCTCATCAAAATAGTTGGGGGTGGTGGTAAACTGTTTTGAGTTAGGATCGTAGGTGATCAAAATATTCGAGTTGATAGCGGCCTGGTCCGGTGTTCTTACAAATGCATCGGAATATGCGCCGTACCAATCAAACAGGAAATGATCGCCTAAAACATGGGTTCCTGTCAATTTAATATTTTCAATGTACTGGTTGGTAGTGGTGGATTGATTGATAAAGTTCACCGGGCCAGATCCGGGAACGGTCCTGCCGCCATTACCGCCGGTTATCGATGTATCTGTATTGAATGAAGCCTCTTCGGTCCGGGAGTACAGGAATACATTGTCTAAAACCAATTTGTTCCGGTCATTAAATTTATAGTCCAGGTGAACAATCGCATTGTTCAATATCTCGCGGCTCGATATGGCGTGGGTTATAATGTCATTAATACGCGGGCGGTGATCGGGGTCGTTAGGATCGGCGTTGCCATCGTCGCCAGTTGTATTTACACCGAAATAATTGTTTTGATAGCTGTTCCCGATCACCAGTCCGAGTTTTTGATTCCACAACCGCTCACCATAACTAAAGCTAAACGTTTCGCTCGGCGGCGCGTTTATATTTCTAAAATCAAGGTTTGACCGGGTGAAGTCACCTGGCTGGGCAACGTAATTTGGTCCGTTCATCTCGGACGGGCTATAGGTGTGTATATCTGCTTTAGAGAAATCGACAAAACTACGGTCGATAAACAACTGCTCGTAGCCGATAGAGGAAGTCGCCGTTATTTCCCTTTTGTCCGGCGCATCTTTAAAAACAAGGTTCACCGTGCCGCCGATTGCGTCGCCATCCATCTCGGGTGTCAGGGTCTTATCCACCTCAATCCTTGCTAACAGGTCGGAAGGCACAACGCTTAATGAAACCAGGCGGGTTTTACTATCCGGGCTGGCAATTTGTACACCGTTTACAAGGGTATTGTTATAACGCGGCTCCAGCCCCCTTATAATTGCATAAGCATCATCACCGCCGGCATTACGTTCAATGGTAACTCCTGAAACACGCTGCAACACATTGGCCGCATTTATATCAGGTGATTTTGCAATGACCTGGGCGCTTACAACGTTTTTTAAATTATCTGAGTTTTTTTCATTCGCCCGCGCAGCTGCCTCGCTTTCGGTCGCAACATGCGCATTAACATTTACATCGCTTAGATTTTGAATGCTTTGATCCATTCTAATATCCAGCTTCAATGTTTGGCCTGCGCCCACCTGAATCTTTTGTCCAAAGTCGATATAGCCGATGTACCTTGCCGCAACTATATGCGGTCCGGGGGGTATATTTGTGAGCGTATATTCGCCTTTGACGTCGGCTATTGCGGTTGTGCTATTATCGTCTAAATGAACAACGGCGCCTATCAGGGGTTCACCGCTAACTTTGTCGATAACATGCCCTTTTATGGTCGCATTTTGGGCGTATGCGCCCACTGAAAACAATAAAAAAAATACGGGTAGGTAGCGTTTTTTAACCATCCTGGTAGTCTGATTTTGGCATAAAAAACCGGGCCAATTCTGTAGAAATTCTGATTTTTTTGGATGGAAAAAATGATTAACACACAGATAACAAGAACCTAACAATCAACGCATTAAATCGTCACTAATTCATTTTAACTATGTAATAATATAACGAAAACTTAAAGCAACATAATCGTTTTTGAATTGTTTATTGCCTGGTTTTTTAACAGCGTATTTATGGAGATTTAGGCCATGCGGCTCATTATCAACCGACTTGAAATAATTCTGCAAACAGGGCGCAAAAAGCGGCCGCACCCGATCAAAATTTAACCGGCTTGAACAGCAGGAGAATGTTGTGACGAAATTTAGTGGATCAAAGTATGCTCGATGTCCTCCAATGACTTCCCTTTGGTTTCGGGCATCATTTTCCAAACGAACAGCAATTGCAGCACCATCATCACAGTAAAGAAGGAAAAAGTAAAGCCGCCGCCAAGTTTTTCGGTAAAATACGGGAAAATAAAAGTGATGAGAGCCGCCATAAACCAATGTGTAAAACTGCCCAGCGTTTGTCCTTTGGCCCTAACCTGTGTGGGAAATATCTCTGAAATAAATACCCAGATAACAGCACCCTGGGAAAACGCAAAGAAGCCAATAAAGGCGCACAAATAGCCGGTCACATAAAAGCCGCTAAAGCTTTTGGTAAAAAAAGAGTAGGCAACAAGACCCAGAGCTAAAATAAGGCCAACCGACCCAATAAACATCATCTTCTTACGACCGATTTTATCGATAACACTGATGGCCAATAGCGTAAAAACAAGATTTACAATTCCTATCCCAAGTGATTGATCAAGCGAGGAAAGTGTGCTTAGGCCGGTCATCTGGAAAATACGGGGAGCATAGTATAATATGGCATTGATGCCGGATGTTTGGTTGAAAAACGCTATCAAAATGGCCAGCCAAACCGGAAACTTGTACCGCGCGCTAAAAAGCACATTACTGTCTTGCTCGGCGGCATCGTCTTTATTGGTCTTGTTTATAACAACCATCTCCCGCTCATAACCTCGGGGGTTCATTATCTTAAAAATTGTTGTCGCTTCACCCGTGCGGCCCCGCAACAACAGCCATCGCGGGCTTTCAGGAACAAAGGGCAGTAGTATTAAAAAGATCAATGATGGTACCGCCATTATCCCAAGCATATACCGCCAAGTATCCGTATGAGCCGGACCAAGGGTATGAACTATTATACGGTTAGACAGATAAGCGATGACTATGCCGACAACAATATTGGTTTGAAAAAGGATCACCAACCTGCCGCGGGCAGCTGCAGGTGAAATCTCGGAAATATATATAGGGGCAATAACAGATGATGCCCCGACGCCAAGTCCGCCTATAAACCGCAGCACCATAAACAAATACCAATTCGTTACTACTGCTGTGCCTAAGGCCGAAAACAAAAACAGGCAGGCAATAATCAGGAGAGATTTTTTGCGACCAATCTTGTCGGCCGGTATACTTCCAAAAAGCGCTCCGAAAATGGTTCCAACTATAGCAATGGAGGTAGTAAGCCCATGCGCCAGCGAACCTAGCTGCCAATATTTTTGAATAGCCTGCTCACCGCCTGAGATCACCACTGTATCAAACCCAAAAATAAAACCGCCGATAGCGACGATAATGGACCAGGTAAGGACTTTTCTTTGGATCATGACGAATAGTTTATAGTTGATGGTTAGTCAAATATATACTATTTAGTTGACCCGATAGTTATCGGGTGAGTTGATTAAGTTAGATTGAGTTGATTAGGTTTTTTGAAAAAAGGCATGGACGCGAGACTTCGCGTCCATGCCATAGAGTTCAGGAAAAATGTGGCTTTTGATTTGCTGTTTTTAACTCATCAGGTATATATAGGGTCAACTCATTCAATTTAATCAACTTATTCAATTTAATCAACCGCCTACGCCGTAATTTGCTTTAAATCAGCCTGCAGGGCAGCAAAGTCGAATCCGCTTGGCGAATTATTTTGATTTGCAAAATCGGTGCTGATCACGGCGTACGATTCGTCGCAATAGGCGTCCCAGAATGACCATGTCATTTTTTTGGTTGCGCCCCAGGTAATGACCGTTAAACCATGTTTATCATAGCCGATAACGGGGACAGCGTGGCCGCCCCACGAGCCGGGGGCGCCCTGCCCTGTCGCCCCACCCGGAGGGACCGACCACACCTTTTGCCTCTGGGCGCTGATGGGCAGCGCCATCCCTATATAACAACCGCCAAAAAGGAACGTGGACAGCATAACATGATTGTGGTTTTTAGGTTCGAGCGCCGCATAAGCAAAAATTTTATGCCCTGCCACGCCGGTATTTCTCCAATAGTTTAAAACCTGGGTTTCTACCGCGCCATTGTCGTTTTTGCCCGTTTGAGGATCATAGCCGGTTATGGCTGAGTAGGCGGCAATAATATCGGCGTCCGGCGGGGTAAACAAGGCCCCGTTGTCGTCAGTCCACTCCATTATCAGGTGTCCGGCTGCAGCGCAAGTGCAGTCGCCGATCTTATCGTTATCCATCATTCCCCAGCCCGTGTGTGCAATATTTTTTGCATATATATGACTTGCCGGCGTTGCCGGCAGCGAAGCGGTATCGAGATATTCGGCCAGCATCAGCGTACGCGGATCGTGTAACGGCGACCCTTTCCCGAGCTTCATACCCGAGTGATCAGTTTTTGCAGTTTCCATTGAATTAAAGTTTTAATTTAGCGTTAAGGTTAATCATATAAAAATACAGCGTTTCAAAAGATGAACGCGAGGGTTTTTACTTTATTTAATTACGTAATTTTACGTAACTTTTCGCCGCCCGATCAAACATGCGATAGCGACTATCCTGTGACCAGGCACTTAATTGCAATCGCACTGTAGCGATTTACCTGTTATTTACGTAATAAATAGCAGAACTATATATTCAGCATAAATGAAACGAAGTAAAAACACGTTTAAAAGTTTGTTTGCCGGGATGGTTGGTGGGTTGTTTATGTTATGCTTATTGCTGTCTTCATGCCTTAAAACCAATAATTCAGAAACCGCGCCCCCTACCGCGCTGCTCACCGTTATCCAGGCATCGCCTGATGAGCCGGCGCTGGATTTTTTCTTAAACGGCGACAGGGCCAATGCGAACCCCCTCGTATTTGGAACCGGGATAGATTATTTTAGCGCCATTGTGGGCCAGCGCACAGCAAATTTTTATGTTGACGGTTCGACAGGAGCAGCCGTAGCAACCGCCCAGGTAACCCTGCAGCAAAACATGGCTTATTCCCTGTTCCTGGATAATATCCCGACAAAACCGGGGATATTATTTTTAGCGGATACATTAGTGAAACCGGCAGGCGGGAAAGCAGGCCTCCGTTTTGTAGACCTTAGCCCGGATGCGCCCGCGGTTGACCTGGCCATTCAGGGGGGCGTTACCATCACCACTCACAAATCTTTTGAGGGTTATACGGCTTTTTTACCCGTTACGGGGCAATCGAACTTTACCTTGCAGGTATTGAAGAGTGGAACCAGCACCGTGCTGGCAACTTTATCAAACGTATCGCTTACTAACGGTTACCTGTATACGGTAATGTTTGAAGGGCTTAATGCCTCAACCAATAGCGGCGATAAGTTAAATATCATCATGATCACCAACGCTTATTTTAATTGAAATAAGACAACGATATAAAGCCCTCCTAAATTATGATCATAAAACCCGGTGGCGAAAGCTAAAACCGGGTTTTATTTTTATCTTGGTAAGCTATTCACCGCCATGCACCAGTTGTTCGCGCCCCACAGCTTCGAAAAAAATAACAGCTTACTTTTAAGGGTTACCGCCTTTTGCTGGCTAATGGCTAAACTCATCGGCTGGCGGATGTTCACCACCTATCGGTCATTCCCGACAGCCCCAGCTTTCGGCTTTTTTGATCAAATCCACGCATCTGTTCACACCTTCCTGTATGTGTTAGCGGTGTTATTGCTTATATTGCTGCTACTGGCGCCGGTAAACAAGCTATTTGTTGCCAGTCTGCTGGTATGTGATACCCTCTCTTGCCTGCTTGATCAAAACCGGCTGCAGCCATGGGACTATCAATACATGTTCCTCCTGTTCGTTTTTATGATAAACGATACAAAAGGGAACAAGATAACGGGCTTGTTCCTATTCATACTGGCGTCAACTTATATTTACAGCGGACTCGGCAAATTGAACGCCGGCTTTTTGCATACCGTCTGGACCAAAATGCTGCTGGAACAATTTCTGCATCTTTCACCAAAAATCGCGTTGCAGTCCTGGGCGCAATACTGCGGATATGCTGCAGGATTATTCGAGTTGATTGCCGGATTCGGGTTATTATTTACGATCACCCGTAAAATTTCCGCCGGCATGTTAATCCTGCTCCACCTGTTTATACTGGTATTCCTGGGGCCGTTTGGGTTGAAGTATAACCTGGTTGTATGGCCTTGGAATGTGGCGATGATGGTTTATTTATACGTCGTTGTTTTCAGAATTAAAGAAGGTACAACTCCGCTGCCGCAGCTCTTTAGCAATTGGAATATTGCTGTATTTATCTGTTGGGGGATTTTGCCTGCTTTCAGTTTTGTTGGCTGGTGGGATAATTATTTGTCGTCGCGCATTTATACCGGCAAATTACCTGAAATGGTAATCTGTATTACCGATACGAGCAAATGCAAACCCCTGCAACGGTATTGCGTGAATGGTTATCGTGGGTTGTGCGCCGGTAGTGGATATGTCAACTTACAATACTGGTCGATGGCCGAGACAAAAATGGCGCCTTACCCCGAGATCAGGTCATATAAAAAAATAGAGGCCAAACTGGAAAAAAAATTCCCGGAGGCTGGTTTTAGTTTTATTTATTTTAATGGGGATAAATGGGAAGGTAATAAATGACACATGAAACGCATCATGTCGCTTCTTTCAACTCAGCCCGAAAATAAAAAACCCGCGCTTTCTGTAGCGCGGGTCAACATATTTATTGTGACAGTTTACTATTCGTGCAAAACTAACACAGCTTTTACCGACCTGTTCAAAACCTGGTTTACCGTACTCCTGGTAAAGAGCCGGTAAAGTATATTGTGGTGGTGTTTTACCAGGCATAAAATGTCGGTATCGTTGTTTTCGATAAACTCAATTATCCCGGTTAAGGGGTTGCTTTCGTTAATGTAGTTAAATTCCAGCTCGGAGTGTTTAATCAATTCCTGCAGCTTACTTTCGCCTGTTTCAACATTTTTCACCTCCGATTTTTCGCCAACATACAAAACTTGCATTTTATCCGACCCAAATGCCAATATCATTTCGTTCAGCGCATTTACGTCGTCGGCGGACAATCTCGTTTCATAGTCCGTTGCCAGGGTGATGACCGGCGTTTTTGAAAATTTGCTGGTTAGCGGTACGATCAGCGTCGGTATCTTAACGATCGACACCAGCGTGCTTGCATTGCTGCCCACTATACCAGCAATGCCTGTGGCTCCGGTAATTCCCATCACCAGCAACTCCACATGGTGTTCGTCAATATATTTCGAGATTACGTTTTTTACCAGGCCAACATCGCACAGCGTTTCCACTGTGATGCCTTTATACTCCTTTTTTTCTGTATAAACGGCTACCCATTCCTTTAAAGCCTGTCTTTTACTCTCATAGTAATCCTTTATATAAAAGGCTTTGTACATATTATTATCTACGCCCTCGGTTGGTAAAATAGCATGTATAGCACACACTTCCATATCCAGTGTTTTGGCCAGTTCCATTGCATAGTCCATCGCATTGGCGGCACTATTTGAAAAGTCGGTTGCAACAAGTATTTGTTTCATTTTTTTCGGAGATTAAAATTAATTAATGTAATTACAAATTACATTTAAATAAACAAGTGGAAAATAACAAAGAATAACATACCAAGCAGCATTGCTACCGGCAGGGTTAATATCCAGGCCATACCAATACTTTTCAGTGTGCCGCTGTTTAAGTTGCTGGTACCTCCCGATGCCATCATTGAACCGGCAATACCGCTGGAAAGCACGTGTGTTGTACTTACCGGCAAACCAAGCGAAGAACTGATGCCGATCGTAGATGCAGCAACGATTTCGGCGCTTGCCCCTTGTGCGTAACTCAAATGCTCATTACCAATTTTTTCGCCTATAGTAACTACTATCCTTTTCCAGCCAATCATGGTGCCCAGGCCCAACGAAATTGAGATGGTGGCAATTACCCATATCGGCGCAAAATCAGTCACATCGGTCAAACCCTTTGATGCAGCTTTAAGCGTTGCTTTGTCCTTATCGTCAACTTTAACGTTTTTATCGCCCATTACCGCTGTAAGACCCTTGGTTACGCTTTTTATTTGTTTGCGGAATTTGTAGGTTTTTACAGTATCGCTTGTCCCGGTGGTCGCTAACTGCGCCTTTGTTTTGTCGATAGCCAGATTTAGCGCCAGTATTTCCGATTTGCCTGCCGTGTCTGTAGTAGCCATGTTGGCCCTGGTTAAAACCTGCCCGGCGTTATTCAGGCTTAGCATCAACTTATCATTGGATATGCTATGGTTTACCGCAAACCTGGCCGGTAAAAAGCATATCAATATCAGCATCAGCAAACCTACGCCCTTTTGTCCATCATTACTGCCATGGAAAAAGCTAACCAGTGTACAGGTGGTTATCAGCAATAACCGGACTAAAATAGGCGGCCTGTCATTTTCGCCTTTCGGAATGTGCAGCAACGCTTTAGATTTTATTACATCTTTTACAAGCCACATTAACAATGCAGCTGCGCCAAAGCCAAATACAGGTGACAAGATCAATGACAAACCAATTTCTTTTGCTTTGTCCCAGTTTACACCAGTACCGCCATAAAACCACGTAAATGCTAAACTTGCGCCTATTAAGCCGCCGTATAAGGTATGCGAACTGGAGCAGGGAATGCCTAAATACCATGTGCCCAAATTCCAAATAATAGATGCCAGTAACACGGATATCACAAAACACGCCCCGACACCCACCGGTAGTCCCATAATGCTATCAATAGGGAGTAGTTTTAGTACGCTCATTGCCACCGCAACGCCGCCTAAAAAAACGCCTAAAAAGTTAAAGGTGCCTGACCATGGAATAGCATACACCGGTTTTAAAGCCTTGGTGTAAATTACAGTTGCAACGGCGTTGGCGGTGTCGTGAAAGCCGTTTACAAATTCGAAGCCAACCACTGCCAGCAAACACAGGAAGAAAACAATCAGGATGCCGCCGCTTAAATTTACTTCGCCCAAAAACGGCAAAGTGATCGCACTTAGTTCGTGAAGCATAATTTCAGATTTGGTTTAAAGTTTGTTTAAATTGAGGGACAATAATTATAGCTCAAAGAAATAAATCTGTAGCGTGATTCAAGAAAATAATTGATTACCAAATTGTTATGAAATCCTATTCACAATGTTAAGGTATTAAGCTCCTAATGGTTTTGGCTTGCAAAATGTAACAGGTCGCCTATCATTTTTGAAGTACGGGTAAGATTTTTGCCTGCATTTCTCATCGCTTCGCCCAAATCGGCAGGCTCATTCGCGATCGCCATTAAAACATCAAAGTATTGAAGCAATTCCGGGTCGGGCTTTAAGGGCACTTTACCTGCTAAACCAATCACGGGAATATTTTTAAGCTTTGCCGCGCTCGCTACGCCAAAAGGCCCCTTGCCTTGCAGCGTCTGATTGTCGATACTGCCTTCGCCGGTTATTAGCAAATCGGCCTTCTGCAATTCATCCGCAAATCCCGTTACTTTCAGAAAATATTCAATTCCGTTAACCAATTTCGCATTTAAAAATCCGCTTAAACCCGCTGCCGCACCACCTGCGGTACCTCCATATTTGAGGTCTGAAAGTCTTTTTCCGGTTTGATTCCAGCCGACTTCGTCTAACCGGCTTAAAAAATCATCCAGCTTTAAAACATCATTAGCGCTGGCGCCTTTCTGAGGACCAAATACAGCAGCCGATCCCTGCAGGCCAAGGAGTTTATTATTTACATCGCATAAAACAAACAGCTCGCAGGCGCCAATTCGCTTATCCAATTGCGTGTTATCTATTTTTGCTAATTCCAAAAGATCCTGCGGAACCGGCCTTAGCAGTTCGTCCTGCTCATTAAAAAAACTTATACCCAAAGCGCTTAAAATCCCACAGCCGCCGTCGACGGTTGCCGAACCGCCCATTGCGATCAATATTTTATTTACGCCTTCGTCCAGCGCGTACTTAATAAGCTCGCCCGTGCCGTAAGATGACGCCTGCAAGGGGTTGAGTTCTTGCTTTTTCAGCAAACGCAAACCCGAGGCGTCGGCCATTTCAATTACTGCGGTTTTGCCATCATCGATGACGCCGAATTGAGAAGTGATCAACCTGCCCAACGGGTCATGAACTTCCTTTTTAACGATCCTGCCTCCGCATTTTTCAACAATGAGCGGACCGGTGCCATCGCCGCCGTCGGCTATTGGGAAACAGGTTGTGGTACAGTTTAATTTGCTTTGCTGCAATCCTGCCTCAATCGCGCGGGCGGCGTCCGTAGCACTTAAACTATTTTTAAAAGCATTTGGAGCGATGAGGATATGCATTTCAGATGATCTTTGATAAAATAAAAACCATTAGGATAGAGGTTAACCCCATTAACAAGGTGGCTATGGAGTACACCCGGAGCATGGTTTTCATATCCAGCCCCGAGAATTTGGCGATCACCCAAAAATAGGCGTCGTTGGCGTGGGAGATGATCATGGAGCCCGCGGCCATAGCCAGCACGCAAAGCAATTTGCCGGTCGCTGAGTCCAGCCCGAGCGCCAGGAGTAATGGCTGAACGATAGCCGCTGCCGTTATAATAGCGACAGTTGACGAACCCTGGGCGGTTTTTATAACGGCCGTTAACAGGAACGGAAAAAATATACCCATTGCAGCGAGGTTTAACACCTGGCTGAAGTGAACGCCGATTTTGGTTGCGGCCAGGATAGCCCCGAAAGCGCCGCCCGCACCGATGATGATAAGGATACCGCCGGCTTTTTCGACTGCATCCTGCAGTAAGTGACTTAATTCCGTTTTGGACCATTGGGGTTTGCACAAAAAAGTAAGTAACACACCGACCATCAGGGCCGGGACAGGGTCGCCGATGGCAAGCGAGGCGGAGAGCCACTTACTGCTTAATTTGGGGTCGATGGTATAAAACGACTTTGCAGCGATGAGCACCACCGGCACGATCACGGGTAAAAAAGCACGAAGAACGGATGGTTTTAACAGCGTTGTTTCGTCTGCCGTCGCCTCAGTTTGTACATCCGGAAGTTTTTTGCCGGCATACGCTGACCAAATATTACCAACGATCATCGCCGGAATGGCCACCAACGCACCAAAGGCCATCATTTTACCGATGTCTACACCCATGGTAGCCGCCGCTGTAGTGGCGCCCGGATGCGGAGGCGCCATGCAATGGATAGCCAGCAACCCGGTAGCAAGCGAGGCCGACATGATAGTAAGCGGCACGCCCGAACGTTTAGCCAGGTTTTTATTTAAACCGCTAAGCACAATGAAACCGGAATCGCAAAAAATAGGCAGGCCTACGATAAAGCCGGTAATGCTCATGGCCCAGGCGGCGCGCTTTTCGCCGGTTTTTTGCAAAATAAATTCTGCCATCACTGCAGTAGCGCCGGTGTACTCCAACATAACGCCTAACGTAGTGCCCAGCACGATGATGAGCCCGAGCGAGCTCATGATCTTCCCAAAGCCATCCTTCATCGTTATGAGCACATCGCCCAATGGCATCCCAACGCCCAGCCCTACCAGCATGGCGGACAACACAAGGGCAAAAAAAGCATGGATCTTATAGCGTGTCGTGAGCAGCACAATGACGCTTATGCCGATAATGAGGCACAAAAGCAGGTATGGAAAGGATTGCATCATTCTGGCTGGCCGGGAAATTGGTTGATGAGATCAAAAATAGAAGAATATTGCGGAACGGCAACGATTGCCAGGCATTGTGTGTAAAACTCTGCGTACGCTATTTTGTTTAATTATTAATTGAATGATTATTTCATTATAATTAATTTTATTATAACACTGTAGCGTTTTTACGCACTTCTTCGTATAGGCATGTGCAAATTGTTAAATTTTATTTTATGAAAAATCTTAAAACCCCCTTAAAAAAAAGCTTGCAGCTGCTCGTTCTGCCAGGTGCACTTGTTCTGTTGCTTTCGTCATGCTTAAAGGACAATAATACTTACTACAGGCCCCCTGTAGCCTATCTATCATTCGTTCAGGCTGCAACTGACGAACCCCCGATCAATTTTTTTCTGAATACAAACCTGGTTAACCAGTTGCCGCTGCAGTTAGGCGACGATATTTGCTATATTAATGCCTATACCGGGTTGCGCACAGCGAATTTCGACAATGCATCCACGATGGCGCAGATCTTTTCGGACACTATACGGCTGAATCAAAATGTGTATTACTCGCTTTTCCTGGCCAACACGGTGGCTAACCCACAAATATTATTACTTACCGATTCGCTGAACAAACCGGCGCCGGGTAATGCCTCCGTTCGTTTTATAAACCTGGGTCCTGACGCCGGCTCCGTCGATTTGCAAATAAAAGGCGCAAACACAACCACCATTGCCAACAAGTCTTTTAAGGGTCACTCGGGCTTTGTAGCCGTAACCGCTGGCGCAACATATAACTTACAGGTTAACACCAGCGGCACATCAACAGCATTGGCCACCTCTACCGGCGTAAACCTGCTCGACGGCGGCATTTATACCATCTGGTTTTACGGGCTGAAAAACAGCACTAATCCCGCCGATAAACCGGCCATCGGTATCATGACCAACGCGTTAACGCAGTGATTAAAAACGTGCCTTGTTCAGGTGTTCAAAAATGAACACCTGAACACTTTTATCACTTTAAGTAAACGTGTTTAAGCTAATGACTGTTAGCCAACTATAAAATTTACTTAAAGTATTACTTTAACATCAAAACGGCAAAAAGCGTTCATTTTTGAACACTTTTGAACACCAAAATGAACGCTTTTGAACTGTCTATCCCTGGAAAAAGTTGACACTTTTGGTGAATAATCCTGTAGTTAGTTTACAGACACAGAAAAAGTTTGCAGCTGGCAATTTGCTGTTGGCAGACATCAATATGCAAATTGCCTACTGCCCACTGAAAACTGAAAACTGAAAACTGAAAACTGAAAACTGCCCACTGAAACGCCCCTTTCAAACGCTTCCAAACTAACCACGAAACACCCTCAAACGCCTTCAAATCGCTTACGAAACGGGTACAAACGGTATCGAAAAAAATTTTCCGCGGCCAAAAAGCGTTCATTTTTGTTCAGCCGTTGAACACCTGCTTTCAAAATTTTCCCGGCATTATGTTATCTTTATTAAGATATTACCCGTTAACGGGCACGAGTCGTCTTTGCACGCCAGACCATGTCGTCAAACTGAATTTGAAAATAACAATGCACATTTTAAACAAAAACGATTTTATATGAGGTTTACGGATTTTTTGGTGTTTTATCCAATGGCAAATTTCAGGAGAAAAAAAATTGATAAATCGATGTGGCGAAAACAGCTAGGTCAGGCCGTTTTTCTGGCAAGTTTAAATATAAGCCTAATGTTAATTATTGCCGTGGAAATTATTGGTTTTCTCGTTTTTCGGGTAAATGTCTATGAGATTTACTCGATTGATATTCCAATCGTTATTGTAGGGATATTGAATTCTGTTTTATTCGACTATGTCTATGTTAAAAAGAAACGTTATGAGTATATTACTTCCAACCAATACAAGCCTTTTATTCTAAGTGTAACGTTAGGTGTAACCATAACTTTTTTGATTTTTGTATTTTGTTTAATAGGCTGTATTGGAATACCGCTTGCCGTTGACGCTTTATTAGCGAGATGAGGGCCAGTTGTGGTAGTTTGCGCGGAATGCTGTACAATGCCTGTGACTACCCGCCTGGGAATGCCAAAAAATATGGCCTCAATTTTCAATTTGTGTCTTTCCACAGACCGTTCCGCCGAAGCCCGTGCCCTTTGTCCATAAAAACAAAAGCCTCCGTCGACCGACGGAAGCTTTTGTTTTATATGGTGAATTTAGCGCTATTACTTTGCAGCAGCCTCTTCAGCGTCGTGCTGATTAAAGAAAACGAACTCGTTATTAAACATGTCCAGCGTGATCTTGCTGTCCTTATCAACCTTGCCGGCCAATATCTGTTTGGATAGCTCGTTCAGTATCTTTTTCTGCATTACGCGTTTAAGCGGGCGGGCGCCGAATTGCGGGTCGTAACCCAGTTGTGCCAGCCAGTCAAGGGCATCATCCGATGCTTCGATGGTGATGCCCATTTCGGCCAGGGTATGCTGCAGTTGGCTGAACTGCATTTTTACGATCTCGGCAATTTCATCCCGGCCCAGCGGTGTGAACATGATGATCTCGTCAATCCTGTTCAAAAACTCCGGCCGGATGGTCTGTCTCAGCAACTCAAACAGTTGGCTGCGCGTTTTATTGATCACCTCGTCCTTTTCAAACTCGTTAAAATCCTTAAAGTTCTCCTGTATGATGTGGGAGCCGATGTTGCTGGTCATGATGATGATGGTGTTCTTAAAGTTCACCACGCGGCCCTTGTTATCGGTTAAGCGGCCATCATCCAAAACCTGCAGCAGGATGTTGAATATATCCGGGTGCGCTTTCTCTATCTCATCCAGCAATACTACGCTATAGGGTTTGCGGCGAACGGCCTCGGTAAGCTGGCCGCCTTCGTCATAACCTACATAACCCGGAGGCGCACCGATGAGTCTGGAAACGGAGTGCCTTTCCTGGTATTCGGACATGTCGATCCGCACCAAAGCGCCCTCGTCATTAAACAGGTATTCGGCCAATGCCTTTGCCAGCTCAGTTTTACCCACACCCGTCGTGCCCAGGAAAATGAACGAGCCGATGGGCTTCTTTTTATCCTGCAAACCTGCACGGCTGCGGCGGATAGCGTCGCTGATAGCTTCTATCGCTTCTTCCTGCCCGGCCACGCGTTTGTGCAGCTCATCTTCCAGGTGCAGTAATTTTTCGCGTTCGCTTTGGATCATTTTTGAAACCGGGATACCGGTCCACCTGGAAACGACTCCTGCAATATCCTCGGCGGTTACTTCTTCCTTCAGCATGCGGCTCTCGCTTTGGTTTTCAAGCAGGGTCTTCTTTAAATCCTCCACTTCCTTTTGCGCCTTTACAATGGTGCCGTAGCGTAATTCGGCCACTTTGCCGTAATCGCCCGCGCGTTCGGCCTGTTCGGCTTCCAGCTTATAGTTTTCTATTTGTTCAACTTTAAGGTTGATGCCGTCGACAATATCTTTCTCTGCCTGCCATTTGGCGCGCAATGCATCACGATCGGCAGAGAGGTTAGCGATCTCGTGGCTTAGTTCTTCTACTTTTTTGGTATCCTTTTCGCGTTTGATGGCCTCGCGTTCAATTTCCAGTTGCATAATGCGGCGGTCAAGCTCGTCGACAACCTCCGGCACGGAGTCCATTTCCAAACGCAGTTTGGAGGCGGCCTCATCCATCAGGTCGATGGCCTTATCAGGTAAAAACCTGTCGGAAATATAGCGCTGCGACATTTCCACGGCGGCAATGATGGCTTCATCTTTAATACGCACCTTGTGGTGGGTTTCATAGCGTTCCTTCAAACCACGGAGGATAGATATGGCGTCGGCCGCGTCAGGCTCGTCTACCAAAACCATCTGGAAACGGCGTTCAAGCGCCTTGTCTTTTTCCAGGTATTTCTGGTATTCATTCAGCGTGGTAGCGCCTATTGCCCGCAGTTCGCCACGAGCGAGAGCTGGTTTTAATATATTGGCCGCATCCATCGCGCCTTCGCCACCGCCTGCGCCAACAAGGGTGTGTATCTCGTCGATAAATAAAACGATCTCGCCATCGCTTTGCGTAACTTCTTTAATAACGGCTTTTAAGCGCTCTTCAAATTCGCCTTTGTATTTAGCGCCTGCAATTAGCGCGCCCATATCCAGGGAATAAACCGTCTTTGATTTCAGGCTTTCGGGCACGTCGCCTTTGATGATACGGAATGCAATGCCTTCAGCGATGGCGGTTTTACCAACACCCGGTTCACCCACCAGTATAGGATTGTTTTTGGTGCGGCGGGACAATATCTGTATCACCCGCCTGATCTCTTCGTCACGCCCGATCACCGGGTCCAGTTTGCCCGATTCGGCGTACTCGTTCAGGTTACGGGCGTATTTATTCAGTGCGTTATAGGTAGCTTCGGCATTTTGCCCGGTCACCTTGTTATCGCCGCGCAATTCAGTAATGGCTTTTTTCAGATCCTTTTCGTTCACGCCGTAGTCTTTTAGCGCCGAACTGGTTTTATCGTTCACCGACAAAATACCCAGCAAAATATGCTCGACCGATACAAACTCGTCCTTAAATTCTTTTAAATACGATTGCGCCTTTTGCAATGCCGAGTTAGCACCCGACGAAAGGTAAATATTACTGCCGCTAACTTTAGGGAAGGACGCTATTTGCTCGTCCAGCTGCTCGTTTAACCGGTTTACGTTAACGTTCAGCTTTTTTAGCAGGTAGCTTACAACGTTCTCATCCTCCAGCAATAGGCCTTTAAGCAGGTGCGCGGTTTCAATAGCCTGCTGCTGGTTGCCGGCGGCTATTTCGGAAGCTTTTTGAACAGCTTCCTGTGCTTTTATGGTAAAATTGTTAAAATTCATTTTGTTAGTTGATTGTATTTAGTCCGGAAGTCGGAAAGTCCGGAAGTCCGAAAGACGCTGCAACTCGTATTTTAAGTCGTCAGCCTGATCTACCGCTTTCAATCAAATCGCTTGCCACACCTGCAAACCTGCTAAAATGTCGTTCGAAGACAAACTTAAATGCCACTTTGCCATATTTGTTCATAGTTCATCCCGCACGTGCGGGATAGTTCATAGTGGCTGCAAATTAGTGCTTTTGGCTAAATCTCCTCTCACCAAAAAAGCTATGAACTATGAACCATGAACTTGACTTATGGTTTAGGGGAATGTAAATTTTACAAAGATATGCCCGCAATAGTTTTAGAAAAAGTAGCCTGACGTCGTTGTTGTAAACAAAACGGACACCGCCATGTATCAAAATCGTACACGTCCGCCTAAGTAATCTGCAACAACCCACTGATTACTAAACATTTATTAAAGTGGCACTTTCTATGCGTCAGAAAACAAGGAGGCTCATCATGTTTAAAAACTATTTAACCATCTCACTACGAAATTTTAACAGGCGCAGAGGTTATGCGCTGTTGAATATTTTTGGCCTGGCAATCGGTATTACATGCTGCCTGATTATTTTTCAATATGTAGCTTATGAAAAAAGCTATGATAAATTCAATAGTGCTGCAAAAGATATTGTAAGGATAAGGCTGGACAATTACCAGCAAGGTAAACTTGCCTATAAATCAGCAACCAGTTACCCGGCAATTGGCCCGACAGCAAAAAAAGAATTGCCCGAAGTGGAGGATTTTTGCCGTTTGTACAATGTACAGCAGCTATTGGTAAATGAACAAAAAAATGTAAAGTTTAATGAGCTGAAAGGCTATTATGCCGACCCTTCGGCCATTAATATGCTCGGCGTTAATATGGTAAAAGGCAATCCAAAGGTAGTGCTGAACGGGGTCGACAAAATGATTGTTTCTGAATCATTTGCAAAAAAGTATTTTGGGGATAATAACCCGGTCGGTAATACGCTGGTATCCAAAGACCCTAATTTTACAGAATCATACATCATAACAGGCGTTTACAAAGATTACCCCCGAAACTCGCACCTGGTGATTGATTATATTATCTCATATGCAACATTTGGTAAAATCAGGCGGCTGGAAGGCGACACGCAAAACTCAACAGAAACCGGCTGGAGATGGTATGATTTTTACACTTATTTGAAATTAAAACCGGGGACCGATCTTAAAAAATTTGACGCAAAACTGCCCGCATTTTGCGATGTGCATATCAACAGCACTAAATGGAATAAAGCTAACAATGTGAAGGATGAATTACATGTGATACCGCTTGAAGATATCCATTTATATTCCAACGCCAACCAGGAGGCAGAAGTGAATGGCGATGGCCAGGTAGTATCATTTCTCTTTTTGATCGGTATTTTTATTATCCTGATTGCGTGGGTAAATTATGTTAACCTCGCCACAGCGCGATCGGTTGAAAGGGCCAAAGAAGTTGGGGTGCGCAAAGTGCTGGGTGCAGGCCGTTCGTCGCTGATAAGGCAATTTTTGGCCGAGAGTTTTTTGCTTAATTTTATTTCGCTGATCATCGCATTTTTTACCGCCTACCTGCTCACGCCTGCATTTAACCATTTTGTAGGCCGCGAAGTGACCATGGGTTTTGTTTTACCCTGGGATTATTTAACAGGATTTTTAGTATTGTTTTTTGCAGGGAGTTTTTTTGCGGGGATCTATCCGGCTTTTGTGTTATCGGGTTACCAGCCTGTAAAGGTATTGAAGGGCAGTTTTAAAAATACAAGCAGCGGGATAATGTTACGGAAGACGCTGATCACCGGGCAATTTGTGACCTCGGTTGTGCTGGTTGCGGGCACAATTATCGTATACCAGCAGGTTAGCTATATGCGCAGCCAGAAACTCGGCGCAAACATCAACCAGACCCTGGTTATTCAGGGCGCAAACTCGTTGCGAGATACCGTGTACTCAAAAGTTTTTCAGCCCTTTAAGCAGGACGTACTAAATATTACAGGTGTAAAGAATGTTACTGTCTCATCAAACGTAATGGGCCAGGAAATTTACTGGACACGAGGGATAAAAAGAGCAGCCCCGGGTGCGACAGAAGTTACACTTTATAACCTGGGGGCTGACTATGATTTTATCCCTTCGTTCGGGATTGAGATGAAGGCCGGGAGAAATTTTTCAAAGGACTTTTCGACCGACAACAAAGCAGTTTTGCTAAACGAAGATGCGGTAAAGCTGCTGGGCTTTAAGGATGCCGAAAGCGCGATCAACCAAAAAGTTATTCCACGCGATACTCTAACTGTTATTGGTGTGGTTGCTAATTTTCACCAGGAAGGCCTTAAGAAAAGCGTACAGCCGCTAATCATTTTACTGCGGCCCAACACGCGCGATTTTTATTCTGTCAAAATGGGCGCTAACAATATCAGTGCGACCATCGCATCGATAAGAAATACATGGGATAAGTATTTTCCATCCGATCCTTTTAATTATTCTTTCCTGGACGAGTCTTTCAATCATCAATATAAATCGGATGAGTTGTTTGGGAGCATCTTTACGATGTTTGCCTTACTGGCTATCCTGATTGCCTGCTTCGGCCTTGCAGGGTTATCAGCCTACAACATTTTGCAGAGAAGGAAAGAGATAGGCATCAGAAAAGTTATCGGCGCATCCGTTCAGCAATTGCTGGCACTTTTAGTAAGTGATTTTCTGCGTTTGGTGATTCTCGCCTTTTTGATCTCTATACCTGTCACCTGGCTTTTGATGACCCAATGGCTGCAGGGTTTTGCCTATCGCATTAATATCAGCTGGCTTGTATTTGCCATCGCGGGATTTATGATCACTTTAATGGTGATCGCCACCATAAGTTTCCAGGCCATAAAAGCGGCCACGGCCAACCCGGTAAAAAGTTTGAGGACGGAGTAGGGGTTAGAGATTAGAGATCAGAAAGGAATAATCAACTGATCTCTAATCTCATTACTTTCTCAATCGAAAACCGGAGGAATTCAATCACTTTTTCTTTTTCGTCCATCTTTGCATCATATTTCCAATCCATGGCATTGGTTACCAGGCCCGTCCATTTGGGAAATTTGGTTTGTACCCACCTGGCGGAAGCCGTTTTGGAGGTTGCTTCCCGGCGAATAATTGTATGAAGTATGCGGCAAAGGTTTAAAACCAGGTACGATTGATAATGACTGTTTTCCAACCATTCGGGGTCGTTTGCCTTAGGCATCCACTCTGTAAATAAATCGGCAACACATGCTTTTCGCACGTCGTTAATATCGATTGGGGCTGACAACGTTTTAAATTCGGGGCCTACTAGTGCGGTCCCATATTTGTAAAGGAAATACTGATTAATAATCCACTCATTGCCATAATTGGCTTGGGCATAAAATCTACCGCCTCCAAAATATGGTCTCGGCGTTTCCGGCGGAGCTACACATTTTAATTGATCGACGGGCAAATAGGAGCACTCTATTCTTTCTTTCCATTGCGGGAAGCGCCGTTCAACATCCTTGTGAAATTGTTCAATTTGGTTTAAATCATTTTTTGAAAGCGGGTTCTCGACCACGACAAGCAAGTCAATATCGGAGCGACCCGGCACAAAATCATTATAAGTTAACGACCCGGTAAGGTAAAAACCGATCATTCTATCGCCTAAAATGCTTGCAATTGTTTCGGCGGCAATAAAGAGAAACTCGTTGAGAGCCGGATATGGAGTTAGTCGGGTAAACGCCTCTTTTTCCATTGATAATTATTATTGATCGGGGGCCGACACCGCCTAAATCAGGCATTTCGCAATTCCCGCTTCAATATCTTACCAGTCGCATTCATCGGCAAAGTCGAAATGAACTCAATGTGCCGCGGGTATTTGTAGTGTGCGATACGCTCCTTTGTCCAGGCAATCAGTTCGGCTGCCTCCACCGTCTTGTCAGGCTTTAAAACCACAAAAGCCTTGATGTCTTCCCCCATTTCCTCGTGTGGTATACCGATCACAGCCACCAGCGATACCGCCTCGTGCTTGATCATCAGTTCTTCTACCTCGCGCGGATAAATCTTCATCCCGCCGCGGCTGATCATATCCTTTGTACGATCTACGATAAAATAAAAGCCATCCTCGTCTTTAATCGCAATATCTCCCGAGTGCATCCAGCCGTTTTTGAGCGCTTGTTTGGTTTCCTCCGGCTTTTTGTAATAACCCTTCATCACGTTGTGGCCTCTATACAACAGTTCGCCCTTCTCTCCCACAGGCACTTCGTTTCCTTCGGGATCAACCAGCTTGATCTCAACGCCCCAAAAGGGTTTACCTATCGATCCCGGCTTTCTAACGGCATTGAGTTGGTTAAAAGTGACCACCGGCGAGCCTTCCGACATGCCATACCCCTCAATGATGGGCACATCAAAACGCTTCTGAAAATCTTCCAGTACTTTAACCGGCAAAGCCGCTCCGCCTGAACAGCACAACTTTAATGTTTTGGCAATCAGGTCGTAGTCAAATTTAGGGTCGGTATAATTGAGCAGCCCCCAGTACATGGTAGGCACGCCCGCAAAAATAGTCACCTTGTGTTTTTGCATCACGTCGTATACCATTTCCACATCAAACCGGGGAAGCAGCACACTCGTACGGCCTATATACACATCGGCATTCATCATCACCGTCATACCAAAAATATGGAACAATGGCAAAACTGTGAGTGTGACATCGTCATTATCGCCCTTCATCAGGTCGCAGATCATCACTGCGTTTAACAGCAAATTGGAGTGCGTTAACTCCGCGCCCTTAGGCTTACCTGTAGTGCCTGATGTGTAAATGATCACGCAGGTGTCTTCGGCGCTGGATTGATGCATTTCACAATTAACCGACCGTCCCGACATCAAGTCCTCAAGCGTTTGCAGGTTTTCATTTGCTGGCCGCATACCTGCTTTAGGCATGATCATAAAAAAATGCTCACAGGTGTCCACCTTCATAAAAGCCCCATGCCCCATCGTTCCTAAAGGAAATTCCGGCGACCCGCAATAGCAGAAATAGGCTTTGGCGTCGCTGTCACGCAGGTGGTAGGCGATTTCATCCGTCTTTAGCAAAACATTAAGCGGTACGACGATAGCGCCTGCCTTAATGATGCCAAAATACAATATCGGGAACTGAAGCAAATTGAGGCAACTGAGTGCCACCTTATCCCCTGCTTCAATGCCAATATCCCTTAAACCATTTGCTACCTGGTTTGCCGCCGCGTTTACCTGGGCAAACGACAGGGTAGTATCCATAAAAATATAGGCGGTTTTATCGGAGTAGCGCTTAGCGCTGTCTTCCAGGATGACGGAAAGGTTTAACATGGCAAAAAACGGCGTTGTTTTAATTGGTTGTTTCAAATATATCGAAAACAACAAGATAAAACACGCGGCCATGACGGAAAATATTGACTCCGGTTAGTTAAAACACCGTAACCGGCACGATGAGCTCAAACCTGTTACGTCCGCTGCCGCCAAAAATATCGGGATCGATCAAATAGCTGTACCTGAAGCCGAAAGATATCGCCCCCTGGTTAAACAACTTGGCGTCAAAAAATACTTCCGCGCCAGTTGAGCGGAAAGTGCCTTTAAACTTGCTGCCATCGGTGTAAAAATCGTTTGCATAGGTATAGTCGTAAAATGCGTCGCCCCTGATCCTTGAAACATAAAAAAAGTTGGCAAAACCCACATCAGGGTAAACGATCGGGAACGCATAATCCGCCCCCAGCTTATTCATATTGTACAAATTCTCGGCGGTATAACCGCGCGAAAATGGAAAATCATTTGAATAATCGATCACGCCATTCTTATTTTTTTGCTGCCAGGCGGCATTGATCACCAGGTTATGATTAACACTTACGCCGGGAAAGTAAAACAACCCGTTTGCGAGGAATTGTTGCGACGAGTTGCCGGTTATAGATGATTTATAATCGAGTGTGATGCTTTGACCGAGGCGGGGGTAAATATTTTGCCTGGCCTGCTGTATGGTATTTGAAAAATTAATATAATAGTCGAGGTAGGCGTACGAACGGTCGGCAAACATGCTGCGGTATGCCGGCTGAAAATTTACGCTCGAATAGTTTACATTGGTTCCGGCCTGTAAATAAGTAAATGTTTTACCCTGGCTAAAATTTAATGGAAGTTCCAACCCGCCATGCACATTTGTTTCGTTCCAGTAGATGTTGCTGCCATGGTAATATCCACGCCGGTCGAGAAAATAATCGAACCCTCCCGAAATGTAAGGGAACAATGCACCGTAAGTAGCATCGAAGCCAAATTCTTTATAACCCTCGTCGCGGTTGTAGTTAAACAAAAGTTCCGACTGCATGGTATTAAGCACGTTTTCGCCCTGGAGGCTCAGGGTATAATTAGGGTCGACGAAATTCGGGATCAAACTGTGAAAATTAAATAAATGGTAGGACTTGCGGTATTTGGTGATGGGCAACGAATCCATTTTTACGTGTGCCAGCAGATCGGTTGAGCTATCGCGCTTTAATGCGCCGATGCCAAAATCGGGCAAGGCGCCACGGGCTTCCTTTGGATCGATCGCGGCCCATTGCAGGCTTTTTTTGTCTACGACACTTAACTGGTAACCAAACGCTGAAAAACCGACCCAGGCAAATTTCTTATTGCCAACAGCTGGTTCGTAGCTGCCAATAGCACCATAAATACCGTTGTTTTTTAATTCAAAAAGTTTACCTGTCTTTAGGCTTAACGCAAAAAGGCAATCATTGACACCATAAGTTGCCGAATAGTAAACGGTATCATTTTTTACAGCAGGAAAAACAATCGGTTGGTAGGAAGGCGGCAGCAGGTATTTGTTTTCTCCGGTTTTGATATCGATCAGGTCCAGCGTCATTTGCCCTTTGGGCGTACGGACAGCCGCCATAAGGTGATCGGGCCCGTAAAACTTAGGGTAGGTATAAAACAAGTGGTCTCTGTTTGGGATGACCTTGACGAGCTTTCCTGTTTCTGTACTAATCAGGTGCAGGGCGCATTTTCCGTCAGTACTTTCCTGAACCGTCACAACAGTTTTTCCACTGGGGCTGAAATCGGGAGAGAAGTATTTGGTTCCTTTAGTTAGTCGATGTTCAACGCCGGTGTTCACGTCTAAAAGCATTAGCTCGCTGTAATCGCGGTAGTTCCAGCGCAAATCAGGCCGGTAAGCCGCATAAACAATTTCGCCGGCGTGATAGGCAAAATAAGTATCGAGCGAAACATCACGCACTGCTATTTTTCGTTCCGTTTCGCCTGTTTTAACGACAAATACCGGAATGTGATCGTAAGTACTTTTCATGTAGATAAGCGTATTGTCGTCTACAAAGGCCGGGTACTCCCTGTCGGCTTCAAAATGTTTGGTAACCGGGGCAGAATACCCAGATGACGTTAGCCCGAATATGGTTTTAAAATGATAAAATGCGCTATCCATGAACAGACCAAAGTCTTTGCCCGAGTATTTTTTGATAGCCTTATCTAAAGGAAAAAACACGCCTTTGTAAGCCGCGGCATCCTGCGTCACCTTTCGCCAAAAATCATCGCCATACTTGTCCCGACCGTAGGATACCAGCATGTAACCCAGCGGATACCAGTCAGGCGTATAATCCAGGTACGAGCCGTTGCGCAGCTTCATATAGCTATAGTCGCGGCTATCGGTCCAAAGCACTCTCATGCCATTTAAAAAAAAAGGCAGCCTGCCCCTGCCCTGCTCGCTGACGTGTGTTTCGTTAAAAACGGCATCGCCCTCAAAAAACCAGTTGGGTATGGCAATATCATTGAACAGCGCCTGCCCGCCTTCGCCAAAAAGTATCTTCATGGTATGCGACAAGCCCACATTAAAGTTATTGTACTGTTGCACATGCCGAAACTCATGTATCGCTAATTGCTCGGGCCACGAAAGGCTGCCCAAATCAAAGCTGTTTTGTTCGGGCGTGAGGTAAAATTCGCTTCTGAAAGGCGCCAAACCGACGTAACCGTTAGCAATGGTCGTTTGGTTTTGCATCACAATGCTGATCTGCTTTTGTTTGGCGCCGATAGTAGGCTTTATGGAACCGTTCATCTGGTTGATGATATTGGCCACCATCCGCCCGGCCGAATCCAGCCCGACCGGGAAGATCACTTTGGCTGCCGGCATATCGATTTGGTTCCATTTAAGCGAAGGCGGGTTGCCGCCGAATTCCTGGGCCTTTGTTGTTAAAGTGGCAGTGAGCAGTAGCAGTAGCAGGGGTAGGTGACGTTTCATTAGGCGTGAAAGTAAGGATAAAATGTCTGAACCGGAATTTTTGGATTTAACGGATTATTCGGGTTTATAGTTCTCTTCCTGCATAACTAAACTGCGCAGAAGTTTAACCGCAAAGCGCACAAAGTTAAAACCGCAAAGAACACAAAGCTTTTTTCTTTGCGGCCTTTGTGAAACCTTTGTGCCCTTTGTGGTTAAAGATCAATGCTAAGAAATTCGACAAATTTCCAGGTAAACTAAATCCGAAATCGAACATCCGAAATCCGAAATTGAGATGACATACCATCTCCCAAAACTTCCTACATTTGCCGGTTGTTAAACAATTATGGCTAAGATCGGCATTAACCTGGCAACAGGTTCTATACAAAAAGAAGAATTGATCGTCGGGATCGATTTAGGGACCACCAACTCATTAGTGGCTTTTATCAATCCTGAGAAAGATCCGCAGGTTATTAATGATACGGGTAAAGGTGTTTTGGTGCCCTCGGTTGTGCATTTTGGCCCTGCCGGAGATATTACCGTTGGCAATGAAGCAAAAGAATATTTGATCACCGATCCGCAAAATACCGTGTTCTCGGTAAAAAGATTATTGGGGCGGTCTTACCACGATATTGAAAATTACAAGGATTTCTTCTCGTATAAAGTTATTGACGATGATACCGAAAGCCTTGTAAAAATAAAGGTTGGCGATAAGTTTTATACGCCGATAGAGCTTTCGAGCCTGATCTTGAAAGAACTAAAATCTCGCGCCGAACACGCATTAAAAACACCAGTAAACCGGGCAGTAATTACCGTTCCGGCATACTTCAATGATTCGCAGCGGCAGGCCACACGCGATGCGGGTAAACTGGCAGGGCTTGATGTGCTGCGTATAGTAAATGAGCCAACCGCCGCCAGCCTGGCCTATGGCATTGGCTTAAACCCTGATGAAACCAAAACCATAGCTGTTTATGACCTCGGCGGTGGCACGTTTGACGTTTCTATCCTGCAAATTCAAAACGGGATTTTCGAAGTACTGTCCACCAATGGCAATACCTTTTTAGGCGGTGATGATTTCGATCGCGCAATTGTAGATTACTGGATCAAAAAAAACAAGTTGAACAAAGCTGAAGTGCTGGCTGATAATAAACTGGCCCAAAAGCTGAGGTTAAAGGCTGAGGAGTCGAAGAAAGCATTCGCCCACCAAAGCATGGTGAACGACAAGATCGGCGATATATGGTGCACCATTACACGTGAAGCTTTTGAGGAATTGATTTTGCCAAAAGTTGAGGAAACCATCACTTGCTGCAAAAATGCCCTGAAGGACGCTGGGTTAAGTATCAGCCAGATAGATGAAGTGATCATGGTGGGCGGTTCAACCCGTACTGCATTGGTAAAGAAAATGGTTTCAGAATTTTTCGGCCGGAAAGTGCATGATGAGCTAAACCCCGACGAAGTTGTTGCCCTTGGCGCCGCCATACAAGCGGATATTTTAGCTGGTAACCGCCGGGATATTTTGCTGCTGGATGTTACGCCCCTATCACTCGGCATCGAGACCATGGGCGGTTTGATGGATGTGATCATCCCCCGCAACTCCAAAGTGCCAACCAAAGCCGGACGGCAATACACCACCAGCATAGATGGCCAGGTGAATATGAAGATCGCCGTTTACCAGGGCGAACGCGACCTGATCAAAGAGAACCGCAAGCTGGCAGAGTTTGATTTGAAAGGCATACCCGCAATGCCGGCGGGATTCCCAAAGGTAGATATTAACTTTTTACTGAATGCCGATGGTATTTTAAAGATACAAGCCGTTGAGCTGCGCTCGGGTGTTAAACAAGAAGTTGAAGTAAAACCCACCTACGGTATTACCGATGACCAGGTAGAGCAAATGCTGATGGACAGCATCACCCACGCCAAAGCTGATGTAAGCCAGCGTATGGTAATTGAAGCCCGTGTAGAAGGTGAACAAATGGTGAGTACCGTTGAAAAGTTTATGCACAAAAACACTGATTTTCTATCCGAAGAGGAAATTGAGCAAACAAATGTGTACGTTGCCGCTTTAAAAGAAGTATTAAGTGGCAATAATAAAGATAGTATCCACAAAGCCATTGACACATTAAACGAATATACGCGCCCCTTTGCCGAGCGGCTGATGGATGTGGCGATAAGCCATGCGATGAGGGGGAAAAGCATTGAATAGTGATTAGAGAATGGAGATTAGTTGAAGACATATAAGAGGCTTACCGATAGAAATCGAAGTTTTGAAACGGCGAAGCCCTCAACGAGGCCTTTGAAAAACAAACAATATCGAGTTAAACTTCGTAAGTATTTGATTCTTAAATAACTACCATTTTGAGAAATATCAAATTTGCCATCTTCTTATCGCTGGGCATTATTACCTTAAGTCATAGGTCATCTTTTGCAAAAATTTCCCATCACTCAAAGTTCGACGATACCATCCGCAAGCCGCTGGACACCCTTAGATACGACTCCCTGATGCGGAAGCTGGCAAACGGCGATAAAACCGGACGCTGGCCGGTAAAGCATGCGCCGCGCCCGTTGCCCGGAGCTATTTTACCTTTTTACCGCGTGGTAGCTTACTATGGCAACATGTATTCTAAAAACATGGGTGTTTTGGGTGAATATAAGCCAAAGGTTATGCTTAAAAAGCTGGAAGACGAGGTTAAGGTTTGGGAGAAGGCTGATACCACCACACCGGTAATGCCGGCGCTGCACTATATATGCATAACAGCCCAGGCTGATGCCGGCAGCAACGGCTTGCATAGCCTAAGGATGCCATTTAAACAAATTGACAGCGTCATCCACATGGCGCGATCGATTCACGCCATAATTTTCCTCGATCTCCAGGTGGGTTATAGCACTGTTAAAACCGAAGTGCCAAAGCTGGAAAAATACCTGCAGATGTCGGATGTGCATTTGGGGATCGACCCTGAATTTTCAATGAAAGAAGGCAGCGTGCCGGGTAAGCGAATAGGAACATTTGACGCCGAAGACATTAACTATACCAGCCAATACCTGGCAGACCTGGTTAAAAAATATAACCTGCCGCCTAAAATATTTATCGTGCACCGATTTACCCAAAAAATGGTGACGAATTACCAAAACATCAAGCTGCATCCCGAAGTGCAGTTTGTGATGGACATGGACGGCTGGGGCGGCGTGAAGCTAAAGAAAGATACTTACCATTATATTGAATGGCACGAACCGGTACAGTTTACAGGCTTTAAGTTATTTTATAAAAACGACCTGACGAAAGAGACGAAAAGATTGTTAACGCCTAAAGAGATTTTGGAATTGAAACCGGTGCCGATTTATATTCAGTATCAGTAAAAACAACAAGGTCATGTTAACCGCCAGGTGTGAGATCAACACTTCAGCATAAAGGTAGTTCGGAGACAGAGGGCCGGCACGTTGGATATGTGCCGTGATTCAACATTGTCGGTTAAGCACCAAACGTTCCTACGGAACGAAAAAATCATTCGGCTATTTTCTACCCACCAAACGCCCCTATCGGGGCGAAACTTCTGTAAACTCGTGCCATCTTCGACCCATCGGGTCGGCTGGTGGGTAGAAATTAATAACAGAATTTTTGCGTTCCATCGGAACGCCTGGTTAATGAAGCGACAGGTTCATTTGCACTTTTGGCTATCCTTACCAACATGCCAGTCGCTTTATACTTAGCACATGGAATGCCGATCCGCCGAATCGCGGACAGCACCACTTTCTTTTTAGCGTTACAACTTATCAATCGCTTCCTGCTCCCTCAACCCGGCGATATTGTTTTTACTGTTAAACTGATCGGTCTTCACCGCAAAATCTTCCAATATTCCGGCGATGGTATCCAGGTTGTCTGATACGCGCTGGTGCATATCAGGCAGGTCTTTTTCCAGGCGTTTATCGCCCAGGTCCATATTGTCCACCTCTATTTTTGCCAGTTTTTGTATGATGGCCTGCTGGCTGTTTTTCAGATCTTCCAATTCGTGAACGATCTTCTCCATCAGGGCGAATTTTTTTAAAGTATCCATAGCTTAAATTTTATATTATTCATTCTTAACACGATTACGGTTAAAAAGTTTAGAAATTTGCTTTTGTCATTTATAACTAATAATTTAGTTATATGAAAAGGCTACTCTTCTGCATCATCATAACCGGTTTGGTTTTTCCCGCATTTGCCCAACGGGCGGCAAAGGCTGACGAGGCTTTATTGTTGGAATATTATCAAAATCAGCGTTTTAGTGATGCTGCGGACTACCTTAAAAAAGCCTATCCCGAGCCGGTAACTGATTTGAAAGCGCTGACACAACTGGCGTACACCTCGCAAATGGCCGGCAAACTGGCCGATGCTGAAGGCTATTACCAGCGTATTTACAACAGCGACTTCGCCAATACAACCGTTTTATTTAACCTCGGGGCCATCAATATCCGGCGTGGCAATAATTTAAAGGCAGAGGTGTTTTATAAAAAGATCGCGCAGCGTGATACCACCAACTTTATGGTTTATAAACAACTGGCGACCATCAGCCAGGTTAAGGGCGACGACAAAAGCCAATTGACCTACCTGGAAAGAGCGAACCACCTGAATCCTGCCGAACCGGACGTTGCGTCGGATCTGAGCGACCAATATGTTTTGCTGAAGAAATTTCCTGCGGCCGACAGCGTCCTCAGCAAAGCCATTGCCGCCGATCAGGAAAACTCCGTTCTGCTGCTCAGCAGACTAAAGCTTGTTTATTCGCAGGGGAAATGGGAAGACGCCAAAAATACCGCGATACAACTGACACAATTGGGCAATCAATCCGGCTATGTACTAACCAAGCTTGGCATAGCTTATTATAATTTAAAAGATTATGAATGTGCGATAGAAACGCTGGCCGGCATCAGCGATATGGAGCAAAGCGAAACCAGTTTTTATATCGCCGCCCTGGCTTATAAGGCCTTGAAGCATCAAACAGAAGCAACACAATACCTGGCGAGGGCAATAAATGCGGGCATCTCGCCAAACATCGCCGATTATTATTCAGAGATGGCCGATAGTTTTGATACGCTGAAGAATTTAAAAATGGCCGCCTTCGCCTATGAAAAATCGTTGCAGTTTGCCGAAAAACCCATCACCCTTTATATGCTGGCAACTCTGTACGATACCGAACTGAAGAACAAACGAATGGCAAAGTTTTATTACAAAAAATACATCGCCGCCAATCCGCCCAAAAAAGAAGGTAAATACCTCGCCTATGCGCAAAGCCGCATCACCGCACTATCGCTGCATTAAACGCGCAACATATTTACCAATAATATCAAATTCCAGGTTAACCACGGAGCCCCGGCATACCTGCTGCAGGTTGGTATGCTCAAAAGTATAAGGGATGATCGCGACGGAAAAACTATGTGCCTTTGAATTGACTACGGTAAGGCTGATGCCGTTAACACAGATGGAGCCTTTTTCAACCGTAACGTTGCCGGCGGCAGGGTCATATTCAAACGTATACTCCCAGCTGCCGTCCAGTTCTGTAAAAGCGGTGCAAAGGGCGGTTTGATCAACGTGGCCCTGTACGATGTGTCCATCCAGCCGGGCGTTCATTTGCATGCAGCGCTCCAGGTTGACCAGGTCGCCAACTTTTAGCCGGCCAAGACTGGTTTTATTCAACGTTTCTTCAATAGCGGTAACCGTGTGCATTCCATCTGCCAATGCAATTACCGTTAAACAAACACCGTTATGAGCGACCGACTGGTCTATTTTTAATTCGGATGAAATGGATGATGCGACAGTAATGTGCAGGTTGCCCTGGTCGTGCCGCAGA
>Ga0207103_10033_pt1 | contig 38873 bp, 25 predicted proteins | sample Alteio_BWMinHeat_81_FD_153546 | JGI IMG/M metagenome (GOLD analysis project Ga0207103, IMG submission 153546) | Enriched cells from forest soil in Barre Woods Harvard Forest LTER site, Petersham, Massachusetts, United States -... | ecosystem: Environmental > Terrestrial > Soil > Temperate forest >...
GCGAGCGGACTTGAGCGTCATTGCCAACAATATCGATGAGCGACACGCGGGACGGAAAACGTCGCTGGCGATTCGAACGGCGACGTTTCTCGGCAGGCCGGAAGAACACCATCTCGCGCTCGGAGCCGCTGCCGTGGTCTTGCTGGGGTTTGGTTTGGTGCTGCTGATTGCCTGCGCCAACGTGGCGAACTTGATGCTCGCACGGGCAACGGCGCGCCAGAGAGAAATGGCCATTCGACTGTCGGTCGGCGCAGGCCGGTGGAGATTGATCCGGCAATTGCTGACGGAGAGCTTGATGCTGGCGTTGATGGGCGGAGTAGCCGGGTCGGTTCTCGCGTTCTGGTCGTTCGAGGCGCTCTCGAATTTTGTGATATCGCATTTGCCGCATGGAACTCCGGAGTTTGCTTTGAACTTAACGCCAGACTTACGGGTCTTGGGTTATGCGTTGCTGCTAACGGTCATTACCGGCGTGGTCGCCGGACTGGCGCCTGCGCTCGAAGCATCGCGGGCTGATGTAAACACTGGCTTGAAAGAGGGAGATACGGGGCTGGGCAGCCCCGGCGGGTGGTTACGGCACTCGCTGGTTGCCGTGCAAGTGGCGGTCTGCATGATTCTGTTGATCGCCGCGGGGTTGCTGCTCCGCGGGCTTTATTTTGCGCAGACGGTCGACCCGGGATTCACGATGAGCGGCATTGCGGTAGCAAGCATGGACCTGAGAACACAGGGATTCAAAGAAGAACCGGCGGCGGCGTTCGAGAGGCAGTTGAAAGAAAGAGTGGCGGCGCTGCCAGGAGTGGATGGCATTGTCGAGGCGAGACAGACGCCCCTCAATGACAATCATTGGGTGACCAATTTCTCCGTTCCTGGGAAGCCCACCGAGTACGACGTCGAGAACAACGCGATTTCGCAAGGATATTTTTCGATGATCGGTATGCCGATTGTCCGCGGGAGGGACTTCACGGAGCAAGAAGTGCGAACGGGAGCCAAGGTGGCGATTGTAACCGAGACAACGGCACGGAAGTTTTGGCCCGGCGAGGACCCCCTCGGAAAGATCCTGCGCCAAGGGGACACCACCAATCTCGAAATCGTGGGAGTGGCCAAGGACGCGCAGGTTTCGCACCTAGGCGAGTCGACAAAACTGTATGTTTATCTGCCGGCCGGACCGAAAGAGCAATCGCGGCTTCAACTCATGATTCATGGTGGCGGCGGGTTTGCTGCGGTTGCCGCCGGCGTTCGCAGCGTGGCCGCGGACGTGGATCCGGATGTCCTGGTAGACGTGACGCAGTTTGAAGACAACCTCGAGAATTGGCGCGTGCCGGCACGGATTGTAGCTGGACTTTCAGGCTCTCTCGGCGCGTTGGGGCTGCTGCTGGCGGGAGTGGGGGTATATGGCGTGGTGTCCTACGCGGTGAGCCGACGAACTCGCGAGATCGGTATTCGTATGACGCTCGGAGCCGACGGGCGAGATGTGATGGGCATGGTGTTGCGCCAAAGCATGCGGCCGGTCCTGATCGGCGGCGCGATTGGGGTTGCAGGGTGTGCAGGAGTTTCCTGGGTTCTTAGGAGCATACTCTTCGGAATTAGCGCGCGTGATCCGATCGCGTTTGTCTTCGTGCCCGCGTTCCTGCTGGGAATCGCGCTCCTGGCGAGCTATATTCCAGCGCGGCGAGCGACAAAAGTAAATCCAGTGGTAGCCCTGCGGTATGAATAGCGACTCGCGGGGCAGGCAAAAAGGGATCGGAACCCATTTATGATGATGTGGCAAGACATGCGCTTCGCACTGAGGATGCTCGGGAAGAGCCCCGGCTTTACCGCTGTGGTGATCCTTACGCTGGCGCTTGGCATCGGGGCGAATACGGCAATCTTCAGCGTGGTCAGCGCGGTGCTGCTGCGGCCGCTTCCCTTCCCGCAAGCGGACCGCCTGGTGACCATCCTGCACGTAAACCTGCGAACTGGAGAGACCGGACGGGCCGAGAGTTATCCGGACTTCAGGGACTTGCGCGCACAGAGCAAATCGCTGGAAGCTGTGGCCGCTTATGACGAGGGGTCTGTGACCATGACCGCGATGGGGGAGCCCGCTCATTTGACGATGGGGATTTTGTCGGCGGATATGTTCAACGTGCTGCGTGTTCCGCCCCTACTTGGCCGCGAATTCGTCGCCGCGGAGGACAAACCCGGAACGCATGTAGTCATCCTCAGTCACCGCTTATGGAAGACACGGTTTGGCGGCGATCTGAAAGTGACGGACAAACACGTCGTATTGGATGGCACTCCCTACGTGGTGGCGGGCGTCATGCCGGCGGAGTTTCAATTTCCACTGGACTCGCAGCCGATGGACCTCTGGAGCACCATAGCGGTCGAGGGAGCAGAGGCCCAGGCACAACGCGGCTCGCATTTCTTGGGCGTTATCGGAAGACTGAGCGGCGCCGCAACGCTCGCAGCCGCGAACGCAGAGACGGCCGAGATCAGCGCTCGTCTCGAAAAGCAATATCCGGACACCAATGGCCACTGGGGAATGACGTTACAGCCCGAAATGCAAACGCTGGTTGGAAACGTGCGTCCCGCGCTGCTGATGGTCCTCGGCGCCGTAGGATTTTTGCTGCTGATTGCGTGCGCGAACGCCGCGAACCTCTTGCTGGCTCGCGCCGCCGGACGCCAGCGTGAAATGGCCATTCGCGCTTCGCTGGGCGCGGGAAAGAGCAGAATCCTCGGGCAGCTCTTGACCGAAAGCGTGCTGCTTTCCCTGGCGGCTGGAGCGCTGGGACTGCTGCTGGCCGTCTGGGGAACGGCAGCTCTTACAAATCTTCCCTCGGTCGAGATTCCCCGGCTGGCATCGGCAGGGCTAGACCTGCGGGCACTTGTATTCACGCTGCTGGTCTCGTTGTTTATGGGAGTGCTATTCGGCCTCGCGCCGGCTCTCTACGCGTCCCGCTTTAACTTGTTTCGCTCTTTGAAAGAAGGAGGCCGCACCGCGACCGAGGGAACAGGCCACTCGCGGATTCGCGCGCTGCTCGTGATTTCGCAAGTTTCGCTCGCCGTGGTGCTGCTGGTTGGCGCAAGTCTTCTCATCGAAAGCGTATTTCATCTGCTGCATGAATCACCGGGTTTCGATCCGCAAGGCGTAATGGCATTCAATCTCGATTTACCGGACTCCCGCTACGGAAAACCGGAGCAGTCTCGGGATTTCTTCCTCGACCTTCTTGGTCGAATCCGCATGGTTCCGGGCGTGAAAAACGCGAGCGGAGTGATGCCCTTGCCTCTCTCCGGAGACGCGCTGCGAACTTCATTTGAGATAGAAGGAAGGCCGACGGCAAAGAGTGACCGGCCGAGCACGCACATCCGCACTGTGGGATTGGACTATTTCGAGGCCATGCGGATACCTTTGCTGGCGGGCCGCGAATTCAACGCGCGCGACGACCGGCATGCTCCGCACGTGGCCGTCATTAATCAAACGCTGGCGCGGAAATTCTTTCCGAATGAAAACGCCCTCGGGAAGCGCATCAAACCGTCGACTGCGGGCGACAAATCCGACCAGATGTGCGAGATTGTCGGCATCGTCGGAGACGTGAAGCACAGGAACCTGTGGCAACCACCTGATCCCGAGTCGTACGTGCCCTACGAGCAAGACGCGATCGGGGCTATGAATATCGTCGTGCGTTCGGACGGCGACCCGATGCTGTTGCTTCCGGCGATTCGCGAACAATTGCGCGCCCTTGACGCCGAGCTCCCGATCTACCGCGTCGAGCGAATGGAAGAGTATGTAGCGGCTTCCGTCGCACAACGGCGCTTCACCGGTTTACTGTGTGCGGTGTTCGCAGGGGCAGGCTTGCTATTGGCGGTCGTCGGACTGTTTGGCGTGATGTCGTACAGCGTGGCGCAACGAACCCATGAGATTGGCATACGAGTAGCCGTTGGAGCCGAAAAACCCGACATCTTGCGCCTGATTCTCACCGAGGGAATGCGAATTACGGTAGTCGGAATCGCGCTGGGTTTGCTCGGCGCATTCGGCGTTTCCGGCGTCGTGAAGAGCCAGCTCTTTGGCGTCAGCGCAACCGACCCGCTTACGTTTCTTGGAGTTGTGCTCGCGCTGGGGCTCGTGGCGCTAGCAGCTTGTTACATTCCGGCGCGGAGAGCCACCCGAGTGGACCCCCTGGTCGCTTTGAGGTACGAATGACCTCATCTTCGAAGGAATTTGAGGGAAGGCGTTCTTTTGGGTTTAAAGGGGAACCATTGGACGACGGGTTGCGTATTCCCTGTTACCAACGGGCTGAGCTTTGCGACGCCAACATGGACGGTGTGGATCAGGAAGATGGAGTCGAAATGAAGCAGGTCCCCGAAGAGGCGCTCGTTCCTAGGAAGCTGCAGCTGCGGGCGGAAATCGTTATGTGGATGGCTCACCTGACCTATCACACCTTGGTACGTCAAATACGTGGAGTGCTCGAGGTTGCCATGCCGCGAACTCCATCGGCGAGTGGAGAATGGTTGTTTGGGCGGCTACTAACCAGGTACCGGTACTCCATCAGGATTCTAAACGGGATGTTGCTTCGGCAGTTCGAGACTCTTGTGCGGCAAATAAAGAGCGTGAGGGCGAGCTCGTAATGCAGAACCTGTGGAAAGACATCCAGTTCGGGTTGCGCTTACTGGGCAAGAGTCCTGGTTTTACAGCCATCGCAGTGATTACCTTGGCTTTGGGCATTGGAGCAAATACCGCAATCTTTTCCTTAATGAATCAAATCCTGCTTCGGCAACTGCCGGTAAAGAATCCGGACGAATTGGTTATTCTGCGATCGCCTGGGCCGCAGAGCGGTCATGTTTCCAGCGACGGCGATTCAGCCGAATCTTTTTCCTACCCCATGTACAAGGGATTGCGCAACAACAACCTGGTTTTCTCGGGAATCCTGGCGCGCTACACCTTCTCGGCCAGCGTAGCAAGTCACGGCCAAACCGACCGCGCGTCGGGAGAATTAGTCTCGGGGAATTACTTCGACGTCCTCGGGGTGCAGCCAGCCGTCGGGCGCGTTTTCAGTCCGGAAGACGACCGCGTGCCCGGAGCGCAGCCGGTGGTGGTGCTCAGTAACTCTTATTGGAAACGGCGCTTCGGCGGTGACCCGAGCGTGCTGAACAAAGTTCTGCTGATCAACAACGTCGAGATGACCGTCGTGGGCGTATCGCAAGCCTCGTTTTCCGGCATACAGGTCGGCCAGAATCCCGACCTCTTTGTGCCGCTGATGATGACGCAGCAGATGACCCTTTACGGCGAGACGCTCGACGGTTGGAACGATTACTGGATGAAAGTCCTGGCACGGCGCAAGCGCGGCGTTTCGGAAAAGCAAGCGGAGGCCGGCATCAACGCGGCGTATCGGCCCCTTCTCGATGAGCAACTCGCGCAAACCAAGTCCGGATGGAACGAAGACAAGCGCAAGAAGTTTTTGGACAAAAAAATTGTGCTCTCCTCAGGGGCTCGCGGGCGCACTATCGTACAGCGCGATTCAGGCGGGCAACTGAAAACGTTGTTTGTCATGGTGGCGCTGGTTTTACTGATTGCGTGTACAAACGTCGCAAATCTGGTGCTGGCTCGCGGAGCCGCGCGGCAGCGTGAATTTGCGATTCGAACGGCCATGGGGGCAAGTCGTGGCAGGATGATTCGGCAACTGCTCGCAGAAAGCCTCCTGTGCGCGCTAGGCGGCGGCGCGCTGGGCATCTTGCTGGGTACCTGGCTGATGCGCATCCTGACTCCCATCGTTGTTTCAAACGCTGGAGTGCGCGGTCTTACGGAAAAGCTCGACGTCGATGTTTTGGCGTTTGCCATCGGCGCCACGCTTCTATCCGGAGTCTTCTTCGGCTTGATTCCGGCCTGGCGCGTGACTCGCCTGGGAGTCTCGGATGTAATTAAGGACCAGGGGTCCACCTCTTCTGCCAGCGTGTCGCATGTGGGCTTCCGCAAAGCCTTGGTCGCGGGGCAAGTGGCCTTCACGATGCTGCTTCTTGCCGGCGCCGGACTCTTTATGCGCTCCCTGTGGAACCTGCAAAATCAAGACCTCGGTTTGAAAACCGACAATGTAATCTCGTTCTCCGTGCAGCCGTCCCTTAACGGGTACGATACCCCGCGGTCGATTGCCCTTTTTGATCAAATGCGCGCCAGAATAGCGGCGTTGCCGGGCGTGCGATCCGTTGGCACGGGAGAGGTTCCGACACTGACGGGAGACGACGAAGGTAGCAATATCACCGCTGAAGGAGGGCCGCAGCTCGCCGAAGAACTGCAAGATGTGGACTACGATGCCGTTAGTCCCGGCTACTTCTCTACGCTGGGGATAGCGCTCCTCTCCGGCCGTGAATTTACCCAGTCCGATGGCGCGACGACGCCAAAGGTCGCCATCGCGAGTGAAGCAATGGTGAAGCGCTTCTTCCCCGGGCGAAATCCCATCGGCGCCCACTTTGCCTTTGGCGGCGGTAACAAGAAGCCGGACATCGAGATCGTGGGCGTAGTAAAGGATGTAAAACAGGAGCACGTGAGCAGCGCGATCCAGCCTTACGTGTATATTCCATACCCGCAAAGACCCAAACTATCCGGCATGACCTTTTATGTGCGGTCGACACAAGACCCCTTGCTGCTCGGGACGGCGCTGCAAGGGGAAGTTCGCGAAATGGACGCGAACTTGCCGGTCTATGATTTAAAGACCATGAGGCGCCTGGTGGAAGAAGATTTGTTTTCGGCGAGAATGGTGGCGGTGCTTTCTGCAAGTTTCGCCGTGCTGGCGGCGCTTTTGGCGGCCCTCGGTATATACGGTGTTCTCGCCTACGTGGTCGTTCAGCGCACGCGCGAGATCGGTATTCGCATGGCCCTGGGCGCAGTGGCCAGCGATGTGCGATTTCTGATTGTTAAGGAAGTTGGGTCGATGGTGTTGATCGGAATCGGTGTGGGCCTTCCCCTGGCGTATGGCTTGGCACGGCTCAGCGAATCGCTGTTGTACGGCGTTCACGCGGGCGATCCTCTAGTCTTTACGCTGGGACTGGGATTGATAGCGGTCATCGCGCTTGCGGCATGCTTCATTCCCGCAAGACGCGCCACGCGCGTCGACCCCTTGGTGGCGCTGCGGTATCAATGATCAAACGGTTTTTGGGCAAGTAGAAGTGCTCGGGAAGTTCGGCAAAAAAGTTTTGTGCGATAAATTTCAGGGCAAATATTGATTAAGGAGACGAAATGGCAGACACAAGCACACTCATCAAAATGGAAGGCGTTAAGAAAGTCTTCTATACCGACGAAGTGGAGACTCACGCTCTCTCTGAGATCCATCTGGAGATCAAGAAAGGGCAGTACATCTCCATTGCGGGTCCTTCGGGCTGCGGCAAGTCGACTTTGCTCTCGATTCTAGGGCTGCTCGATTCGCCGACCGATGGCGCCTACATGCTGAATGGGCAACCCGTCGGCAAGCTCACCATAAGCGAGCGCACACGTATTCGTAACCGCGAAATCGGTTTCATCTTCCAGGCGTTTAACCTGATCGGCGACCTGACGGTGTACGAAAACGTCGAACTGCCGCTAACCTACCGCGGCACCAGCGCCTCGGAGCGCAAGCAGAAAGTGCAGAACGCGCTTGAGCGCGTAGGCATGGCGCATCGCCTTCGTCACTATCCTTCGCAACTCTCTGGCGGTCAGCAACAGCGTGTCGCCGTGGCTCGCGCGTTGGTCGGCGACCCACTCATTCTGATGGCTGACGAGCCGACTGGTAACTTGGACTCCAAAAACGGCGAAGCCGTTATGGAATTGCTGCGCGATTTGCACCGCAACGGCGCGACGGTGTGCATGGTGACCCACGACCAGCGTTACGCGAACTTCGCGGAACGCACCATTCACCTGTTTGATGGCCGCATTGTCGAAGAAACCAAGGAAGCCGGCGTGACCGCTTAAGAGCGTCCGGCGAAAGAGGGCGCTCTATGGAAACGGTTTGGCAGGACATCCACTATGGTGTGCGGATGCTTGTGAAGCATCGGCTTACCACGCTAGTTTGCGTTGCGGCGCTGGCGCTGGGCATCGGCGCGAACACGGCGATGTTCAGCCTGGCCGAAGCATTCTTGCTGCATCCCGTCCCCTTTGAAAACGCAAACCGCCTCGTGGCGTTGGTGGATTCGCACACCGACGCCAACGGCATAAGTTTCGGTCAAGACCAGAGTCCCGTTGCGCCCGCCACGTACTTCGAGTGGAAAAAAGAAGCGCATTCATTCGATGAACTGACGGCGTACGCGTGGGATGAGCTCAACCTGACGGGCAACCCCTCCCCTCAGAAAGTTCAGGCCTTTCAGGTCTCGGCGAATTTTTTCGAGACAGTCGGTGTTCAGCCGCAACTTGGCCGGATGTTTCTCTCCGAAGAGGAAGAGCTCGGCAAAGATCAGGAAATTATCTTGGGACACGCTCTGTGGGAGCAGCGCTACGCGTCGGATCCGCACGTGATCGGCAAGAATATCAAAGTAAACGGCAAGAGCTTCACAATCGTCGGTGTGATGTCCAAGGGGTTTGATTTTCCGAAACCAGCGGAGGCATGGATACCGCTCTCGTTCGACGTAAAAGAGAGGTTGCGGCGGGATAACCGTTGGCTGTTTGTTCTCGGAAGGCTCCAACCCGGCGTTCCGTTCGCGCAGGGCGCTGCCGAAATGCATTCGATCGCCGAGCGCCAAGCTGAGGCGTATCCGGACACTAACAAAGGCTTTCGGCTGTATCCCCGGCCTCTCCAGGAATACGTTACCGGCGACCTCACGCGGCAGTACACCTTCTTGCTTTTAGGCGCGGTAGGGTTCGTTCTACTGATAGCCTGCGCAGACGTAGCGAATGTGCAGTTTGCGCGCGTGACGGGCCGGCAGAAAGAATTAGCCGTGCGCACCGCGATGGGAGCGAGCCGGACACGCATCATCCGCCAATTGCTGACGGAGAGCATACTGCTTTCCCTGGCGGGTGCCGCAGTGGGCCTGCTTTTCGCGGAGTGGGGTATCTATATAATATTGAGATATATGCCCCCGGAGGTGGCGAGATTCATCGCCGGCTGGAACACCATACGCCTCGATACCTATGCATTTTTATTTACCCTGGGCATTGCTGTCGCCAGCGGGATAATTTCCGGGATCGCGCCTTCTTGGTTGCATTCGCAGACGCAAATCAGTGAGACCCTGAAAGAGAGTGGCCGTGGAGCAAGCACAGGGCCCTCGCGCCATCGTTTGCGGAGCGCTCTTGTGGTGGCGGAGATTGCGCTCGCCCTGGTGCTCTTAGTGGGAGCCGGGCTTCTCGTGAAGGGTTTTCGCGCACTGATCGTCGTGCACGAGAACTACCATCCCGAATCGGTCCTGACGTTAACCTTGAGCTTGCCCGAAGATCAGTACCGGCAAAAGACCGGCCGTGCGGCGTTCCACGAACAGATCCTGCAGCGGCTCGCTGCTCTTCCGCACATCCAATCCGCTGGGCTCGCCACCTACGTGCCTTATGCAAACGGGGGAGGCACGGGCATGGGGCCGTTCACCATCGAAGGACGCGCGCCCCAAGAACGAGGCGAGGCCATCAGCTCGATAGTTGAAACGGTCAGCCCGAATTATTTTCGCTTAATGAATATCGGCCTGCGAGATGGGCGTGAGTTGAATGAATCGGATGTTGACGCCACGCTGCCCGTGGCGGATATAAGCCGGCTCATCGCGACGCGGTATTTCCCCGGAGAAAATCCGATCGGAAAGAAAATCAAGATTGGCAAAGCCGATTCAGCTGGCGCCTGGATGACGATTGTCGGAATCGTCGACGATGTCCACTACACCTGGATCGACAAGCAAGAATTGCCGACGATTTATCGAAGTTACCGACAGGCTCCGCCGTTTTACGCTTTCTTGGTCTTGCGAACCGAGGGCAATCCGCTCACCTTCGTTCCGGCCGTGAGAAGCGAGGTCGCCGCACTCGATCCAGACCTGCCGCTGTACGACGTGTTGCCCTTTAATAAGGTGATCTCCAATTCCATTGTGGGCATCGCCTATGTCGCCGCTATGATGGCTATCCTGGGCCTCATCGCCCTGGTCCTCGCTTCGGTCGGCATCTATGGCGTGATGTCTTACTCCGTCGGTGAGCGCACTCATGAAATTGGCGTTCGCATGGCGATGGGAGCATCATCAAAAGACGTTCAGCGGCTTATCCTGGGAAACGGTTTGTTCCTTACCGTGGTTGGCATGGCCATTGGTCTGCCGCTGGCCTTGGGGTTGGCCTACGCCCTTTCGAGCCTCCTGTTCGGGGTGAAAGTTGCCGACCCGCTTGCCTTTATCGGACTACCCATGCTTCTGGCCGGAGTCGCGACAGTCGCCTGCTACCTCCCCGCGCGGCGCGCCGTGCGTCTGGATCCACTCGCCGCGCTGCGCTATGAATAGAGAGTGGCGGGTAGCTGGAAGTCGCGACTTATAGTGGTTTAGTACCTCCGCCAACATGCGAGTCCCGGCTGATCCCGCAACGGTATAAGTCCCTTGGATTTAAGTGTGATAGTCTCGAAACGGAATAAGTTTTCCGGCGTTATCTTATTAAGCGCATAAGGAGCGAGAGTGGAACCACTGATTCAGTTGCGAAACATGGAGAAAGTCTACGAAGCGGGCGGCAGCAAGTTTTATGTTTTGCGCCGCGTGTCCCTGGAGATTCAGCCGGGTGAATTTGTTACGTTCATGGGCCCTTCGGGAGCGGGGAAGTCCACGCTCCTGAGCATCATTGGGATGCTCGATGGCTCCTGGACCGGCGAATACTACTTTAACGGCGAGCCGGTCCATCGTCTCAACGTCAAAAAGCGTAACGAACTTCACAAAGCCAACATCGGCTTCGTTTTTCAAAGCTACCACCTGATTGACAACCTGACGGTGTTTGAAAACCTGGAGATCCCGCTTTCCTATAAAAACGTGCCCCACAAGGAGCGCGTTAGCCTCGTTTGCGACATTCTCGACCGTTTCAACATCGTGGGCAAAAAAGACCTCTTCCCCAACCAGCTATCCGGCGGACAGCAACAGCTTGTGGGAGTCGCGCGTGCGGTGATTCAAAGCCCCAAGCTGATTCTGGCCGACGAACCCACCGGCAACCTGCACTCCGCGCAAGGTGAAGAAATCATGGAGCTTTTCCGCAAGTTGAACGAAGCCGGCACGAGCATCATCCAGGTGACGCACTCGGAAAGGAACGCCGCTTACAGCCATCGGGTCATCCAGCTTAAAGACGGCTGGGTGGTCAGCGAAACCAGCAATGCGGCGCGGGTTGGCTAGCGGCGTCAGACTCTGAGTTTTTCTTGAACTCCGCCTGGTCGCAGAGGCGAGAGCGGATCGTATAGCCTGAACTATTGATTGCCTTTGGTCACAGGCCGCTGATGCAACAGTTCTGAGCGGGTGCGCCCGTTCCGTGTACTTAACCGATGGGCCAAATACGAGCCCACATTGAATCGAGATTAGCTTCCGACACGAATGAAAAACCCTACCATTCATCCCTATCGCGTCCTTGTGGCCGACGATCAGGCCGATATCCGCGACGCTCTGCGCCTGTTGCTGAAGCGGGAGAACTATGAGACGCAGTCAGCAGCCTCACCGGCAGAGGCCCTCGCGGCCATTGAGTCCCGCGAGTTTGATGCCGTACTCATGGACCTAAACTACGCCAGGGACACAACTTCCGGCCAAGAGGGACTTGATTTGCTGAGCCGCATCCAAGCAGCGGACGCGACCCTTCCGGTGATCGTGATGACCGCCTGGAGCAGCGTGGAGGTCGCCGTCGAGGCGATGCGCCGGGGAGCCCGCGATTTCATTCAGAAGCCCTGGGACAATGCGCGGCTATTGTCCATCCTGCGCACGCAAATTGACCTCCGCAATGCCTTGCGGCAGGCATCCCGGCTGGAGGCCGAGAATCGACTCCTCCGTGCCGAATCGCGCCCTACGCTCATCGCGGAAGCGGCCGTGATGCAGCCTGTGCTCGATCTGATCTCGCGCGTGGGTCCCTCAGACGCCAGCGTGTTGATTACCGGTGAGCACGGCACTGGAAAAGAGGTTGTGGCGCAGACGCTGCATGCCCTTTCGCCGCGTGTCGGTAAGCCCATGGTTACGGTGAACGCGGGCGGTCTATCCGAGGGCTTGTTCGAAAGTGAGCTCTTCGGGCACGTGAAAGGCGCTTTCACCGACGCGCGCAATGATCGCGTCGGGCGATTTGAACTCGCCGAGGGCAGCACTCTTTTTCTGGACGAGATTGCCAACGTCCCACTGAATCTGCAAGCTAAGCTTTTGCGGGTGCTCGAAACCGGCGAGCTTGAGCGCGTCGGTTCTTCCTCGACGCGGCGCGTGAACGTCCGCGTTTTGGCGGCCACCAACGCCGATGTGACTTCGGAAGCGTCTGCGGGACGCTTCCGCCAGGACTTGCTGTTTCGCCTGAATACCATCGAAATCCATCTTCCGCCGCTACGCGAACGGCGCGAAGATATCGCCTTGCTGGCGCACCACTTCTTACGCGGATACGCGCAGCGCTACCGCAAAAGCATCTCGGGATTCGACCCTGGCGCGACGCAGCTCCTGGTAGAGCATCCTTGGCCGGGGAATGTGCGCGAGCTGGATCACGCCGTCGAGCGTGGCGTGTTGCTCGCACAAGGCCAGCTGGTCCGTTCCGCCGACCTCGGCCTGCGCACCGGATCTGGCGGCGGAACAGTGCGTCTGGAGGAAATGAGCCTGGATGAAGTGGAGCGCCACCTGATACAACGCACTTTGGCGCGGCACGATGGAAACGTCAGCCAGGCGGCCAAGGCGCTCGGACTTAGCCGCAGCGCGATGTATCGCCGGCTGCAAAAACACGGCTTGGAATGAGACGCCTCACGTACGAACGTCGCATCCAGCTCTTGGCGCTGGCGGCGGGACTGCCCGGCTCGCTAATCGCATTGATTCTTCTTTGGAGTGGCACCTATTCCTCTCGGACCGCTTGGACTCTGACGTTTCTTATCGTGAGCTTGTGGCTGGGTTTTGCGATTTCTCTGCGCCATCGTGTTGTCTTCTCCTTGCAAACGCTTTCCAATCTTCTCTCCGCGATGCGCGAAGAGGATTTTTCCTTTCGCGCGCGCGATGCGCGCTCCGATGACGCACTCGGCGAAGTCATGATGGAAGTCAATTCCTTGAGCGAAACGCTTCGTTCGCAGCGACTGGGAGCGATGGAAGCCACCGGCCTGCTCCGTACGGTGATGGAAGAAATCGATGTGGCCATCTTTACGTTCGATAACCGCCGGCAATTGCGCCTCGTCAATCGTGCCGGCGAACGGCTCCTCTCAAGGTCTAGCGAACGGCTGCTCGGTTTCACCTCCGCGGAACTTGGCCTCGAGGCCTGTCTCGAAGGCGAACCCGCTCGTACGATGGAGCTGAGTTTTCCTGGCGGGTCAGGCCGATGGGGCGTCCGCCGAGGCTCTTTCCGCCAAGGGGGGTTGCCACATGATCTGATTGTGCTCAGCGATCTTAGCCGGGCGCTGCGGGACGAGGAACGGCAAGCGTGGCAGCGTCTCATACGCGTCCTCGGCCACGAACTGAACAACTCTCTGGCGCCCATCCAATCCGTTGCCCAAAGCCTGGAGAGCGGCTTGGCGGGGACGGCGAACGTGCCAGAACTCCAGGGTGAAGCGGCCACATCCATTCTGGAAGACATGCGCCACGGATTGGGAATCATCCGCTCTCGCACCGAATCGCTGGGCCGATTTATGGCTGCCTACGCGAAGCTTGCGCGGCTGCCGCAGCCAACCCTCGCTCCTGTCAATGTAACGGAGTGGATCACGCGGGTCGCCAAGCTCGACGCGCGTGCCAAAGTGCGACTGGAAAAAGGGCCGCCACTGGTGATTTCCGCGGACGCGGACCAGCTTGAGCAGCTCTTAATCAACCTGGTTCACAACGCCTCAGACGCGGCGCACGAAACCGGGGGCGGGGTCAAGCTAACCTGGTCCAGGTACAGCTCCTATCTAGAAGTTTCTGTGCTCGATGACGGCCCCGGCATTTCCAATACCGCAAATCTCTTCGTCCCCTTCTTTACGACCAAACCAGGCGGTTCCGGAATCGGCCTTGTTCTAAGCCGCCAAATTGCAGAAGCTCACGGCGGCACTCTAACCCTGCAAAATCGCCGCGACGGTCGAGGTTGCGAAGCGAAGCTCCGGCTGCCGATCTGAGAAGACATCCGCTTGGCTGTGGCCGGTGCTCCGGAAGAAAATGTCGGGCTTGCCGGAATTCCCCTAGCGGGCCACCCGCTAAGAGGCATGGAAAGAGCGACCGCCCCAGCGCACCGTGTCACGACCTGCTCCTCACAAAACCTTTAGATACGTTTGACTACTTTCTAATACGATGCAGGTAATGTAGGGAGTCGCAGAAAACGCGCTAGCACGTTCCGAGACTGCTGTGATTTTGAGCGCTTGACTCAAGCTGACTCGAGACGTTTCCGCTAGGGCTTGAAAAAGGAGAGTCGCGTGCGAGATTTGGTGTTCACTCTCGTGACCATCGGCTTTTTTCTTATCGCCGTTGGTTACTTGCGGGGTTGCGAGCGGCTGAAGTAAGGCGGACACTTCCCGATGCTTGAAAACGTCGTCCTCATTCTCATCAGCCTGCTTCTCTTTGGCTACTTGATGTACGCGCTGCTTAAACCGGAGAACTTTTAGGCATGACCGCCAATGGCTGGTTTCAAATCGGTCTTTATGTTGTGGTTCTGTTTCTCATCACCAAACCAGTAGGCGTGTTTCTGGCGCGCGTTTTTGAACGGGAACGGACTCTTCTTGACCCGCTATTGCGCCCGGTGGAACGCCTGATCTACCGCTTGTGCGGCGTTGATGAGAACAAAGAGATGCGCTGGACGGAATATGGCACGACGATGCTGCTGTTCAGCGTGGTTTCGTTGATTCTGCTTTATCTCTTTGAAAGATTTCAGTATTGGCTCCCTTGGAATCCGCAAAAATTCGCGAATGTGGCGCCCGATCTCGCGTGGAACACAGCCGTTTCCTTCACGACGAACACTAATTGGCAAGCCTATACGCCGGAAACGACGATGAGCTATCTCACGCAGATGGCAGGCTTGGCGTACCACAACTTTGCGTCCGCCGCGGTCGGCATTGCCCTTGCCATCGCCGTGATTCGCGGAGTCTCGCGGCACGAATCCAAGACCATTGGTAATTTCTGGGTAGATCTGACACGTTGTTTTCTTTGGGTCCTGCTGCCGGTCTGCCTGGTCGGCTCGCTGGTGCTGGTTTCGCAAGGCGTCGTCCAGAACCTGAAGCCTTATGCGACGGCACAGCTTGTCGAACCGCAAACCGTAGAAACGCAGGGGCCTGACGGCAAGACGGTATCACAAACGTTGACCCGGCAGGTGATCGCCGTTGGTCCGACGGCCTCTCAGGAAGTCATCAAAATGTTCGGAACAAACGGCGGCGGCTTCTTCTACGCCAACAGCGCTCATCCCTACGAAAATCCGACGCCTTTCACGAACTTTTTAGAGATGCTGTTGATTTTCGCGATTCCCTCGGGATTGACCTACACACTGGGACGAATGACAAAGTCACAGGGTCACGGATGGGCCGTCTGGAGCGCAATGACGGCGCTGTTTCTCGTCGGCCTGTTCGCGGTGTACTGGGCCGAAGCTAGCGGAAATCCTCAGTTTGCCGGAGTGGACCAAACCGCTAGCGCTCTTCACTCCGGTGGAAATATGGAAGGCAAGGAAGTCCGCTTCGGGATTGCCAACTCAGTGCTGTTTGCGACTGCCACGACGGATGCGAGTTGCGGCGCCGTAAACAGCATGCACGATTCCTACACTCCATTGGGCGGAATGGTGCCGCTATTGAACATCATGCTCGGTGAAGTCATTTTTGGCGGTGTAGGCTCCGGGTTGTACGGGATCTTGGTCTTTGTGATTCTCGCTGTCTTCATCGCTGGGTTGATGGTTGGAAGAACGCCGGAATATCTGGGCAAGAAAATTGAGGCTTTTGACGTAAAGATGGCCATGCTCTCGGTGCTGATCTCCTCGCTCACCATACTCGTGTTCGCGGCGATTGCGGTCGTTGCAAAGTTTGGCACCTCGAGCATTTCGAATCCGGGGCCACACGGACTCTCGCAAATTCTCTACGCGTATACCTCTTCGGTTGGGAACAATGGCTCGGCTTTCGGAGGCTTGAACTCGAACACCCTCTGGTATAACTCGAGCACTGCCATCGCCATGCTTCTGGGAAGGTTTTTTGTAGTGATTCCCATTCTGGCCATCGCGGGAAATCTCGCGCGAAAAAAAACGACCCCGGCATCTCTTGGTACTTTTCCGGTGACCGGTCCGCTCTTCACGATTCTCCTCACCTGCACCATCTTGATTGTTGGCGCGCTCACGTTCTTCCCGGCCTTGAGTCTGGGGCCCATACTCGAGCATCTGCTGATGATTTCCGGCAAGGCATTTTGAGAAGCCCCTTTTAAGGAATCCATTTCAAGGAAATTATGGACCGCGCATCCCAAGTAAAGTCAAAGGCACTGACGGATACAAAGATTTTGAAGACCGCCATTGTGGATTCTTTTCGAAAGTTGAATCCGCGCACGATGGCCAAGAACCCCGTCATGTTCGTCGTGGAAGTTGGAGCTCTTCTTACTTCGATTCAACTCGCACGAGCTGCCGTGCACCACAGCGGCGAATTTGGTTTCGGCTTGCAGATTACTTTGTGGCTGTGGTTCACGGTGCTGTTCGCCAATTTCGCGGAAGCCATGGCCGAGGGGCGCGGCAAAGCGCAAGCCGAGACGCTGCGCAAGGCTCGGGCGGAAACCGAAGCGCGGCGCTTGCGCCCGGACGGTTCGACGGAAATTGTGCCGAGCTCAAAGCTGCGCACCGGCGATCAGGTGTTGGTCACTGCGGGAGAATTTATTCCTGGAGATGGGGAAGTCGTCGAAGGCGTGGCCTCAGTCGATGAGTCTGCGATTACCGGAGAGTCCGCGCCCGTGATTCGCGAATCTGGCGGAGACCGCTCAGCAGTTACCGGGGGTACGCGCGTGCTCTCCGACGAAATTCGCGTGCGCATCACTTCGAATCCCGGCGAAACTTTTCTCGACCGGATGATTCGCCTGGTGGAAGGAGCATCGCGCCAAAAAACCCCGAACGAGATTGCGCTCAACATTCTTTTGGCTGGGCTGACCATCATTTTCCTCTTGGCTGTGGTAACGCTGCAGCCTTTTGCGATTTATTCGGGCGCCCCGCAAACGATTTTCGTTCTCGTATCGCTTCTTGTTTGCCTGATTCCGACGACCATTGGCGGCTTGTTGTCCGCCATCGGCATCGCGGGCATGGACCGCTTGATCCAGCGAAACGTAATTGCCATGTCGGGGCGTGCTGTCGAGGCGTCAGGCGACGTCGATGTTCTGCTCCTCGACAAAACCGGCACAATCACGCTGGGCAATCGGCAGGCGACCTCTTTTCATGCCTGCCCAAACGTTTCCGATGCGGAGCTGGCCAGCGCGGCCCAGCTTGCCTCTTTTGCGGATGAGACTCCGGAAGGCCGTTCGATTGTCGTGCTGGCAAAGGAAAAATACGGGCTTCGTGGACGCGAACTGGCTCCTCATAATCCGATTTTCATTCCGTTTTCCGCCCAGACGCGAATGTCCGGCGTCGATATGGACGGTAGCGAGGTCCGCAAAGGAGCTCCGGAAGCAATCGACAAGTACGTGGCGGAGAAAGGCCAGGTTGTTCCCGAGGAAATCAAGCACATCGTCCGTGAGATTGCCAATGGCGGTGGCACACCGCTGCTTGTTACGCAAAACCGTCACGTGCTTGGCGCCATCGCGCTGACGGACATAGTAAAAGGCGGAATGCGCGAGCGCTTCGAACACCTGCGCGCCATGGGCATTCGCACCATGATGATCACCGGCGACAATCCGTTGACCGCAGCCGCGATCGCTCGCCAGGCCGGTGTCGATGATTTTCTCGCCGAAGCCAAACCCGAAGACAAAATGGCGCTGATCAAGCGCGAACAAGCAAAGGGCAAGCTTGTGGCCATGACCGGCGACGGTACCAACGACGCTCCTGCCCTTGCGCAAGCGGACGTTGGCGTGGCAATGAACACCGGCACGCAAGCGGCCAAAGAAGCGGGCAACATGGTGGACCTCGATTCGAATCCGACTAAGCTCATTGAAATCGTGGAGATCGGCAAACAGTTGCTCATCACTCGCGGGGCACTCACTACCTTTTCCGTTGCCAACGATGTCGCGAAATACTTTGCCATTATTCCGGCGATGTTCGCGGCGGCGTTTCCGCAGCTGGAAGTCCTGAATGTGATGCGGCTGCGCACTCCGGAATCCGCGATTCTCTCGGCAGTCATCTTCAATGCGTTGATCATCATCGCGCTCATCCCGCTGGCGTTGCGCGGCGTGCGCTATCGTCCCGTAGGAGCCGCGTCTTTGCTACGACAGAATCTTTTGGTTTATGGCCTCGGCGGCGTGGTCGCGCCCTTCCTGGGGATCAAGCTGATTGATATGACGATTACCTACTTGCATCTCGCGCGAGGAACTCTATGAAACAGCATCTGCGCATTGCGATTCTGATGACGCTGGTGACGACCGTGCTTTTTGGGTTGTTTTATCCGCTGGCCGTCACCGGCCTAAGCCAGCTCTTTTTCCCGGCGCAGGCAAACGGTGGCATGATTGTCGAACACGGCCAGGTCGTGGGTTCCCGGCTCATCGGCCAGCCTTTTTCTTCCGCTTGGTATTTTCATCCGCGCCCTTCCGGTGCGGGGAACGGCTACGATCCGGTCGCACCAAGTGGTGGCGCATCTAATCTTGGCCCAACAAATAAACAGCTGGTGGACCGCGTGAAAGGCGACGTAGTAAAGCTGCATGTCGAAAACCCCGGCGCAGCAATACCGGTGGACCTTGTCACCACGTCAGGTTCTGGCCTGGATCCTGAAATTTCCCCAGCAGCCGCTGAGTTTCAGATCCCGCGTGTCGCGCGGGAGAGGCACATGAGCGAAACAGATGTCCGCGGGTTGGTTCGAAAGCACACCTTGGGAAGACAATTCGGATTGCTCGGCGAACCACGAGTCAACGTCGTCGAGCTAAACCTGGATCTCGACGCATCGCATGCCCTACAATAGCTGTTAGCTTTTCCGCGAGGAAGGCTTAGAAGCAGTGCCCTTGGGCGCTTGGAACCGGTACCCGACCCACGGCTCCGTCAGAATGTATTTCGGGCGCGCCGGGTCATTCTCAATTTTCTTGCGCAGCTGATTAATCACCACGCGCAAGTTCTCCGTTTCTTCCCCGTATTCCGGCCCCCACACCGCCTGCAGCAGCCGACGATGCGACAGCGGTTTACCGAGGTTGCCAACCAAGTGTTTCAAAACATCGAATTCCTTCGGCGTCAGATGCACATCACGGCCGCGCACGACCACCTGCCGGTTTTCGAAGTCTATCGTCAGATCTTTAGCAGTAAACGTGGGGATGGCATCGCCGGGCGCGTATCGCCGCAGTGCGGCTCTGATTCGCGCGAGCAGTTCTTCGATTCCAAAGGGTTTAACGACGTAGTCATCAGCTCCGGCGTCGAGAGCGACAACTTTATCGCGCTCCGCGTTACGCACCGTCAGCATGATGATCGGCGCGTCGCACATTTCTCGAATTTCGCGGGCCGCTTCGATCCCGCCGATTCCGGGCATATTGACGTCCAGCAAGATCAGGTCGGGCCGTTCCTTACGCACGGCTTCCACGGCCTCCTCGCCAGTCGTGGCCTCCCTGATGACGTAGCCATGGGTCGCGAGTGTGGTGCGCATCACGCGCCGGATTTGCGGCTCGTCGTCCACCACGAGAATGGAAGCCGCGTTCATCGCGATTCCCCGGAGCTGCGATCCACAGGCAAAGTGAAGGAGAAGACCGAACCGTGTCCGAGCTGGCTCGTCACGGAAACGGTGCCCTTGTGCGCGGTAATCATTGCTTTTGCGATCGGCAAACCCATCCCGGTCCCGCGCACCAAATAGCGCTGGTCTTTGCCGCGGTAAAACTTATCGAAGATCATACCCTGCTCGAAGTCATCAATGCCGGGGCCCCTATCCGCCACACTGGTCGTCACGGTATCTCCGGTGAGTTCCCCGGAAATAGTGATGGGCTGATCCTTGGGCGAATAAATATTGGCGTTGTCAATCAGATGGACTACCGCGTCCTTGATGCGGTTCAAATCGGCTCTCACTGGCGGTAGATTGGGGCTGAGTTTTATCTCCACGTTTCGCCCCGCCAGCGCCGCGTTGCACTGCTCCAGGGCGGCCTCAATGATGTCGCTGATTTGCGTCGGCGCGAGATGCAGTTCAAATTCTCCAGCCTCAAGCCGCGACATCTCCGCAGCTTCTTCGACAAGGCGATTCAGACGATCGCATTCTTCGTCAATTATCGTCAGCAACTCGCGCGTTTGTCCGGGGTCCGGATTTACCGCGGCAATCAGGCTCGTCGTCGCGGCCTTGATCGATGTCAGCGGCGTACGAAAATCGTGCGCGATGGAATCGAGCAGCGCGGACTTGAGCCGCTCGCCCTGCCGTTCGGCTTCCGTCTCTCCAAGCTTTTCAACGGCCCGCGCTCGTTCGATAGCAATGGCCACCAGGCTGCCTACCGCATCCAACGTCTGGCGCGAAAGTCGCGAGCCAGAAATTCCCAGACTTCCAATCGGGCGAACGCCCATGCGCACTGGAATGAAATACAGGCCTTCTTGTGATTCGAAAACGCCTTCATCCCGAAGGAAGACCGATTTCATTTTTTCTTCATCCAGGTGTGCCGCACCGAAACCAGACCGGTAGAATTTGTCTTTGACCGGAAGAAACAGTTCAGCGGCGCCGCCTTCAAAACTCTCCACGATGTAATTGGGAATGGCGTTCATGAGCTGAATGACATTTCCTTCGGCCAGGAGCTTTTGGCTGAATCTGTAGAGCCGCTCGATTTCACGCCGGCGTTGGTGGGCCTCGTCGGCCTCCTTGCGAATCCGCGCCGAGAGCTGGCTTCCCATAATAGAGGTGACGAGAAAGGCGAGAAGCGCCACCCAATTTTGCGGATCGGCAATTGTAAGTGTCCCGACGGGCTCTAGGAAGAAATAATTAATGGCCAGCACAGCTGCAACCGACATGAAGACCGAGACGGCCATTCCCCACACAGCCGAAACTGCTAGAATGGCCAGCAAGAAAGTAAGCGCAATGGTTGTCTGATTGACAGGAACTGCGTGGCGATAAAGAAAAGTGATGGCGGCGACGATGGTCAGCGACACTGCAAATCCGAAAGTGCGACCGGCAAGCTGTCTCTGCATCCCGCTATTCTAGCGTATGCACAGCATTTGAAACGGAGAAGCTAACGCCTTGCCCAAGAAGCCCGAAGACTGGCTGGAAGTCGCGTCGCCGCCACAGAAAGCGCGCGGCATATTTAAGATGTTTCTCGGCTACGCTCCGGGCGTCGGCAAAACCTATAGCATGTTGAGCGAAGCGCTCCGGCGCCGGAGCCGCGGTGAAGACGTGGTTATCGGTGTTGTGGAAACGCATGGCCGCAAGGGAATCGAAGAGTTAGCGTCGCAAATCGAATCCGTCCCTCGCAAAAGAATCGAGTACAAGGGTACCGTCTTCGAAGAAATGGATGTGGAGGCCATCCTCGCACGCAAACCCGAGGTGGTCCTTGTGGATGAGCTGGCCCACACCAACATTCCTGGCAGCAAACACCGCAAACGCTACGAAGACATTCAGGATCTTCTCGCCGCGAAGATCGACGTGGTCTCTACTCTGAACATCCAGCACATCGAGAGCATCGCGCCCGTAGTTCGCTCGATCACAGGGATCACCGTGCGGGAAACGGTTCCGGATTGGGTCCCATTGACGGCTACAGAAACCGTCATGGTCGACCTTACTCCCGAAGCCCTGCACAATCGCATGAAGCGCGGCGACGTTTACAGCACCGAAAAAGTCGAACGCTCACTCAAGAACTTTTTTCGCCGCGGCAATTTGATCGCGCTCCGCGAACTCGCCCTGCGCCAGGTCGCCGAACAAGTCGACCGCAGCCTCGAGACCTACATGGAAGACGAGGACATCCGCAAAAACTGGGGTGTACGCGAACGCATGGCGATCTGCATCTCTGGAAATCCGGCCGGCCAATATTTGGTCGCCCGCGGCGCGCGCATGGCTCGCCGCATGGACGCGGAGTTGTATGTCGTGCACGTCGACCGGGAAATAGGTCCGAAAGAGCTCAACACGAGCGCGCTCGCCGCCAATCTGCGCTTTGCCGAAAGCCTCGGCGCAACAGTGGTCCGTTTAAAAGGCCGCAGTGTGGCCGACAGTGTCGCCGAGTTCGTCCGCACCAAGCACATTACGCAAGTGATCTTTGGCCGCGCGCCGATTCATGACTGGCGCAAGTACCTGTACCTCTCTGCGGTCCACCGATTTCTGCGCGAGTCTCCGCCGGTCGACGTTCACATCGTCACGCAAGAAGCCGAAGAGTAGAGATTTCTATGGCGCGACGGCACCTTCGATCGTACCGCTCAGTTCTAACTCAATCTCCACCGCAGGATCAGCCTTCAGCAGAAACGTATTCGGACTCTTGAGTGCCCATTGAATAATACGGTAACAAGGAATTGTGTCGGGCCTTTCTAGTGATTGCCCGTCAACTCGGCGCGTACGGCACGTCCTTTCCGCTTCGCCGCTTGTCGCATAGGCGATGAATTCACCGCTGGCTCGGCCACCCGCCGGATCAAACGGAAGCTTTCCGCTCTCGAGAGCAATCGTCCCATGGACAGTCTGCAACGTGCTGCCGAGCGCCCAGCGCCATTGGCTCTGCGCGAAATCTAAATTCAGAGTTAATTCGGGATTTGCCGGGACTGCCTGCTGAGGGCTTGCGCCCAAGCGCTTGCCGCAACCGCGACAGATAACACAAAAATCCACGCAGGCCGAACGGGACTGAGGGTATGCCGCCTTCGCTTCATCCAGACACGGCAAAATCACGCTGCCAGAAATCTCCAGCCGAATATTGCTCCGGCTGTGGCAAGCTTCAGTGGACGTGTCTCTCCCATCTGGTATGCCAGGATCCGTTCAAAGAGTTGCGGTGCGGCTTCGAGCGAACGCATGGTACGGTTCCGGAGTCCTGTCTGGCGGCCAAGCCAGAGCAATAGATTTCCGACTTGCCAGGGGCGCCGGGACAGACGCAGATGCGCCTCCTGATAGAGACGCAAGTCACCTGCTTCCAACGCATCAGCCAGCGCGCTCGCCTGCCGAAAACTCAGCGAAAGGCCTTCCGCGGTAATCGCATCTACGCTGCCTGACGCATCTCCGATGAGCGCGACACTACCTCGATACACGCGCCTCAACTTGGCCATGCTCGTCACCGCCCCGCGTTCGGCGCTTGCGCGAGGCGCGCCGTTGAGCCGGTCAGCCAGTTTCGGAAAGCTCAGCAGGCTTTCGTCAAAACGCAAGTCCCGTTTCTTCGAAATCAGCACAATACAAATCTCTTGCGGGCCGACCGGTGTGATGTAGGCTTGCGCCTCGTCGGCCCAATGAATCTCGGTGAAATCGCTCCACGGCTCCAAATGATAGTGAACGCGAAACGCAAATCTACTTCTCCGCACCCCGAAACTCTCCAAGCCGCTCCATCGTCGCACCCGCGAGCCGCTGCCATCAGCACCAATGACCCAACGCGCCCGCACGCTATTCCCGCCAGCCACGACGCGGTCTTCCTTGACCCCGGTCACCGGCGTGTTCCACAGTAGAGTCACTCCGCGCTCGCGCGCGCAGTCCATCATTCTTTGATGCAAAATTTCCCGGCGCACTCCAAGGCCGTGCTCGTCCGGAAAACGGGCGCTCACCGACGAACGCTCATCCTCAAATTGAATTCCTCGAAGTGCACGTCCATCCGTCTCGCGCAGTGCAACTCCGAGTTGACTGAGTGCCGCCAGCGCATCCGGTAAGAGCCCTTCTCCGCAGACTTTGGTAATTGGGGGCTTCGTGCCGTCCGCAACGATCACTCGAAAACCCTTCTGGCGTGCTGCAATCGCGGCGGCAAGTCCGGCCGGACCTCCACCAACAACAAACACATCCGTGTCACACCTCATGCATCCCTCATTACTGCAGGAGTTAGCTTGCCTGCATAGATCGGAAGGGTTAACGACTTAAGGTATTTCCATGGAACCCGGCGACAAGGGCGCCTTCCAGGCGGTCAAACTACAAGGTCCGACCGGACTACCGGGTGCAGTCACTCCGCAAGGGCCATGGCCGCCATGGTCGCATTGAATCCGATCATTATTATATTGGTGCTCAGTCGACGCACCTGTGCATTTGTGAACAGCCGGAATGGGCGGACGAAAACGAACGCCCGAAGGCCAAGGCTCCGGCTATTGGCGCTGCGGTCCCAAGATTGCCGCCGGTATGTAAACCGCGAGGCCTCGATTTTAGATGCTCTCTGTGAGCGGAAAGTGTCTCGGAAGTTTAAAACTCCCTCCCGCTAGCTCGTTTCCTTTCATAACTCAGACTTATTTCAAGGAACACAAGTATTAATTTGACTGATTGACTTCCGGGGCCCCATCCTGTTATCTTCATGGCGGCTAATTATGAGTACTGTCGCCATCTCCAACGAGCGGCTCCTCCCTGCGGAATTCCTGCAGGGCATGGGAATTAGCGCCGTCGTACGAATTACCCCTGTCATCGTACGGGGAGTAACATATAGATGATGGCCTCCTAGTACAGCACCACCAGAGAGTTTCCGGGCCATCATCAAAACAAGATGATGGCCCCAATTTTTTGAGACTGTAAGCCCGCGGAGGAGAACGCAACTGTGACTGGATCTCTACTGAAGCCTCGCAGCAGCGCATTGACCGACGGCCCCAATCGCGCCGGAGCGCGATCCATGTTACGCGCGTGCGGCCTGCGCGACGACGATTTCAACAAGCCACTCATCGGCGTCGCGAATACCTGGATCGAAATCGGCCCGTGCAACTATCACCTTCGCGAGCTTGCCGCGCACGTGAAGGACGGCATTCGCGCCGCCGGTGGCACGCCTCTGGAGTTCAACACGATTTCCATTTCAGACGGCATCACCATGGGCACGGAGGGCATGCGTGCTTCGCTGATTAGCCGCGAGGTCATTACCGACTCCATCGAACTTGTCACGCGCGGCAATCTCTTCGACGCACTCGTCGTCCTCGTAGGATGCGACAAAACCATTCCGGCCGGCATCATGGCTCTCGCACGTCTAAACATTCCCGGCCTGGTTCTTTACGGCGGCTCGATCGCCCCCGGCAAGTTTGAAGGTCATTCGGTAACCATTCAGGACGTTTACGAAGCTATCGGCAGCCATGCGCATGGGGACATGTCCGACGCGCGGCTGAAGGCGCTGGAAGAATCCGCGTGTCCAGGAGCGGGCGCCTGCGGAGGCCAGTTCACTGCCAACACCATGGCGCTCGTTTCTGAATTCCTGGGCATCGCTCCCATGGGACTTTCCAGCGTTCCCGCGACGGATGCCGGTAAAGCTCACGCGGGCCATCGTGCAGGCGAACTTGTCATGGATCTTCTGCGGAACAATGTCACTCCCTCCATGATCATCACCAAGACAGCCATCGAAAACGCCATTGCCGGAGTCGCTGCCACCGGGGGCTCGACAAATTCCGTCTTGCATTTGCTGGCCATCGCTAGCGAAGCACGCATTCCGCTGACCATCGACGACTTCGACCGTATCAGCGCAGGCGTTCCCATTATTGCTGATCTCAAGCCGGGCGGACGGTTCGTCGCCACCGATCTTTACGCGGCCGGAGGCACTGCGTTAGTGGCCAAACGGCTCCTCGACGCGAAATTACTTCGTGGCGACGCTATCACCGTCACCGGCCGCACGCTCGCGGAAGAAGCGGCCGCCGCCAAAGAAACGCCCGATCAAGAAGTCGTTCGGAAAACTGACAAGCCTCTCAAGCCCACCGGCGGCCTGGTCATTCTGAAGGGCAATCTCGCGCCTGAGGGCTGTGTCATAAAAGTCGCCGGCCACAACATTCAGAGCTTCCGCGGCCCCGCGCGCGTATTCGACGACGAAGAAGCAGCTTTCGCCGCTATCGAGAAAGAACAGATCCACGCCGGCGATGTAGTCGTGATTCGTTACGAAGGCCCGAAAGGCGGGCCGGGCATGCGCGAGATGCTTGCCGTAACCGCCGCGCTCGTCGGCGCTGGTCTCGGCGATTCCGTGGCCCTGCTCACCGATGGACGTTTTTCGGGCGCCACGCACGGCTTTATGGTCGGCCACGTTGCGCCCGAAGCCGCAAACGGCGGTCCCATCGCGGCTGTCGCGGACGGCGACACGGTTGTCTTCGACATTGCGCGCCGCAAGCTCGACGTCGAACTGACGGACGCCGAGATTCAAAAGCGCCTAGCCTCATGGACGGCTCCCACGCCGCGCTTCACCCACGGCGTGATGGCCAAATACGCTTTGCTCGTTTCGTCTGCATCGATCGGTGCGGTTACCGCTGTGCCCGCATCTTTTGCATCATCAACGCAGCCTCAAGCAATTGCGCCGAACCTTGCGCACGCGCAATTAGGAAGGACCTTATGAAGCTCACCGGTGCCGAAATTCTGTGCGAATCGCTCACCAAGCTGGGGGTGCAACATATCTTCGGGTATCCCGGCGGCGCAATTCTTCCCGTCTACGACGCCCTGGGCAAATCCAAGCTGCATCATATTCTCGTGCGCCACGAACAAGGCGCCACGCACATGGCCGATGGTTACGCGCGCGCCACTGGCGGAGTCGGCGTGGCCATGGCCACCTCCGGCCCGGGGGCAACAAATATGGTCACCGGCATCGCCACCGCCATGCTCGACTCTTCTCCCGTCGTTTGCATCACCGGGCAGGTGAGCAGCAAGCTGCTCGGGTCCGACGCTTTTCAAGAAATCGATATTACCGGCATCACCATGCCGATTACCAAGCACAACGTGGTCGTCTCTCGCGCTGAGGACATCGCACGTACCGTCCGCGAAGCGTTCATCATCGCCAACACCGGACGCCCCGGCCCTGTTCTCGTCGATATCACCAAAGACGCGCAACAGGCTTCCTGCGAATTCGATTGGGAGGCTTGCGCTCCAAAACTTCCGCAGAAGCGCGTACGCAACGATCACAACCAGCAACAATTCGATCGCGCTATCGAACTGCTTAACACTGCCAAGCGCCCCGTCATTCTCGCCGGACGCGGAATCATGCTTTCCGGCGCGATGCGAGCGTTCGAACAATTCGTTCGCACCTGCAACATTCCCGTCGCCATGACGCTGCTCGGCATCGGCTGCTTCCCTGCTTCGGATCCCATGAACCTCGGCATGATGGGCATGCACGGCGAAGCTTGGGTGAATCACGCGATTCAAGAGTCCGACCTTCTCATCGCCGTCGGCATGCGCTTCGATGATCGCGTCACCGGCGACCTCCGCACCTACGCCAAGGGCGCTCGCAAAATTCATATCGAAATCGACCGCGCGGAAATCAACAAGAACGTTAAAGTGGACGCGGCGCTCATTGGCGACGCACGCGAAACCCTAGAAAAACTCATCCCGCATATCGGGAATCCCGACCGGGACTCGTGGCTCGCCCATATCAAGGAGCTAAAAGGCGACTCCGCCGTGCGCGACATTCAAAGCCTTCCCGACAACGGCCATCTGTACGCCGCTCACGTCATCAACGATCTCTGGAAAGAAACGCGCGGCGAAGCCATCGTGGTCACCGACGTCGGCCAGCACCAGATGTGGGAAGCGCAGTACTATCACCACAATCAGCCGCGCACGCTGATCACTTCGGGCGGTTTAGGGACGATGGGTTTCGCTTTGCCCGCGGCCATCGGAGCCAAATTCGCCAAACCAGACTCCGAAGTTTGGGTCGTGGTCGGCGATGGCGGCTTTCAAATGACCATGTGCGAGCTCGCCACCATCGTTCAGGAAAAAATCAACATCAAGATCGCCATCATCAATAACGGCTATCTCGGCATGGTCCGTCAGTGGCAGGAATTTTTCTACGATAAGCGTTATGTCGCCACGCCGCTCGTCGCGCCCGATTTTGCAGCGCTTGCCAACGCCTTCGGAATCCGCGGCGAGCGCATCACCCAGCGCGGCGATGTACTCCCCACCATTCGCGCCGCGCGCGAATCCAGCGAAACCGTTCTCATCGACTTCCGCGTCGAGCAGGAAGATTCCGTCTACCCAATGGTTCCCGCCGGCGCATCGCTCCACGAAATGATTCGCCGCCCCAATAATCCACTCGTCGAAACGGCATCAGAGCCATAGGCGCCGGGAGTAAAGAGGACAGCACATGCAAACACTAGTGGCTTACGTCGAAAACAAACCAGGCGTGCTCAACCGCGTCTCCTCGCTGGCTCGCCGCCTGGCCATCAACATCGATTCCCTGACGGTTGGCCCCACGGAGAACCCGGAGATCGCCCGCATGACCATCGTCGCGCACACCGACGAAAAAGGCGGCCACCGGCTCGAAGCTAGTCTCGAGAAACTGGTTGATGTTCTCCTCGCCGAAAACATTTCCGAACGCGCGCTGCTCGAGCGGGACTTGGCGCTAATCAAAGTCCTCGCCGATCAGCAATCCCGTCCGCACCTCATGGAACTCATCAAAGTGTTCCGCGCGCGTGTAGTGGACGTGGCGCCCGAATCCTTAATCATCGAGGTCTCCGGAACCGTTGACAAAATCGACGGCCTCCTCGAAGTCCTGCGCCCCTTCGGCGTTCTGGAAATGGCGCGCAGCGGGCGCATCTCCATGACCCGCGGCGGAGACTTGCTGCGTCCGCCAAGCGCTGCAGCGGATGCTGTCGAACCGGCCAACGTCACGTAACGGTGGCAGGCATGCCTGTCGCCTGCTGTTCAGCTGAACCTATTCATCATGCAGAGTTTTTTGCAGTAACATTTTTCACAAAATTGCAATTCCCGGCCGCAAACCGGCCCCAAGAGGACACCAATGGCAAATCTTTACTACGACGATTCCGCTGATCTCGCTCTAGTGCAATCCAAAAAAGTCGCCATCATTGGCTACGGCTCGCAAGGTCACGCCCATGCCCTGAATCTTCGTGACAGCGGCGTCAGCGTCTGCGTCGGCCTCCCCGAGGGCAGCGCCTCCCGCGCCAAGGCCGAAAAAGAGGGCCTCATCGTCAAGACGCCCGCACAAGCCGCCGAATGGGCCGACGTCATCATGATTCTCGCGCCCGACACCAAGCAGCCCAAGCTCTACCGCGAGCACATCGAGCCGCATCTCTCCAAAGGCAAGACGCTGATGTTCGCCCACGGCTTCAACATTCGTTTCGGCACCATCAAGCCTCCTGTGAGCGTCGACGTTTCCATGATCGCGCCAAAAGCGCCAGGCCATCGCGTCCGCGAAGTCTTCACCGAAGGCGGTGGCACGCCCGCGCTGATCGCCATCGAACAAGACGCCAGCGGCAGTGCCAAAGCCCTCGCTCTCTCTTACGCCAAAGGCCTTGGCTGCACGCGCGCTGGCGTACTCGAAACCACCTTCACCGAAGAAACCGAAACCGATCTTTTCGGCGAACAAGCGGTCCTCTGCGGCGGCGTCAGCGAACTCATCAAAGCGGGCTTTGATACGCTGGTAGCCGCCGGCTATCAACCCGAAGTCGCCTATTTCGAATGCATGCACGAACTCAAACTCATCGTCGATCTCATCTACCGCGGCGGCCTTAGCTACATGCGCTATTCCGTTAGCGACACGGCGGAGCAGGGCGACTACACCGCCGGTCCGCGCATCATCACGCAAAAAACCCGCGAAGAGATGCGCCAAATCCTCGCCGAAATTCGCGACGGCAGCTTCGCCAAAAAATGGATCGCAGAAAATGAAGCGGGCTGCCCCAATTTCCTCGCCACTCGCAAGCGTGAACAAAGTCATCCCGTCGAGCAACTCGGCCCCAAGCTGCGCGCCATGATGCCCTTCCTGCAGCCGGTCATCGCGCCGGGACTTGAGGAAAAGGCCGCAGCCTCCAAAAAATGACTCCCTCGGAACGGGCAACGACTCCGCGGCGCCAGTCGAGAGTTACCAACCGTAAGTCACCATTTGCTTAATGCGCGTCCAGTTGACATGCTGGCCGATTTAGGCAATTCTCTGGCGCCATGAAACGATCACAAGTTCCTCCTCAAGCCTCGGCGCCGTCTCTCGCGGAGCGCATCGAGCTTCTAAGCGCCAAGCGCCAGGAAATTATTCGCCCCATTCTCGAGCATCCCCGCGACTACGTCCTCTTAAGTGTCCGGGCCATGGCCAAACGCCTTAAAACCGATCCCGCCACCGTTGTTCGCATCGTCCGCGGCCTGGGTTTTGCCAGCTATCGCGACTTTCAGCGCCATCTACACGATCTTTCCATTGCCTTCGCCACTTCTCTCGACACCATGCAATCCGCCGGCCGCGTCACTAGCATGCCCGCCTATGTGCGCGAAGCCCTCGAGCAGGATCTCAAGAATCTGCACGGACTCAAGAACAGTCTCGATGCTCCGCGCCTAGTCTCCCTAGCCAAGCGTTTCTACGACGCCCGCCGGATTGTCCTCCTTGCCGGCGACCTGGCCGCTTTTCTCGCGGATTATTTGGAGTATCAAATCACGCTGCTCGGCTTGCCGGTCTTCACGGCCACGTCCGCAGGGCGCATCGCTCACCTCGTGCGCACCGTCAACCATCGCGACCTCGTTATCGCCATCAGCTTCCGCCGCGGCCTCCGGCAAACCGTAGAAGGCGTGCACTTGGCGCACGACCGGAATGCGTATTGCGTCGGCGTCACGGATACCTACGTCTCTCCCCTCGCCCGTGAATGCGACGAGGTATTCCTAGCATCCGTCGAATCCACGTCCTTCGGAGCCTCGTACGCCGCTCCGGTCGCGCTCGTCAACGCCATCCTTGCTGCCTGCGGCCAGTACCACCGCCCGCAAACGCTCGCCATTCTCAAGGAAATCGCCGAAGAGCAGCGCAAAGGCTTCCGCTGGTACAGTGTCTAGTCTGTCTTCTGCGTTGTGAAACAATCGTTTCTTGGGTTCATTGCAGAAGTGCTACATATAATGCACAGTCGGTGCGTTTTATCGGCTCGCCGGATTCTCATGGCTCAGCCCTCTCGGATTCGGCAACATCTGTATCTCGCGCAGATTCCTGTTCTCGGCTATCATATCTCGCGGCTTCTAACAGACGCTTGGATCGGATAATTGACACCCGAATGCTCCACGCCAAACCAGTAAGAGCGACGCACGCATCTCGAAAATCGAGACTCATCCTTTCCTTTCAGCGGTTGCCTATTCTGATAGCTGCGCTTTTTTTCTCTCTCCCTGCCCCTGTTTCCGGACAAGTCTCCGCACTTCTTGCTCCTGGACCAAAGCCCCCTGATGTCCCAGAAGCGTGGAAGCCTTGGATTGGTGAGTACGGCTTTTTTGTTCCACACTCCACCACCACTTCCGGCGCCGTGTACGCACTTAGCGAAAAAGATGGCGCGATCTGGATTCTCGAGCGAGAAGGCAAAGCAGAGGGAGCTACCTACAAGCCGCTCGAGAAATTCGCCCTCAACCAGCCGCCGCCGAGCGATCCTGCTCACGGATTGAGATTGCATTGGGATCAATCCGGTAACCACCGCATCTTAGTCATGGGCGATGTGGGAAACGCGAAAATTACTCCCGATTTCGACGCTCGCACTCAAGTCCTCATCACTCCTGTCCGTCCCGTCGCCGCGCTTCGCGCCGAAGCTCTGTCGACTTCCCCTCCGGGTGAAGATGGTAGCTTCAGAAAGCCTGAACTAGTGGAACTCACCACCCTTGACCCCGCCATCCATCTCGACATCCGCTACGGCACAACAAACAATTTTCTCGGTACACCTGTCTACACACAGGCCCGCGCCTTCTTACAACGGCCCGCCGCCGAGGCTCTAGTCCGCGCACTCCACAAACTCCAGCCGCTCGGCTACGCCCTGCTCATCCACGACGCCTATCGCCCGTGGTACGTCACCAAAATTTTCTGGGAGGCCACTCCCCCCGAAGGCAAAATCTTTGTCGCTGATCCATCTCAAGGTTCTCATCACAATCGCGGCTGCGCTGTCGATCTCACACTCTACGATCTCGCCACCGGCAAACCCATCGAAATGCCCGGCACGTACGACGAAATGTCGCCGCGCTCCTTCCCCGACTATCCCGGGGGCTCCTCTCTCGAGCGCTGGCATCGTGATCTGCTCCGCCGCGCCATGGAATCCGAAGGCTTCACCGTCTACGAACACGAATGGTGGCACTTCGACTACAAAGACTGGCGCGAATACCCAATTCTGAACATCAAGTTTGAAGATTTGCGTTCCGGGCAAGGACTCGCGAGCGCGCAATAGCGCCCGCAGGTCTCGCCCATTTTTTTCTGGAGGATTCTATCTTGCGAACCAGCCGTCGCTTTTTCCAACTCCCCTTTGTGTACTATTCGGCCGCACTCTGTCTCGCGATCTTACTCATCGCCGCGCCGTGGCCGCTACGCGCGCAGTCGACCGCTTCTCTCGCTGACCGCATTCAAAAAGTAATGGACCGTCCCGAATTTGCTCACGCCAATTTCGGCATCGAGTTCTATGCCCTCGAAACCGGCAAAGTCGTCTACTCCCTCAACGCCAACAAACTCTTCGTCCCCGCCTCAACAACCAAAACTCTCACCGAAGGCACGGTCCTTGCAAAACTGGGCGCCGACTACCGCTTTCACACGGTCATCTACCGGACCGGCCCGATCGACAAAAAAGGAACTCTGAAGGGCGATCTTGTCCTGGTCGCCAGCGGTGACCCCAATCTTTCCAATCGCATGCAACCCGACGGCACTCTGTCCTTCGTGGATGAAGACCACTCCTACGGAGGTCCCGCCTTGGCCGGTGATCCGCTCGCGGTTGTCAAAGAGCTCGCCAAAGCCGTCGCCGCCAAAGGCATTCACAAAATCCTAGGCCGCGTGCTCGTGGACGCCAGTCTATTCCCCGACGGCGGCCGCGAAGGCGGCACCGGTGTGGTTGTCTCGAGCATCGTCGTCAATGACAACGTCATCGACTTGGTCGCTACTCCGGGCACAAAAGCCGGTGACTCGGTTATTCTCGACGTCGCCCCTAAAACCGCCTACGTCAGTTTCGTCAACCACCTCACAACATCGGCCGCCGGTGGTTCGCCCAGCATCCAGGACCCCGCGGCAGTCACAAACCCCGACGGGACGGTCACCGTCACACTGACGGGCACTCTGCCGCTAGGCGCGCATCCCTTGACCGCACCTTACGCAGTCCCTTCTCCCACAAAATTTGCGGAAACGGTCCTCGCGGAGTCTCTCATTTCCGCGGGCATCCAGATCAAGGCACCCAAAAGCGGAGCGGCACCAGACTTCAAGACCCTCGGCCGCCTCTATACTCCCGACAATCAAGTCGCCGAACACATTTCCCTTCCCCTCGCCGAAGAAATCAAAGTCACGCTGAAAGTCAGCCAAAATCTTCATGCCGGCATGGGACCCGCTCTTCTCGGCACGCTCGTCGCAAAAGATCTCACCGATCCGGTCCACGCAGGATTCAAAGTCGAGCGCGCCTTCTTGCAAGAAGCCAAGCTCGATCTCTCCGGCATCTCGCAAGGCGACGGAGAGGGCGGCGATTGGGCCGATCTCTTCAGCCCGGACTTCATCGCCCACTACATGGCCTACTGGAGCGCTCGTCCCGATTTCCCCGTCTTCTTCAAAGCTCTCCCCGTTCTCGGCAAAGATGGCACGCTCGCCAAAATTCAGGTCAACAATCCTGGTGCCGGCCACGTCTTTGCAAAAACTGGGACCTTCGGCTCCGAAGATAAGCTCAACGGCAGAATGATGCTCAACGGCAAAGGCCTCGCCGGTTTTGTGATCACCGCCAGCGGCCAAAAGCTCGCCTTTGCGGCCTACGTCAACCACGTAACGCTACCGCCCGATTCCGATGCCGCTCAAGCCGTCGGTGGCCAAGCCCTCGGTGAAATCGCCGCAGCAGCTTACGACGCCCCGCTCGAGGCGCCCGCGTCCGCATCATCAACGTCCGCCGCGCCCAGCTCCTATGACCTCATCATCCGCAACGGCCACATCATCGACGGCACCGGTAACCCTTGGTACGCCGCCGACGTCGCTATCCAAGGCGAGCGCATCGCCGCCATCGGCAATCTGAGCGAGGCCCACGCCAAGCGCGAACTTGATGCCAGAGGCCAAATCGTCTCCCCCGGTTTCATCGACATGCTAGGGCAATCCGAATCCGCGCTTCTCCTCGACAATCGCTCTCTCAGTAAGCTCTCGCAAGGCATAACCTCCGAAATCACCGGAGAAGGCGGCTCCATTGCCCCGCAAAACGAAAGAACTCTCGCCCCGCTCAAGCCGTTCCTCGAGCAATTCAAATTCACCGTCGACTGGACCACTCTGGACGGATATTTCCGCCGCCTCGAAAAGCAAGGCACACCTCTTAACATCGGCACCTACGTGGGCTCCGCACAAGTCCGCGAAGCCGTCATCGGCGACGATGATCGCGCCCCCACGCCCGCCGAACTCGCCCAAATGGAATCCATGGTTGAGCAAGCCATGAAAGACGGCGCGCTCGGCGTCTCCAGCGCCCTGATCTACCCGCCCAATATCTATGCCAAAACGGACGAACTCATCGCCCTCGCCAAAGTCGCGTCAAAATATGGAGGCCTCTACGCCACGCACATGCGCAGCGAAGGTGCATCAGAAATGCAGGCGTTAGCCGAGGCCATTCGCATCGGCCGCGAAGCCAATCTTCCCGTGGAAGTCTTCCATCTGAAAGTCAGCGGCAAAGCGCGCTGGGGCAATATGAAAAACGTAGTCGCCGCGATTCAGACCGCGCGCGATTCCGGCCTCGATATCGCCGCCAGCATGTATCCGTATCCCGCCGGCGGCACGGCGCTGGCCTCCGCTCTCCCACCGTGGGTCGCCGACGGCGGCGTCGGAAAACTCCTGGCCCGCCTCAAAGATCCCGCGGTCCGCGCGCGCATTAAAAAAGAATTGCAAGGAGATCATCCTGACTGGGAGAATCTCTACTACGATTGCGGTGGCGCTTCAGGTGTCCTTCTCGCCTCCATTGAAAAGCCGGAACTAAAACAATTCGAAGGCAAAACCGTCGAAGACGTCTCCAAAACCTGGAAAAAATCCCCCGAAGACACGCTAATGGATTTCGTGATTGCCGATTCCGCGCAAACCGGGGCCCTCTATTTCATGGCCAGCGAAGAAGACATTCGCACCGGCCTCGAACAACGCTGGACCAGCATCGGCCTGGACGCCAACGAAATGTCCCTCGACGGCCCCATCTTCGAAGCGCACACCCACCCCCGCGCCTTCGGCTCCATGCCGCGCTTTCTCGGCCACTACGTCCGCGACGAACACTTGATGCCGCTCGAAACCGCCATCCGCAAGATCACCTCGTTCCCCGCTCAGCGAGAACATCTCGAGAACCGCGGCCTCCTCAAACCCGGTTATTTCGCCGACGTCACCATCCTCGATCCCGCGACAATCATCGACAAAGCCACGTTCACAAATCCAGCCCAGCTTTCCGAAGGCATCGCCTACACCATCGTGAACGGCCAAATCGAATATGACCACGGCAAGCTCACCGGCACGACCGCTGGCAAAGTCCTCCGCGGCCGCGGCTACCAGGCCGCCACGCACTGAGACTCTGTCGGCACGGGGCTTGTTACCCGGTAAGGGCCCCGCGCGCTTCAAATTGCAACTTGTTCTGTAATGGTCCTGCCGAACGGTAAGCAATCCCAGCGACGTCCGAAATCCAAAAAACGCCCAACACGCGCCACCACTCGCTCTTCGCTACTCACTACCCAAGATTCTCTTTCTACTTCCTTAACTCAACAACGTCTTGCCCATCTCCATCACACGCCGCTCGTAGGTCATCTCGGCCCAACCATGCTTCCCGTAATACCGCAGCACAATCTTGTGCCCGGGCACAATCTTCGCCCGTGCTTTCGTCAAGGAATCCGAGAGCGTCACCCACTGCCCATCCACGAGGTAGCTCCCTTCCCATCCGCGCAGCTCGAATCGTCCATCATTCTTGAGGATCAACGGCGCTGACGAGCAAGCTTTCACTTTCCCCTGCACCTTGGCCTGCGTGCAAGCGTAGCTACCGCTCAAATCCACGGTCTGGGCTTTAACAGAGGGATTCAGCACGAAACACAAAGCAGAGAACGCCGCGAACCGCAAGAAGCTTTGTGTCACTCTATCGAGTCCCATGAACTCTCCGTCACCAGGTGGCGTAGCTGCGGGCCACCGTCCCTGGCCATCGGTACAGGTTGCAACTCAAAAGCCAAGCCTGTACCTCGGAATCCATTCATAATACACAGCTTACAAAAGTCCTCGACCGGTACCCGGCCTCGCCTTGGGAACATTCCTTCCCATTTTTCACATTCTAAAGGATTTGTTTTTACCGTGGCGAGCGGCAGTCTCCGCGTCGCGCGGCCCTCCCTGGCCACCGACTAAAACGGCAATTCCGCTGCCGCCTGCCCGTCCTTTCTCGGGTCCGACGCCCCATAGTTCACGCCGGCCGCAAAATCCCGCAAAACCACCTGTCCGCCCCCCACCCTGCTAGAAAAAGTCCCCAGCACCTTAATCTGATGTCCCTTGGCCGACAATTCATCTCTCACTTTTCCGCTGACCCGGTTTTCCATCTCCACGTCGCAGCCTGTGAACGTGTACTTCGTAAATCGCGGCGCTTCCACCGCCGCCTGAATATTCATCTTAAAATCCGCGATGTTCGCGATGAACTGCGCATGCGCCTGCGCCTGATTCCAGCCACCCATAATTCCAAACGCCATTCGCTTGTCGCCATTCTGCGCAAACCCCGGAATAATGGTGTGCCTCGGCCGCTTATGCCCCGCCAACGCGTTGGGAGAAGAAGGATCCAGTGTGAACAACCCTCCGCGGTTGTGCAGCACAAATCCCGCCCCCGCCGGGACTATCCCCGACCCAAACGCCGCATAATTGCTCTGAATCAACGACACCATATTTCCATCGCGGTCCACCACGCTCAGATACGTCGTATCGCTGCCGCCGGCAATCTCTCCCGCCGCGGTGTCGCACGCCGCCTTGTCCGGATCAATCAACTTCGCCCGCTCCGCGGCCCAAGTCTTAGAAAGCAAGGTAGCCACCGGAATTCTCTGGCCTCTGGGATCGGCCAAGTATCTAGCCACATCCGCGTACGCCAATTTCTTGGCCTCAATCATCGTATGCAGGGCCTTTGTCGAGCCAAATCCTGAATCCTTTTCGCCGAGGGGAAATTTCTCCATGATGTTCAGCATCTCGAGCACGCCAATCCCCTGCCCATTCGGGGGCATCTCGAACACCGTCCAATCGCGGTACGTCGTCGAAATCGGCTCGACCCATTCGCTGGAATACTCCGCCAAATCTTTCTCCGACATCGTCCCGTTGTGGCGCTTCTCGGCGTCCAAAATCTTCTTCGAGATCTCTCCCTTGTAAAACGCGTCTCTGCCACGCTCCGCAATCTGTCCAAGCGAAGCCGCCAAATCCGGGTTCTTAAACACCTCCGCAACCTTCGGTGCACGATCCCCCGGCAAATAAACACTCGTGGCGGCGTCATCCGTCCGCAGCAAATCCACCTCCGCCGCCCAATACGCCGCAACCCACTCCGGCACTGGAAAACCGTCCTGCGCCGTTCGAATCGCTGCCGCCAGATCGTCCTTTAATTTCTTCCGGCCAAACTTGTCCGCCAACTTCTGCCAGCCATCCACCACACCCGGCACGGTTATGGAATGCACCCCCGTCTGCGGCATATCCCGCAACCCCTGCTTGTGCAAAAAATCAATCGTCAAGGCCTTCGGCGCCCACCCGCTAGCGTTCAATCCATAAAGCTTGTTCGCCTTTGCGTCATACACAATCACAAACAAATCCCCGCCGATGCCGTTCATCATCGGCTCAACGACACCCATCATCGCGTTCATGGCAATCGCCGCGTCCACGGCGTTCCCGCCACTTTCCAAAATCCGCACGCCCGCTTGCGAAGCTAGAGGCGACTCCGAAGCCACAATCCCGCCCTTCGAGATCACCATCGACCGCGTCTGCCCGCGATCCTGCGCATCCGTCTCCACACCCTTCAGCAATGAGCCTCCCAGCAAAACAAAAAATCCAATCCTGAGCAGCCGTCTTAAATTTCGCATGCGCCCCCTCAACGCCTCTCTCTGAACAACGCCCCGCATCTTACATCTCCCGTCAAATCAAGTCTTCCACTACTCGCACACCACGCGAAATCCCCCGAATCTTCTAGGGGCACGGCACGCGGTCCCTAACTGGCCGAGCCGCACTGATCAAACTGTTTTTCTGCGCGCATCCCTTCCATCTGCTCTCAAGCATCCCCACAAAAAACTCCCCGGGCGATTTTCTGGCCCGGGGAGTTTTTTGTGGCTACTAAGCGAGTGTCAGCACCTACCGCCGATCATCCTTGTAACCGTGCTCCGACGGCGCAAACGCGACTCCGCGCAGCACTTCGCCCGACTGCGCCGAACGAATCGTCTCGAAATGTCCCAAACGCTCGTCCCGATCATGATCTCCATCGCCGACCGGCAACGTCGTGGCCCTCAACCAATCGGTCACCTTCACCAACTTGTTCGGGTCCGCTCCCTGATCTCCGCTAGCGCTCACGGTCGAAGTCACCGCATAAATAGTCACCGTGCCATCATGATTGTGCCTGCCCGTGATGTTCCGGCAACCGTCCGTCGCCGGATTCAGCGCCGTCGGATAATTCGGCACGCTGTACGGCACGCCGATATTCAGCCCATTTTGCAAAACGTACTGCAGCTTCCACGTTCCGTCTACCAAAAGCCATTTCTGGACACCCGCCGTCGCCAAAGTGGCTGCGTCCGCGACATTCCCATTCACCGCCGGAGTCAGCAATGTCCCATCGCCCTCGTCGC
>Ga0207103_10034_pt1 | contig 38266 bp, 46 predicted proteins | sample Alteio_BWMinHeat_81_FD_153546 | JGI IMG/M metagenome (GOLD analysis project Ga0207103, IMG submission 153546) | Enriched cells from forest soil in Barre Woods Harvard Forest LTER site, Petersham, Massachusetts, United States -... | ecosystem: Environmental > Terrestrial > Soil > Temperate forest >...
TTCCAGAACTACTTGCTGTGTTAGTCGGTTTAACCCAACAATACATGCAAAAAAAACTAGAACAAGAAGAAAAATCCACAAGAGGCATTGTACTTGAAGTCAAAGAAGAAATTGGTTTAGGTGTAACTGCAAACATTATTTTAATTGATGGTAACCTCAAAAAAGGCGATACCATAATCTTAGCAAAAAGGGATTCTGTAATTGCTACAAAAGCAAAAGCAATACTTTTGCCAAAACCGCTTGATGAGATGAGGGATCCACGAGATAAATTCAAGCCTGTTAATGAAGTTACGGCTGCAGCAGGTGTCAAAATTGCGTCGCCTGATCTTGACGGCGTTCTTCCAGGAAGTCCTGTATATGCCACTTCTGACGATTCTCAGGTAGAGGAACTAAAAAAATTAGTTGAATCTGAGATGAAATCTGTTTTTGTTAAAACAGATACAAAAGGAGTCATTCTAAAATGTGATACAATTGGTTCTCTTGAAGCTTTAACTGATCTATTAAAACGCCAAAACGTACCGATATCCATGGCAGATATTGGACCTGTTACAAGACGCGATGTAGTTGAAGCACTTTCAATAAAAGAAAAGGACAGACATTTAGGTGTTGTAATTGCATTTAATGTTAAAATTTTACAAGATGCCCAAGATGAAGCTGATGCAAATCATATACGAATTTTCCATGATCAAGTAATTTACAGTTTAATTGATAACTATACTCATTGGGTAGATGAAGACACGGCAAATGAAGAAAATGCTGTTTTTTCGGAGATTACTCCATTGTGCAAATTTACATTTCTAAAAGGATACATATTTCGAAAGAGCAATCCGGCAGTCTTTGGGGTTCGTGTAGATGTAGGTATTCTAAGACAAAAAGTTCCAATAATGAATACATCTGGAAGAAAAATAGGAATAATTCATCAACTGCAAGACAGTGGTAAAAGTATTCAAGAGGCTAAAAAAGGACAAGAAATTGCGGTTTCAATCCAAAACATAACAATTGACAGACAAATATCAGAGGAGGAAGTTTTCTATTCTTTTCCACCAGCACCTGAGGTAAAGCTCTTGATCAAACAATTTGCTCACAAATTAAATCCTGAAGAATTCCAAGTATTACAAGAGATAGTGCAAATACAAAGAAAGCTAAATCCTATGTATGGGTATTAGGCATATTTCTGTGCAAGCATATGAATACCTGGTTCGCCAACTGCGCCAACAGCCTTGTCTACTAGTTGACCATTTTTAAAAATGATAAAAGTTGGAATTGCATACACACCATATCTTGCAGAAATCCCTTGGGCATCATCAACATTTACTCGAGCAAATTTGATAGTTTTGTATTTTTTAGATAATCTGGTAAATATTGGAAGCATATATTGACACGGACCACACCAGGTAGCCCAAAAATCAACAAGTACTGGTTTATCACCAGCAATAGCATTATCAAAATTCGCATCTGTTAGTTCTATAATTTCTGATTCTTTTTGAGTTGTCATTTCGGCCATTTTCTTTTTCATTATTTCTTCAAGTTCTTTATCTACCAACAGAAAGTCAAAGAAGTAAATACTATTTAATAATTTAATCTATAAATCAAGAAGAAATCTCATCATGATGGGTTTTTCCTGTTTTATTTCCATTAGATGAAAGGTGGGTGATTTTATCTCTAATTTGAAATGATGTTTTTTAAAATCTATTTCTTCGCCATCTATGTTTGCTACAAGACTATATTCACCATTTTTTGTTAATGTTACAGAAAATCTTCTGGCTGCAAATCCCTCTGTTATTGTAAGTATGATGATCTCTTCAAGCCAATTGTAAAGTAAGTTATTAAGATCTTTTGCAACGATTTCAATTTTTTTATGTTTTTCTTCTTCTACTGAATTGATATCTATCATTGTGTCAACAACTGATATGCCAGCATTTTCAAAAGCTTCTTCAAGTGTGTTTCCAGTTACTTCGATAAAGGCATCTGTCATGTGTTCCAAATCTCTATATGCCATTGATTTTATGATGTAAATCTCATCTATTAATCCCTTGTAAAATTAAGATAGTTGTTCTAACAGATAACCATAATCAGAAAGTCTAAATGCATTAGAAAAAGAATATTCTTGAATTTGGATTTACCACGGGGAATGAGGGATATAGAATTTCAGGAAACCACTAAAATTGAATATGTACGACAAAAATTTATCCAAACTTCAAATCTTTTTGGATTCCACTTTATGGAACCGTCTCCAATTGAACTAGTTTCAGTAATAGAGACAAAAAGTGGTCCTACTATTAAAAATGAAATTTATTATTTTACTGATAAAGGTGATCGGGAGGTCGCATTAAGATTTGATTTCACTATTGGACTTACTAGATATGCAGTATCACAAAAATCAATGAAATTACCTGCTAAACTTTCTGCCTTTGGGGGTGTATGGAGATATGACGAGCCACAAAAAGGAAGATATAGATTCTTTCATCAATGGGATGTTGAAATTTATGGTCAGCCCAACATAGAATCCGACGCAGAAATAATTGAATTTACATCTAAATTTCTAGATAATCTAAAATTACAAAATATAATCATAGACATATGCGATCGTGAACTTGTAGAATCATATGTTCACAAAATCTTCCAATCAGACTCACCAAATCTTGTAGGTGACATACTAAGAGCAGTCGATAAGATTCAAAAAAAGAAAAAACATGAAATAATTAGGGAGTATAGTGAAAAAGGTTATTCTAGCTCTGACCTAGAACAAATACTTGAATTTTCTCAAATTAAAGGATCACCTGAAGAAATAGAAGAAAGATTAGATGTAAAAGAATTAAAAAACTGGAATAAACTACGACTACTCTTTACCTCATTAAAAAATAGACATGTTGACAATATTAGAATAAACTTTGGTATTGTAAGAGGTCTTGATTATTATTCTGGTATAGTGTTTGAAGCGTTTGATTCAACATCTGATCTTGGGGCGCTTGTAGGTGGAGGTAGATATGACAATTTGACAAAAGCTTTTGGACGAGAGGATTTGGGTGCAACTGGAGTGGCAGGTGGTGTTGAACGTATAGTTAACTCTCTTGAAAAACAAGGAATTGATGTTGATACAAAAACATCACAGATTTGGGTTGCATATATTAATGAAGAAATGCAAAAAATTGCACTTGACATAGTGTCTCAACTAAGACAAAAAGGCATACGTGCAGAAGCAGATCTGGGCGGAAAACCCCTGAAAAAACAAATGGAAATGGCATCAAACTCAAAATATGTGATCATCGTGGCTCCAAAAGAATATTCTACAAAATCTGTCGTATTGCGTGATATGGAAGATGGAACTGAAAAACAAGTTTCGATTGAATCTATATTATCTGATCCAAAGTCTAATCTTCAACTTTAAAGGCCCTTGTAAGCATTACAAGTTCAGGTCCATTCGTCAAGGTTCCTACTACAAGCGATTTATTATTTGCTAGTATGCCTGATGCAAGATAGGGAGAACCACCGTTTATTGTTGCAGGTTCAAGTTCTACTCCTAACACTTCAGCAAAAACTTTGATGTCATCTTCTTCTGTATTTGGATGAATAATTCCTCCATGTGATGTAGCAATAGCCATCGCACCATCTTGGTGATAGCCTGCAACCCTTTTCTGTAATACCTCTATTCCTAATACGTCTTCTACCTTCTTTACAAATTCATTTGGAATCAAAGGAGACATTATTCCGCCTTTATCATTAACACAGATCAAATTCCCAATCGCAGTATGTTTGGTTTCTAAAATATCTACATTAAGACCAGTTGATTTTTTGAGATGTGAAAGTTCTTCTTCTAAACAATTACGTGGTAATAACATGCCCTTGTTGTTAACAACCATAAGAGGTCCAAGCAATCTTGTGTTTGCTACTGAAGTAAAAACATAATCAGTTTGTAGAAATTCTGATAGGTTTTTTGCCTTTGATGTTGCAAAACCATTGGGTAAAAAAACAAAATTATCATTACATTTAGTGTATATTCCTACGTTAGGACTGCGATAAACATCGTATTTGAAAATTCCCATTGAGTCAAGACAACGGAAGTGAAGATATGAATTTATCTTGTATACACTTTAAATAAGTAAACCATAACGTGATCTTCATGCCTATAGATTCAAATTTTCCAAAAAACCATACTGCTATTGAAAAATTTAAAGATCCTTTAAGCGATAACTTTCATCTTGTTTGGGGTCCAGGAAGACTTGCTGAAGCTGCTTCTGATCAAAAGGTCAAGGCAGCATATGCAGAAAATGGAGAAGAAATCAAACCAATGGGGGTTCATGGCACTTTTGTCGCAGTAGATTGGGATTCTTGTATAGCTGATGGGGTTTGTCTTCTTAGTTGTCCTGTTAAAGTATTTGAATGGTACAAAAATCCTGGAGAAACTGGAAGAAATGACAGGAAAGACTATACAGATAAGGCAAGTCCAGTTAAGGAGGCGGATTGTATATGGTGTATGGCATGTGTAGAAGTCTGTCCAACAAAAGCAATCAAAGTTGATCAAGCAATCATGGATATTCATGAAAAAGAGATAGCAAGGTTCAGTTAGTTTAAACTAATATTGTCTAGGTTTAAATAACATATTAATCGACAACTTCCTATGCCAATACCAGACGATTTTCCAAAAGGATTGAAACCAATTGGAAAAATAGCACTTGAGGATGGTGAACATTTCCACTTTATGTGGGGCCCAGGTAGAAAGGCAGAAGCAGCTGCAAACCCCGAAGTTTTAGCTGCATACAAGGCCCGTGGTGAGAAACTAGAACCAATAGGTGTAAGTGGTACAATGGTCGCAGTAGACTGGGATTCTTGTGTTGCAGATGGTGCATGCATTGAAGCTTGCCCAGTACAAGTTTTTCAGTGGTACCGAACTGAAAAAGATGTTCCAGCCGTTAAAGCTAAAGATCAAAAATTTGCTGGAACTGGAAGTTCTGAAAAAGAACATCGTGCAGATTTCACAGACAAGGCAGATCCTATAAGAGAACATGATTGCATTTGGTGCATGGCTTGCGTCTCCGTTTGTCCTCCACAAGCAATCAAAGTTGATCAGTCAAATCTTGAAGCTCATGAGAAGGCAGCAGGAACCTTTACAAAAATGGAAACAGGTTCTGTCAATCCACACGCACACCACTAAACTTTTCATTTCTTTATTTATTTTTAGTTTGTATTTCTAGCAGGTACCAAATTTTATTTTTGTATTGTTATAATTGATAACAAAAACTGTATGATGTTTTAAACAAATTTTAACTAGTTTTTATGAACAGAAACTGCAGAGGTCGCCTAGCCCGGCATGGCGTGGGCCTTGAGAGCCTATGTGCGCAAGCACGCGGGGGTTCAAATCCCTCTCTCTGCGCTATTATTTTCCTATTTTTCCAAGCTCTGCTAAAAGTGCAGATAACTGAATTTCTGGATTTGCACCAATAATTAATCTGTAATCATATTTTGCTATTGATTCCAATATTTCAGAAAGGTGGGTGGTTTTAATTTTGTATGCGTATTCATTCAAATATTTCAAAAAGTCTGATTCTGACATTCCATAGACTTTGATTAATTCAATCATTTTGTTTCTAGCATCAGATAATTTTCCTGCTATGGCAAGACTCAAGATCTCGCCAACATCATTTGTCTTTGTAAGGCCAGATGCTGCTTTTACATTTGATTCATTTACTATTCCAAGACTTGCTGTTGCTTGTAATATGTTGATGGAATGACGCATATCTCCTTCAGAATAATCTTGTATGGTTTCAAGTCCCTTTTGTTCAAACTTTATTTTCTCTTTTTTACAAATTTCCTCTAGATGTGATATTATGTCCTCTTCAGAGATTCTTGTAAACTTGAAAACAGCACATCTGCTCTGAAGTGGATCTATGATTTTTGATATGTTATTTGCAATTAAGATAAACCTGCAATATCTGGCAGTATCTTCTATAATTCTACGTAAGGCTGTTTGTGCATCCGAGGTCATTTCATCTGCTTCGTCTAAAATTATTAATTTGAATGGAATTTTTGTATCAAGTCCTGAAAAACGTGCAAATTTTTTCACTCTATCTCTTACCATGTTTATGCCACGTTCATCCGAGGCATTCAGCTCAAGGGTGTGATCTTTCCAATTATCACCTAGAATTTCTCTTGCCAGACATAATGCCGTGGTAGTTTTGCCAACGCCTGCAGATCCAGAAAACATAAGGTGTGGCATTTCAGCAGTATTTTTCAAAAGGGATTTCAGACTTCCAATGATCTCCTTTTGGTTTATTATAGAAGAAAGCTTCATGGGACGATACTTTTCTACCCACATAGAAGTCTCAGTCATAGGCTGTAACGTTTCTCTCTCACTAATAAAATTACGGCTAAGATCAAATGATCAAAGCAAGTTGTTAACAGAATTGATCGATCGCATTAGTTAAATGCCTGAACGGAGCATGCTTGACGCATATTGAATATATTAGATTTGACTCAACTTCATACTATTGGATATCGTCTACAAGACGTTAAAGTTACTTTTAATCGCGATATAAAGATCGATACACCAGACGTATCAATAGAAGCAAAACATGGCGAAATTTTGAGCATATCACGTTGGGTAGCAGAAGTGTTAGCAATGGAAAAACTTGTAGATATTCAGGACACTGACATGATTGTTGCTTTGAAACAAGCACTTGTAAAGGAAAATGTTCAAGGTGACTTTGATTTATCCACTCTTGATTCTGATTTTTATATTAAACTGAATTCATACATACAAAGGCTTCCACAACAAGATCGTGACAAAGTAGAAAGTATGTTAAATACTCTTATGAGAAAAAGACAAGGAAAAATAATTAGACTTGGAGACTCTTCAAAGATGACATCTGATCTTGCAAAAAAACTATCAATAGAAGAACGTGCATTATTTAATGCGATACATTTACAGAGCGTTGCTTTTAACAAACAAATCTTAGGTGACAAGAAATAACAGCACAATCTGAATCAATACACTCTAAAGAAAATCGTACAGATCGGGTAAAAGAATTTCTAACTCAATTCAAAGACAAATCTGGCACTTACAAATATGTAGACGAAATAGATCAGATGATGGCAAAGAAAATACAATATCTTGTAGTTGATTATAATGATCTCGTATCTGTTCCAGAGATCGAATCTGTTTTTAATACTGAACCAGATGAAATTCTAACCATGTTTGCTGGTGCGATAAAAGATATTCTCAAGGAAAGGTTTCCACAGTACGCGGAAAAAATTAGACACGATGTTAGAGTAAGAATTGCAAACTATCCTGCACAACGTAGCTTGCGTGAGATAAACGCCGAAGTCATTGGAAAAATGACAAGCGTATCGGGAATGGTAGTAAGATCATCTGAAATAAAACCACTTGCAAAAGAACTTGTATACATATGTCCAGAAGGTCATGAAACTCATATAGTTCAAGAAAAAGGACTTGAGTTTAATGCACCATTGAAGTGTAGTGATGGAAAATGTACTCATAGGGACTTGGAAATTAGTCCTGAAAAGAGCCGCTTCATAGATTTTCAAATGGTAAGACTACAAGAATTGCCAGAAGATCTGCCACCTGGGCAGCTACCGCATTATGTAGATGTTACAGTATTACAGGATCTAGTTGATAATGCTAGACCTGGGGATCGTGTAATTCTTACAGGATTAGTACGAATTGAACAAGAACACATTCCATCAATGCGCGGAAAAACTGGAATCTACAGATTGCGAATACAGGGAAACAATATAGAATTTCTTGGAGGAAGAGGTGGAAAAACTTCTAGAAGTACAGAAAGAGAAGAAATTTCACCAGATGAAGAAAAAATAATTAAATCTCTTGCAACAAATACTGATATTTATGATAGGTTGGTGGCATCATTTGCACCTCACATACATGGACATGAAATAATTAAAGAATCAATTTTGCTTTTAATTGTTGGTTCTACTCAAAGAGTGCTTGCTGATGGTGCCAAGATTCGTGGCGACATTAACATCTTTCTTGTGGGAGATCCGGGTACTGCAAAAAGTGAAATGCTAAAATTTTGTGCAAGAATAGCTCCAAGGGGTCTGTATACATCTGGTAGAGGTTCTACCGCAGCTGGACTTACAGCAGCAGTAGTACGTGATAAAATTGGTATTATGATGCTAGAAGCAGGTGCAGTTGTTCTTGGTGATCAGGGCCTTGTATGTATTGATGAATTTGATAAAATGAAACCAGAAGATAGAAGTGCACTCCATGAAGTAATGGAACAACAATCTGCTAGTATTGCAAAAGGTGGAATTGTTGCTACGCTGAATGCTAGGACTTCGATTTTAGCGGCAGCAAACCCAATGTATGGAAAATATGATCCTTTCAAGAATATTACAGAAAATGTAAATCTCCCAATACCTCTTCTTACTAGATTTGATCTCATTTTTGTTGTACGTGATATACCATCTAAAGAGAGAGATAATAGAATAGCTAGGCATATTCTTAGCCTTCATCGTACTTCTGGTGCTGATACAAAATCACTAATTGACGTGGATATTCTCACAAAATATCTCTCATATGCTAAAAGAATTGAACCCGTAATTACTCCAGAGGCAGAGGAAAAAATCCTAGAATATTATATGAAGATGAGAAATGTTGAATCTGAAGGAATGATAACAGTAACCCCAAGGCAGCTTGAAGGCTTGGTAAGATTAGCAACAGCAAGGGCTAGGTTGTTGATGAAGACACAAGTAGAAGTAGAAGATGCTGAAAGAGCCATCTTTTTGATACAAAGTATGCTTGAAGATGCTGGAGTAGATGTTAACACTGGACAAGTTGATCTTGGAGTTCTACAGGGAAGACCGCACAGCGAAGTATCAAAGATGCAGTTGTTTATGGACGTGATGAAGTCACTTGAAGGAGACGAAAAAAGACCAGTTGAAGAAAAGACATTTGTTAAAGAATTGGTAAAGACTGGCAAATTTACAGAAGAAGAAGCTCGTAAATATCTCAAAAAATTGCAACGAGAGTCAGCTATTTATGAATCAAAACCCGGTCATTATAACCGTGTATGAAAGTATCGCAAATTGATCTTCCAAAACAATTAACTGATTTTCTTTTTTCTATAGGTTATGAAACACTGTATCCTACACAGGAATCCAGTGTAGAAGCAGGACTGTTAGAAGGAAAAAATATCCTTGTTTCAGCACCCACTGCTAGCGGAAAGACGCTCATTGCTTTACTTGCTATATTGGATCATATTTACAAGAAAAAAGGGAAAATAGTCTATCTTAGTCCTCTAAAAGCTCTAGCATCAGAAAAATTTTCTGAATTTAAAAAACTTGAATCAATTGATTTAGGTAGAAAAATACACGTAGAAATATCTACTGGTGATTTTGATTTAACGGACAAAAATCTTGGAAAAAATGATATTCTTGTTATGACTAATGAAAAAATGGATTCCATTATTCGTCATGGAGCAGAATGGATAGATGATATCTCACTTGTAATTGCTGATGAAGTTCATCTTCTTGGAGACCAAGATAGAGGACCTACTCTTGAAATTGTATTGACAAAATTGAAATTGTTAAAACAAAAACCTCAGATACTTGCTTTAAGTGCTACTGTGACAAATGCAGATGAGATTTCTTCATGGCTGGATTCTGAGTTAATAGAAAGTGACTGGAGGCCTGTGCCTCTTTGGGAAGGAGTGTATGATCAGGGTATTGTGACAATGCAAAATGGAAAAAAATTTGAAATAGAAACGAGTATGAGGGGACCACCTGTAGATCTCGGAATTGATTCTTTAAAAAATGGTGGCCAAGCAATTTTGTTTGCAGAAACAAGGGCGCGTTCTGCCTCGCTTGCTGCAAAAGCATCTGATGTTATAGGAAAGAGTCTTCCAGAAGAGGAAAAAAAAGAACTAGACAAGATATCACAAAAAATTCTTGATGATAACGAACACACTGATCTAATCAAAAACTTAGCTACTCTTGTAAAAAAAGGAGTAGCGTTTCATCATGCAGGACTTAACCAGAATTGTCGTGAGACAATTGAATCAGAATTTAGAAATGGAAAAATAAAATTAATTGCATCAACTCCTACATTGGCAGCAGGAGTAAATCTTCCAGCAAGGCGTGTTATTATCTCTAACATAAACAGGTATGATGCAAAATTTGGAGGAAATAAACCGATAAGTGTTCTGGAATACAAACAGCTTTGTGGCAGAGCTGGAAGACCACAATATGATAGTTATGGAGAAGCAATTATTGTAGGAAATTCAAATCGTACAGAGCTAACTGATTACTACATTAACGGAACACCAGAACCCATAAAATCAAAATTAACTGATGATAAAGCACTAAGAACTCATGTTCTCAGTTTGATATCTACAAATCCAGGAATAAAGAAAAATGAAATAATAGAATTTTTTTCAGAGACGTTATCTGGTTCTCAAGACAGAAAGTCTACGATAAAATTTAAAATCCAAATAACCTTGGATTATCTTGAGCTAGAAAATCTAATAAAAGAAAAAGGTGAGAGATTTGTAGCAACTGAATTTGGTAAAAAGACCTCTATGTTATACATAGATCCACTCACTGCAGTTTATTTCAAAAAATCATTACAAAAAATCTCAAAACGAAAAAATCATACTCTTGGCTTTTTACATCTTATTACAAGCTCAGAGGATTTCTTCCCAAAATTCTCACTGCGAAACAAAGACTATGAGATGGTAGGAACCCTTCTTGAGAATAATGCTTCTGAACTAATTGAAAATATTTCAGAATATGACTGTTCACGAAGCTTACTTGCAATGCATGCTTGGATAAATGAATCAAGTGAGATCTTTCTTTCAGATAATTTAGGCGTAGAATCTGGTGATATGCATAGAATGGTGGAAAACGCAGATTGGCTTGTACATTCATTATATGAGATAGCAAAGCTCGAAACTCGAGATGACATTCTAGACGAATTGAATATTATGCGACAGAGAATATCATATGGAATAAAAGAAGAACTTGTTGAATTGGTAAAGATACGTGGAATAGGAAGAATTCGTTCAAGAATTCTTTACAAAAACGGTATACAAAACCTGCATGATTTGTCTGAAATTCCAGTTAAGAAACTAGCAAACATCGATAAAATAGGTTCCACCATTGCAGAAAACATAAAGATACACCTACAAAAGGTAAGATGATGCTAGACAAAATCATTCTTGCCATCCTAGTTTCAGCTATTGCCTTTTTTTCTGTTTACATAACAACTCCATTTCTAATAAAAGGATTAGAAAAAAGAAATCTTACAGTAAAAGATTACAATAGAGTTGGAGGAGCCATGGTGCCAAGACCTGGAGGCCCTTCTATACTTGTTGGAATTTTGGCATCTGAATTCACTTTGTATGCTTTTTTTCCTACTGCTGAAATTTTGGCCATATTAATCACAACATCGCTTGCCTTTGTAGTAGGACTAATAGATGATCGAAAGGTTCTTGGTGGATGGTTTAAGCCTGTTGCACTTGCTATCTCTGCAATTCCGATTATTTTGCTTGGAACATATGATCCGCATCTCTCATTTCCGATATTTGGCACTGTAAAGATTCCTGAGCTGTATATTGCACTAGTAATTTTCATGATTCCTGTAACTGGCAATACCATAAATTCAATTGATGTTCTAAATGGTGTGGCAAGCGGATTTATGACTATTGCAAGTTTTGCCCTTACAATATCTCTCTTTATAGTTCATAATTATGACATTGCTCTTGCAAGTCTTCCATTAGGATTTGTTTCATTAGCATTCTACAAATATCATAAATTTCCAAGCAGAATATTTCCAGGTGATTCAGGAGCGCTTACTCTTGGTGCAATGTATGGAGTTTTAGCAATAGTTGGCCATGTGGAAATAATAGCAGCAGTCGCATTATTGCCAGCAGTGATAAACTCATTTCTATTTTTATCAAGTGTTAAACGCATAATAGAACATAGACAAATAAAATCAAATCCAGTTACTCATACTGATGACTTTAAGCTAATGGCTACTATCGACAAAGATGCCCCTGTTACACTAGTAAGGTTGATTCTGGCTGGTGGACCCAAAACAGAAAAACAAGTTGGATTTGAAATTTTTAAGCTAGCTATTTTTTCTGCAATGCTTGCAATAGTAACTGCCTTTATGATGGATGTAAAAATATGAAAGAGATTTTTTTATTTGTACTTGTAATGTGGCTTTTGATTATTGTGGGAGGATTCTTTTTGATTTCAATTATTGCACATTTGTCAATAAGTGGGCATGGTAAGTTTGATTCAATCCTAGATTCTGGAATCAAAGCGCTTATTGCAATGATGTTGGTGGTTGCTTGGATTTTTATTCTTGCAAAAATAAAAAATCGACTCTTTTACAAACAGATAAAAAATTAACTACTTTCCCAATTCTTCTTCTTTTTATCGTATTCTTCTCTAGAATACTTGATTTTAGCAGGCACTCCTACTACTACAGTATCAGAAGGTACATCTTTTGTAACAACAGCTCCCATTGCAACAACGCTGTTCTTTCCAACGGTAACTCCTGCTTTTATTACGGCACGCGAGCCAATCACTGCACCATCTTCTATAGTGACACCAATCATCTTTTTACTTGCAGGATATGGGTCATTTGTAAGAGTAGCAGCAGGACCAATGAACACATTTTTTCCTATTCTTGAAAGAGGTGGGATGTAAACCATCCCCTCAATCATTGTATTTTCTCCTATCTTTACGTTATAATCAACATGTGCAAGAGAACCAATTTTCACATTATCGCCAATTTCTGTATTATCGCCAACATATGCAAAATGCCATATTCTGACATTCTTTCCTATCTTTGCTTTTTCTGAGACAAAGTTTGTTACCAAGGTTATCACAAGTGCCATGGCGATGCCTGTTTAACTATTTTTTCAGGCAACTTTGATTGATTTCTTTTTAGAAATTCAATATCTTGATCCTTGTTTCTCAACTCATCAGGTAGCATTATTGGAATTTCTTCTATTATAGGATAAAATCTAGAACATTTTGAGCAATATATTGCACCCTCTAATACTAATTGTTCTTTTGAATTTGATTCAAAAATTTCTAAAGGAAAATGTTTGTCTATAGGACATGCCAACATTTCCATCATTTTTTTGTTCATTTAAGATCTAGATAAATTGGAGTTCCTTTTTGACTAGATAAAAGTGCCGCTTCTGCAACCTTTGTTGTATTTACAGCATGTTCAGGTTTTACTATTATTTTTTCTTTACCTTCAGACGCGGCAAGAAAATTTTTTATTTCTAAAAGAAGTGGTTCCTCAACCTCTTTTCTTGGAATTTCTGTACCGTGATTAGTCTCAATCTTTACCTCTTGTGAAATAAAATCAGATGATATTATGGCATCCCCGCATACTGCACTAAATTTTCTTACTCGTGTTGGAGTTATCCAATTTGAAGCAATAATTGCCACTTTATTATCCTTAAAACCAAGCATTATGGTTGCAAAATCCTCATGTTCATGTCTTATCTTTCCTGATCTTGCAAATACAACTTCTGGAGTGTCATCAAAAAACCACATCGCTGTATCAATATCGTGTACCGAAGTATCATAAATTATCCCTACATCCTTTATGTGAAGAGGCATTCTATTTTCACGATGGAATTCTAGCATTATGAGTTCTCCATATTTTTTTGATTTAACGTATTCTTTGACCAAAGCTACTGCTGGATTGAATCTTTCAATATAACCACATGTCAAAACTACTTTATTTTTTTCTGCAAGTCTCTGAAGTTCTTCTCCCTCATGAGAAAGATATGTCATGGGTTTTTCTACAAAAACATTTTTCTTTTGCTCTAATAGTGTTTTTGCAATTTTAAAATGTGTAGAAGTTGGAGTACAAACAAAAGCACCATCAAATTTTTCTGAATTTAATAATGTGTCTAAAGATGAGTAATGATTTACAGAGTATTTTGCTCCCAATTCTTTTGCTCTAGTTGAATCTGCATCACAAACTGCACAAAGTGCGCCCAACTGTGATAAAATTCTTGCATGGTTTTTACCCCATCCGCCAGTTCCTATCTGAATAATTCTCAAATTAGTACACCGAAGTTATCCAGTCGGAGTATTTTTCATTTCTGCCCATGACTATTTCTGAGTATGTTGAACGCAACTGTTTTGCTATATTTCCAGCTTTTCCAATTCCAATCTTTTTACCATCAACAGAAATAATAGGTGTAATTTCTGCAGCGGTACCTGTAAGAAAAATCTCATCTGCTAGGTAAAGTTCAGTACGTGTAACCTCTCTTTCTATAACGTCGTATCCTAAATCTTGTGCAATTTTTATTACTGAATCTTTTGTTATTCCTTCAAGTGCAGATGAGCTTGCTGGAGGGGTTATCAATTTGTTGTTTCTTACAATAAACACATTTTCTCCTGGAGCCTCACTCACATTTCCTAATTGATCCAACATAATTGCTTCATCATACCCATTTCGTTTACATTCTTGTGTTGCCAAAATTGAGTTTAGATAATTTCCTCCCATTTTAGCTAGGGGAGGTGTTGATATGTCATGAATTCGTCTCCAAGATGATACACCAGTTTTTATTCCGTTTTTGTTAAATAGATCACCAAATGGGAACATCACTATAGCTGTGTGTGTAGGAGTATTTTCTGTTACATGCAAGTTTATGCCATATCTACCAACAAAATAAAATGGTCTTATGTAACATGATTGTTTCACTGCATTTTTTTTACAGAGATTAATTATTGCACTAGCGATTTCCTTATTTGTAAATTTTAAAGAAATTGAATAAATTCTACCTGAATTTCTGAATCTTTTGATATGATCATCTAGTCTGAAGATGTAAAGATTTTTTGAATTCCAATACCCTCTAAGACCTTCAAATACTGAAGTTCCATAATGTATTGCATGCGTCATCACAGAAACCTTTGCTTCACTATCTTTCACAAATTTACCGTCAAACCAAACAAATTCTGGGTTAAAAGATTTCATATAAAACATCGAAGCCGTCTGTAATTAATCTATTTCTACCAGAAACCGTTACTTGGAAATTTCATTCCAAGAACTCTATAGGTACAATCCTTTGATGCTGCATATTTTTTTACAATATCCCAATTCTCTTGAATTATCTTTACGACTTCTGGTGAAACATAGTTTTCCCAATCTGTATCTTTTCCAAGAGCTGCCTCAAACATCTTTTGTTTTACAAAAGAGGCGGAGGTGGTTTTTCTTGTTCCAACTCTAGGGTTAAGCCCATAAAGTTTTAGCATAAATCCTTCAGCTTTGTCTCCAGTATAAGTGAAATAATCATCTGTTAAACCTCCTAGAATTTGTTTTTTTATTCTCCAAGAAAATGGAGAAAAGAGAGGTGGCATGTATTTTGCAAAGGGTGCATAAAATGAATAATTTGATAGTATGGAAATAGAATCGCCAAATACTGATTGAAGCATCTTTTTTCGTAATTCAAATTCAAATGGAAAACTTCTGCTATTGATCTCTTTGTCTTTATTGATAAATACAACAGGCATGACTCTAACTTCATTTTTTTCTTTTAGTTCTTCAATTATCTCTACATGTGCTTTTGTAACAGGATTCAAATGAGCTAGATAAATTGCAATAGTCAATTATACCTCTTACAAATATTGTCATATTTCAATGCTGATACAATTTTACAAAATGACAAACACATTAATGAATTATGTTTGAAACTTTACTAGAAAAACAACTTACTCAAATTTCTCAATAAATGGGGGCGATGGGACTCGAACCCACGACATCCAGCGCCCGAGGCTGGCAGTCTAACCAAGCTGACCTACGTCCCCGTAGACCCGCCAATAATATTCAATATTATCTTTTCAATAGAAGTTTTTGATTTAACCGTATGACTCGTACTTTATTTCAAAGCTTTTGTCTGGTCTCTTATTTCTTTCAGTTACAAAACCCTTTGGTGTGAGAACATCCATACATCCGTCTATAGTTCCTTGCCATCCACAAATGAAAAAGACTGTATTATCAGTGGTGATTTTTTCACCTACGAGCTTCTCAAGAGGAGATGACTCTCCATCTTTTGATTGCAAGAATGTTTCCACTCTTCCTTTTTGTCCATTCCATGATCTGTTAAACCATTCTTGCGGTCTGCTTATTGATGCTCTATATCTGAAATTCCACTTATTTTTACCTCTATCAAGACTTTCTTCTTCCATCTTTGTCAAAAGATCTCTGTAACCAAGTTCATCAACATAACTTGCTCCATGTAGCACTACAATCTCTCTGTTGCTTCCAGTATCATGTAGATGTTGAGCATAACTAACAAAAGGTGCAAGTCCAGTTCCTCCGCCCAAACAGACTATTCTTCTATTGTCAGGTTCGCCATTTGGTTTTTTCTCCTCAATTGTAAAAGCACCAGTGGGTTTTACCCAAATTATTTCATCTCCCTCCTTTGCACTAAATAATTGTGTAGTAAGACGCCCTGGAAGTGGTTTTCTTACCCATCTAATGTATAACTCCACATATTTTCTATTTTCAGGATGGGATGCAATTGAATATGCTCTTCTTATAATTTTATTTTCACTTGGAACATGTGTTCCTAATGTTATGAATTGACCAGATTTGTATTGTGGTACGTCTCCTTCTTTTGGTACTATTCTAAAAACTGCTAGATCTTCTTTTTGAATTTGGACATAAGTAATAACTGCTTTATTATCTACAACCACGCGAAAAGTTCTGTATTTGATAGTTAAATATCTTATGTTGATTTGGTTGAACTAATTTCTTGAACCATCTAAACGTTAATAACCTCACAAAAAAAGTTAATGCAAATCAGAATGCCACTCTGATTGTAGAAGTTGGGCCGGTCGTCTAGCCCAGTAGGATACGCCCTTGGCATGGGTGAGATCGTGGGTTCAAATCCCACCCGGTCCACTTTTTTAATAATTTAACATAGACAATCGTTACATCTGGTAGTTTATGTCGTTATATTTTTGCAAAAAGGTTTACAGTAAAATCAAAATTTCTTCTAATTTATTTTTAGAATCATAGAATAATGATAGGTAATTATTTTTTATACAAACTAAATGAATGATTAAATTTTTTAAACAATCATTTGAAGACTTGCCTCTAATTATGTTACTGTTATGGGAAATGAAGATTTTGGGGCTAATGCATCAATGTCTCGTAGGTTGTCCCATACAAAAGTCTCAATTTTATAATTTCCTGCAGAATGGGGCGTCCATGAAAGTGCTGCTGTTAATGTTTGATTTTTTTCAAAAGATCCTGTTGCAAAATTTAGATCTATTATAGCTCCATTAGAATCAATTATTTGTACAATGTATGCCCAGTTGATGTTTTTGTCACTGATGTTTTTAAGTGAAGTTTGCAAACTAAGCTGTTGATCTACTACTGGTGATTTGATATCTTCTCCTAACGAATTGACTATCTTAAAATCCGATGTAGAAACTTCACCGTATCCATAAGCGTAACCAAATCCAATCATAAAAAAAGACAGAAAAAAAGGTATAGCAAAATTCATCGAATCACGTGTTTCATTCTTAGATTTAAATTATCCTAACATGTAGAATGTCGCATGTCCGAGTCTAGAGAGACAATCTACATAGGCAAAAAACCACTGATGGCGTATGTAACTTCAACGCTGATTCAGTTGGCAAACCAACCAAAAATATCTATCAAGGCAAGAGGACTCAGTATTGGGCGAGCTGTTGACGTTGCACAAATAATTGCACGTAAAACAGAAAATGCTGGGTATTCTATTGGAAACATCACAATCGGCTCAGAAATGCTAAAATCAACAGACGGGCGAGACAGGAATGTTTCTACTATAGAAATCGAAGTAAAAAGAAACAATACTTAGATAACTACTTGGAGGATTTTTCTCCTTTTTATTATTTTATATTTTTGATACATAACTTCTTTCCATTTTCTTGAATTTTGTAAGATCTACAATCTCATTAAACTGATCAAAATTGACAACATTTTTCTTTAATCTAGATGTGGTTCCTGATTTTCTAAGCTCATGTAATATTTTCATGGATGCAAAAGCATTTGCAAAAAGAACTGAGAGCGGATATAGAATAAGCTTAAACCCCATCTTATGTAATATTTTAGAAGAAACTAGAGGTGTTGCACCTCCTTCTATCATGTTTGCAACTAGAGGAGCTTTAATTGATCTTCCAATTTTTTTCATTTCTTCAATAGATTTTGGAGCTTCTACAAAAATTGCATCAGCTCCAATTTTTTTATACTGAAGTCCTCGTTCAATTGCAGCATCCAATCCTTCTGGTGCTCTTGCATCAGTTCTTGCTACTATGATGAAGTCTTTACTTTTTCTTGCATCTAATGCAGCCTGTAATTTCTGAAAATACTCTTCCTTTGGAATGACTTCTTTTCCTGACATATGTCCACATCTTTTTGGCCATTTTTGATCCTCAAGAAAAATTCCTGCTGCCCCTACTGCTTCTAACTCAGTTACTAGCTTCCATACACTAAGCGGATTTCCATAGCCAGTATCTGCATCCACAATTACAGGAACAGATACTGCCCTACAAATCCTACGTGCGTTATCTGTTGTTTCCGTTGCTCCAATAAACCCATAATCCGGTAATCCAAGTAAAGTTGCAGATGTTCCATAACCTGTTTGAAACATGGCTTCAAAACCCACTTTTTGAGCAATTTTTGCTCCTATTGCATCATAGACACCAGGAACCACAAGGGGTTTTGAATTATCAAAAAGTAATTTTCTAAGATTTGGCAATCATTGATATTGATATTTACAATTATTTATGGCTTAACTGACTTTGATTTCTTTACCGCGTCTTTTTTCTGCAGTTTCTAGCTTTTGAAGTTCAGCTTCTAGAAACTTCTTGTATTTTCCAGTTTCTTCTTTTGTCATATTGGATACATTGGAACTAAGCGAATTTCCTATACTTGTTACACGTTCTAAAAGATCCAGGGCTACAAATTTGCCTACATTACCTACCCTGAACATTACATCCATTTGGTTTTTTACAATTTTGTTTAGTGTCTCAAGATCATCTGCAATCAGTCTACCTTTTTTGGTTATCTGATATTTCCCGTCTTTTGTCTCCTCAATTAAATTCTCATCTAAAAGTCTTCCAAGTAAAGGATAAATTAGACCTGGTGAAGGTTTCCATCTCCCACCGCTTTGTGTTGTTGCGTTGTCGATAATCTCTTTTCCAGTACTTGGATTTTTTTTGAGTACTTCGAGTATGAAATATCTGGAGAATCCTCTTGGAACTGAACTACCAACTCGTTGTACCCATTGTGAGATCATCACTAGCGATATCACTAGCGATATATATTAATGATTCGAAATAAGTTTTTGAAATTATTTCATCAGCCGAATCGCAGCACAAAGAAAAATCAGGCATTTTTGCAGCAGAACTCGAAATAAAATTGTATGAATTCTTCACAAGACATATTTATCTAATTTGAAAAGGAAGATGTCTAAACATGGTTGATACGATAGAACATGATCTGTTAATTGTTGGTTCTGGTCTTGCAGGTCTAAGAGCTGCAATTCAAGCTGCAAAAACTAGCTCAAATATCAAGATTGCAGTAATTTCAAAATTACAAGTAATGCGTTCGCATTCTGTTTCTGCAGAAGGTGGCACAGCCGCTGTACTTTTTCCAGAAGAAGGAGATAGCATAGAATCACATGTCTATGATACTGTAAAAGGAAGTGATTTTCTTGGAGACCAAGATGTAATTGAAAAACTAGTTAATGAAATGCCTTCTGAAATATATCAACTTGAACATTGGGGAATGCCTTGGTCAAGAAGAGAAGATGGAAAAATCGGTCAAAGAAATTTTGGCGGTTATAGTTATCCACGTGCAACATTTGCTCAGGATAAAGTGGGATTTTATGAAATGCAAACTCTGTATGATACATGTCAAAAATTTGACAATATTGAATTTTACAATGAATGGTTTACTACATCGATAATACATGATGGCCAAAAGTTCTGTGGCATTACGGCAATCGAGCTTTCTTCTGGAACATTTTGTACAATAAAAGGTAAAGCGCTAATTATAGCAACAGGTGGTGCTGGAAGACTTTATAGCTATTCTACATACGCACTCTCTTCTACTCCTGATGGTCTTGATATGGCATATCGAGCTGGCATGGCATTAAAAGACATGGAATTTGTTCAATTCCATCCTACAGGAATATTGCCATCAGGAATTCTCATTACTGAAGGTGCACGCGGCGAAGGAGGATATCTTTTAAATAAAGATGGAGATAGATTTATGAAAAAATACGCACCTAGCAAGTTGGAGCTTGCATCACGAGATGTAGTGTCTCGTGCTATGATGACAGAAATAAATGAAGGTCGTGGTTTTAAGCACGAAACAGGCGTGGATTGCCTAAAGTTGGACCTGCGACATCTTGGTAATGAACTAATAATAAAAAAATTACCAGCAATTAGAGAAATTTCACTAAAGTTTTCAGGTATAGATCCAGCTAAGGAGCCTATTGATGTAAGGCCTGTATCTCATTACATGATGGGTGGTATTCATACCAACATAGATGGTGCAACAGAAATTCAAGGAATCTGGGCTGCAGGTGAAGCTGCCTGTAATAGTGTACATGGTGCAAATAGATTAGGTGCAAATTCTACAGCTGAGTGTCTTGTATGGGGAAAAATAACTGGTGAGCTTGCTGCAAAATATGTTTTAGAAGCTAAATCTCCACAATTTCCACTACACCTTGTATCTGCAGAAGAAAAAAGAATCTATGATGGAATATTTCGCGGTAGTGGTAGTGTGAATCCTTACGAAGTAAGACAAGATCTAACTGACATGATGAATGAAAAAGCATATGTCTTTAGAAATGAAAATGATTTGGTAGATGGTTTGAAAAAACTACGTGAACTAAAACAAAAAACATGGAAACATGTAGACGATAAGGCTAAAGAATATAACACAAACTTTTCAAACGTTATGGAACTAGATTCTATGTTTCGTGTTGCCGAAGCTATTCTTATTGGGGCAATAGCAAGAAAAGAATCAAGAGGTGCGCATGCAAGAACTGATTATCCTGATAGAGATGACAAGAACTTTTTACATCATACACTAGTATACTATGATACAAAAGAACCTATTATCAAAAAACATCCTGTCACTATTACTAAATACAAGCCAGTGGAGAGAAAATACTGATGGCAGAAAGAATGTCAAATAGAGAAGGTTTGAGAGGAATGGCAAACCCATCTCGTTATGGATTAGAGCGAGTTGCCTATTGGTTACAGCGATTAAGTGGATTAGGATTACTTGCATATTTGATAGGGCATATTTATGAAACAAGCTCCATAGTCAACGGCAAAGTGGCATGGGATAAAATGTTGGAATTAACTCAGACTACGCAAGGACATCTGATACTTACTTTGGTAATTGGAATGTGTGTATTTCATACTGCAAATGGAATTAGGGTTATGTTAGGACATGGTGGAGTTGGCGTTGGAAAACCAGGTCAACCTGAATATCCATATGATAAATCACAAAGGTCTGCTAAAGGTAGCCTGAATTACAAACAAAGACTTTGTATCTGGGTTTCAATTGCACTTGCAGCTCTTGCAATGATGTATGGCATGGCAGTTTTATTTGGTGATTAAAATGCGTGAAAGCATAATAATGAAAATACATTATGGTACTGCTCTTGGGGCAGTAGCACTAGTAGCAATACATATTCTATTTAGAATGACACAGAACTTTTCAGAATCTCTGCAATACCAAAATGTAATTGCAAATTATCATTTACTTCCTTATGCTTTAATGCTCGAAGTAGTATTGGTTTTGCTTTCAGTTCATGGATTTAATGGATTACGTGTGATACTTTTAGAACTAAAACAAGGCATTATGTATGAAAAAATGATTAACTATGGTTCTATTGGTGCAATGGCAGCACTTATTGCATATGGTTCAAGAACTATATTGATGGCAGGAATGGGGATGTCATAAATGGCCGTTGAAACAATTTCAAAGACACCAGAAGTTTCTGTACCTGTTTCATCTGACTTTATAATCCTTAGAATATCGAGATTTAATTCAGAGACTGATTCGCCTCCAACGTTTGCAGAATTTAAGGTTCCTGTTCAAAAATGGACTACAGTTTTGGAAGCAATTCTATTTGTAAAACAAAATTTAGATCATTCTATTGCAGTAAGATATTCTTGTAGACAAGCTTCATGCGGTTCTTGTGGAATGCAGATTAACGGCAAGCCTTCACTTGCCTGTTATACAAAAATCTCTGAATTAAACTCAAATGTAGTAACTGTAGAGCCAATGCATAACTTTCCAATAATTCGAGATTTGGCAGTTGATTTTAAGCAGATGTTTGCAACTCATAAAAAAATGAAACCATACATAATTAGGGAAGATTCAGAAATAACCCCAGGAACCAAAGAATTTTTGCAAACTCCTGAAGATGTAGAAAAATACCTACAATTTTCTTACTGTATAAAATGCGGATTGTGTAATTCATCATGTCCAACTATGGCTACTGATACTTCTTTTATAGGGCCACAAGGTCTTGCACAGGCTTATCGATACGTGGCTGATAACCGTGATGATGGTAAAAAAGAACGACTCAAAATAATTGACCAATCACATGGAATTTGGAGATGTCACTTTGCAGGTTCTTGTAGTCATGTTTGTCCAAAAGGTGTTGATCCAGCTATGGCAATACAACTTTTGAGAGGATATCTTTTAGGATTTAGAAAGTAAAATCTAAGGCTTTTTCGGATTTGGACTAGCGTTTACCTGATTATTTATTGCCTCTGCCATGAAATGATTAGAGACATTTAACTTTACATCGTCAACTCCATCAATTTTTAGCAAATAATCATGTATGTCCTGTGCTATTTTAAAACCAAAAATAGCTGGGCAAAAAGGACTAGTCAGATGTACATCTAACTTAACTGAAGAACCATTAATGTCAACGTTGTCTATAAGTTCAAGCTCCATAATAGAGACATTGATCTCAGGATCCACAATTTTTGTTAGTTCATCAAAAATCATTCTTCTTAATCCTTGAGTTTCTTGTGCCATAATAAAAAAACCGTCTATGCTATATATAACCATTCTAATTCCTAAATTGATGTATAGAGCCAGTAGACTTGATGGTAAGCTAGATGAAACAACTTTAGATTTTCTCTCATCGATTTCTGAAGATAAAGAAATTGCAATTTATGATATCTTAGGTAGTCAAGCTCACACCTTGATGCTTTTTGAAAATAAAATTATTACAAAAATTGAGGCTTCAAAAATTTTATCAGCACTTGAAAAATTAAAAAAAGAAAATTTTTCAATAAAATCAGAATCTGAAGATATTCACGAGCTAATTGAATATCTAGTAATAAAAAAAGCTGGAATAAATGCGGGTGGAAAAATGCATACGGCACGTTCTCGAAATGATCAGATCTCACTTGACATTCGTATGAAAATACGTGATGACATCAACGTTTTATGTTCTTGTCTTCTAGGTACGATAGAGACTCTTATCTCATTGGCAGAAAAAAATCAAAATACTGTAATGCCTCTTTACACGCACCTACAACAGGCTCAGATCGGTTCATTTTCGCACGTTTTACTTGCATATGCTGATTCCTTGTTTCGAGATCTGGACAGATTTTATGTTACTTATGGTAGAGTAAATGAATCACCATTGGGGGCTGGACCAATTGGTGGAACAAGTTTACGCATTGATAGACAAAGTACTGCAAAAATGCTTGGGTTCAAAGGTTTAATAGAAAATTCTATTGATGCAACTGGATCTCGTGATTTTGTTGCAGAATATGTTGGACAAATATCAATTCTTATGACAAACTTGAGTAGAATGGCAGAAGATCTAATTATTTGGTCCACTTCAGAATTTTCATTTATTGAACTTTCAGACAAATTTGCATCCACATCAAGTGTAATGCCACAAAAAAAGAATCCAGACATACTGGAGCTTATTAGAGGAAAGACAGCGCAGGTAATTGGATATCAAATGGGAATACTTTCAAACTTGAAGGGTCTTCCATCTGGATACAACCGAGATCTACAACAAATTAAAGTCTCGATATGGCCTGCTTCTAACATTGCAATATCCTCACTTTTAGTGATTAATGCAGTATTCAAAACAATGAAAATAAACGATCAAAAAATGAAAAAGGCAATAGATTCTGGTTATTCTATTGCACTTGATATAGCAGAACATCTTGTAAAAAGAGGAATACCATTTAGGACCGCTCATAAGATAGTTGGGCAACTAGTACAAACAGCTTCAAACTCAAAAAAATCGCTTCTAGCACTTTCTGCTCAAGACATAAGGAACTCGGTAAAGGAGGATGTAATCAAAATTAATGACCTATACAAAATAATTCATTCTAGTACTGTCACCTCTTCTCTTACTCTGAGAGTCTCTCAAGGCTCGTCAGGTAGATCAGAACAAAAACGTATGATTTCAGATAGGAAAAAGAAAATTCAGGCATATCATATAGGGATTAGTAAAAGGACAAATGAGATCAAACTTGCATTTGAAAATCTTATTAAGAAGATAAAAATTATAATAAAATAAGAGAAAATCAGAACTAAAACATGATTTTTCTAAATTTATGAATAGAAAAACATGATTTTAATGTAGTAATCTTGACTTTTCTATTGATTTTGATTCACATGGCCGCAGATAAAAAGTTCTCGTAATGAGATAAACAGTATGTATCAATTCGTACAACCACAATCCGACAAACCTAACTACACTGCAGGCCAAACCTGGGGGGCGTTAAAAAAAGCATGGAGAGGTTACAAGATTGCTAAAGTGCAATCAGATGCCTCAAGAATGACTGAGTACGCTAAAAAAATTAGAACCCTTCAGCATGATTTGGGAGTAAAACAAGCAGAATTTCCAGAATTAAACCTGAGTTAGTTAGACCTCTTTTTATTTTTGGATTGATAGAACAACTAATGTTATTTGGAAAAACCTTGAACAAATGACTTAACTATTTTTCAAACACGTTCAACTTTATAATGATAAAAAAGCGGGTTCGCGGGGATTCGGACCCCGGACAGCCGGATTAAAAGTCCGGTACTCTACCTGGCTGAGCTACGAACCCATAGCGAAGGTTGACAGGTGTGTATAATTTAGTCTTTTACAAAATTTTTTGATTAAAGGAAACCTTTAAACTCGGATTTTCGTCCAAAATATTCCGACGCCCTTGTAGTATAGAGGGGATATGGAGAAATCCATTCCTCGTAAAACCCGGTCTAGAATGGGGCCCTGTCACGGCCTCGACGCGTGTTCAAATCCCGCCAAGGGCGCCATAATTTTTAATTTTAAAAATTGTTTCTATCTTGAGATAATATATGAATCAATAACTAGTTATTCGCTGATTTTTAATTTTTTTACAATATCACCCAAAAATTCTTTATTCGCAGCAGCAATAAAGGATATTCTACTTTCATAACTCAGATCTGAATCCAAAAATTTTCCAGACTTGTCTATAATATGTCCTCCTGCCTCTGATGCAATTAAATACCCTGCAGCAACATCGGTGATTCTCAATTTATCTCTCAAATCTACAAAAACATCCACTAACCCTCGTGCAAATATTGCAAGTTCGAGCGCAACTGCACCAAAATGTCGTATATGATTTGACGCTGAAATTATTGGAGCAAGTCTTTGAAGTGAATTCGGCGAAATTCCTGACATGTCAAGACCAACTACAAAATAGAAATGCTTTTTTTCATTAACGTGAATTCTTTTCCCGTTCAAAAATGCACCTTTGCCTTTGGTTGCATGATACATTTCTCCATTAGAAAGATCCATTACAACACTATCTGTAACAGAGCTAAGCTTATTGTCAGTTGCAAACGCAAGAGAACAACAAAAAAATGGAATTCCTCTTACAGCATTTGTTGAACCATCTATTGCATCCATAATGATAAACCCTTTTGGGTTTTTAGAAAGTTCTACGCGACCACATTCCTCACCAAGAACTATGCAATCAAATTTAATTTCTTTAAGATAATCCAAAACTGTTTTTTCTGCTACTATGTCTATTTTCCTTGAAATGTCACCACCAGCACCTCTCCCAAAGTCTCCACCAGATTCTTCTGTTCCTGCTAGATGTTTTACGTTGTTGTATACTCTCAATGATGCTTCCTGTAAAACTTCTATTACTCTCACAAATTTTCTATTTTATGTCCTAATTTATTTCAAATAAATCATAAGGGAGCTCAATGCATAAATAGCAAAGCAAGATTTGCCATTATGTGAGTAGCAAAGACAATTCAATTTTTAGCAAAGAAGCACTCTTGAGCACAAAACCTGGAAAGGAAATAGTAAAACAAGCTCTCTTCAAAAATAAAGGCTACAAGCAATTTGACAAGTACAAAAAAGAAGCAGAAGAAGAATTCCCAAATTTTGTCAAAAGATTCACTAATGATCTATTAAAAGAAATTAAGTCAGATTTTTCTCCTTTTGAAACACAACAAAAATTTTCAGAAGAAATTGGTTCTTCTGATATAATACTTGAAAAATCACAGGTAGATAGCGTCAAATCAAGACTTGAAAACTATGAAATTTTACAAGATAGGGTTTCAAGAATTCTTAATTCTAATTTTGTTAAAATGACATTCCCTGTCTTTAGTGCTCTATATGATGCATCTTCTGAATATTTTAAAGATAAACAAGATACACAATTACGGACAGACATAATTGACGGACATATTATTGCCATAGATTTGAGTGAACCAATGGACAGAATAATGGATAAGGATGAAGATCTAGAATATTTGGATGACTATAAACTGATGAATCCATATCTGCTAAAACTTGCAAGAAACAAAATTGCAAAAGGAGGTGCTACAGTTCTTGAAGAATTTGAACGCGGTTTTAAAGATGCACGAATTGGTCAATATCTTGATTTTAAACTTAAAACAAAACCAACTAAAATATCTGAAGAAGAAATGATACAATGCTACAAAAAATATCGAGCAGTTATGGGAACTGCAGGAAGAAACATGGCACTGGCGCGATTTCCACTTGGTGAAGTATTCCATCTTGGAATGGCAAAGGCAGCAGAATCAGTAGGATGTGGGAATGAGATAGAAGATTCAATAAAAAACAAATTTGTCAAAATCCCTTCATGGCCTCTTTACTATGGTTTACTTATGAGAGATGTAAAGAAAGGGTTTGATATGACTATGAAAAAAAGTGATATCTACCTAAGCGAAGCTAGGATGGCATTAGAATTACTACCTGAAGATTTTTCACATAGAAGTTTTCTTGAGTTTTTATTTTTAACTGTAGAACATTACAACATTTTTTGGTTTAACCAATTACAAAAGGAAAACCTCTGGCAAACTTTCTCTGCAAACTTGCCCCAGTGATCGAATTGATGTGGTCAGAAAAATACAGGCCAAAAAATTTGCTTGATATGATTGGTAATGAAGAAGCAAAAGAAACGATAGTAAACTGGTTTGGTAAATGGATGAAGGGAAGCAAACCCATACTACTCGTTGGCCCTCCAGGAATTGGAAAAACAACTCTTGCGACAATCTGCGCAAAACAATTTGGATATGATCTCATAGGACTAAATGCAAGCGATATACGCAATAAACAAAGAATTCAGGAGATACTGGGACCAATACTTGGCAATGCCAGTGTCCTTGGCAAGCCAATGATTTTTGTAGACGAAGTAGATGGCATACATGGAAGATCTGATTATGGAGGAGTTGAAACACTCATTGATATTCTAAAAGAGCCAACAGTACCAATAATTTTAGCTGCAAATGGTGACAAATCTGATAAAATGAAGAGTATAAAAAAAGCCACAAAAATAATCCAAATGCGACCTATCCCGCCAAGGCTTTTACGATTTTATCTTGAAGCGATTCTAAAAAAAGAAGGAGTAACCATTAGTTTGGGTACAATTGTGAAACTTGTTCTGCAATCACGCGGTGATATTAGATCAATACTAAATTCCGCACAAGCACATGTTATGGGATTTGAACCACAGATTGACAAATCCTTTGTTACACTAGATGTGGAAGAAACAGTAAATGCATTCTTCAAAGCTAAATCTGCCGATGAAGCGCGAGCCATCTTATTTTCTCTTAGAATTGATCCAAGAGAGAAAATAGACGCATTTTATTCAAGTGTGATTACAAGTCATCTTGAAAAAGAAGACATGCAAAAAATGTTAGAAATTATCTCAGAGGCTGACATGCTATATGGTAAAATAATGAAAACTCAAGAATGGAGGCTTTTGAGATATCTTGATTCTATACTAGTTGGATTGTATAAAGAAGGAACCGCTGTACGATATTCACAATTCAATTTGTCATGGCCAATTATTAACAGGTTAAGATGGGATGGCAGAGCGATAAAAGCACTTATCAGTATTTTATCAAAAAAAATGCATGTCTCACGAAGTGATTTTGCAACTTTTTATTTTCCTTATGTTTTATTTTGTATGAAGAATAAAACACTGGATTTGGAACTTGATGAATCTAGTAATGAAATTATGCAAAAGGAGATGATTATGTTAAAATGAGTTGGAGAACAATGTCGATGAAATTTCCAGGTACTTGTATAGTTTGTAAAAAGAAAATTGAAATAAATGAAATAGGCTTATGGGCAAAAGGCATTGGAGTAAAACATCAGGCATGTGCAGATGTGGTAGAACTACGATGTGCAGTATGTGGCGGACCTGCAGGATGCCCAAAATGTGAATTTGCAGCTGACTGTGATCTTTCAAAGGTTTCACAACTATGTATATGTAAAAAATGTAATGATGACAAGGATGCCTTTATTTCATATCAAAAGGCAATTGCCAAGAAATTTCCAATTCTAAATCTTAAAATTTAACTAAAAACAGGGAAAACTGATGTCTGATAACACTACAAAAATTACACCCGTAGATCCAATATATCATGGGGAATCTAACTATGAGGTTGGATTGGAAGATCTTCTTGCACAAACAAAAGAAAAACTGAAGAAAATGCAGTCTGATCCAACAATAACTAAGGAGCAATTACGGCTAGTTGAAGAGGATTTACAGACCCTGGAAACATTGTGGGAAAATTATCACATAGGAATGAATGTGTTTAGAAATGCCAAAGGCGGCCACGATGGATTAAGAGAAGTAAAAACTGATTAAATTAATATAGGTTGGGACTTGTTTCTAATTCGCAATCATGCACTCTGATAAGATAAAAAATTTTTTACATAAAAAAAGAGAAGCAAATCAAAGTGGCGGACAGGATAAAATTTTATCACAACATGAAAAAGGCAAACTTACTGCTCGTGAAAGAATAGATCTTTTACTAGATGAAGGAAGTTTTACAGAAATTGATGCACTTGCAACTCATCATTATCATGAGTTTGACATGCAAGACAAAAAATTCTTTGGAGACGGAGTAATTACAGGATACGGAAACATCAATGGACGACAAGTGTTTCTTTTTGCATATGATTTTACTGTATTGGGAGGAACGCTAAGTGAAATGGGTGCTAAAAAAATAACCAAGGTGATGGATCATGCGGTAAGAGTTGGATGTCCAGTCATAGGAATTATTGACTCTGGTGGAGCTAGAATTCAAGAGGGTATTCTTAGTCTTGACGGATTTTCAGACATTTTTTATCATAACCAACTTGCATCGGGTGTTATACCACAAATTACTGCAAGCATTGGTCCTTCTGCAGGTGGTGCTGTATATTCTCCGGCAATGACAGACTTTGTAATAATGGTTGACAAGTTGGCAACTATGTTTGTCACTGGACCTGAAGTAGTAAAAACAGTTCTTGGTGAAGAAGTATCATTTGATGAACTTGGTGGTGCAATGTCTCATGCTAAAAATAGTGGTGTTGCTCATTTTGTAGCAAAAAATGAATATCAATGCATGGATTATGTGAAGACTCTTCTATCATATATCCCACAAAACAATATTGAGGGACCTCCTATAGTATTAACAAATGATGATCCAAATAGACTTGATAGTAATCTAATAAACATAATTCCAGAAAATCCATTGCAACCTTACGACATGAAGGAGATAATTTATTCAATTGTGGATAACCATGTATTTTTTGAAATTCATGAATTGTTTGCACAAAACATTATTGTTGGATTTGGAAGATTGAATGGTAGAACTGTAGGTATAGTGGCAAATCAACCAATGTCACTTGCTGGTGCGTTAGATATTGATTCATCTAACAAAGCAGCAAGATTTGTTAGATTCTGTGATTGTTTTAACATTCCAGTAATTACTTTAGTGGATACACCAGGATACATGCCAGGAACTAATCAAGAACATAATGGTATCATCAGACATGGAAGCAAGCTTTTGTATGCATACTGTGAAGCAACCGTTCCAAAAATAACCATAATAATTGGTAAAGCCTATGGAGGTGCTTACATCGCTATGGGTAGCAAAAATCTAGGAACTGACATGAATTATGCTTGGCCAACTGCTCAGATTGCAGTACTTGGGTCTGAGGCTGCGGTAAAGATAATGAACAGAAAAGAGATTGCAAGTGCAAAAGATCCTGAAGCTCTGAAAAAACAACTTGTAGATAATTTTACTGAAAAATTTGCTAATCCTTATGTTGCAGCATCATATGGTACCATTGATTCTGTGTTAGACCCTGCTGAGACAAGACCCGTTTTAATCAGGGCATTAGAAGCACTTGCTAACAAGAGAGAAAAAAGGATACCACGTAAACACGGAAACATTAATCTCTAATTGGATATGATTGAAAAAATTCTGATAGCAAATAGAGGAGAGATTGCCATAAGAGTTATCAAGACATGTCAAGCTCTGGGAATAAAATCTGTTGCAGTTTATTCTGATGAAGACATTAACTCAAGACATGTCAAAATGTCATCTGAAGCTTATCATATTGGAGAAGCTTCTCCATCACAAAGCTATCTCAACATGGAAAAAATTGTTGAAGTTGCACTAAAGTCTGGTGCAGATGCAATTCACCCAGGTTATGGATTTCTTTCAGAGAATGCCGACTTTGCAGATCTCTGTGAAAAAAAGAATCTAAACTTTATCGGACCTTCGGGAAAATCAATGCGACTATGCGGTGATAAAATGTTATGTAAAGACGCAATGGCAAAAGCAAAAGTACCAACTGTACCAGGAAGTCTTGGAATAGTAGAAGAAGTGGAAAAGGCACTTGATGTTGCTCATAAAATTGGTTATCCAGTATTGTTAAAGTCAGTATTTGGTGGTGGTGGTAGAGGAATACGATTAGTACATGATGAAAAAGAACTCAAACAAGCCTTTGAGCTTGCATCTGGAGAATCAAAAGCAGCATTTGGAAAATCTGCACTCTTTGTAGAAAAATTCCTACCAAAGATTAGACACATCGAGTTTCAATTGGCTAGAGACAGTCATGGAAATACAGTGCATATCTTTGAAAGAGAATGTTCTATTCAGCGACGACATCAAAAACTCATCGAAATGTCACCATCTCCAGTAGTTGATCAAAAAACACGTGACGAAATAGGACAGCTTGCAGTAAAAGCAGCTATAGCGGTAGATTATAGAAATGCGGGGACTGCAGAATTCTTACGACTTGATGATGGAACATTTTACTTTATAGAAATAAATGCAAGACTTCAAGTTGAACATCCAGTAACGGAGCTTGTTTCAGGTCTTGATCTTGTAAAACTACAAATTGATATAGCAAATGGAAAAGAGATTCCATTCAAACAAAAAGACTTGAAAGTAAATGGGTGTGCAATAGAATGTAGAATAAACGCAGAAGATACATTTCTTGACTTTGCACCGTCAACAGGATTAATTTCAGATGTAAATATTCCATCTGGTCCTGGTGTAAGAGTGGATACCTATCTTTTCTCAGGATGCACCGTTTCACCATACTATGATTCTCTGATGGGAAAGCTCATCACTTGGGGTGAATCCTTTGAGGAATCCAGAGAAAGAATGCGAATTGCACTATCCGACTTTTACATTGAAGGTGTTGAAACTGCAATTCCTCTCTATAAAACAATACTTGACAGTAAAGAATTCATCAAAGGAGATCTATCAACAGATTTTCTTGATAGATTTAAAATTTTGGATAGACTACGTGATGATATGTCAAAAGAAGTTTTAGAAAAAACTGATGCAGCTCTTGCTGCTGGAATTGTTCACTCAGAATTCCTAAAAAATAAAATTAAAACACAAAAAGATCATGGTGTTAGTTGGAAATCGCAATTGGGTATGACATAAAAATGGAATTTAAAATTGAAAACCAAGAAAAGAAACTTGACGCGGAGATTCTTAAAATTTCTAGTAATTCTGAATATCTGTTAAAAATACAAGACAAAGAACGAAATCTTAAGATTCTTAACATGACGGCTGAGGGAATCGAGTTTATGTTGGATAATACTTATCATTTTGCGAAATATCTTGAGAATACAACTGCAAAGATGACACTAGTTGTGGATGGTGTAAAGATAACATTTGATAAGCATTCAGAGTTGGATAAAATCGTCTACAAAAACTCTGGTGTAGAGTCAGGTGTGGACTCTCAAATATCTCTCAAGAGTCAGATTCCAGGAAGAGTTGTATCAATTAATGTAGCAGTAGGAGATAATGTAAAAAAAGGAGATGTGGTGTGCGTTTTAGAATCAATGAAAATGCAGGTATCTATCAAATCACACAAAGATGGCGTTATTAAGACAATGAAGATTAAACAGGGCAATTCTGTTGCAAAGAACGACGTTCTTGTTGAGATTGAATAAAAAATATTCTAGTTTAAATTCAATAAAAATTTAAAATAAAATAAAGAAATTAATTTCCTTTTTTGAGGAAATCCATTATCTCTTGGTAGTTTGGTTCAATCAGAGGATTATCTGAAACCCATTTGTATACTACATTGCCTTTTTCGTTAACAATGAAGACTGAACGTTTTGCAGCGTCATATCCCTTTACATGTAAGAGATCTGGCATCAGTACATCATAATCACGTATTGTTTGGCTCTTGTAGTCTCCAAGAATTGGAAAGTTAAGGTGATGTGTCTCTGCAAAAGCTTTGTTTGCAAATGGTCCGTCATTACTAATACCAATTACTTGAGCACCTAGTTTTGATATTTGATCCCACGAATTTCTGAAAGTACACATTTCTTTTGTACAAACCGGTGAGCTTGCTGCAACAAAAAATGATAGTACTATTTTTTTGCCCTTGAACTCATCAAGACTTCGCATTTTCAAATCTGTATCTACCAAGGTAAAACTTGGAGCTTTGTCTCCTATGCTAATAGCCATGATGACAGATTTATCGCTGTCATATATCAATCATTAAGATTTTTAATATTTCTATATACGTATCAATAAATACCGGTATTATGGAGTACTCTCATGACAAGTATGAAATGTGTATCCTGCGGAATTGGATTCTTTTCAGCAACTGGATCTGATAAATGTTCAAGATGTACAGAAAAAGATTCACACACAATGGCAGAAGATCACCATGACTCGTGTGGTTGTGGGCATAGTCACTAGCCAATTTTTATAATTCCATACTAGAAGTTTTGATTATATGGATATTTGAAGAATTATTATAAATTCGATAAAAAATAATTCTATCTTAAAATAGCAATCGCAAAAGGTGGATAGCTTTTTATATTCTCCGGATGGCTTGTTAGCTGCTTTGGTAGGAGAGGTAGCCGATAGCTTTAGCCCAATTTTACTGATGTTTGGATTTGCAATAGTAGCGACAGGACCGGCTCTTATTTTATCTAGAATGATTGCACCAAGGCGAACAAGTAACCCTGTCAAATTTCTACCAATGGAATCTGGCCAAGTTCCATCAGGAGAAGGTAGAACTCACTTCATGATGCAATATTATGCATATGTGTTGATGTTTGTGGTTTTTGACGTCATGTCAATTTTTTTGTATGCTTGGGGAAGTACGATAATCAATCTCCCAAAAGCAGCTACACTTCCAATTATAGGATTCTTGGCAATAATGTTTGCATCATTTGCATATGCATTATATCAATCAGGGAGGAAAAATATTTGGTAACTTTTAAATCAAATACACTATACGTTCGAGGTAGGGAAGAAAATTGCTAAAAGAACTACTCACACCAGAAACAGCAGCACATACAACAAATGTACTAGTTGGAAAATTAGGTGATGTTCTTGTGAGAGCCATAGGCAAACCACTTGATTATGCCATTAATTGGGGAAGACTTTGGTCGCTTTGGCCAGTTCACTTAGAGACGGCATGTTGTAGTGTAGAGTTTGGAGCTGCGTCTAGTCCAAGATATGATGTAGAAAGATTTGGAATCATTGAAGCTTTTGGTTCTCTTCGACAATGTGACTTGATTGTAGTAATGGGAACAATTACACGAAAAATGGCTCCACGACTAAGAATGGTATATGATCAGATGGCAGATCCAAAATATGTAATTGCAATGGGTGCATGTGCAATTACTGGAGGACTTTACTTTGATTCATACAATGTCTTACCAGGAATTGATGGAGTTCTTCCAGTCGATGTCTATGTTCCAGGTTGTCCACCTAGACCTGAAACTCTTATACAAGGATGCATGCTACTTCAAGAAAAAATTAAACGTATGAAGGCGGCATAATAATGGGCTCTAAAAAAAAAGTGGATAAAGAATCCAGTGAAACTAACATTGACGCAACAGAGTTAGCAAATGATCAAAATAATGAATCAGATGATGACTCTACAAAACTAACAAAAGAAGAAGCCAAGAAGTATTATGAAGAAAAAGGAATTGATTTATCGCATGATGTTCCAATTCATGTTCAACCTATACCGCCATTTGAAAAATCTATGGCTGATAAGATAGTCTCCAAATTTGGACAAAAGGTGGTTGTTGATTATGTAAGACCAAACAGAATAAGAATGAATACAAAAAGAGAAGACATTCTAGATGTTGCCTATTTTATTCGAGATGAGCTAAAATTTGATCATGCTGAATCTGTAGGAGGTGTTGACTATCCTGATTCAAAAGAAATTGAGGTTGTTTATCATTTAGGATCATATACCGATGAACAACTTGGAAATAAAATATTAGCCTTAGCAACTAGAGTTCCTAGAGAAGATATTCCAAATCCAGGAAATGATAGTACCAGAACACCATCTTTACGAGATGTATTTTATAGCGTAGAATTTCATGAAAGAGAATGCTTTGAGATGTTTGGTGTATTTTTTGAAGGTCATCCAGATAACAGAAGATTACTTTTGCCAGAGGACTGGGCAGATATTCCACCATTTAGAAAAGACTTCAAGATAAAGGGGAGATAAAAATGACAACACAATTACCGCCAGGTATTCAACTAGAAACAATAGACGACCGAATAATGACTCTAAATGTTGGACCACAACATCCAGGGTCTGGTCATATGAGACTTATCATAAAAGTTGATGGAGATTACATTGTTTCATGCGATCCAGATCCTGGATATGTACATCGTGGAGAAGAAAAAATGGCGGAATATAGAAACTATATACAAAATATTCCACATCTTGAAAGACCGGTAATTCACGATTCTTGCAATATTTTATATCCATATTGTCTTGCGGTAGAAGATCTTTTGGGAATTGAAGTTCCAGAGAGAGCAAAATATATCCGAGTAATAGCTTCGGAACTTAATCGTTGTATCTATACGTTATACTGGCTTGCTATTTACGGAATTTTCTTAGGCCATTCAACAATGTTTATGTGGCCAGCAGGAGACCGTGAACTGTTTATAGATCTGTTAGAAGCGATGTCTGGTGCAAGAGTAACACATGCATATTTTGTTCCAGGCGGTGTAAGAAATGATTTACCAGCTAACTTTGAAGAAAGATGTCTTAGACAAGTAAATTATTTTGAAAAACGAATAAAGGAATATGAAGCCATTTTCTACCAAAACCCAGTTTTAAAACAAAGAACAGAGGGAACTGGTATCTTATCAAGAATGGATGCAATACGACTTGGAACAACAGGCTCTGTACTCCGTGCTTCCGGTGTAGATTTTGACTTACGAAAAAAAGAACCATATGATGTTTATGAGAATCTTGATTTTGAAACTCAAGTTATGAAAGAAGGGGATTCTTACGCAAGATCACGTATTCCATATCTTGAGATGTTCGAAAGTTGTAGAATAATAAAAGATGCATTGAGAAAAATGCCAAAATCTGGTTCTGTGAGAACCAAACTAAAACCAAACCCAAAAGGTGGAAATGATGAATCTTATCGAAGAGTGGAATCTGGAAGGGGTTCCTTAGGATTCCATGTTATATCTAACAATAGGCCAGAACCATATAGAGTAAAGATAAGTGTTGGTTCATTTAGAAATTTGATCTGTATTCCATACTTACTAAAAGGTGAGAAGCTTGGAAACATGCCATCTGTTTATTGGAGTTTGAATTACTGGCCTGTGGAGGCTGATAGATAAATGTCAACAATTGCACCAGAGTTTAGATTAAGTAGATTTATTGCTTCTCTAACCGATATTATATTTTGGGTTCTTCTAATTTTCTCGATTGTTGGGTTACCGCTTGTTTTCATTATACTTTTTTACATTAAACTCCCAGTAATCAACGGTCAACTTCTTACACCATATCTTGCCCTGACTTGGATGGCTAATCCGGCAAATACAGTTCCTATTATAAAATCATTAATTCATACAGAATTTTTCAGAATTATTGCTTTTCCTGGATTTGGATTTGCAGCTCTTCTTGCAGCTGCAACAATTTTCGTTGAAAGAAAATTTCTTGCAAAAATACAGCTTCGAGTAGGACCGCTTTATTGTGGAAAGATTGAAGGAATCTTACAACTCATGGGTGATGGATTAAAATTAATTTCAAAAGAAATAATCATTCCTGCAAAAGCAGATAAGCCTATCTTCTGGGTTGCACCGTTGCTTTTTGTAGGAACAGCTGCCGCATTTGCATCTCTAATTCCTGTTGCGTCAGGTTGGGTTGTATCAAATCCTAATGTAGGATTATTGGCAGTTTTTGCGACAATTGGATTCTTTCCTATAATCACAGTGCTTTCATCATGGTCTGCAAATAGCAAGTGGCCGTTTATTGGTGGAATAAGGGCACTACACCAAATGATTTCATTTGAAATCCCACTCATACTTTCTCTTCTTGGTATTGTTATTTTGACAGGAACTTTAAACCTGACAGAAATTGTAGAATCGCAACAACATTACTGGTGGATTATGTTTATGCCAATAGGCGCAATTGTATTTTTCACTACAATTCTAGCAGAACTAGAAAGAATCCCATTTGACTTACCAGAAGCAGAAAGTGAAATTGTTGCAGGTTGGTTAACTGAATTTTCTGGTATGATGTATGGGCTTATTCAACTAGGAACTTATCTGAAACTATATGCTTTTGCTGGTTTGTTTACTGTATTATTTTTAGGAGGATGGAATGGCCCTATGATCTGGCCACCATTCCCAGCAGATATAATCACAAATGGAATTACAATTGGTCCAGTAACTGCACATATTGCAGGCCTTCCTCTTTTTGATCAAGACATGCTTAATGGTACACTTTGGTTTGTAATCAAGACAGTTGGTGTGATACTAGTAATTTTGTTGCCAAGAGGTGTATTCCCAAGAATTAGAATAGATCTGTTATTACATACCGGATGGTACAAGCTAATTGGATTAGCGTTCATTAACATCTTTATAGCTCTCGGATTGCTATATGCAGGTGTCTTGGGACACGGGGGATTGATACAATGAGTACTGCAGGTGGAATAATACGAGCTTTGAATTCTGGTGTAAAACACCTTGCCGTGAAGCGATTTACATTACGATATCCAGAACAGAAATTGAAGTTCGTAGGCGATGGCTTCCAATTCGATCCACAGACAGGTGTAGGAATTGCTGGCCTTAGGGGACGACACATATTGTTCCATGATAAATGTACAGGTTGCCAGCTATGTTCTGTTGCATGTGAAGGGATTGCGGAAGCCATTGGTATGGTGAAAGTGAACGAGACTTGGAAACAAAACAAGAAAGCAATAATGCCACAGATTGATTATGGAAAATGTGTTTTCTGTGGATTGTGTGTAGATGCATGTCCATTTTATGCCCTCTACATGACAAATGACTACGAGCTTTCTTCATTTACCAAATCTGCTTTGATCTATACCCCGAGCCAGCTTGCTGTAAAACCAAACATATCACAAGATGTAGAGATAAAGATTGGCAAACGGGGTGCAACACATGGTTGATTCTATCTTTTTAGCTGTATCT
>Ga0207103_10025_pt3 | contig 38191 bp, 37 predicted proteins | sample Alteio_BWMinHeat_81_FD_153546 | JGI IMG/M metagenome (GOLD analysis project Ga0207103, IMG submission 153546) | Enriched cells from forest soil in Barre Woods Harvard Forest LTER site, Petersham, Massachusetts, United States -... | ecosystem: Environmental > Terrestrial > Soil > Temperate forest >...
CCGGAAGGGGCGCCCACAGGCTCGTCCTACCAACTGCTACAACTGAAAGAAGAAGATGTGTGAACGGGGCTTGAAGACCAACACCCCTCCCTTGCTTTCTCCATTACGGCCAAAAGAAGCTATGACAGGTTTCGAACTATTGTACTATTCCATGCTGGACATATGCCCTCCGGTAGGTGATAATGCCACCACTTAGCTCTCAATTAAAGTACGGGATGCCCTATCTGGTGGAGCCATGCGCCCATGCCAGAGCAAAGCTACTATGACGTCCTACAGGTTTCTCCTAGCGCAGAGCTGGAGGTCATCGTCGCTGCATACCGGCGACTGGCCTTCAAATACCATCCCGACCGCAATAGCGACCCCGCTTCTCAGCAAAAGATGAGGCTTTTGATCGAAGCCTATGAGGTTCTATCCGATCCAAATCGGCGGGCTGCTTACGACGCCAAACAAAAGAATAAAGCGGACCAGCAAACATCCAATCAGGAGTCTGGAAACGCCGAAATGGCCGCTCCTGTCGAAGCATCTCCTTATGACCTGCCGCCAATTCGTGAAAGCTATCCTGCGCTTAGTTCAATTGAGGAAGAGTTCTCGCCTGTCAAGTCCCGAATGTGGGTGGGTCTTTTGGCCTTCCTTTTGACGGGGACAATTGCTGCAACTCTTCTAGTTGTCGTTTTAGCCAATCGACCAAAAGTAAGGGTCGCTCAAAACGCGAAGCCCGATAAACCTTCGGCCAATCAACCCGAACGAAAGATCATGATTCCCGATCCCCCACCAAACCGAGAAAGAAACCAGGGCGGTCCGGAATCCGATCGCAATGCAATCGGCTCACCTGACCCCGTCAGGCCAGAGGAAAAGAAACATCCAGACAAAGAGGAACCGGACGACAAACCCGAGAGCAAGTCAGAACCCAGATTCACTTTTCCAGCCCCAATTGTTCCATTTGACCCTCCGGAAAAGGAGAAACCTGGCAAAGAACCCAAAGACCTGCAAGTAGTCAAGTTGTCCCCAGCTGAAAAGAAGATTTTCGACCGATTCAACGCAATTCGAAAGAACGCCGGTTTAAGCCACGTAGTGGTCGATTCCGCGCTTCAAAAGGGATGCCAAGCTCACGCGGAATTCCTGGTGGATCATCCTGAACAGGCCCAACGGATCCCCAATGAAGAGGACCCGGGTTTGATTGGCTTTTCGGAGGGAGGAGCAAACGCTGCCCGCAATTCGGTTATCTGGATTTCGTTTGGCAAGCTATTGACCAATTGGGACGCGGATTCTGTTGATGGGTTCATGGGCACTCCGTACCTCCGATTTCCCATGCTCGATCCGAGACTCAAAAGAATCGGCATTGGCGTTTGCAAAAAAAAGTAGACAGGGTGCAGTTTCGCGGGGCACAGTATTAATCAATGTTCAGGAGGGAAAGGAAGACTTGGAGCTGGACGATACCCCCATCATCTATCCTACCGACCAACAGCAAGGGGTGCCACTTGTCCTCTCGACAGGAGGCCTGGCGACACCCAACCCGATCCCAGGCGTCACGGAGACGACCGGATTCCCGATAACCGCTACTTTCTACTCCGACGTTCCGATTAAGAAAGAAGAAGCGAATCTCTTTTCGGCATCAGGGACAAGGATTCCTTGTTGGCTGTTAGGTCCGAATCACCCGATTCTAGGAGCATATGGAATCCAGCAGAACACGATCTGCCTTATACCCAAGGAAGAGTTGGCCGGCTCAAGTCATTTCAAAGCGGTTTTCGAAGCCGAGGTCAACGGCATAAAGTGGAAGAAGATGTGGAATTTCAAAACTAAGGGCAAGGCCAGAACTCCCTAGGCCTCCATCCCCTTATCATCTACATTTGAACCATGCCATCCAATGGAGATCGTCCGTGGAGGTACGCGTCAGGCGCCGATTCGGTTCGCGAAACAAGGCCAGACTCCCTCGCTTCGCCGGTTGACCGAGGAGGAAGGGTTGCATCTGTGTCAGACACCTTCAAGCAGGAGATGGCAGCGCTTCAATCCAACTGCCGATTGTGCACCAGTGCAGATGCAGCCAGAGTGGTGAGCACATTGGCCGAATCCGATTACCAAGGGGTAGCGAACTTGCTAGGACTGGACGCGGAATTAACAAAGTCAACGCTCCTGAATTTGGACAAGTTAGGACGGTTGCCCACTTGTTTTGCCACCTTGGGGTCATATCTAGCGCAAAATCTCCACAACGAGCCGCGCTTCAGGATCTGCCAGGCGGCAAAAATTCTGAACTATGAGGAGAAGGTGGGGGACGGAAAAAAACAAATGAGCCTTCGCTTCTTTAAGGATAAAATCGCGCGCGGAGAGGAACTCGGGGAAACAATTGTGCTACTCAAAACTCCGAAGAAATTGGCAATCATTGCGTGCAACACGCGCGCCATCGCAATGTACGATGTCGGCATCGAGCGGGAGGTTGAAGTTTTTATCATCGCGTCAACGATGTCACAAACGGATGAGATCCTCGTGCCTTAGGGGGGAAGCAGAGGTCTGGCAGCGATTCGGTTTGGCAAACCGTGCCCGACTCCCTTAACACCCGAACTGACGGCCTAACGAAGATAAAGATCAGGATTGAGTAGACCGCAAGATGTGGTGGTCGATCAACCGACGATTCTAATGCCTTCAAGTCCGAGCTAACCCTTCAAGACCTTGCAGCCAGGCGCGGAAATGGGGGCATTCCAGGCAAATGGCATCGAGACCGATTTCAATGGCAGCAATGCTGCCAAAAATCGGCTTTTGATATTCCGGGACAAGTTCCATGACTCGTAGCGCGGGATGGGTCAAGGGAGAATCATTGATCTCTTCCGGTGAATTGAAGGCATTGCGAATCGTTTGAAATTTCGTTGCCAGATGCGGGCGGCCAATACCGGCCGCGAACTTGTTGCAGTCGCTAAAGAGCAACGCCTCAAACTCGTGCATCAGGACAAATGGTAGAAACCGTCTGACGTCTTTTAGCTCTTTTTGGATATTTGCGGTTAGGGCGGATTGGACACAGGGCGCTTTCTCAGAGAACGGTAAAGTCGCCGCCCTATTGCGCCCGGGCCAGGCCTTGGTTTTCTTGGGATGGCTCGGCATACCATAATAATCCACCATCATGGTTATAAAGACCTGGCGATCGGATTTAAGGTGCCTCACGATTTCTCTCTTCACTTCCGGCCAGCCACGAATGCCGCCGCGCTGGCTGCGCAAGCGCGCGTTGCCCATAAGCTTGGCGCTAACGGCCTCGAATCCTTTGTTGTAAAGGTGGGGGCCAAGGACTTCGTTGACGAATGTTTCCTCGGTTTCGCCCTCCACGAGAATGAAGAGCCTAGGCACGCGCCGGTCTCCCGCCGAATTGATTTTTTTCCCAGAGCTGCCCCAAGCTATATTCTTCAAGCCAAACGGCCAATTCCTTCGATTGCAGGCGCTTCAACGTCGTCCCTCCTTCCTTGAGATCAGCCACTAGCACATCTTCCGGCTGAAAATGGTCTAGTAGCAGGGCGGACTGAGTTGAAACGATAACTTGCGTTTGGTTGGCAGCCGTTTTTATGAGATTGGCAAGCATCGTGATGGCATAGGGGTGGAGACCAAGCTCGGGTTCATCGACGAGGATAACGGATGGCCGATATTCCGGTGGCTGAAGAAACAGAGTACTCAGGCAAATGAATCGCAGCGTGCCATCGGACAACATCGAGCCGTCAAAAAATTTGTCATTGGATTTGTGTACCCATTCTACCTGGATCTTCTTGGGATTGCGGCGAAGGGGTTCCAGGTGAAAGTCGTCGAAAAAAGGAGCGACCCGCTGGATCGTCTTGCGAATGACTTGGTAGTGCGATTGGTGGTAATTAGCCAACAGATATAGGAAGGCGGCCAAATTTGAGCCGTCGGGACGAAAAAAACGATTGTCATCCAACTCCGCCGTCTTTTTCATCGGGGAGGATTCACTGGTATCGTGAAAATGGTAAGTGCGCCAGCTATCCAATCGAGCTTTGACCCAATCGGCCACGCCTTCCTTGGGCTTGCTAATAGCGGTTTCCTTTCCATTGCCTGATAGCGGTTGAACATAGGGCGATTGATATTTCTCCTGGTTCCAGAACCAACACTCTTCGTCGTGAATGCGGAAGCGATCCTCAACGGTCGGAGAAAGAGCAACCCGATATCCATTGGTCCGTCCCCAAAAAGAGATTTCCATCTCAATATTCTTGGTTACCTTGGACCCGAAGTGAAGGATCCTTTCTGCTCCGCCGTTGGCATCGGTGTAATCAACCAGTTTGCCCTGTCGCAGTACCCGGAGGAATGCAAACACTTCGACGAAGTTGGACTTTCCCGACCCATTTGCGCCGACCAAGATGTTGATAGGCCGAAGCTCCATTTTTTCGATGGATTTGATGCTTCGAAAACCTTTGACAGTGAGATAGTCGAGTTCGCACTTCTTATCTGGAGCTGGCCCTTTTCCGACAACGTCAGGCTGGCCCGATATCGCCATTTGCTTGTTACTCCCTGGAGGTCAACAACATCGAATACTTCATGGTAACTTGGTTCTTCCTTCGAAACATTCGAGAGATTCCAGAATAGTTGGATCGTGGGTTTTCTGCAAGCAAAGATACCCGCGCAACCCAGACTGCGGCTGCTTCATGGACAGAAACCAAAAGCACTGGTGTAAATGGTGGAGCGATTCACTTCCCCGCCGGCACAAAAAACGATCCAACACCAATCACCAATCCCGAAATCGCGGTGATGATGAACATGGCGGCGAAGCAATCGCTGTAATTGTAACGGCCGACGATCCAGGATATGGGGTTCCAGGTGGGTCGTCCGGCTCGTTGACGGGCACTCCAGCCGGCTACCTGGGCCAGGCTGTTCGGGCCGAGGTTAGCCGCTTTTTGGCTCTCCTCCGTGAATAATCGCATTTCCTTGGGTGATTCGCTTTCCGGAATATCCGCTTCGATGATTCTTAGGGCATCCTCCGCGTGGTGGATCAACTCGCGGTTCCGGCAGTCTAATTTCCAGAATATTAAAGAAAGGATCATTAACAGCAGCCCGCCGGGCACGCCTCCTAAGGGCGGGTACTTGGCGTCTTTGATGAAGGCCAACACGCCGCCGACCAGGACCGCGAATAAGATCAGAAAGAAATTGAAAGTTTTGATGCGCTGGTCGGAATGGAGAGAAAAATAATTCCAAGCGTATTGGCGCATCTCGTTTCGTCGATCTTTGTCCATTGGAGTCTTGCACGGTAAGGGGAATTCTGGCGGCCTGCCCGCGCCGGCAACTACTTTGAATCGTATTTCTTAAGTTGAAATTGGCAGCGGGTAGTGGATAAATCAGCTTTCAATTGGCGGCAGAACTGCGGCCTGGCCATTCCTGCTATTGGAAACGCGAACGGCCGCGGTGGGAGGTCCCGGGGCCGTATCGCCGCTGCCAACGAGGCAGTTTGATTCTTACGGTTGCGCTTGAGATGCGTCGTGATCGTTTCCTCACTTGGCTTTGTAATTCAATTCATCGCTTCCCAGAATCTATTGATTTTTTTGCTTGTCTGGTTAGCATTTCTTTATCATTCCCGAAGGGACAAGGCGCCCTTCACCGAAACATAGAGAACAGATCCTTCCGCTGACAAAGGTGTCCGAATTTGGGGCAGTCAGTCGTCCACACAAATTCCGGCGAGGGATTGGCCGTGAGGAAGCTGTGGTACTGTCGTGAACACCTCTGACACGGGAGAGCGAGACAAGGACACCATTCCGGAATTCGCCCCACCTGGGGAAGTCGCTCATACAGCGACGGAACCTGCCTTCTCTTCGAACAATCCAAGCCTGGACGATTTGAATCGTCTCCACCAGCTCTGTTGGATGGTGGTGCGCGAGACACGACATGCCAGCATGACTTTTCAGCTGGCTCACTGTGTCATGGAGACGATTTGTCGATGGCAGCCTGGTAATGGCACTTATTTGAGTACCCTGGCCTTGTCTCAGTATCGCCTTGGGAAATATCAAGACGCCTTGGACACGTTGACGAAGGCGGAGGAGTTCATGGCCGGCACGCCGATGAGCTTGGCGTTTCAAGCGATGGCCCGCTTTCACCTCGGCGATAACGAAGGAACACCCAGCCGGCGAGCAAGTCTTGAACTCCTTCGCCGTTTGCAAAAAGTCATGCAGCTGCCCCTTTGGAACCAAGATGTCGAGGCAGCCGGATTCCTTCGCGAAGCGCAAAGCCTGATTACCGCCAAAGTCCGTGCCGAACGCTAGGCCGACATTTCTACCTCGTCCCTTTGGCGAGCTCAGTCTTCTGATGGGACGGGGTTGGCCCGCGCCGAATCAAGGGGAAGAGTCTGCCGGCTCCCTCCCTTCGAAAACGCGAACGGCCCCGGGGGAAGGTCCCCGGGGCCGTTTCGCCGCTGCCAACCCGTGTGGGGAGTCAGCTACATAACAATGTAATTAAGGCCCGCGTACTCACCACTCAGGCACAAAGAACACCAAGAAGAAATAAACCTCTGTCTCTTTCCTTTGTGCCCTTTGTGCCTTTGTGGTGAATTAACTAGGCCATTCCCGGTGCGCCGCCCACGGTTGAGGTGGCCGTCCCGCCAAGGCCGCCAACGATGGACGTGAGCAGGCCGTCGATGACGTTGACCACGTCGGCGATGGTGGCGGTCAGGTCCGTGACGGTGGTGGTCACGTCGGTGAGCAGGGTCTTCAGGTCGGCCACGTCGGTGGTGAGGATGTTCGTCACCGTAGTCAGGGTCGAGGTCAGCGTGTCCCCGACGAGCTTAATCGTGTCGGTGACGTCGGTGATCACACTTTGGATGGTTTTCGTCACATCGGTCGCGAGGTTGTTCAACGCAGACGTGACACCATTCATAGTCGAGGTGACCGACCCGCCGCTCAAGGCCCCGGTGAGCCCGCTGGTGAGGGCGCTCACCAGGTCGGTGAGAGTGGCGGTCACATTAGTGATGGTGGTCGTTACGTCGGTGAGCAAGGTTTTCAGGTCGGCCACGTCGGTGGTGAGGATGCTGGTCACGCCCGACAGGGCCGTGTTGGCCGTGTCGCCGATGAGTTTGATCACGTCCGTGAGGTCGGTGATCACGCTTTGGATCGTATTCGTCAGATCAGTCCCCAGGCTTTGCACTGCGCTGGCAATGCTACTGACCGTGCTGGCGGCGCTGGCCATCGTGGGACTGGCGGCCGGCCCGGCGGGCGAGGCGGCCAACGGGCTCGTAATCGCCGATAGGTTGCCGAGCGCCGGCGCCAGATTGCCGAGCATCGGCACGGTTGACGGGACGGTGCGGTCCTCCAAGATTTCGAGAGCAAGAGACACGCGCCGCGACACAGGCCGGTTTTGCCGGCGCTTGCCGTGACGACCCCTCGTCCGGTTGAAAAAATGGCTGAGCCTCATCTGGGTGCTCCTTTCCATATTGGTGGACTATCTCCCGGACCATTTCAGGTCGCCTCCAAGGCGAAGACCAAAAGGACGCCCTTTGGTCGGATGGTGGTTTCTCCTTGGGCCCGGGAGACACCACTGAGTGTGATTGGTTAAGTGCAGCAGGCATGCCGCCGAAGAGGGAATGGAGCCCGGTGCGAATCTTCGTCACAAGTCCTTATGAATGCAGGAACAAAGTATGCTCGAGCTTGAGAATGGAATCGGCGGCTCTGGATGAGTCTCGGCTACAGCTGACTGGGCGGTTTTCTTTGCGCGATCATAGCGAGCGGCCTCCAGATGATCCGCCAAGTCCAACAGTGCGAATGAAGGACGTTCCAGGCGGGGTTCAGATGCGAATCTTAACAAAGGTAGATGCCGGAGCCGGAAGGTGGAATGTTACTGCGCAAGCATGGGCAGGCGGCGGCCGCGTTGCCCCCCCGGTTCCGCGGCGTAAGATGACGTTTGTCGCAAAGCGCAAAATAAACTCCGGCCCTGTAGACAGAAGGAGGATGTAACATGGCCACGATGCGTGTCGCGCAGGTCCCCCGTCCGAAGGGACCATTTGAGATCGTCGAACGCCCGATCCCGGCGCCGACTGCCGGAACGGTGCGGATCAAAGTGCAAGCCTGCGGCATCTGCCACAGCGATTCGCTCACGAAAGAGGGAGGATTTCCTGGACTCGAATACCCGAGGGTTCCCGGCCATGAGGTGGCCGGGGTGATCGACGCGGTCGGCCCCGGCGTTGCCGGTTGGCAGCCGGGCCAGCGGGTCGGCGTCGGGTGGAACGGCGGCTATTGCGGGTATTGCGACCACTGCCGCCGGGGAGATTTCTTCGCCTGCGTGCGCGGCCAAGTCACCGGTATGAGTTACGACGGCGGCTATGGCGAGTACCTAATCGCCCCTACCAGCGCAGTAGCGTTGATGCCTGCCGAGCTGCCGCCCGTGGAGGCGGCCCCGCTGATGTGCGCCGGCCTCACCACATTCAACGCACTTCGTAATAGCGGCGCGCGGCCGGGCGACGTCGTGGCCGTGCTCGGCCTGGGCGGGTTGGGCCACCTCGGGATCCAGTATGCCGCGAAAATGGGCTTTCACACGGTCGGCATCGCCCGCGGGAAGGACAAGGAGCCGCTCGCCCGCAAGTTGGGCGCGGCGGTTTACATCGACAGCCAGTCACAGGATCCCGCGGCGGAACTCCTCAAGCTGGGCGGCGCCAAAGTCATTCTCGCAACGGCCACCAGCGGCGAGGCGATGAGCGCCGTTCAGGGCGGCCTGGCCGTCAACGGCACGCTGCTAATCGTGGGGGCGGCCGAGTCGATGCAGGTGTCTCCCCTATCGCTGCTCATGGGGTGCCGCTCGGTCAAGGGCTGGTATTCGGGAACGTCGATCGACTCACAAGATACGCTGGCCTTCAGCATGCGGGCTGGCGTGCGGCCGATGATCGAGACTTATCCGCTGGAGCGTGTCGCCGAAGGTTACGACCGCATGATGAGCGGCAAGGCGCGATTCCGGGTCGTGCTGACGATCGGTTAGTGGTTAGTCACACGTTGTTCTTCAAGTGGGTGGCACGCCCTTCGAAGACTCAGGGCGTGCCACCCGAAAATGTGTCGGTGACAGTCAACAAGGCTGTATTAAGTTCACCAGGGTCGTGCAATCGACATAAATCTCATGCAACCCCGCTCGCCGACGCGCGAAGCTTTATTCCTGTTTTTTGAGCCAGGTCATTAATTCTTCTTCGCTGAGTTCCTTCAAGAACGCGCAGCCCAGGATCCATTTGCCTTCGGGAGTGGGGGTGACATATCTCACCTGCGCCATCACTAGGGATGAGTTTCCCGCGGATTCATTGATGGAACCGATTTTGAGAGTGGCGCCCCGTTCGAATTTGCGCGTGGACAGCAGTTTCAGCCCGCCGCGACTCACATCGCAGGCCTGCGCGGGCCAACCGGATTCAACATCGCTGCCGGCCGACTGGCAGTAAGTCGCGCGGCGGCTAGGGAAGCGGAACCAAATGCGGCGGTCATTTTCGGCGGTGCCGGGTTGGGCCCCGGGTGCGGGTAATGGTGATTCAGGCATGGCGAGTATCCTTTGACGAGATGAAAAAACATAGGACTCGTTTGGGGGTTAGTCAAGAGAAACGGAATAGGATCAAGGGGACGGATGGGACTAAGGGGACGGATGGGATCAATGGGGGAGATCCCGGGAAGGACGCCCGGCGCTGCGTTAACCCTTCTCAGAAACAATCGTCTCTACCGGCGCCCGAGGCAGTTGCACGGAAAAGGTGGTCCCCTGCCCTGGCCGGCTAGTGGCGCGGACGGTGCCGTGCATGGCCTGGACCAGATGCTTGACAATGGAGAGTCCAAGCCCGGTGCCGCCCAATTCCCGGGAGCGGGCCTTGTCCACGCGGTAAAAGCGTTCAAAGATACGCGGCAGATCTTGCTCGGGGATGCCGATGCCGGTGTCTTCCACTTCGAGAAAGACCTGGCCGTCGGCCGACCGCCAGCGCACCCAGATTCGCCCAGTGGGCGGCGTGTACTTGACCGCGTTGTCTACCAGGTTGTCGAGGATCTGGTCGATGGCTTCTTCGTCGGCCCAGGCCGCGACCCCAGACAAGGAGACCGGGGGACAAGGAGAAAAGGAGACCAAAGCATCGGCTACTTTCTCCCTGTCTCCCTGTCTCCTTGTCTCCTCGTCTGATTCCTTATCTGAATTGGGGCCTACGGCTTCAAGCACGAGACTCTTGCTCTCGGCTCGGGCGCGATGGCGCTCCAGGCAGGCTTGAACCACCGGCTCGAGGGGCACTGGGGCAAACGCAAAGGCTTCCGTTCCCGACTCGATCCGGGCCAGGCTGAGCAGGTCGAGAATGAGGAGATGCAGCCGGTCGGCCTGCTCGGCGATCCGTTCGAGGAAAGGCCCGCGATGCTCGGGATCCTCTATTGCCCCTCCGAGCAACGTTTCGACGCAAGCCTTGATGACCGAAAGGGGAGTCTTCAGCTCGTGGGAAACGTTGGCGACGAAATCTTGGCGCAAGCGTTCCAGGCGGCGGAGCTCGCTGGTGTCATGAAGGACGAGAACGGCGCCGCGCGAAGGCGATCCGGGCAGCCGGGCCGCGTGAACGGTAAGGCTCTTGATCGTCGGGCCGTTCCAGTTCAGTTCCTCCTCGCACGGATTCGGCTCGGACAAGGCCCGCCTGACGAGATTTTGCAAGGATCGGATGCGGACGACTTCCCAGAGTTTGCGGCCCGCCCTGGTCTGAGAGTCGAAGCCCAAAAGCTCGGCGGCGCGCTCGTTGGCGAAAAGGATGTTTTGCTCGGCGTCGAGGGCAATGACTCCCTCCACCATGCCGCTTAAGATCATTCGCAGTTGCTGGCGGTCCTCCTCGAGCTGGGCGAACTGACCCGCCAAGCGCTGGCTCATGTGGCTGAAAGTGCGGGCCAGCGTCCCGACCTCATCCTGGCCGGCCGAGTAGACTTTTTGGCCATAGTCGCCGGCGGCGATGCGCTCCGCGCCGGTTGTGAGTTCCTGCAGCGGGCGGGTGAAACGCCGCGCCAACCAGAGAGCCAAGGCCAATGCGGCAATGCCGGAAATTGCCGCCGCGCTCCCGACAACCCGGCCAAGCCATGCCAACTGGGCCTCGACTTTCTCGAGGGGCAAGGCCACGCGCACGTAGGCCACTCCCCGCGGCTGCGATTCTGTTCGCAACGCCACGTACATCATCGATTGGTGCAGTGTGGTGCTGAAGCGCGTGGCCGTGCCAATACCGGCGGACCGCGCCGCCACCACTTCGGGGCGTGTGTCATGTTTCTCCATTCTGATTGGATCTTCTTCCGAATCAGCAAGCACGTCTCCATTGGCCCCGATTAGCGTGATGCGCAGGCTGGTTTCCGCCCCCAGATTGCGCACCCGATCTTGCAAAGATTCGTCTTTCGGTCCCCCATCCAGAGACTCGCGCACGAGAATCGCCTTGCCTTCCAGACTTTCTTCAACCTGCTGCAAAAAGTGCTGTTTCACTCGATTGAGCACGGATATGCCTAGAAACGCAATCGTAGCCAGCAGCAGTATTCCAAAAGTGCCAAAAAGCCGCCAGAACATCCGCGAACGCCACATGATCCAATCCTGTGTGATTTATCCGAGCTAGTAGGGGTTCACGACGACAGCAGCCGGTACACCCACAAGCAGCCGGCAGCAATTGAAAGTGAACCGGGAATGGTCAAAATCCAAGCCCAAACGACTTGTCCGGCTACACCCCATCGGACGGCGCTCAATCGCTTGAGGGCGCCAACCCCGATGATGGAACCAGTAATGGTGTGGGTGGTGCTAACGGGAATCCCATAAAAAATGGTCATCACCAGCGTGCTGGCCGCACCCCCTTCGGCGCAGAATCCGTCAATGGGACGAAGCCGGATGATGCGCTGGCCCATCGTCTTGACGATTCGCCAGCCGCCAAACAACGTGCCTAGTCCCATGGCGAGATGACAGGCCAGGACAATTTCGGTTGGAACCCAAACCTTCTCCGGTATCTTGATTTTATCATCGGGCACGTTCGTTCCGCCCTGCGAAACAGCTAAGTCCTCCTGATAAGAACTTTCATACGTCGGCGCCGACTCCGCGGCGGCCTCCGATGGCATCTTGAAATGTTGCCATCCGAGAGCGCTGGCCATCAAAAGAACGATGATTCCCATCGTCTTTTGGGCATCGTTGCCGCCGTGGCCCAAACTAAACAAGGCCGCGGATACCAGCTGACCTAAGCGAAAAACCTTGTCCACGCGCCGGGGCGTGCTTCGGTGAAAAAGCCATGTGACCGTCCAGGCGATGGCCAGGCCGATCATCAGGCCAATCAGCGGGGCCAAAAAAATAAACAGTACTGTCTTGCCAATACCGCCCCAGAGTAACGCACTGGTCCCCTTGCTTACCAGAGCGGCGCCAATCATCCCGCCGATCAACGCATGGGAAGAGCTGGTCGGCAGGCCCCAATACCAGGTGATCAGGTTCCATATGCAGGCGGCGACTAGCGTGGCAGCAATAAATGCGTTGTCAACGATCAATGGGTCGATGATTCCTTTTCCCATCATCCCCGCCACGTTTAGTGGAAAGATAATAAAAGCGACGAAATTGAAGAAAGCCGCCCAGATCACCGCAGTGTAGGGACTCAACACTCGCGTGGAAACGATGGTGGCCACCGAGTTCGCGGCATCGTGAAAGCCGTTAAGAAAGTCAAATGTCAACGCCAAGGCAACCAACACCCAAATGCCGGCCGACAGCAGCGAGTAGTCCACCGTGCCAAAACGAATGTGATCCCAGAAGTGCATGGTCAGGTCCCTTTGATAACGATCTCGGAAATGACCTGGGATACGTTTTTGCACGCGTCCACGGTGGCTTCCAGCAGGCTATAAAGCTCGCGCCATTTGATGAGCAGGAGAATATCGGCAGGCGGATTGGCGAACAACTTGCTCTCGGTGTCGCGATAGATCTTGTCGGCCTTATTCTCTAGCTGGCCGATCTCCTTGAGATGGTTTTGCACGAGCTGGGCGTTCTTCATGGTTCGCAGCGCTCGAATAGCATGCTCCAGGTGCAGGCAACAATCCTGGATAATCTCAGCCAGCGAGACAGCCTCCGGGGTCAGCTTGTCGATGCGAAACATGGCGAAACGATTGGCCGTCTCTTCCATGTTGTCGAGAACATCGTCCAGCGAAGTGGCCAGAGTGTGAATGTCCTCCCGGTCAAAGGGCGTAATGAAGCTTTTGTCCAAAGCTTGGATGATCCGCTCGACGACCTCATCGGACGCAAGCTCTTCGAAGCGGAGCTCGTTGCTGCGGGCGTCCAGCCGATCGTACTCCTTGACCATGTCCAGGAACTTGCCGGCGGCCCGGGTTTGAATGGCCGCCACCTCCTCGAACATGTCGAAAAACTTGGTTTCTCGGGGAATCAAGCTGAAGCGCATGGCCCTATTCCTTTGACTTTTGTCCACCGTTATTGGTTGTGGGTAAATGTACAGTCATCGAAAGGAAACGGGCAGTAGCTACAGGGAGAAAAAAGAGAACCGAACGTTTCTGGCTGTATTCCCCGGCACGTGCTCTCCCTTCATCTTATCTTCATAAATCCTTCACCCATACTTCTTTGGTCCTCAATACATTGCTCATGCCGCCTCCCTATCCTGACGTTCGAAGCCTTTCGCGACGATCCGAAGTTTCAAAGGAGACCAGCCATGAAAATTCTCACGGTTCCGCGTGCCCTCGCAGTTTTGGCTATCGGATTGGCAATGGTTCTACCGGCTCCAGCCCAGGTAAAGGTGGATGCCAAGCTACCGGATTACAAGCCGGTGGGAGGCGTTTCGGGCAGCCTGAAGAGCATTGGCTCGGACACCATGAATAACTTGATGGCTCTGTGGGGGGATGGGTTCCACAAGATTTATCCCAACGTTCAGATTGAAATCGAAGGCAAGGGCTCGACGACGGCACCCCCCGCGCTGATAGCCGGAACGGCTCACTTCGGCCCCATGAGCCGAGAAATGAAGAGCGCCGAAGTTGATAAGTTCGTTGCCAAGTTCGGGTATAAACCGACAAAATTGGAGACCAGCATCGACATGTTGGCGATCTACGTGCACAAGGACAATCCCATCAAGAGTCTCACACTGCAGCAAGTCGATGCGATCTTCTCCAGCACGCGGAAGGGAGGCTCCAGGGTGGATATTCGGACTTGGGGCGATCTCGGATTGAAGGGTCAGTGGGCCGATAAACCGATCAGCCTTTACGGCCGTAATGCCGCCTCGGGGACCTACGGATATTTGAAGGAGCACGTCCTGAAAAATGGTGATTTCAAGCCTTCCGTGAAAGAACAGCCCGGTAGCTCCGCGGTGGTTCAGGGAGTGGCCAGTGACAAATACGGTATCGGCTACAGCGGCATCGGCTATAAGACCGCCGACGTCCTGGCCGTACCCTTGGCGGCAAACGCCAAGTCCAAGCCGATCGCGGCCGTTCCGGAAAATGCCTACACCGGCGAATATCCGTTGGCTCGTTTCCTCTACATCTATATGAACTACAAGCCCAAGAGCGGGCTGGATCCGCTCCGGCGCGAATTCATTAAGTACGTGTTCAGCAAGCAGGGCCAAGAGGATGTGATCAAGGACGGCTATTTCCCCATTACCTCTCCGATCGCCGCCGAGGCACTGAAATCAGTCGGGATTGCGGAAACCGTCGCGAGCACCGAGCTAAAGGACAAGTAGACGCATCCGACGCGCACGGAGTAAGCGGCCGACCAACCGATTACTCCATGCGCGATTAGGGAAATCAAAACCTACCCCGTGGGCGCTGGAGACGGCGGCCACGTTTTTTTATCTAAGGCCGTGGGTTCTTATGGATGCCAAACGACCTTTTTCCGGCCATGTCCGGTCGCGGAAAACCAGCCGAGCCGTTCGCATCGGCGAAGTGTTGTCGCGCGTTTTCATAACGATCGGCGGGATCGGCACGATTCTCGCCGTCGCCTTGGTCGGCTGTTTTTTGATCTATGTGGTCTGGCCGCTGTTCCAGGGAGCCACGGTCAAGGAAGCCGGACAATTCGCAGTCAAGATGCCGGCCGCGGGTCCTTTGCTCACGGGAGTCGATGACAACCAGCAACTCGGTTGGTCCATTTTGTCGAACGGGACCCTGCAAGTCTTTCGATTGGACACCGGCGGAATCTTGGAGCAGCGCGACCTCTTTCCGGGCCTGGCTCTGACTGCCTGTTCCGCTCCCAGTCGCGATCCCGACATTGCCTTTGGATTCAAGGACGGCACGGTCCGTTTAGGGAAGATCCGCTTTGCGTCTCGGTTCCTGGACCCGAAAGAGGTTCCCGAGTCTCTGCGCGAGCTACCGGTAGACCAAGTCGCTGAATTCGATCAGGGGTTGGTGACCCGCACCCCCGAAGGACAATGGCGCGCCCAAAAAATTAACGTGGAGCTGGACGAACCCATCAAGCCAACCGAACCTGGCGCCATCCAGCTTATCGACATGAGTGTAACATCCGATGGTCTCGCGGTCAGCTTGCTGACGGTCGACGGAAAGCTGCGAACCAATTCGGTGATTGAGCACAAAAATCTTATTAACGGAGTGATCAGGAAGGAGCTGAGCGGAGGCGAGCTGGTGTTGCCGAAGCGTGCCGGAAAAGGCCCGCCCGACTATCTGCTCATTTCCGGCGTGGGCGACAACGTCTACCTCGTGTGGCAAGACGGTCACCTGGTCCGGGTCAGCACGCAGGACCTGGAGAATCCAAGAGTGGTGGAGGAGATGGAATTGCTGAGTGACGGGACCAAGGTCACCGCCCTGCAGTTTCAGATCGGCAAGACGACGCTGTTGGTGGGAAATTCGTCGGGTCGGGTTCGCGCCTGGTTTCGAATCAAGCCTGATGGCGCCGGCACGGGCGACGGCGCGGTCCTGGCGGCGGGCCACGAGCTGGCGGGACCCCAGGCGCCGGTCATCTCGTTGGCCACCTCCAGCCGCACCCGCATGATGGCGGCCGGCTATGGAGACGGACGCGTCCGGCTCTATTATGTGACCAGCGAAAAGCTGTTGGCCGAAACTTGGACTGAGCGCGGCCAACCCGTGCAGGGGCTGGTCTTGACGCCGAAGGACGATGGGCTATTGGCCCGAACCTCGGCCGGCATCTGGCACTGGCAACTGGATCCCGGCTATCCCGAGATAACATTTAAGGCGCTCTTCCTGCCGGTGTGGTACGAAGGTTACGAAAAACCGACCCACGTTTGGCAGTCATCGAGCGGCAGCGATGCGTTCGAATCGAAATTTGGGCTGTGGCCGTTAGTCTTCGGTACGCTCAAGGCCACGTTTTATAGCCTGCTTCTAGGCGTACCGTTGGCACTCTTGGCCGCGGTCTACACCAGCGAATATCTCCACGCCCGGACCCGAGCGATAGTCAAGCCGACCATCGAGTTGATGGCGAGCCTGCCCAGCGTTGTCCTCGGCTTCTTGGCGGCCTTGGTCATGGCTCCGTTTGTCGAAAAATATCTGCCTGCAATTCTCATTTCCATTCTTACCATTCCCAGCGCGTTCTTGCTGGGAGCGTATGTTTGGCAATTGTTGCCGGAAAAGCTGGGCCTGCGCTTGGCGGGAAAACGGTTCCTATTCATTTGTGTGGCACTTCCGCTGGGAGTGGCCGCGGCCGCAGCAATCGGTCCTTATTTCGAACGCTTCTTGTTTCGCGGGGACCTGATGGGCTGGTTGGCCGGTGACACCAATACGCCCGGCGGCAGTACCACCGGCTGGATGCTTCTGATGCTTCCCCTCGCCATACTCGGTACGGCAGTGTTGCAGGCTCAGGTGGTGAACCCGTGGCTGCGGCGAAAGACCGCCGGTTGGCAACGGGCATCCAGCGCCTCCGCGGACCTCGCCAAATTCCTTGCGGCCTCGGGCCTGGTAATCGGCTCGGCTTGGGGGATGGGGGCTTTGCTGAATTCCCTGGGTTTTGACCCGCGCGGCTCGTTTATGGGCACCTACGTTCAGCGGAACGCCTTGATCGTCGGCTTCATGATGGGGTTCGCCATCATTCCCATTATCTACACGATTGCCGAAGACGCGTTGTCCTCGGTCCCGGAACACCTGCGCTCGGCCTCTTTAGGATGCGGGGCCACTCAATGGCAGACCGCCCGGCGCATTATCATTCCGACGGCCATGAGTGGTCTTTTTTCCGCGACCATGATTGGCCTGGGCCGGGCCGTAGGCGAGACGATGATCGTGCTCATGGCGGCGGGCAATACCCCCGTACTAGAGTTGAATATCTTCAACGGCTTTCGAAGCTTGTCGGCGAACATTGCGGTAGAATTGCCCGAGGCGGTCCGGAACAGCAGTCACTACCGAACTTTATTCTTGGCCGCGCTCGTCCTTTTCTCGATGACATTCCTGGTCAACACCGTGGCAGAGGCCATCCGGCAGCGCTTTCGCAAAAGGGCTTTTCAGTTATGAGTCGAGCGGCGCTAATCCCCGAGGAGCGCAGACTGGAGGCCGCACCGCCGCCGGCCAGGAATGAACCGGCACGCAAGCCCCGAGCCACATCGCGAACTTCGCTCTTGGCGCGCGGCGAGCCAATGGTCTGGCTCAACGGCGGCGCCTTGGCTGTCTGCCTCTGTATGATTCTCGGGCTTCTGCTGCTCATCCTTTGGAATGGGCTAGGGACCTTTTGGCCGGTTCCGGCCGTGCTTATCCAAACGGTCGATGGCAAACATTATTTGGGCGAAGTAATTCGGACGGAATCCTACCTTCCGGAGCCGGGCGCGCTCGCGGGTCTGCCACCCGATCTAAGGGCAAAGGCGCAGGATTATTTGGAGCAAAACAAGGGTCGGTCGACTCGCCGCCTCATTCGGACAGACAATTTCGATCTCACGCAGACTCACCATCACTGGGTGAGCGATTTCAAAATCGCCGAAGAATCTCTGCCGGAATGGGCTTTGATCATTGAGCGAGCCACCAACGACGGGCGATTTAATGGCACACCCAAGGCATTCTTGGTGGACGGCATAGAGATTGCCACGGAACCGGCGGAGGTGTGGGCCAACTTTAACCAGTTCCATTCCGAGGTTCGGGAAAGATTTCTTCGGCGCAAAAAAATAAAGAAGGAAGACGACGGCACAGTTAGCCGAAAGGAGGAAGAAGCTCGGCTGGCGGTGACCGCGGCCGAGCTGGGACATGGGCCCGAGTCGCCCGAGTATTCCGCCGCCTCGCAAAAAATGAAGGAGGTCAACGATTGGGCGGCCCAAGAGCATGCCCGACTGAATGGCGAAGTTGCTTCCCTTGATAAACAGAATGACCGCTATCAGATTCGACTGACCACTGCCGACGGCACCGAGAAACTGCTGCCGTTGGCCGATATCGTGCGAGCTTACCCTGCTAACCAGCTGAGCTTCGGAGATAAGGTAGGCATCTTCGCCTCACGCTGGTGGGAATTTCTATCGGACGATCCGCGCAGCGGGACCAGTGAAGGGGGAGTGTTTCCCGCCATTTGGGGCACCGTGACCATGACGCTGCTCATGTCCCTGTTAGTGGTCCCGTTTGGAGTGCTTGCGGCCCTGTACCTACGCGAATATGCCAAGGCCGGGCCGGTCGTCAGCGCCGTCCGCATCGCCATTAACAACCTAGCCGGCGTGCCCAGCATCGTGTTCGGCGTCTTCGGTCTGGGCTTCTTTTGTTACATTATCGGCGCTTCGATCGACGGCGTGATGTTCCGGGCCAGTTTGCCGAGCCCGACTTTTGGCACCGGAGGTCTGCTCTGGGCTTCGCTCACGCTGGCATTGCTGACAGTTCCGGTGGTGATCGTGGCCACGGAGGAAGCCCTGTCTGCCGTGCCAAGCTCCATGCGTGAAGGCTCGTATGCTTGTGGCGCAAGCAAATGGCAGACCATCCGCCGAATCGTCCTGCCGCGGGCGATGCCGGGCATCTTGACCGGGACGATTCTGGCGATGGCGCGCGGCGCCGGCGAAGTGGCGCCGCTCATGCTCGTCGGGGCCGTGAAGCTCGCCCCGAACCTGCCCGTGGACGGCGTGTTTCCCTACGTTCACGCCCAACGCAGCTTTATGCACTTGGGTTTTCACATTTATGACGTCGGCTTTCAAAGTCAGGATAGTGAATCCGCCAAGCCGATGGTGTTCACGACGACGTTGGTATTGATTTTGCTCATTGCCATATTGAACCTGGCGGCGATGTGGCTTCGTGGCCGATTGCGCAAGCGCTTCGTCGCCAGCCAGTTTTGACCGGAGGCCGGCTATGACCGTTGTCCCAACGCCTCAGACGAATATATCCCCACCCAGTCGCGAGCGCTCGAGCTCGCCGGCCGATCAATCCAGCGCGGAAGCCGTTCCCCAGATGATCAACGGGCGCTTGCTGGCGATTGGCCGGGGCGAGAAGATCCAAACCGAAATCCATCCCGCCTTGATCCGTGAGGATCCGGTCCTCAATATCGACCAATTCTGCCTGTGGTATGGCGCGAAGCAAGCACTCTTCGACGTGACTCTGCCCATCTCGCGGGGAAAAATCACCGCCATGATCGGCCCTTCGGGTTGCGGCAAATCCACCCTGCTCCGCTCGGTCAACCGCCTCAACGACTTGGTGGACCATCTTCGCGTCGCGGGGGACATGCGCCTCAACAACGAATCCATTTATGGCAAATCCGTGGACGTTATCGAGCTGCGCAAGCGGATGGGCATGGTCTTTCAAAAGCCCAACCCGTTTCCCATGAGTATTTACGAAAACGTGGTTTATCCGCTCCGCATCGACGGCGAGCGCGACCGGCGCGTGCTGGATGAAGTGTGCGAGCGCAGCCTCCGGGGGGCGGCCCTGTGGGACGAAGTGAAGGACCGGATCCATGAAAGCGGGCTGGCGCTCTCCGGCGGCCAACAGCAGCGGCTCTGCATTGCCCGAGCCATCGCCGGCGATCCCGAAGTCCTCCTCCTGGACGAGCCCTGCTCCGCCCTCGACCCCATCGCCACGGGAAAAATCGAAGACCTCATCCAGGAGCTGAAGGGCGTCTACTCCATTCTCATCGTCACTCACAACATGCAGCAAGCCGCCCGCACCAGCGACTATACCGCCTTCATGTATTTGGGCCGCGTGATCGAATACGGCGAGACTAACGTCCTGTTCACCAACCCGCTCGTGAAGGACACGCAAGACTACATCACGGGACGGTTTGGGTAGGCCAGACTGGTTTAACCGCGGAGAGCCCCGAGAAACGCAGAGAAGGAAGTGGCGCGAAATGTCTCCTCCGCGTTTCTCGGAGTCCTCTGCGGTTGGATCTTCTTGATCCCGAGGCGATTAGTTTGGCTCTAGCACACTGGTTTCGACCCGGTGCAATTGCCGCCAGCGGTGGCAGAGGTCGAAGGCGGCGGCAGGCCAGGTCGGGAAATGGAAATCGAAACCGGATTGGAGCAATCGGCCGGGGACGACGCGGCGGCTTTTCAGGACCAGCTCGGATTCGGTCCGCAAAAAGAACGCGCCGAATTCGAGCATCCACCGGCGGGCCGGCAAGCCGAAGCCGATGCCCCAGGCTTCACGAAGGGTGCGCATGAATTCTGCATTGGGCACCGGGTGAGGCGAGGCGAGGTTGACCGGCCCTTGGAGCTCGTCGTGGTCCAAGAGCCAGTAGATTGTCCGGATGAAATCTTGGTCATGAATCCATGAGACAAATTGTCGTCCGTCGCCGCTGGCCCCGCCCAGGCCCCAGCGGACCAGTCCCAACAAGACGTCGAACACGCCGCCGGGATCGGGGCTCATCGTCATTGCCGAGCGAAGTAGCACCGTCCGCGTGTTCGGAAGCGATATTTCTTGGGCGGCTTGCTCCCAGGAGTGGGCGACGTCGAGACTGAACTTCCAGGTGTCCGGAGCGCCGTTTTCCGAGCCGCCCAGGAGACCGGTCGCTTCATCGTTCGCGGCGTCGTAGCGATGAGCATAAATGGTGGCAGTGCTCGCTTGCAACAAGACGCGAGGCGGCCGGGCGGCTCCGGCGATCGCTCGCCCCACAGCCCGAGTCGATTTGGTTCGGGAGTCTTTGATTTGGCGTCGGTTGTCGGCGTTGTATCGGCAGTTAACGCTCCGCCCGGCCAGGTTGATGACGGCGTCGGCGCCTTCAAATTCTGCCGCCCAATTCCCATTGGTCTCGCCATCCCACCCGATTACTCGCCACGGCGCATTCGTGGGGTTGCGGCTCAGCACCACTACTTCATGCCCGTCCGTGACGAAAGCCCGCGCCAGCAAAGTGCCAATCTGCCCGGCCCCGCCAGGAATTACGATCTTCATGTCTCAAGCCTCGTCACGATTGTCTTGAAGTAAGGCCCGAGAGTGTAACCGCAGATATTTGGTTGGCGCAACTGAAAGGTCGCAGGGACATGCTGCTCTAACTCGACATTTATTGCCAGTGGTTCAACTCGTGAAATGAATCGGCGATGGCGACGTTCGCCTTTTCCAGATTGCGAACGGCACGAGCGATGTCTCCCACCGACATGTTGTTCCGAGGATTGTTGTCGTATCGAACCACAAGGATTCCCTCATGATGACCATTGGCGGCAGAGATGACGAGGTCGTGCAGGTCGTCGAAATCTCCGTGGTTGCGCGTCAATAGAGCCCGTCGGTCGCGGATGGCGTGGGCTAGGTGAACCTGGTCACTACTTCCAACCTGTCCGACATCTGCCGGGATCTGGACATCATGTCCGTCTCGGCGCAAAAGTCGGATGAGGCTGGGATCGACGCTGTCGTCGTCGATATACAGCCTCATAGGCCCAGCCTCACGCGCTCTTCGGTAGAAAGGGATCGCGGTTTACCAGTGTACTTAATGGCGGGATCATTCATACCGATTGCCTCCGCCCGAATGTCATCCTTGCGATGGTCCTCGCGGAGTTCGGCGGGGTCGCTTTGGCAATAGGCAATGGCTTCCTGAACCGCTTCCAAAGGAACGCCCCAGTCCTCGGCAAGTTGTTCCGGCGAACGAGGCTCCTTCTCGTTCATAAACTCGCAATAGAGCGTCCACGCCCAGATGCGTTTCCCTTTGATACACAGCTGCTTATAGCTCGACCCCGGCCGGCGCTCCAGATACTTCCATTTTCCCGGTGACTCGGACATGGCATGGGCCCTCCTTTTTCTTCCATGATATCGCTATGCTTCAGGCATCACAACGCTGGACGAATACAGACTCACACCAGTCACATCTGGTTCTCGGCCAATCTAAACAACCGATTCTCGTTCAAAGTCCGTCACGGGATATATCTCGGCTTCACGGAGTTTCTTTTCCAACGTGCCGGGCGGTTGCTTGGCCGCGTATTTCATCTCTCGCTGCGTGATGCCCATACACAGTAGCAGGCCGCATTCACGCTTGAGGACGGTAAACCGTCCGTAGTCGGAGAATAGGAGCGCGGTAATCTTCGAGCCTTCGACCATCTCGCCCAGGTCGGAGGTGTCGCCTGGATTCAGTGGTTTCTCTAGCGTGTAATATGCAAGAGGCGTCAGGATGGCTCCGACTACTTCGGCATCGAAATCTTTCGGAAGGCAAATCATGATCTCGTAATTGCCGAGCTTATTGGCCGGTTGGTTGTCTCGGCCAATTAGCTCTGCCGTGACGTAGGCGATGGTCCCCTTTTTGTGGCGGGAGAAAGTGTGAACATCGGGCGCTCCCCCTAAGTCCGCTCCAAAGTCAAAGAAGATCGGGGCGTGCAGATCCATGTCGCCTTGAGGGCCGAGGATTTTTTCCAATGCCTTCACGCGAGGGTTCCACCATTTTTCTTTGTCGTACTCGGTGTCGAACGGCTTTCTCGAAGCATCGGTGAATACTTCGAGTTGGAACTTCGAGCGGCACTTGGGGCACCGGATGGTCTTCCCCAAAGCCTTTTCGGGAGCACTCCCGGTGTGGCCGCACGACGGACATTTCGCTGGAATGGCCATGGGTGAACCTTTCCATGTTGCTTCAAATCGATTTATCGTAATGCCGACACCAGCTCTCATTACCACGTTACTTTTTCAACGACCCTTCCGGCGGGGCGAAAAACACAAGCACGGTCAGGTCCTCGGTGATGTCGAAGAACCGATGTTCCACGTCCCGATCAACGTAGATCAGAGTCCCCTGCCCCACCGTCTGTTGTTCCGATCCCGCTTGAAACGAAGCCCGGCCGCTAACGACATAATAGACCTCGTCTTCGGTGTGCGGCTGTTGCGGGTCCGGTTGTCCTGCCTTCAAATGATAAACGCCCATGCTGAGCGAGCCAGCACGGAGAAACTCCAACCAGGCCCGATGACTCACTTTTAATTTCTCCAGAAGTTGGGGCAGTTGGAATGTTTGCATCAGTAGGCCTCCACTAGAGGATTTATGTCAGACCAAAAGCACGAACCGGAAACGTACCCATGTTCTTCACCTTCACCGGAACGGCGAAGAAGCGAAAATCCCGGTCCGGGAGCTGATTCAAGCCTCGAAGGTGCTCGACAATCGGCAGCCCCGCGCCCAGGAGAATCGTGTGCACAGGTCGGAAGAGGTCGCCGATATCGTCGATGTTCAGCGAGTCGATGCCGACGAGGATCGCCCCGGCTCTCAGCAAAAACTCGGCCGCGTCCCGTGTTAGAAACGGATGGCCCTCGAAATACTGGTCCGTTCGCCAATGCTCATCCCAACCGGTGTGAATCAGCACTGCCCGGCCGGAAAGATTGCTTCCTTCCAGATCGGCACAGCCAATCGCCCTGCCCTTGGCGCGATCGATTCGGATGACGATGCTTTCCAAGTTGGCCAGTCGTTCGAGCGGTAGTTGGGACAGGTCTATACCGTGAGCGAAACGATGAAAGGGCGAATCGAGGTAAGTGCCAGTGTTGGCCACCATTTCGATCTTGCCGATCTGAAATTCCGTGCCCTCCGCGTAATGGGAGCGCGATTGTTCCCGGCTTAAGAAATCGCAAATGACCGGCGCGGGCAATCCGCGGTAGGTGATCATCCCGTCCTCGACGGTGTGGCTAACATCGATCAGCATGGTCGATTCTCGCTGTGCCGAATGCTCCCAAGAGTCAGGTTATTCGGAGGCCGCGCACATCCGTAAAATCCCCCCAGGTCGACCTCCGTTTGACATTTTGAAGATTGTATTCCATTTTTAGCTTGAGGCGAAAATCCCGCCGGATATACTAAATTCCGTCGCAGCCCGGCACACTATGAAAGGACCGGCCAATGAACGATGTCCGTGAATTCCTCGGCATACCCTTCAACATGTATTGGGTTGTCTTAGGCGCTCTCGCACTCGCCGCGATTGTCACCATCTATTATGGCTACTACTTGATGCGCAAGTCCCGCAAGTCCGATGAAGACAAACCGGGCACCTAAGACTGCTTAACCCCGTACGACGGCACGCCCTCCGGGTTCGCCCGCCTTTGGGGACGAGGGCGGCTAAGCCTTTTGGTTAGGTTGCAGCAATGGTTCGATCCGCGTCACGAGAGGCGGCCTGAACTTGATCACAATCCCTGGGATCTCTTATTGAATCCCGTTCGCCTCAAGTAGCAGCACGTTGTGCCCTTCCGGGTCGTCCATCACCGCCCACGGAATTCGGCCCATTTCGTCTTTTGAGCCGAAGCCAACAAAGCGATCTCCCCCGAGCCTTTCGACTGTTGAATCTAGACCCGTCACTTCCAAGAAAATCACGGCTTTGTCCCGCGAGGGATAAGATTCCGCGCCCTTCCGCTCCAGGCAGACAAACACGGATTGGCAATCAAACTTGGCATGATGGCCGATCTCTTCATCCATGAGTTGCAGGCTCAGCGTCTCCGGATAAAACCGTTTGGCCTTGGCCAAATCGTCGAAATAAAGCTCGACTCCCAGCAATCTCATTTTGCCGGCCATGATGTTAATCCCTCCCTTGGCGAACGTGTGACGCTTTTATTGACTATTCTTTATGGATTTCACCATCAACGATATGAGGCCGGAGGATTGGGAGCAGGTTCGGCAAATATACCTCGACGGGCTGGCCACGGGCCACGCCAGTTTTGAGGTGGAGGCGCCGACCTGGGAGAACTGGGATCGTCGCTTTCATTCCCACAGCCGTCTCGTGGGCCGTGAAAACGGCCAGGTCATCGCCTGGGCGGCGTTGGCGCCGGTGTCAAGTCGTGCCTGTTACGCCGGAGTCGCTGAGACGACCCTGTTCGTCTCGGCCAACCATCGCGGCCGAGGTGTCGGCAAGCGCATACTCCAAGCCCTGATCGAGTCATCCGAACGAAATGGCATTTGGAGTTTGTACGGGGCAACCTTTCCGGAGAACACGGCCAGCATCCAAATGCAATTGGCCTGCGGTTTCCGGATCGTCGGCCGCCGCGAACGCATCGCGCAGCGCAATGGCATCTGGCGCGACACGATCATCACCGAGCGGCGGAGTAAGGTGGTGGGGGTGGGGTAAGATTTGCTGATAGGTCAAACAGTTCGATTAGACTTCCAGTCCGAATTGTTGTGGGTCTCCGAAATTTCCATACGTGAAACGGTTGAGGAAGCGAAAACCAGCAATGCCACCCAGTCCGGATGGGACATGAGGTACGGCCACCGCACGCAAAAAATGATCAAAGCCGAGTGCAGGGATTCCTACGCGAACAACATAAGCGGGAAATGAACCCACATAAGCGCCGCCCAAAACTACTGGTTGGGCAGGAATGCCCCCGCACATTAGGCAATCGCTTGCCTCCAGGAGCAAGTCGAAGCCGAGGTGAGCCCTCCCTGCACCGGTGTCGGCCAACAGGTCGCGTTGAATTTGGTGGCCAGTTGCTGCCTGAGCGAGGTTCACCGAAATGATCGGCCGATCACCCACAAGGGGCCAGACAGCACGAGGCATCAGCCGATGCTCCAGATTTCCTGAGTTTCGTTATAATCCAGTCCCGCTTCCACGCAGAACGTTTTCTGGGGGTCGGATTCCACTTTCTGAAGATCGCGCACCACTTCATCCAGGTCATCGCCTACTGACACGACCTGACCGTTCGCGATACCAACGAATTTTCCTTTATAACGCGAGTTTGGATTGGTCCGCGCCTCCTCGTTGATTTGGCGTGCCAACTCTTGATTGATGGTCTGTACGCTTGCTGGTGGCGACATTGTCGAATGCCCTCTAACCCAAATCTAAATCTCCCTCTTCCTTTTCATCATAAGTCGAAGGATGCCGCCTGGGCAAACATCCCCGCCGAGTAATAAGAATTCCCAACTCCAGACTCTTGCCAAGTATTGACTTTCCAATCACCTGGGCTTTATCCGATAAGAAATCTTACGGATAATCCATCTTCATCTTCCGCCCCAGCACCGTCAGCGTCAGGTTCTTCGTCGATTCCGGTTTGGGAAAGAGGCAGGTGACTCGCCAAGCATAAAGGAATATCTCGGCCGGTACTGCCTCCTGTTTAACGGCGCACCAGAATTTGCATTTTTCATTCCAAGTGATTTTGAGTTCCTTGGTAGGCAAAGGGCCGTGGTCGAAAGTCACAACCATACCGTGAGTGCCTTCGAAGGTTGACTTTCCAGCGGCGGGATTGATTTTCAATACGCCTTCGTGATTCCAGGGATTATCCTCGCTGGGTTGTACGAGTTTATTACGGGCCTCAATGGGCGGACCGATATCGTCCGGTACATCGCGTTTTCCTTTTTCATCGTCGTCATCGTCGAAGATGCTCTTGGACCTGACCGTGACGCTTGGGGTGTTTTTGTCCGGCTCATAGATGAACAATGGGTACGCAGGATCGCCGTCGCCCTGGAGAACCACGTCTTTTGGCTTCATGACGTGATTCTCATATCGTTCGCCGACGAGTTTTTTCATGTCTCGTTCGGAGAGCTTGAATTGGACCACCAGGAAAGTCCCTTTGGAATTCTCCTGAAGAATGAAATGCCTCGGGATTTCCTTCAGAACTAGGTAGGTTATGATTTCATCCATCTGCGGCCGGCCGTGGACAAACTCGGTTAAATCTTCATCCAGGTCGTAAACGTCCACGACTCGAACTTTGGCGTCGGGCGCGCTGAAATACATGAATGAAAAGAAGCCGGCCATGATCATAACGACGCCCACGATCATGAGCTTGAGAGGCGTCATGTCGATTCCGAAGAGCGTCAGGAGGGGCATGAAGAGGAATGATTTGGAGCGCTTTTTTTTCTTCTTCTTGCGGCGGCGAGGCTCATCGTCGAGGTCCGGGGATTCGTCGGAGTCCTCCTCGACGCCCGGCCGGGCTCGCTTCCCCTCACGAATCTCCTCATAATCATCCGCTTCATCCGAACGGGAGGCAGCCCGTTTCGGGCGCGAAACGGCCTGCTCTTCCAATTCTTCCTCATCCCTGGAAGCGAGACGTTTTTTTTCGAGGACCGGTGGCTTTTGTGTGATAGGTAAAGGAATGGGAATAATCGTGCCGCAAACCGGACAGCGGGCCTTTTTCCCCGCCAGTTCGTCGCGAACTTTCAGCTGCTTCCCGCATCCACATTTAAGGGTAATGGGCATTGGCGTTCCTCCTCAGGCAAAGTCGCAAGATTTGGCCGTTTATTATAACCAGTTCTTCGGGGTTCGCCAGTTATTCGTGAGTTTTGTCCGTGAGGGAGTGGGGTGGGTTAAGTCTTCGGAACCCACCTTCTGGAATCATGCGCCGCTGGGTGGGTTCCGATGCCTTCTCCCTTACAGTTTCCGGTCGGCGTGAAGGCTGCGGAGGTGGATGGTTTTGTATTGCAGGTCGTGAACGGCGCGGATGTAGCGGACGGTCCGCGTGCGAGCGCGCATGAGGATGGAGTGAGTGATCGCTTTGGAGCCGGTCAGCCGGACACCAGGGAGGAGCGAACTATCGCTGATGCCGGTGGCGCAGAACATGGCGCTCTCTCCATGCACGAGATCGTTCACTTGGTAGACTCGGTCGGCCTCGTTTTGGCCGAGCTCGGATCGCAGGCGATTGCGTTCGGCGTCGTCACGAGGCCAACAGCGGAGGAGCATGTCGCCGCCCAGGGCCTTGAGCGCGGCGGCCGTCAAGACCCCTTCCGGCGAGCCGCCTATGCCGTAGTACAGATCGACTCCGGAATCCGGCAATGAGGGAGCGACGGCGGCAGTGATGTCGCCGTCACCGATCAATCTCAGGGCGGCGCCGATCCGCCTCACCTCGGCAATGAACGTCGCGTGCCGGGGTCGGTTCAACATCACCACGACCAATTCTCGCACGCGCTTGCCTAAGGCCTCGGCGACGCGGCCTAAGACCGATTCGAGCGGATCATCGAGGCCGATCGGCGGGAGCCCGGTGGCCAGGGCTTGCACCACTTCGGGACCATAAGCCAGCTTCATCGAGTAAAAGGACATGAGGCTTTGCATGGCGGGCGGGTCCCCGGCTAGTCGTTGACTAGCCGCCATCACGGAAATCGAATTCGGCAGACCATTGGCGAGGTTCGTAGTGCCGTCAATCGGATCGACGGCGATGTCGAAACGGGGCGCGCCGGCCCGCCAATTCCCCAGCCGGTCGCCCAGGAAAAGTCCCGGGGCATTGTCCTTGGCCCCTTCGCCGATGACCACCTCGCCGGCGATGTCCACCAGGTCGAAGACGCCGCTAATGGCGTCGCAAGCGGCCGCGTCGGCTTTTTCCTTCTCGCCCCGGCCCAGCCAGGGAAGAACATTCAGTGCGGCATTCTCCGTGGCCCGAACGAACTCGAATTCGATCGTTCGCTCCGGATCGGTTGGAATAAGGGTAGCGCTCATGGTATCTTTATGTCGCTCGCATTCTCGGCTTATTGTAGCTGCCAACCGATGGCAATCTATCGGCGGTCTTTCCATAGTTGGATTTATTTCGAAAGGATTCCTGGCCCGTCCTATAATATTGCTTTAATCATTTTGACTGATCTTCGAAAAATCATCCCGCGCGAAGGAGTCACCCATGCGGCGAAAAAGAGACGGCATTGGTCGAATCATCCTGGCAGGAATGTTGTTCGCCGGGACCACACTGTTATCCCGGGCGGATGATGCGACTCAAGCGAAGACTCATGAAGTTCGCTTGAATGGGCATGTCTTCACGCTGCCGGTGGGTTTTGAAATCGAGCTGGCCGCCGGCCCGCCATTGGTCGATCGCCCCATCACTGCTGATTTCGACGAGCAAGGCCGGCTATACGTGAGCGATTCTTCCGGCTCCAATGAAAAAGTCGAGGAGCAGCTCAAGAAGAAGCCGCATCGCATTCTGCGGCTCGAGGGTGAAAACGGCAAATTCACCCGCCGCACGATTTTCGCCGATCAAATGATGTTTCCCGAAGGAACGATGTGGTATGCCGGCTCGCTGTATGTGTCTGCTCCGCCTAGCATTTGGAAATTGACCGACACCAAGGGCGACGGCGTCGCCGATCAGCGCGTCGAGTGGTTCAAGGGCAAAACCTTAACCGGTTGCGCCAATGATCTGCACGGACCGTATCTCGGCCCCGACGGCTGGATTTACTGGTGCAAGGGGGCATTTGCCAAGCAGACTTATGAACGTCCGGGCCGCCCACCTTTGGTCACCCGAGCGGCACACATCTTTCGCTGCCGGCCGGACGGCAGCGGCATCGAACCGGTGATGACGGGAGGCATGGACAATCCCGTCGACGTCGTCTTCACGCCCGGCGGCGAGCGGATCTTCACCACCACGTTCTTGCAACATCCGGGCGGCGGCAAACGCGACGGGATCATTCATGCCGTCTACGGCGGGATCTACGGCAAAGATCATGACGTAATCTACGACCATCCCTGGACCGGCCCGTCGCTTATGCCGGTCATGACGCACCTGGGCGCGGCCGCCCCCTGCGGCTTAACTCGTTATGATTCTGGCGCCTTCGGTCCGGAATACAGAGACAACCTGTTCGCCTGCCTCTTCAACATGCACAAGGTCACCCGGCATGTCCTGATTCCGGACGGCGCCACCTTCAAGACTCAAGATTCTGACTTCTTAGTGTCCAACAATCTCGATTTTCATCCGACCGATGTCATTGAAGACGCCGACGGCAGCTTGCTGGTGGTGGACACCGGGGGCTGGTACAAGCTGTGCTGTCCGACGTCGCAACTGCACAAGCCGGATGTCTTGGGCGCCATCTACCGGATTCGAAGAAAGGGTATGCCGAAGCTCGCGGATGATCCGCGCGGCTTGCAAACGGATTGGAAAAAAGTAGATACTCGGATTCTGATCTCTGTTCTGGCCGTCCTAGCGCCGGAAATGCGCCGCCGGGCCGCCGATGTCCTTATTTCAAAAGGTTCCGCCGCCATCGAGGCGATGACGGATCAGAGGGCCGGATCTTTCGATATCCGCCGCAATCAAGTTTGGGTGGCCACCCGCATCGATCACCCTTCCGGTCGCGCGTTTGTCCGCAAAAGTCTTCACGAAGAGGATGAAATTGCCCGGCAAGCGGCGATTCATTCCATCGCCCTCTGGCGCGATCGGGAGGCGGTTCCCGAGTTGATCAATATCCTGAAAGGTGTGGTCAAAATCGGGCATGTGCCGAGAGGGGGTGAACCGCGGTATGAACGTTCCCAAGCTTCCTTGGCCAATCGACGGGCCGCCGCCGAGGCCCTGGGCCGCATCGGTGATCCGGCCGCGATCCCCGATCTCTTGGCCGCGCTCGGCGAACTCAAAGATTCAAAGTACTCGGACGCGTCGGACCAGGTTTTCCAGCATTCGTTGACTTACGCACTTATCGAAATCGGTGATGCCAAGAAGCTGGCCGCGGGCTTGGACAGTCAGAATCCTCGTATTCGCCGCGGAGTCCTGACGGCGATGGATCAGATTAAAGACGGCGGTTTGAATGCGGAGGTCATTTCTAAGAATTTGGATTCATCGGACCTGGCGCTGAAGGAAGCGGCCTGGTGGATTGCCGGCCGTCATCCGGAATGGGGCGAGGCTTTGGCCGGTTTTTTTCGCGATCGGATGGGTGCGAAGGATATTTCCCTCAAGGATAAGGAAGAATTGATTCACCGCATGGCCCGTTTCGCGGCCGCGGCGCCAGTGCAAGAAATGCTTGCCGAGCGTTTGCAAAATTCAGCCGAAACGCCGGCAACGCGGCGCCTCGTGCTGCGCGCCATGGCCGAAGCCAAGGCGAAAAAGATCCCTGACTCTTGGCTCGCGGCGTGGAGCTCAATTCTGGCTAGCGAGGACCAGGATCTCATCGCCGAGGCGGTGCAAACCATTCGCGCTTTGGCCAATCCAAAGGAACCCGCCAAGACGCTCGTTGAGCCCTTGCTGAAGGTCGGTAAGAATGAAAAGCTGAAGCCCCCCGTTCGGCTGGCTGCGCTGGCGGCCGTGCCCGGCGGATTGCCGGAAATTGAGTCAGCGACTTTCGCGTTTTTGCAGTCTCAACTTAATGGGGAATTGCCGGCGGCTACCCGTTCACTCGCGGCCGAGGCGCTCGCTCATGCCCGTTTGACTTCCGCCCAACTCATCGAGCTGGCCCAAGCGTTGAAGTCTGTCGGCCCCTTGGAGCTAGATCGATTGATCGAAGCATTCGGCCAAAGCCAGGACGAAAAAGTCGGCGTCGCCCTGGTTTCCGCATTGAAGGCCGCGCCCGCCAGATCGAGCCTGCGAATCGAGATGCTCAAGCCGATCCTGGCCAAAATCCCGGCCTCGGCGCAACCGGGAGTGAAGGAGTTGTATGCCGCCCTCGATGCGGACAAAGCACAACAATTCGCCAAACTGGAGCAATTGCTGACCAATTTGAAGCCGGGAGAGGTGCGTCGCGGCCAGGCAGTCTTCAATTCCACCAAAGCCTCTTGCTCCGCCTGCCATGCCATCGGATATCTCGGCGGCAACGTCGGACCCGATCTCACTCACATCGGCAAAATTCGCTCCGAACGCGATCTGCTCGAGTCCATCGTCTTTCCCAGCGCCAGTTTCGTCCGCAGCTATGAGCCGGTGGTTGTCACGACCAAGGAAGGCAAGGCCCACAACGGCCTGATCCGAAAAGACACCGTCGACGAAATCACCCTGGCCACCGGCATCAATCAAGAAGTGCGCATCGCCCGCAAAGACATCGAAGACATCCAGCCGAGCCGGGTGAGTATCATGCCCGCCGGCCTCGACCAGCAGCTCAGCCCCCAAGAGCTCGCCGACCTGGTCGCCTTTCTGAAGGCATGTCAGTAAAGTTGGTGAGTGGTGAGAAAAAGTAGTGTGAGTTGAGTCTTCGCAGCCCTACTTTCTTGTGCTCTAAGACGAGGTGTAGAAGCTGGCGGAATGTCAGACCCAAACCACGAAGCGGTTCCACAACAAAGCCCAGGGTCGCGGAGCGCACCCTGGGGAACGGAAACAATCTCAAATCAACCTTAAAGGGGTTGCACAAGATCGCCGCTGTGCTTTGCATTCGCCGGCCCGCAGTCTGCACAGACATCCACGTTTGTGGGGTAAACATGAAACCAACCACCACCCCTGCCCAATCGTCCGCCGACCCGGAACGGCAGCTAAAAAGCTTTATCGCCAAGTTCGAGCCGAAGCATCAGACCCTGATTCGGGCCGCGCGCAAGGCGCTCCGCAAACGCTTCCCTACCGGTTACGAGTTAGCCTACGATAATTACAATTTCTTCGTTATCGGCTACGGCTCGACCGAACGGCCGTCAGATGCAATTGTCTCCATGGCGGCCGGATCTAACGGCATCGGCTTGTGCTTCATTCATGGCGCGAGCCTTCCCGATCCCCACAAGATTCTGCTTGGCTCCGGCAATCAGACGCGCTTCATTCGCCTGGAATCGGTGGACATTTTGGCGCGTCCCGAGGTGAAATCGCTCATCGCCGCCGCCATTGCTCAGGCGAAGACGCCGTTGCCAACCCGCGGCCGCGGAAAACTAATTATTCGATCCGTCTCCGCCAAGCAACGCCCGCGGCGGAGGACTGCCAAGTGACCATTGAGGCTTCTTTGCTCTTGGCTTGTGGCAAGGTTCGAGGCCAAGTAAACTGAGTTGACGTAGAGAAAAAAGCAATGGAACTGCGCTTCTGGATTGATCCAGAAACCGATCTGCCGCACATATTCAATCATGGCGTCACTGAAGAAGAAGTCCGGCAAGTTTTGAGTCGAACGGGGGAAGAATTCCCTGGCAGCGATCGTTCACGGATACGACTCGGTCAGACGGAAGCGGGACGGTATCTTCAAGTGGTCTATGTGCCGGATGAAGTGGGCGAAGGCGCATTTGTTGTGACCGCATACGAGTTGTCGCCAAAGGCGAGGCGAGGGTTTCGCAGACGCCAACGGAGGAAAGGGAAATGACGAAAAGAAAGCAAAAGTATCCCGCCGGGTGGGATGAAAAACGAATCCGCAAGCTTGCCGAGCACTACGACAATCAAACCGAGGACGAACAGGTTGCCGAACACGAAGCGGCTTTTCGGGCCAAGAGCCAAACCGTCATGGTAGTGCCGACAGAATTGGTTCCGCAGATCATCAAGCTTATCAACCGGAGACGGCCGGCATAACAAAATCGCGGGCGGGTTAAGAATGAGGATGGCTACTGGGCGCTCGCCGGCAAGCAACTCCGGGGAAAAACCGTGGCTGACACTGCCCATGTGATACCCACTGCCCATGTGATACCGCCTATGGCACGATAATCAGCGTTTCGGCGGCAATGGAGAACGTCATGACTGCTCCTCGTTCGATTACGGTCTTGGTGGCTATTCTTTTAGTCTGCACTGGCTGTGGGCACAGGAATGGTTCGCCTGCGGGAGGCACGAACGAGTGGCCATTAAAGGACGTCAGGACCATGCCGGCTGAAATCACTGTTATAAGCGGTACGACGTTCCGATGTGGTGGTGTTGCCTGCCAACTGCTTGGGGTCAAAGAATCGGACGATCCTGTCGTCCGAAAGCAGGCGGAGACTTTCGCCAAGACTTGGTTCAAAAGCATCGGCAACTACATAGGGATTTACAACGAAAGCAATCCACTGATGACCCAGAATGGGACGGCAGTCGTCTGGGTGCGTGGTTACGACACCTGCCTTTCGTGCCTGAGCGAAGAACTGGTACGCGCCGGTCTCGTGGAGATCGATGAATCGCAGTGGCAGGGCTACACCTTCACGGTGCCGACAAAGGAGGACGAGCGACAGGAGGATTGGTTAGCCGTGATTCGCAAGGCGAAGGAAGGGCACAAGCGCGGCGAAGAACTCCGGGTTCTATTCGAGTGGCCTCCCAAATAAGCGTCCGGTGAGACGCTTATTTAGTCGGTTCTCCCTTCTCCGCCGGTTCCGCGCGGCCGCCTTTCAGGTGCTTGGCGAGGAAGCTTTCCGCGGCGGCGTAAAACTTGAGCCGATTTTCCGGCCGGGCGAAACCGTGGCCCTCGTCCTCGAAAAGGATGTACTCCACCGGCTTGCCGGCTTTGCGAATAGCGGCGACGATCTGCTCCGCCTCCGCCTGCTTGACGCGCGGGTCCTTGGCGCCCTGAGCGATCAGCATCGGTATCTTGATCCGGTCTGCCTTGAACAATGGCGAACGCGATTCCAGAAACTCCTTGTCCTTATCGGGATCACCGACGCGGAGGACGAAGATTTTCTTCATCGGCTCCCAATAAGGAGGAATCGATTTCAGGAGCGTGACCAGGTTGGAAGGTCCGACGATGTCGACGGCACAGGCGAAGACATCGGGCGTGAAGGTGGCGCCCACCAGAGCCGCGTAGCCGCCATAGGAGCCTCCGTAGATGGCCACTTGCTTCGGGTCGGCGATGCCTTCTTTGATCGCCCAATTGACGGCGTCGATCAAATCGTCGTGCATCTTGCCCGCCCACTCCTTGTCGCCGGCGTGCAGGAATTTCTTGCCGAAACCGGCCGAGCCGCGATAGTTCACCGAAAGGACCGCGTAGCCGCGATTCGCCAGCCATTGATGCTCGGGATGCAATCCCCACTGGTCCCGGCCCCATGGCCCGCCATGAACGTCAAGGATCATCGGCAGATTCTTCGGCTCGATGCCCACCGGCACCGTCAGATAACAAATCATCTCCAGGCCATCGCGGGTCTTAATGGTCACGGGCTTCATTGGGGCAAGGGTATACTTGTCCAGCTCCGGCCGAGAGGAAAACAAGTGGGTCAGCGCTTGGCGGATGCCAGTTTCCCTTTTTGTCGGGCGTTGGAACAGGAAGAAATCCGTGGGATGCATGTCGGAGCCGTAGGCGACCACGAAGGTTTGCCAATGGCGATCAAAACTCACAAGTGAGACATCACCGGGATTCGCCTTCTCCAGAAACGCCAGCTGTTCAGCCATCTTGGGATTGAGGGTCTTCCATTTTCTTTTTTCGCGCGTGAAGGCTACCGCCTCGGGTTCGTGTGTCACCGGGTTCACCAGCACCTGGCCGACGTCACTGCCGGGGTCGGAGGCGATGAGTGTTTCTTTGCCCGACTCCAAGTCGCGTTTAACCAAGCTGCGCGTGTCCCGGCCTTCGCTGGTAGTAAGCCAAATCGACTTGCCGTCGGCGGTGAAATCGACCACGCTCCCGTCGACATCCTCTTGCCCCCACTTGATAATGCTCTTCCATTCGCTCTTGTCGTCAGCCCGCGCTCGAATTATGGCGCCGCCGTCGGGAGTCAACGAAGAACAGATGCGGACCTTGAACTTGGGGTCGGTATGCCAACCGATCACATCGCCGGGATTCTTGGTGTCCAGCTTCATTTCGCCGCTTGTCAGGTTGATCCGGTACACGTCAAAGAGTTTGGGGTCTTCTTTGTTCAAGGTCGCCAACAATTCGTCAGGAAAATCGCGATTCACCTCCAGCGGCTCAGCTCGAACGTTGGGAAACGGTGTCAAATCCTGCACTTTATTGCTTTGAAGATTAACCGAATAGAGGTGAAAGTTCTCGTCGCCGTCGTTGTCTTGGGCATAAATGAGAATGTCTGGCGCATGAGTCCACATGTGATTGCGAATGCCTCTTTTCTTGTCGGCGGTCACTTTCCGGGCATCGTCCTTTCCCACGGTCTGAACCCAGACTTGCAAGACGTTTTTTTCATCGGGGGCCAAGTAGGATAAATACTTGTCGTCCGGGGAGATTTCCGGCGAGGTCTTCACCGGGTTGCCGAAAAGCGTTTTTCGCGGAATGAGCGGGGGCAGCTCGGCCCGCGCCGGCATAGAGATCAAAAACAGAAACACGGTAGAAAAAATCACGCGGATCATGAGGTCTCCTTTGCCGTTGCGGTTCGGCTCCCTTAGATTAAATTTGATCGCATAAATTCCGTATTGCCCCAAGGAGCTATTCGGTTTGGCAGTCATTATATTTTTGCCCGAAACCGAAACCACAGCCAACGTCCGACGGATGCCCGAATATCCCGACATTATCGTTTACTTAGAACGGCTCCAGCCGCGCGTCAAAGGACAAGTTCTACAGCGAGTCCGTTTGGCCAGTCCGTTTTTGCTGCGGACGGTCGATCCGCCGCTCAGGGAGATCGAAGGGAAAAATGTCCAGGATTTGCGCCGGCTGGGCAAACGCATCGTCTTTTGTCTGGAAGCGGACCTATTCCTCGTCCTGCATCTGATGATCGCTGGGCGGCTGCACTGGAAGGATCGCGAGGCCAAGCTGCCCGGCCGAATTGGGTTGGCCGCCTTTGACTTCCCGGCCGGGACGCTCACGCTGACGGAGGCGGGAACGAAAAAACGGGCTTCCCTGCATCTTTTGCGCGGAGAGCAAGCGCTGGCCGATTTGAATCCGGGTGGACTGGAGGTCTTGGAAGCCGACGAGCGAACGTTTCGGGAGGCTTTGTTGCGAGAAAACCATACACTTAAGCGCGCCTTGACCGATCCGCGACTCTTCAGCGGCATCGGCAATGCCTATTCCGATGAAATTCTGCACCGGGCCGGCCTCTCGCCTCTTGCCTTGACTCAACGACTTTCGGATGAAGAAATAAGCAAGCTCTTTGACTCGGTGAGCCGGACATTGCTGGACTGGGCGAATCGACTGCGCCGGGAAGCGGGGGACGGTTTTCCCGAAGGGGTCACCGCGTTTCGTGAGGCCATGGCCGTCCACGGGCGCTTTGGAAAACCGTGTCCGGTTTGCGGCAGCGCCGTTCAGCGAATCATTTATGCGGAAAATGAAACTAATTATTGCCCGCGCTGTCAGACCGGCGGCAAGCTTCTCGCCGACCGGTCGATGTCGCGTCTCCTCAAGAACGATTGGCCACGGACTATCGAGGAGTTAGAGGAAGTGAAGAAGCCATCAACGACTATTCCCGAAACTTTGCGCAAATGAAAGGATGAGCCAAATGATCCCATCCAGTTGCATCACGTTGAAGAATTTCATTCGTGTGATCTTACTTTCATTTTTGTTCGCGGGATTTCCATTTTGTCATGTGGCCCAGGGACAAGGGCTGGAATTCATCAAGTCCCATTACACCAAATACGAATATCGCATCCCCATGCGGGATGGGAAGAAACTCTTCACCGCCGTTTATGTCCCGAAGGACCAATCTCAGCGATACCCAATCATGTTGACCCGGACTCCCTATAGCGTGGGTCCTTACGGCGCCGACGAATACAAGCACGACTTGGGTCCGTCGTCTCTTTTCGGCAAGGAAGGATACATCTTTGTCTATCAAGATGTTCGAGGCAGATGGATGTCGGAAGGTGACTATGTCAACATGCGCCCCTACATTCCGAACAAGAACGGGTCACAGGATATCGACGAGAGTTCGGACACATTTGACACCATTGACTGGCTCATCAAGAGCGTTCCGGGGCATAACGGCAAGGTGGGAATGTCCGGCATCTCTTATCCCGGGTTCTACACCGACTGCGGCATGATCGATGCCCATCCGGCTTTGAAGGCCGCCTCGCCGCAAGCGCCGGTGACGGATTGGTTTGTCGGTGACGATTGGCATCATAACGGCGCGCTGTTCTTGCCGCATGTTTTCAATTTCATGGCAAGCTTCGGCCGACCCCGACCTGAACCAACCAAGAAATTCAATTTCAAATTCGACCATGGCACGCCCGACGGTTATCAGTTCTTTCTGAACATGGGACCCTTGGCCAATGCGGACGCCAAATATTTTAAGGGCGACGTCGCCTTCTGGAATGAGGTCATGAAACACGGAACTTATGACGACTTTTGGAAAGCGCGCAACCTGCGGCAACACTTGAAAAACATTCGCCCGGCCGTGATGACCGTGGGCGGCTGGTTCGATGCCGAGAACCTTTTCGGCGCTTTGGAGACTTTCAAAAAGATCGAGGCCAACAGCCCCGACACCAGCAACACACTCGTGATGGGTCCCTGGCTGCACGGCGGCTGGAGCCGGAACGGCGGCGACAGCTTGGGCTTCGTCAAATTCAACGACAAAACTTCCGTTCATCACCATGAGCATCAGCATCAAGTCTTCCTGACCGGCGCATTCTTCGACTCGGCCCTGGAGGGTCACACGGTG
>Ga0207103_10004_pt2 | contig 38181 bp, 43 predicted proteins | sample Alteio_BWMinHeat_81_FD_153546 | JGI IMG/M metagenome (GOLD analysis project Ga0207103, IMG submission 153546) | Enriched cells from forest soil in Barre Woods Harvard Forest LTER site, Petersham, Massachusetts, United States -... | ecosystem: Environmental > Terrestrial > Soil > Temperate forest >...
TTTAAATTAGATGCATGTAAAGATGATGCTTGCAAAAATTCAACAGCTTATTTAGTTGTGCTTGATGATAAAATTTGTGAAGATACTTCAAAAGAATTACAGCCAGTTGAAATTACTATAACTAACCCAGTTGCAAGAATTAAGTTATATAGAATGGGTTTTGCGGATAGTGATGTTGAGTGTTCTGCGTTAATTGTAAAATTTAATGAACAAAGATCATGCGGGCTATCTGACAATAGTGAAATAAAACAAAAATCATCAGATCAAGGGATTCCCAGAAGACATTTTAATTCTTCTCGACAAATTTCTTTTTTCATAACTCCTCAAGAGTCAATTACCCTTAATATAGAAAGAATTGTTTATGATACTAGTTATATGGATTCACATGGACATTCTCAAAAAGTTAGTCCTGATGCTCCTAAACCAAAAACCTACGATCCATATGTTTTAAAAGACTTAAAGCCAGGACAGAAGATTTATTTAATCGCTGATGATTCTGGTATAAAAGAGGATGTTAATTTTTCAGGAATTAAATAGGCATCATAATAGTTAATTTGTTCAAAACTTAAGGCGAGCGAAGCTCGCCTTCTTTATGAAATAACCTTTACAATTTTAGGTGCAGGTTCATAAATAAGAACATCTTTTGCTTTATTAAAAAACTCATCTAATTCACAGTTAACAATTTTAGCAAATTTCTTTTTGGATAAAGTTTTGTCTAAAACTCTTTTAAATCTAGTGGTTCCCACAGCTTTATCTAAAATTTTTGCATAGCTAAATTTTATTCCATTATGTTTAAAGAATTTCAGTATATCTAATAGAGTATTGAAGGAAGAGAAATCATTTATATCAATAATATAAATTTTTAGCCCAGTAAAATCTTGACCAGGTTTTTTTGTATATTTACACATAGAACTTTCTATTCCTCTTTGGATTAAAATTTTGTGTAGCTCTTGCCATTTTGCGTGTTCAAAGTTTAAGGAATCAGGCAATAAAATACATTGGAAAGCATATTTGGTGCCCACACCCACATCAAATGGTTTTATTTCACCAAGTAATCCTAAAAAACTATAGCCATAAAGTGAATCTATATTTTGTATATTTGGAGAAAGAAATATATCTAAGTTTCTACTTAGTCCCTGATCTCTTGTGAAGTTTCTCATTGGAACAATTATTAAGTCTTTTATTTGGGGTTCAATTAAGTATTTATTAAAATACTTAGCAAGCTCACCAAATGTCATACCATGACGCAAAGGAATAGGCGCTATAGAAACAAAAGAATGTAGCTCTGGTTCTACTAATGGTCCTTCCATCACCATTCCCAGAGGATTTGGTCTATCAAGAATAATCATAGTTTTGTTAAATTTACCTGCAACTTGCAACATTCTAAATAAAATTGAAACATAAGTATAATGGCGCATGCCACAATCTTGTATGTCAAAAATAAAAGCATCTATGTTCTTTACATCATCTGGTTTAAAATGCTTGAACTTACTGTCTCCTTCGTAAAGACTAACAATTGGTATACCAGTTTTATTATCAACTGAATGATGCACATGATCTCCGGCATTAACTATTCCTTTGATGCCATGTTCTGGTGCATAAATAGTAGATATTTTTAAGCCTTTACGTCTTAAAACATCAATATTTCTTCTTTTTAAGTGATCTATTCCAGTTTGATTTGTTATTAGTCCTATGTTTTTGCCTTCTAGTTTTTCAATTAAATCTTCTGATATATTTTCTAGACCAAGTTTAAATTTTAATTTTGATTCAGTAGAGATAGAGTTTTCTGTTGGTACACATAAAATGAAAAATCTGGGAACAAATATGGCTAGCAAAAAGACTGTAAATATTTTTATCATCAAAAATATTCTCTTTGTCAACAATAATATCATGCCCCCACTCCCCACTATCTATTAAATCTATCTAAAATTAGGATAACATCGTGTATTACAAAAATTCAACTAATTTTAAAAAATTATAGATAATAATATTTAAATAAAAGAAAATATTGATAATTGACTAAAGTAAAATTACAGATTAATAAATAACCTTTACTTGCCAAATCTAATTTATATATAATTCTGATAAAAAACATAAAAAAAGGATTTTTTATGAACAAATTATCAGGTAAGTCTTTGATTTCATTTTTTACTGTTTCTTTTTTAATGTCCCATCAAAACAGTATTTCCATGGATCTAAGCTCTATAAACAAGCAATTTACAAATGGAAGCGCAATGGTGATTATTATAGAACTTGTACAAAATGAGCTCCGTTCACAAAATCCTGAAATAAGAATTAGGGCTTTTAAAACAATTTTATTTATGTTTGCCCTATACTTGGGGTTTTTAGTACTAGAAAAAACTAATTTAACACATCTTACCCAGGGGACAGATGGTGATTTTGTTTTAAAAAATTTTATAACAATACTTTCTATTTTTGCAAAAATTGCAATTTTGAAGCTTCATAGAGAAGAGCATGAAGACATTATTGGAGATTCTGCAATAGAAGAGCATCTAAAGAAAAATAGAAGAGGTAGTGGATATAGTGATGATTATAAATTTCCAGAACCAGAAGAAGCAGAAGAAGTTTCTTCAAAAGGCGCATCTAGAAGTTATCAAGCACATGATAATAGCTAGTTATAATAATATAAACTTGATATCATGAGACTCAAATAATCTAAAACAAAAAAACAGATTTTTTATAACCTGCCTTGAAGCGCTAGACTACAAACTATGAATGAAATCGCTGCAGTGCCAAAATTTAAGGGTATAGAAAAAGATCCTTTGAGAAAACCTGCTTCACCGGATAGGGTATCATAGGAAAATTTCATGCCTGTGTATGAACTTATAATTAAAAAAGCTGGAATTCCAGGGTCTCTATTTTCTTTCAATAAACCAGCTGTAGCAGCGCCAGCTATGGCACTGATTGCAACTTGCTTAAAAAATAGATTTGGTAGATTTGTCTGACAATATAAAAGAGATAAAGAGAGTGTAATAATCTTTAATTTTTTCATACTTGAACCCTTATTAAATTTAATTATAAAAAAATTATAGACTAGATTAATTTATCTGACAAGAAAAGCCCTACTTCGCTCCTACGGAGCTTCGAAGGGCTTTAACTTATTTTTGTTACTATGCGTTTTCTTCGTTCATTTCAGGAATCATAACTTCTTCAATAGCAACTTCAGCTTCTACTACATTTTTTGTTGATACTTCTGCATTTTCTACTGGTAGAGCCTCTATTTTAGCTCTTTTCTTTTTGGTTTCAACTTTAGGAGTTGGGCAAGATGAACAACATGAACCAATAGCAGTCTGTAAAGATAATAATGATGTAATAAGTAAAAGCTTCTTCATAAATAAACCTTTCGTTTAAGTTATTGTAAAATATAATTATGCTATTATCAATTGTTAGTCTATCAAAAAAAATAAGTCATGGCAATCTGACAAAATTGCCATGACTATTGATTTAAGAAATTTCTGTATTATTCTTTGTCGTTAGATTCTGATTTGTCTATATCTTCTTCTGTTTGGAACTTGGTGAGAAAATCGGACATTAATTCCTGCATCATATCATTTGAAGCCTTTGCGGATTCTGAAGCAATTTCAGGCATTTTTTCAATAAGTTTTTTGCCTGTTTTTGAGTTGTAAAAATCTAGCAAATCTGAAATTTCTTCTGCTGTGAAATTTTCATCATAGATTTTTATAAATTGTTTTTTGAATTCAGGAGAGCACATTTTGTCACTAAGTTTTCTAGACATATTTTTTATAATGTCTGCTGATTTACCCTTTGTAGGCATAAACTGTGACACTTGCTCTAAGCTTTTATTAAAAGTTTTGCTCATGTCATCTTTGTTAAAAAGTATATTAATTAGTTTTTCTAACTCTTCATTTTTTTTATTTTTTGAGCATTCTTCAGTTTTGTTTGTTTTACAGCTAGAGCTATCTGCTAATACAAGTGATGAGTTAATCGTTAACAATGAAGCTAGAAGTAGATTTTTATTAATCATTTTGAACCTTATATAAAAATTAAACTGACAATTATTAATTCAAATGTAACAAAATCCTTTAACCTTGACAAGATGCCTTAAGAGAGTGTTTACTATTAATAAAAAATTTATACGATTAGTTAAATAGGAGTTCTAATGTTATTAGAAAAAAAAGTTTATTTGATAAGTTTAATAAGTTTACTTACTTTTAAATCGTTGCTTTGTTTAGAGCAAACAGAAAAAAAACAATTTAAAAAATATACTAGAACAAAATTATTACAAATATTAGAGAAAGCTGAAGAAAGAGACCAGGATCGTCAAAAAAAATTAGATATTATTAAAGAACAACTCAAATTAAACTTAAAACAACATGTTTCAGGAGAATCAATGTCGCCTATAAGCGATTCAAAATGAAATAAGTTAATGGCCAAACTTTATCATTTTTTTAAAATATTAGTTTTTTATTATATGTCTAATGGTTTAATCAATGGTATGAGTGAGGGTTCAACAGATATGTTATTTGTCGGTGTTTCTACTGAGGATAAGAATATGGTTGAAACTGCTATTAAAAATGGTGCAGACGTGAATGCTTTAAGAATAGAGCATGTCTTGGTTCATGCAATAAGAAAAGCAAATGAAGATATAATAAAATTGTTATTAGATGGCAAAGCTGATCCTAATGTTTTAAGTGGTTCTGGTAATACACCTTTAATGTTATCCATAGAACGTGGAGGTAATATAGTAAAATTATTATTAGATTTTAAGGCGGATTCTAATGTTACAAGTTGGGATGGGAAAACGCTTTTAATGCAAGCTGCATCTAGGCCAAACAACTTAATATTATTGCTAAAGGCTAGGGCTAACCCTAATATTCAAGATAAATATGGTAATACTTTACTAATGTATGCTGCAAATTCCTGTATTAGAGATTCAATAAAACTATTGTTACAGGCTGGCGCATCTTTAGATTCGAAAAACAAAGAAGGTAAAACTGCATTAGATATTACAATAGAAAAGAACTGTGGTTTAGGTACAAAATTAATAGAGGAAGAAATAAGTCTAATACGTGATGTAATTAATGAAAAATTATTACCGGAAATAACTGATATAGTTTTAGGATATTTAATTTAATTTTTTCTTTTAAACTTTTTTTCAATTTCGTTAATGCCAATAAGCCAGCTAGTAGGTCGTCCATGGGGGCAACAGAATCTATTTTCGGTATTGCTTAAATCATCTAGAAGTTTATAAATCTGTTCTTCGCTTAAAGTATCACCAGCTTTTACAGCTGCTTTGCATGCCATTTGAGCTTGGAGTTTTTCATTAATTATTTTTAAAAATTCATTTTTTTCAAGAATAGAATTTTCTTCTATCCAACCAATTAATTGATTCACGAGATCATTAAGTTGTACATCTTTTAAGTAAACAGGAACAGATTTGATAATTAGTTGATTTTTGCCAAATTGTTCAATTTCTATGCCGTAATTATGGAGCATTTCTAGGTATGGCAAAATTGTTTCCATATCTTTATCTGACAAACTAATTGAAGTTGGAAAAATCAATCTAACAGTAGCTACGTCTTTAAATTTTTTAGAAAATATTTCATACATTATGCGTTCATGTGCAGCGTGTTGATCAACTAATACAAGACCTTCTTCTTTTTCCAATAAAATATAAGTTTTTTTAAATTGACCTACAAGATTATAGTCTCTTCTGTTTTCAGGCTTAATATGGTTCACAAAGACAGTATGTTGTGTTTGTTGTATTTGCATTTCATGATTTAAGTCATTGTGTGTGGGTAAAGTTGCTGCAAAAAAATGGTTCTCTTTTTTTTCAGTATTATCAAAAGTGGAAGAAAACAGATCATCCATGGACTCAAAAAAAGGGGTTCTTTCAAAGTCAAACGTAGTTGTAGAGGCAGCTTTAAAAGAGTTTAATTGTTGAGTTGATATCTCAACATCGCGTTTAATTTGTTTTGATAAGTTTTTTTGTAAACTATCTTTTACTGTATCATATATTATGTTTTCAATTTTTTTTGGATATAAAAATTGAACTTCTTCTTTTCGAGGATGGATATTAATATCCACTTCGCTATTAGGAAGATTAATAAATATAAATGCTGCAGGAAATTTGCCCGGTTGTAAAATATTTAAGTAAGATTTTACTAATGTTTTTGATAAATTTTGATTTTTTATCCATCTTCCATTTACAAACAAAAATATTTGATTACGATTATATCTTTCAACTTGATGATTTGATGTTAAGCCAAATACAGAAATATTTTTTTCTTCGATAGAAAAACTGATCAAATTTTGCGCAAAATTATGATCCCAGAGTTGCATTAATCTAGATTCTAAATCTTGTGTAGGTGGGCAATTGTATACTAAATTGTTATCATGATAAAGTTTAAAATGTATATTTTTATAGCTTATACAGAAAGCCTGAAATAATTGAACTATTTGTCTCCATTCAGTATCACTTTTTTTTAAAAACTTTAATCGCGCTGGCACATTAGAAAAAATATTTTGGATAGTTAAATCTACTCCATTTAAGCAATTAACTTCCTGAGTGGATATTATATCTCCAAACTCAAGTTCAATTTTAACTCCGGAGCTTGAATCAATTTCTTTAGTAATCAAGATAACTTTACTTATGGCTGAAATACTTGAAAGGGCTTCGCCTCTAAAGCCAAAAGTATTCAAATTTGCTAAATCATCCACAGAACCAATTTTGCTTGTCGCATGATGTTCAAAACATAGCTTTGCATCTTCAGCAGACATGCCACAACCATTATCTACAACTCTTACTAATTGTTTTCCTGCGTCTTCAAGGTATATAGAAATTATATCAGCTTTTGCATCTATAGAGTTTTCTATTAGCTCTTTAACAATATTGGCTGGACGCTCTACCACTTCACCGGCAGCAATTTTTCTTGCTTCATTATCGGAAAGTTTTTTTATTTTTTGCATAAAAGTATTAAATTTTGAACTAAACTAAAATTTGATTCTAATTAAAAACTCTAAATTAGCTTGATCAGAGTTTTCAACATTTTGATTATCTAATGATTTTAAGTATAACAGTTTTACATTCTTAAATAACTGTATTTGTGACATTATTTTAACAAAATCTGCAATTAGGTGAGAGTCTGAGCCTTCCCCTTTTAACTCTAATGAGCCACTTATATCATAACTTAAATTTTTTAAATAAATATTATTTGGGATAGAGCTTGAAATATGTTTTAGGTAATCAACTACTTTCTTGTTATTAATTTTGGCATTTTCTGCATTAGTAATTTTATTTTCTATAGAATCTAATTCAAGTTTAAGATCATTTTTATTTTTTATTATATTTTCAAAATCCATTATCTCTTTTTCTTTTTGAATTTTTAATTTTCTTAATTTTGATATTTTATAAAGTTGCCAAAAATTAATACCAATAGCGCATGTGAGAAATGATGCAATGAATATCGAAGATACTTTTAACCACTTATAAAATTCTATTTTTTGATTTGGGACAATTTTTTTAATAAAACTTATATTATTCATAAACTACTTTCTTTTTAAATAAACATACCAAAGCATGAAGATAGAAAATTTTCATTTACTTCATGGCTATGGGGCAAAATAAATTTATCTTTACTTGATACATATAAATAATGATGTAAATTTTCTGGTGTTAGATCTTTTAAATTTGAGTAATTTATTGCTAGATTTTTTTTGGCATTTATAATCGCCAGATTTTTTGTTGTAATGGTTTTAAGGGTGCATGGCAGTTGAAAACACAATGTTTTATATTGAAATAAAATTTCTTGTGCTATACCAGTAACATAATAATAATTTAAATTGTCTTCAAAGCCTAGATAGTTAATTTGCCAAATAAAAGCTCCGTCTTCCTCTATCTTCAAATCTTCTCTATTATTATCTAGATTTGGTGATGTGATAATAAAATCTTTAATTTTTTTAGATTTGGATAAATATAAATAAACATTTGTTTTATTAATTTTATTTTCTTCAAAAAAAAATTGTATATAAGAATACAGAAGAGTTGGATTAAATATAATAGAATCGTATATTTCTAATTTATAGAGATTCTGTATTTTATAATTTATTAATTTAAACGCATTATTTCTTAGTTTTTTAAAATATCCAAATTCAATACAATTATCATCGATTGCAATACCCACCAGTTCTGGAGATTTAAAAAACATCTTATATCCCAGCGCTTATAAACCTATCTCTATATGTAAGATCTTTATGTATTTTTATATTTACAAAATTTGAATCTTTTAACAAATTTTCTACTATTTTGCTCTGATTTATATCAAATTCCATTACAAATTGAGGAATCTGTTTTTTTCTAAATTCTTTATTTATTTTTAAGAACTTTGGGCTTTGAGTTATAATCTTTTTTATAATTTCTAAACCAGAATCCTGAGCCATTAAAGCTCCAATATCTTCCCAATCTTTAACAGATCTGTCTAGATTTTTATAAAAAATTTGATCTATATAAGGTGGATTGGAAACTATTAAATCAAACATCACATTAGTAATATTATTAAATAAATCTGAGTGTAATACTATCAAGTTTTTTATATCATTGTACTTAGAATTCTTTTTTATTAACTCAATTGCTTTGTTTGATATATCAACGGACCAGACAGTTGATTCAGGAAAATTTTTTGCCAAAGTTAAACCAATGCAACCGGAGCCTGAACACATATCTAAGATATTCAATTTTTTATTAGATAGTTTTGATAGCTCCTTTACAAGCCAATCACACCAATATTCAGTTTCATTTCTTGGAATCAAAACTGGTGGCTCTACAAATATTTCCAGTCCACAAAAATTTACTTTACCAAGAATATATTGTATTGGTTTATGCAAAAATGTATATTCATGCTCCCATTCATCTAACTGTTTTTTTTGAGAATCTGTTAATATAATATTTTGCTCTGAAATCAATTGTGCCTGACTTTTTTTTGTTAATGTTTCAACTATCCACCAAGCTTCTTGAGTAGATATTTTAAATTTTAAAACTATTTGTTTTATAAAATTTTCTATATTCATAATCACTCAGATAATAATTGTGATACAAATTCTTTGGCATCAAATAACTTGATTTTATCGATCTCTTCGCCAAAACAGATAAAACTTACAGGAATAGATAATTCTTGTACAATTGCAAAAACAACTCCAGCTTTACCGGTTCCATCCATTTTAGTAAGAACTAGTCCGTCAATTTTTGTGCTTTCATTAAATATTTTAGCTTGCTCAAAAGAGTTCTGTCCAAGCATTGCGTCGATAGTTAGCAGAGTATTAATTTTTTCTTGAGGGAGTTGTTTGTTTATGATTTTTGAAATTTTTTCTAATTCCTGCATTAAATAAGTTTTTGCTTGAAGTCTGCCAGCAGTATCAATTATTAAAATATCAAAATTTTCATTTTTAAATTTTTGGCAGGCATCAAATACAACTGCCGAAGGGCCTTGATTTTCTTTGCCCATCTGAATGCTAACATTGCTTTTTTTTGCCCACTGTAAAAGTTGCTCAGCTGCTGCAGCACGAAAGGTATCACATGCTGCTAACAAAACTTTTTTATTTTGTTGTGCAAACATATTTGCTAATTTGCCTGCAAAAGTTGTTTTTCCGCTTCCATTGATTCCAACAAGCAAAAAAACCTTACTAGATTCAAATTTGTTGTTAGTTGATAGACTATTAATTAAAATAGTTTCTAGATGCTTTTTTAGATCATCTCCTTCTTTAATTTCACCATTTTCAATATTCTTTTTTAGTTTTGTAACAATCTCTTTTGAAGTCTTAATTCCCATATCTGAAGAGATAAGCAATGCCTCTAGCTCATCTAGAACATCTTGATCTATATTATTTTTTTTGAATAGTGTTGATACTTTAGTAGAAAATTGTGAATAAATCTTATTTAGTTTATCTTTTATAAAACTGAACATCTGGAAGCCTTTGTAAAAAATTAATATATTTTAAGTGTGCTTTATTTGTTTATAAAACTCAAGAACTTGGGATTTAAAAATACGAGCAGTAAATTTAACTCATAAAACTTAAATAAAAATGGCCAAATTTAAACTTTTTTGATAGTTCTAAATAAATTGCCCAAAAAACTTAGATTGGGAATTCTTTGGGCAAAATTATTCGAATTTAGAAAAATAATCTATTTTTATTACAATTATAAATAGCTGTTTGCTAAATCTTGGTATTATTCTTCTTCAATTTTCATTTGTTCACTTAAATAAGAAACAACAGGATCTCTTTTACGATTTTTTGCAAGTTCAAGAGGTGTATTGCCTTCTTTATCCCTTGCATTTAGATTAGCTTTTTTCTCTACTAAAAATTTAACTACATCTAATTTTCCAAATTTAGCTGCTGCATGTAACGGAGTTTCGCCATCATTATCTGGTACATTTAGTTGTGCATCACTTGCAACTAAAAACTTAACTATAGGTAAGCGACCAAATGCTGCTGCATGATGCAATGGTGTCATTCCATCTAACGCACCTGCATAGAAATCAATATTAGCTCCATTTTGAACTAGAAATTTAACCATATCGAGTTTATTCATTAAAACTGCTCTTATTAAGGGAGATATACGTTTGTCAATTATATTTATATTAGCACCTGCATTTAGGGCCTCCATAGCCGCTTTTGTATCCCCACTCTTTGCTGCTTCTAATAATTTTTGATTATTGGGATTATTAGGATCATTTGGGTTATTCATCGCACCAATCGATGCAATAGATAAACTGGTTAAAGCAACTAGACTCAATATTTTTACAATTTTCATATTTACCTCCATTTTTATTATTTAACTTCTTCTGATTCTTTTCCTATTTCATAATTATTATAACAACAGTTATAACAACATAGAGCCATTGTGCCGTTAAATGCATCACATGCCTTTAAACAACTTGCCCTATCTGTAACTTTTGCATAGCACACTTGTGCTGAGACAATTTGTATTGATACTAATAAAACAGTGAACTTTTTTAACATTTTTTACCTCCATTTAAATAGACCTATATCTATTAATTATAATTATAATGAGTTTAATTTAGTAAAAACAAGGATTTTGTTTATATTTGTAATTATTTGTGAAAATCAGGTAACTCTACAGCCTACAACTGCAGATATAGCCAAAGGTTTTAGTTTAATAATTTCTTTAGCAGCAGTAGACAAAGTTGCTCCTGAGGTAAGCAAATCATCTACTAGCATAATATGTGATCCAGTATATCTGTTAAGGTCAATATCTGGCTTTAATTCAAACGCTCCCTTTAAATTGTTTAATCTTTGTTGTTGTTTTAAGAAAAACTGATATTCAGTCTTTTTTGTACGGTTTAAAATATCTGCAACAGGTTTGCCACTTTTTCCAGATAAAGTAAGAGCCATAGCCTCTGATTGATTATATCCCCTTTTTATATATCTGCTCCAGTGTAAAGGGATTGGGGTTAAATAATCAAATTTTATATTTTTGATATTGCTCATGTCCCAAATAAGTTCTGCCAGTTGTGTGCTAGCAAGATAGTTGGATGATTGTTTTGCTAATACTAATGATTTAAATGGATATTGATAATCTGATACAGCAAATACATTTATGGCATAATTTTCAGTAACTCTTAATTTTACTGATGCTACAATTTTGACTTGAGATAAGCAATCAATGCAAAAAGGCGTTCTTTGTGAAATGAATTTTTTGCAATTGACACAAAAAGGAGGTGAAATTAGATCAAATAATTGGTTTTTTATTAAATTTAAAATTTTATACATAGTATAATACAGTGCAGAATTATGTTACTAAAGATTCCAGCCACAATATCATCAGCTAAAATACCAAAATATTTTCCACACCTTTCAATTTTTTTGATTCCTAAAGGTTTTACAATATCAAAAAACCTAAACAAAAGTGTACCCAATAAGACAGTGTATGCATTAAATGGTATAGCGATAAATGTAATTAAAGTCCCTATCAGTTCATCGATTACTATTTCACGTGGATCATTATTGAAAGTACCAAAATAAAATAGAGATTTGTAAATTGCGTAAAAGCCAAATAAAATAGTAACTAATATTATTGTAAGATAATTTAATAAACTCAATTTAAGAAAATTAAATAACATAATTAAAACTAAAGAAAACAGTGTAGACATAGTTCCTGGAGCTGGAAGATAACCAATCGGACCTAAAGTGACGATCCAGCAAAAAATTTTTTTTCTCATTAAATGCTCAGTCTTTAAAATTTTTTATTAGCATTAAAAGTGCACCAAAAACAATACATATATCAGCAAAATTAAATAGGGGCCAGCAAAAATTTTTATATGAAATCAATATAAAATCAACAACTCCTGAGTGTGTTATTCTATCTATTAAATTTGAGATACCTCCTGAAATCACTAGTATTTCTGGTATAACATTTTGGTTGTTTTTCAAGCACAAAAAAGTGTAATAGGTAAAGGCTGATAAAACTAGAAAAATCAAAGTTGATAATGTAAAAAAAACATAACTATTTTGAGTATCGAATAAACTCCAAGAAACTCCTCTGTTAATTGCAAGATCAAAAGATATATAATTATTAATTTTATAACTATTAATAAAGTTATGTAGAGCATAGAATTTTGTTAATTGATCTATTGATAAAATTAGAGAAAATATACTTACAAAACCTAATATAACTTTCTTTGATATTCCGTTCGTGGTGAGTGTTCTACGAAGCTTTGCGAAGTAGAACGTATCGAACCATGAACGCGATTTATATTCACCCTTCGATACGCTGCACTTCGTGCAGCACTCAGGGCGAACGGGAAGAGAATTAATTTTTAAGTCCCGGAAGAGATCTAGTATAGATTTGATCATCGAAGTTGGGCGCCAATTTTTAGAACATTGTTATTAACTTTGTTTGTTATTTCGTCAATTTCTTCTTTTGACAATGTTTTAGTTTCGTCAGCTATATGGAAACGTAATGTTAATGATTTTTTATCCTTCCAATCATCTTTGGTAAAGCTATCTATAAGTTCAACTTTATAAATCTTTTTATCACTAGAACTAATCAAATCAGAAATATTTTTAACAGTTGATTCAAGTGGGACCAATAAGCTAATATCTATCCATACTGATGGATATTTTAATAGAGGTCTAAATTTTGTAGCTTCAGGTTTATATCTTAAAATATAATCTAAGTCTAGTTCGAAAATAAAAGCATCTCCAGATGATATTTTAGATAAAAAGTTTTTGGAAATCTTTCCTGCTGTACCTATATGTCGTTCATTATGAATTAAGTATGCGCTTTGATAAGGACTATACCATGGCAAATTTAGATCATTTGCTTTTATCCAATCAACTTTTAGAGCTAACATATCAAAAAGATTTTGTAGATTTGATTTGGAAATATCAAAATCAACATCGCTTTTATGATGAAAAAAAATACCAGCTAGAGATTTTTTTTCATCAACTATATTTTCAGCTTTAGCCCATATTTTGTTTAATTCAAAAAAATTTAATTTGGCTTGTAAGTGCAAATTCTGTTGAATGTTTTTCAATAGATGGGGTATTAAGGAAGTAACCAATTTTTGCCAATTTTGTGATACAGGGCTGACCACAGATATACTATCTTTAGGAGACCAATTAAGCTCATTTAAGAAAGATTCGTCATAGAATGGATAATTTTGAACTTCATGCATTAAGCATCCATAAGCCATTGTTTGTTTGATTTTTCGTTGCAACATCACTTCATCAACACTAAAGGCAACCATTTTTCTTGTAGGAAATATATATGGTATATTTTCATATCCAAAAAAACGTACAACCTCTTCAACTATATCTTCAGGCAATTTTACATCTTTCGTTCCTCTAAAAGTGGGAACTGTAATATTGTACTGTGCTTCATTTGTGCTAACTTCAAAGCCAAGTTTTAATAAAATATTTTTGATAAATTCTGGGCTGATTTTTGTTCCTACTCTTTTTTCGATAAAATCATGAGTTACTTCTATTTTATTTTTAACCTGCTCTTCACCAAAAGAAATTATATTATGATCTGTCTTAACATCTATTCCAGTATTCTTAATTAATTTTATAAATCTTTCAATTGCTATAATATTTTGGTTTGGATCTAAACTTTTTTCAAATCTAGCAGAGGCTTCGGTTCTTTTTTTTAATCTAGATGATGACAATCTTATTGTGGATGCTTCAAAATTCGCTGACTCTAAAAGAATTGATTTTGTTGAAAACTCTACTTGGCTATCTTTACCTCCCATAATCCCTGCTAAAGCTAGAGGCTGGTTTGCATCAGCTACTATAAGATCCTTATTGTTTAATTCTATTTCTTCATTATCAATTAAAGTTAATTTTTCTGAGTTATTTGCAAATCTAACTATAATTTTTTTATTTATTTTTTCTGCATCAAAAGCATGCATAGGTTGACTAATGTCAAACATTACATAATTGGTTGCATCAACTATTAAGTTAATTGGTTTGCTATCTATTCTAGCAAGTCTTGCTGCCATATTTAATACAGATGGCACAACCTCTATTTTGGGTATATATAAAGTTGCAAACCTTTTACATGCTTTTGTATCTTTAATTTGTATGTCAAAACGGCCCCCATTATTTTTTGTTTCTATTTTTATAATAAACTCATTTAATGGAAGTAAATTTAAATCTAATAACGCAGCAATTTCTCTTGCAAAACCTCTATGTCCCCATAAATCAGGCCTGTGTGTAATTGATTTATTATCTAATTCAAGTATGATGTCTTCATTTTCAAAATGTTTTTTCCAATGGCCAGAAACCAATTCACCATTGACAGAAAAAGTAGGCAATAAAGAATCTTTTGATGAACCTAAATCTAAAGTTTTTGCCCAACTAAAATTTAAATTTTCTTTTTTTAAAGCCAATATATCTTCTTGCTTTAATCCTGCTCTAAATGGTAGCTCAACTTCTTTATTTAATTCTGGAACATATAAAATTATAGTTTGTTGATTTACTGATCTAACTTGTGCCAAAAATAGATTGTCCAAATCTATTTTTATTTTAAAATAAGATTCAATTTCAGCGGTACTTTTATTAATCTTTGCTACTAGTGTTTCTATATCTATTTTCTTAAAATCAGTGTTAATGTGATCAAAAATCCATGCAAGAGATAATTTCATTAAAGAGAACCTTTAATTTTAAAATTAAATAAAGACTAATATTAGAATACGCAAAAAATAGAAATGCTGCAATTGCCCAAAATATTAAAAATTAACCTTGCATAGTTTATATTTTTTTAATATTTTCAAAAAAACATAAGTTTTTAAAAAAAGGGAAAATATGGAATATACTTCAAATCCAAATAAAACAAATTATTTATCTATTATAATTGCATTATTATTGGGTGCCGGTGGTACCTTTTTATTTTTTAAATATACTCCATATGGTTGCGGAACAAAAGGGGGAATCTCTGAATCAAGATGTGCACTAAAAACGGCAATGAGAAAACTTTGGTCAGATCATGTATTTTGGACCAGATTATATATAATTTCTGCAACAAGTAATTTGCCAGATATTAAGGAAACAACTAATAGACTATTAAAAAACCAAGAAGATATAGGTAATGCAGCAGCGGGGTTTTATGGACAAGATGCTGGTAAAAAATTAACTGATTTATTAAAAGATCATATTTTAATAGCAGCAGATATCGTTACCCAAGCTAAAGCTAATAATAAAGAAAAAATGGAAGAAAGTGACAAAAAATGGCATAAAAATGCAGAAGATATAGCAGAGTTTTTAAGTTCTGCCAATCCTAATTGGCCGAAACAGGATTTAATTGATATGCTAAATTCTCACTTGAGTTTAACTACACAAGAAGTAGTAGCTAGATTAAATAAAAAATGGTCAGGTGATATCGAAGCTTTTGATAAAATTTATAACCAAATTCTTGAAATGGCTGATGCATTAACTTCTGGAATAGTAAAACAGTTTCCTGAAAAATTCTGATATAATATATTTATTATGACACCCATTCGTATCCTTCGACAGGCTCAGGACGAACGGGTATAAAAATAAAAGTGCGCTCGTGGTGATGCTTCGACAAGCTCAGCATGACTGGACTTTTTCTTGTTTTCCGGTCATCCTGAGTGAAGTGTGTAGCACGAAATCGAAGGACGAACCATACGAGTACATATGTCAATACCAATAACAGACGAGTCTTTTGGAGTTATCCCGTTAAAAAAAGAAAATAATAAATGGCTAGTTCTGATTTTAAAACAAAGGGCTGGCCATTGGAGCTTTCCAAAAGGTCACAAAAATAATGTTCTTGAAACTCCAATAGATGCTGCACAGAGAGAACTATTTGAAGAAACCGGATTTAAAGTTAAAAAGTTTCTATTTCCAGAAACTCTTCAAGAGACATATTTCGTAGGCGAAAATAATGAAACAAAAAAAACTGTAACTTATTTTATAGCCTTGGTAGAAGGCGACATGAAATTATGTCATGTAGAAGTTGAATCAGCTCTATGGATAAATTTAGATGAAATTTTTAAAACAATTGATTTAAAAGAAAGCAAGCATCAATTAATTGAAGAATTAAAAATACTTCTTTCAAGTTTATTCTAAATCATAATTTTCGGAGTATCGCAATTGTTTTTTATAAGCATGTAGCGCTTTAATTCCACTAGGAGCAAAATCTTTAGGTAAGTTATCGATTTCAAACCACTCCATATGGCTATGTCTTTCTGGCTCATTATTTTTTAATTCACCTGACCAAGTTGTGGCGGAAAAAAAGAATCCCAAAATATCTGAGCTTTCTTTACGGTGTAATGTATGAATTAGTTGCAAATGTTTTTGATCTATTTCTACATTAATCTCTTCTCTTGTTTCTCTTATAACTGCTTGGGCCAAAGTTTCCCCTTCATCTAGACCGCCACCCGGCAAGGACCAAAATCCATCCATATGACCTGTATTTGCTCTTTTTATCAATAATACTTTATTATTTTTTTCAAGTATTATGCATACAAATGCTGAAAATTTATAAAATTGTCTTGCCATGCTTTTCTCATAAATTGGTGTTTAAAATTTCTCTCTCTATTAAAAAGTCACCTATATCATTGTGACCCATCTCATAAGCAATGTGCCATGCCTTTTTGCCTTTATTATCTCTAATGTTAACATCGATTCCGGCTTCGACTAATACTTTTATACAATCGAAATATCCATAAAATGCACATAGTGTTAGTGTTGTTACTGATGGATTATCTTCGGTCCAATTAACATTAATTTTATATTCTATAAACAGCTTAATTGCTTCCAGTATAAATTTATGTTGTGATGCAGGATTATTGCGTAAAAGAAACAATGGGTAGTTACAATATATATAATCTTCAAAAATATAATTTGGATCAGCTTTGTTCTCTAATAAAAATCGTATCATTTCTAAGGATCTAGATTTTATTGCGTGGGCTAAAAGTGGCATACCATTTTTATCTACAGAATTTACATCTGCTCCGCTTGCTATCAAATATTTTAGCAAAGAAAAGTCACCTGAATCTACTGAATATGAAACAGTAGTTTTTAAAATCTCTGCATCAAGGAATTTTTCTGAGCCTGTATATTCATGAAAAGATTCTCCTCGTTTACGTTTTTTATTTAAAATTTCTATTCTTTTATTTTTATCGTGCAAATCGATAAAATCTGGAGAATAAAATGCATACTCTGCAATAATATCTATGCAACTTGTGGGGAGGATAGATAAGGGTTCATGACATTTTTTTATTGCAATTTCATAATATTCCTTTAAGATTTCTAGAATTTTATCATGCATTAATAGGGATTTGACTTCAGGAGGTAAAATATCAATATCTATTTTTTCAGCTAAAAATGTTTTTAAAATATCTTTGGCTACAGATTTATCTTGTAGGTTGCTTTTATCATCAATGATAACTTTAAGCATAGACTTAAGGATTAGGAATATATTCTCTGTTTTTTTATCTTTAGAAGTTTTTTCTTCTTCTATGGGATAGACGTTTAAATTAAGGCCAAATAAAAAAAGAAATATAAATATAAATTTAATTTTCATTTGGTGTTTCTCTTCTTCTTAAAAAATCACCGATATCATTATATCCACGCTTATAAGCATGATTCGAAGCTTTTTTGCCTTCATGGTCCTTAAGGTTAACATTAGCTCCGGCTCCAACTAATAATTTTACACAATCGAAATATCCCAAAAAGGCGCATAATTTTAGCGTATTTAATATTTTATCTTCAGGGAACCAATTAATATTCGTCTTATATTCTATAAAAAGCTTAAGTGCTTCGAATACAAATTTTTTCTCTTGTGCATCATGGATACTTATAGAGCCTACAATAAACAATGGATAGTTCTTATAGCTACCATCTTTAAATACATAATTAGGATCTGCTTTGTTTTCTAATAAAAATCGTATCATTTCTAAGGATCTGGATTTGATTGCATGTGCTAAAAGTGGTATTCCTTTTTCGTCTACGCAATTTACATCTGCGCCACTTTTTATTAGATACTTTAGTAAAGAAAAATCGCCTTCTTTTACGCAATATGAAATAGTGGATTTTAAGATTTTTGAATCAAGGAATTTTTCTGAACCTGTATATTCAGAAAAGGATTCTTTTCGTTTACGTTTCTTATTTAAAACAGTTATTCTTTTTGTTTGGTCGTGTAAATCAATAAAATCTGGTGAATAAAAAGCATATTCTGTAATTATATCTACACAGGCCAATGGCAATTGAGATAGAGTTTCATGGCATTCTTTTTTTGCAACATCATAATGTTCTTTTAAAACTTTTGAAGCAGGAGGTAGCAATATTAAAGATTTTATTTTTGGATTTAATGCATCAATATCTAAGTTTCCAGCTAAAAGTATTTTCAAAATTTCTTTGGCTTGAGTTCGATCCTCTATAGATCTTTCAGTATCTGTATAACTCAACAGAATTATTCCAAAAAGTGCATTTAAACCCAATTCTGGTTCTTCTGCAGAAATTTTTTCTTCTTCAAGTGTGTAAGTACTTAAATGTAAGCTAAATAAAAAAAGAAATAAAAGTTTAATTTCCATACCTATCCTTAAAATTTTTCAAGTTCTATTGATAATAATATCATAATATCTGTACTTTGTTTTTGAAATCTATATTAAAAATTTAGGAAAATTAAATGAAGACAAAGATTGTACTGTTATTGTTTTTGGTTATACCAAAAACAATATTGCCTGATGCACTTTCCAGATCTTACATGAACGAAATTGAAAACGTTTTGGTCCACTGGAAGCATAGACTAATTCTTCTATGGCATGTATTGCCAGATATTAATCGCGTAGTAGAAAGAAGAGATGTATTGCTAGATAAATGGGAGTGTCAGCTCAATGAACGAGAAGAATATATATTATGTTTAGATAAATGTTCAGTAAAATATAGTTCTGCAATTTTTAGATTTTATAGATGGTTATATGTTACTGATCATAAAATTAGGCAATTTTTGCGTAAATTAAAAAATCAAACACAAAGAGAGCATTGTGAATTTTGCATGACGCAAGTAAATGCAAAAAGAATCTGGTTGGATGAGGTGCTGGAATTACTTGAGAGTATAGATGATTTTGGAGGATGTAAATGCATTGTAGAAAAAGATCAAATTTTGTGCACAATTGAGACAATTAAAAACATGAAAGCTGATTTTGACGAAATAATAGAATTTTACAACAGCATGAACCAACTTATAGACTATGTAGATAATAGAGCTAGAAATTTTCAAGCTCTAATCGTCGATAGATTTTGTGAACTTAAGCCAAGAACATGCTGTTGGATTTGAATCTTAATAAATCCCTTACGAAACTTAAAAATTAATCTCTTTCCCGTTCGCCCTGAGTGCCGCACGAAGTGCGGTGTATCGAAGGGTGAATATGAATTTCGTTCATGGATTCGATACGTTCTACTCCGCAAGCTTCGTAGAACACTCACCACGAACGGATTTCAAAGGAAATTAGATTGAGTCCTGGAAGTAAGAATTTAATATTGTTCTGCAATAAATGGCAACATTGCCATTACGCGAGCCTTTTTAATTTCACGTGCAACCATTCTTTGATATAAAGATTTATTTCCAGAAATTCTTGAGGGCAAAATTTTGCCTCGTTCTGTTAAGAAATTCTTAAGAAAATCTACATTTTTATAATTAATGAATTTGATTAAATCCGGGTTTGAAGTGAAGCGGCAACCACGTTTACTACCAAACGAATTCTTGCGAGTTTTCTTTTTAAGAAGCCTTGGACTAACTTTTAACTTTGTTCTAGACATATATATAACACCTTAACCTAAATTGTAATTTTAATATGAACCATTTTTAGCAGACTGAGAGTAATCAGATCTGGATTTACGCACAATAGAGTCAACATCTTGCGGAGTTTCTTCTAAAGATTTTGGTCTTTGATATTCCAAAGATCCTTGTTTTGGAAGAACTGCATTCATGTGTCTCATGACTATTTCATTAAATCTAATAGAGAAAAGCTCTTTAATCTTTTCAAAAAGCTCAACTTTATCTTCGTCTGAGACATCAAAGCGAGCTAGAAAATAAATCCCATACTCATTTTTGTTTACAGAATAGGCTAATTTGTATTTTCCCCATTTTTCATAAGAAATCAAATTTCCTTTAGCTTTCTTTATTGCATCAACAAATTGTGTTTCTAATTTAGCAGACTCTTCGCTGGTAATTTCAGGAATTGTAAGAATTAGTGTTTCATAACGTGCCACAGGATCTCCTATAACTAATCGGCAGTAAATATACTATAAAATAACACTATGTTATTTTATTTAGTTATAATAACTATTATAATAGTACCAGAAATCCCATAAAAAGCTAGCTAACAACATTATCTAGCCTTCTTCTTTTTGGCTTATTACCATCTGAATTTATCCCAGCATTCTGGTCTTCTTTTTCAAATTCTTCAGAGTATATTTTGATTAATTCATCAATCCTGCTATCAGGAAGATCAAAGAACTCTTTATAATCTTCTGGATATAGAGAATATTCTATAACTATATTTTGTAGATCTTTAAGTAAATAATCTTGTTCTCTTATTCTATTCTTCAAAAATTTATTAACCTCTTGTACCATGCTTTTTAAGCTTTTATTTTTAACATTTTTTAATTTAGGAGATAGATTAGTAAGAAAAGTATCAATTGTACGCATTTTCTTATCAAAACTAGTTCTTAAATATGTATGAGTAGTGGGGGTAGCAGGAGTATAATGGCTGACAAAAAAATTACCCCTTCCATAATTTACCATTCTCAGTTCATAAGTATATGAACATGGTTTATCTATATCTACTCCAAGCCATACTAATAGCTTAACAATTTCAAGATTTGATGTTGCAAGCGCGTAGTGCATAGGAGTTTCTCGATTTTCTGCTTTATCTGTAAAATTAACATCAGCTCCTTCTTTCAAAGCATTTTGAGCTTCTTCAATATTTCCGTTTTTTATAGCCTCAATTAATTTTTGATTAATTTCAGATTTAGACTTGTCTGAATCCATACACATAGTATTTAGTGAAATAGATAGTATAAAAAAAGCAAAGATTTTTAAGATTATTTTATTCATTTTATTCCCTATAAAATTGAGTTAGCTATCGATATTTTCTAATTTTCTTTTGCCAGATATTTTGCATGCTTCTGATTTTTTATTTTCAATTTCTTGGATATAGATATCTGTCATTTCATCAATTGCTTCATCAGAAAGCTTAAAAAATTCTTGTGAATCTTCTGGATAAGATACATTATGATACTCTATGATAATATTCTTAAGATCTTCAATCAAAGGTAAAGTAGAAAGATGATTTTTAATTCTATTTTTTAAAAGCCCTAAATAATGTGGTGATTCTTGTAAAATATTGTTAACTCTTTTTACAATATCTTTCCATCTAGCAAAATAATCATATTTTTTTACTTTTTGCATTCTAGCTGTATGTTTTTTTAAAAAATTAACAATTTGAATTGATTCGTTAACTTTACATAATCTATTTGATTCTTCTGTCTTATTATATTTTTTTAATTTTTGATCTAGACATTGCTGAGCAAGCTCGAGAATGGTGCATTCCTTGTCATCAAGGCTGGTGCATTCCATAATCCAGGCATCATTGTACAAAAGGCATTTTACAACATCTAAATTTGCGCCAATTACTGCATTGCTTAATGGAGTTTGTATCAATCGTGGTGATGATGAAACCGGTGATAATGGAGCTAGTCCCTTTTCAGAACGTTCACAATTTTTAATAACATTAGCAAATTCTTTAAGGGCTTCTGCTGGGTCTACATACCGAAAATTTACATTTGCATCCTTGTCTATAAGTTCTTGGACTTTTTCAACGCTTCCAAATAAAGAATTAGAAAATAATGGATGGTTAAGCTTTGCTTGTTTTTGACGATCCTCTATCTCGTCATACCAATCCATAGATTTTGTTGTTGAAAAAATAATAAGCAAATTTAAGGTTAAAATTTTAATTATATTTACATTCATTTGGAGTTAACTTTCTATATTTTCTAATTTTCTTTTACCACACACTTTACTATTATTTATTTCTGGATTTTTATTTTCAATTTCTTGAATATAGATATCTATCATCTCATCAATTGCTTCGTCAGAGAGCTCAAAAAACTTTTGAAAATCTTCAGGATATCGTGTATCACAATAATCAAAAACCATATTTTCTAGGACATCAGGCAATCCTGTGACCTTAAGTTGTGCACGAAGTTTTTCTTTTAATTTTGGTAAAATATAATTAACTTTTTCTGCTATCTCTTTTAAGCTTTTTCCCTTAATTTTTTCCATTCTTGATTTATGTTTTTCTAAAAGATCAATAATCTCAATTGCTTTATCAACTTTAAATGATTTTACAAGTTTTGGATGTTTGTCAAATCCTTGGGATTTTTTAATAGCCAAACATGTTTTTGCAAGTTCAAGAGCATCACCAATTCCAAGAGCCGTCTCCTTGCAGACAATATTAATATCTGCCCCATTAAAAATAAGAAATTTTACACCTTCTATATTTGAAGCCATTATTGCATTGCTAAGAGGTGTTTTTAATTCATTGTCACCTTTTCGTTGGTAGTTTATATCGGCACCATTATTTAAGTCTTCTTGAAGTTTTTTAGCATCATCAGACAAAGAGTGAATGAATAAGTCGTCATTGCGTATAAACTGTTGTAATCTGCGTGCACTTGCATCCAATCCACGAAGATAAAAAGCGCTTGTCGAGGTACAAAAAAACACAAATAATGGTAAAATTTTGATTATTTTTATATTCATATAGGAGTCCCCTCAAAATAGAAAAATTTAGTCGGGCTATAAAAACCCGACTAAATCTAAAAAGTTATACTAGATGTTGCATACGTTGAATAACGCGGCCGATAATCCTAAAATGATCCTTACCGCGAATTAAAGCAATAGGCGGATGTTTTTGGTTTACCGATTCTAAAACTATAAAATCTTCAGTATACGCTACACGGCAAATCATTTTTATCAATGTATCATTGCCATATTCAACTGCAGCTATATCACCAGAACGGGCCCAAATTTCAGGAGAGATAATTAGCTTATCTCCTTTGACAAATGTTGGAGCCATTAGGTTATTTTCAATAGCCAAAGCAAACATAGAGCTGTCATTGCTGTTTAAAACAGGTACAAAGACATCCTTAAATCCTGTTGTTATTTGCATAATTTGATTGTTGTAAGGTGATGGGTTTGAAGGCACATCTCCTACTACAGGAACTATTTGCACCTTTAATTCAACATCAGATTTTTCAGGCATACTGACATTCTTGTCAATATTATCTGTTCTTTGTCTGTTTTCAGCAAAAAGATCTACTGGGTTTACTTCAAAAGCATTAGCCAATTTTCTTAGAGAATCTTCGTTCCATCTACGAGTTCCATTTTTAATATGGGTCAAGTAGCTTTCTGACATCCCTGTTTTTTCTGCTAAAACCTTTGTGGTCCAGCCTTTTTCTCTTAAAAGTTCTTTTACACGTAACGCTGTTAAGCTTTTCATTGATTCCTCCTACCATCTTTATTTAAAATGTGATAGATTTTTATAAATATTAATTATACAGCTTCCTATTTTCTAATTGTATACGAATTTTAAATCTTGTCAAATGGAAAACAATCAGATAGTAAAATTGGATTATAACATTGCACCCAGAAAAGGTAGATATATAAAAATACCTAAAAACTTCTTTGAAAATAGGGAGTGGGCCAAGAATGAGCTTATTTGTGGTATAGATGAAGTTGGTAGGGGTTGTTTAGCTGGACCATTGGTGGTGGCAGCCGTTATTTTATTCCCTAATAGTCGCTTAAAAATGCTTAAGGATTCAAAAATATTAACTCAAGAAGAGTTGATCTCTATAGCGCCCCGAATCATTGAAAATAGCTGGTTTTCTTATGGAATTATTAATAATACAGATATAGATAGATTCAATATATGGAATGGTACCTTAATTGCAATGAAGCAGGCTATTATGAACCTTTTTGCCATTTGTCCTAAATTGCCTTCTACAGTATTAGTAGATGCTCTCCCTGTAAGTCTTTCTAATACAATTTATAAAGACATAGAAATTCAATATTTTGCCAAAGGTGAATCTCTTTCAAAATCTATTGCAGCGGCATCTATAATTGCGAAAGTTAAAAGAGATAGTCTTATGGGGCTTTATGATTCTCCAATACCTAAATATAGTTTTGCAAAGCATAAAGGTTACGGTACGAGCATTCACAAAGAATCTTTATCTTTAAATGGTAGTTCAATTTTGCATAGAAAAAGTTATTTAAAAAAGTTTGATTATCTTTTTTTGCAAGATGACCCGACTTCGCCAAAAGCGGAGTTTATCCTGAGTTCATCGAAGGGCCGGGCAGGGCAAACTAGTATATTTAGTAGTAAGGATCTTTGATGACAAAGAAGCAGGATTTTTTTGGTGAAGTGGTAGAAAGCTCTTTGCAGGAGTGGGTAACACAAAGTTGGAATTGGGATAAGTTTCCGGAATTTGGATCAATAGTGACAGTAAAAAATGGCGAGATAGCTATTTTTGGTATAGTTTATCAAATTAAAACTGGGTCTATAGATTCTAATAGACAGGCCTTCGCTTATCAGAAAACAGAAGAAGAGTTGATTAGAGAGCAGCCTCAAATTTTTGAGCTTTTAAAAACAAATTTTTCTTGTTTAGTATTGGGTTATGAAGAAAATGATTGTTTTTTTAGCATGCTTGCCTCCAAGCCTCCGAAAATACATTCTTTTGTTCGTCAGGCTAGCTTAAAAGAAATTCAAAATATTTTTAAAACTACTCAATACTTACAGCTAATATTTAATAGTGCTGGGATCATATCAAATTTGGATGAGCTGCTAATTGTTTTAATAAAAAATTTAACAATTTTGAATGTAATAGATAAAAATAATTTTGAGGAGTTTATTCAATCTTTTGCTTTGTTAACAAGAAATGATTACTTTAGATTAAAGCTATTTATGCATAGAATTGGCCCAATATTACAATTAAATAATTTTTAAATTGCACTTAAAAATTAAAAATTTGTTTTTTTAAAAAATCGTCTTGACATAGTAGTATCTAATTGTTAACATCAACCCATAGAAAAAGTTAACAAAGTCCCTAAACGAACAATGTCTTGAACATTGTTCACCCCCTATCCCTTCAGCTTGTTCTAAGTTGAAGGGATTAATTTTTGAAAGATTATTTTCATTCTGGATAAGCATATTCATGAACTATTTCTGTCAGTTCAGGAAGTAAATTTGTATTTTCAGTAACTTCTTTAATAAAATTTTTAAAAGTTTGTTTTCTTTTTTCTTTTTCACTTTCTAATATTTCTACTATATCTTTAAAATCTTTTTTGTTGGCTATATCTAGAGCAGTTTTGCCAGGTAGATCCACTGGATGGTTTAGATATGCTCCGGCAACAAGTAGAGCCTCAACTACATCTTTCTTTCCACGTGAAGTTGCTAATCTTAAGGGTGTAATATTTCCAACGCCTGGAACGTTAGGATCAGCGCCAGCGGCTAATAAGTTTTTAACAGCTTCATCCCCATCTTTAAGGCTAATTACGTACAACAGAGGTGTTAGGCCATGAACTCTTATATTTAAATCAATATTGGGATTCTTGAGATAGTCCATATTGCCTAATTTTGCTTGCCTGTACATTTCATTAAAGTTTGGATTTGCTTTTACTAAGTTTTGGGTTAATGCGATATATAAAATTAAAATTGTTATAAGAATTTGTTTTGAGTTCATTAGGCCTCCATTTTTTAAAGACAAATTTAATTAATTAAATCTTATCAAATTTGAACTTATATAGTCAATATATATTTTCAGATAGAACTTTATTCTTATAATATCGACTAATTAAAATCTTTAGATATACTGTCAATTATATTTTTACAACTTAATTACAGGAACACACATGAAGTTTATAAAATTATTATTACTTATGTCTTTGACTCATTTTTATATTCATTCAATGCAGGAGGTAAAAGAAAAAGGAAAAGGAACAACTAAAGTTAAAAAAAACCTTTATCAAGACAAACACAAATATAATATAGAGTATGAGCAGCTTAAAAAATTGCCCAGAGTATTATTTCCCGAAATATTTTCTTATTTATTAAATGAGTTAAATTTTGCTTTTGAATACACCTTGCTATATGATGCTCCCTATGCTGCATTAAGTCGTGATGGTAAATTTACAATTACCAGCGATAAAGGGATAACAAAAATATATGATATAAAAACTGGTGTTCTCAAATATGAACTCAATAAATTTCATGACCCATTTAGAGTAGTAATTAGCTCTGATGAGAAATATGCTGTAGCTAGTTCTGGAAGAATATCAGCAACAATACATAATTTAAAAACAGGTTTTCCTTTGCGAGAGCTTCATCAAGATGGTTATTTTAATGCACTGACAATAAGTCCTGCTGATAGTTATGTTATTAGTGGATCTTTGGGAGAACATTTGAGAATATGGGATATCAAAACGGGTGTTCTTGAAAAAACTCTTATTCTTAATCGGGCTGACGGTTGGTATTCAATAGCAATAAGCCCAAACAATAAATATGTTGTTGCAGATTTTGAAAAAACAGTACATGTATGGGATTTAGAAACTAATACTCTTAAAAATATACTTAATAACCATGATGATTTTATTCGTTCGATAGTGATAAGTCCAGATAATAAATATGTTGTTACTGGTTCTGATGATGAAACTGCAAATATATGGGACTTTGAATCTGGTGAACTTCTATATACACTTTATCATAATGGTAGTGTTCGTTCAGTAGCAATAAGTCCTGATAATAAATATGTTATTACCGGCTCCTTTGATACAACGGCAAAAATATGGAGTATGCAAACTGGAGCTCTTTTGTATACAATTAAGCATAATTATAAAGTTGATTCAGTAGCAATGAGTCCAGATGGTAAACATGCAATAAGTCTTGATAATACATGGAAAATTGAAGATGATAAAAAAAGAACAAAAATATTCATAATGCCCCAAGAACAATTAAAAACCATTCGTGCATTATCTCCTGGCCAACTAGCTTTAATGTTATATATCTGCAGTCTTAAAAAAATAGATCCCGAAGATGTTGTGAGATTAAATAGTAATCTAAAAAAAATATTTGAATCATTGCCTGAATTTATGCGAGAAAGTTTGAAGTAAAACTTTCGTTCATGGTTCGTCCTTCGACTTCGTTCCGAATTGTGCTTATGCACAATTCGTCACTTCCCTCAGGATGACCGGAAAACCTCACCCAGTCATGCTGCCTGCCCGTCGAAGCTCGAAGAGCGAAGTCGGGAGCAACGTCGAAGCATCACCACAAACAGGTTTTCAAAAAATTATATTTGGATTTTGGGAGAAGCTTATGGTAATTTTTTAGCATTCTTCCAGAATAGTGGGTGTGATAAAGACATACTGCTCAAATTCTCGTTTTGCATGAGCAGTGCCGGTAAAAAAGAATTTGCCTATAATTGGAATTCTACTAAGAAATGGAACGCTATTTATACCTTCTCTGTCATCATAAACAGTCAAGCCACCAATAACGACAGTCTGGCCGTTTTGAAGACTAACTTTATTTCTAACTCTTATAATATCAATTACAGGGGGATCAGTCATAATGCCACGTTCATTTGTTTGAGTTCTTCCACTGACAAACTCAGATTCTTCAAGAAATATTTCAAGTTTTACAGTTTTCTTATCAGCACTTACGGTAGGAAAAACTTCAAGTGAAATACCGATATCTTGATAATTTAAAGAAGTAACATCAAATAAAGCACCTGCTGCTAAAACATCCCCTAATCTACCTGTTTGAATTGGCAATTTTTTACCAATTAATATTTTTGCAGTCTCATTATCATTTGTTACAACAGAAGGTCGAGAAACTATTTTTGCCTTAGACTCAACCTCTGCAGCATTTAATACTAAATTCAAGCGTCTTAAATTTAAATCTTTTCCTCCAAAAACGAATGGAATTTTTACCATGGTATCACTTGTGGGTTTTAAATTTGCAGCTTGAGCAAAATGAAATTGTCGTGTAAATAAATTTAAAGCAAAATGGAACGGATTTACCAAAAGATCCTCATTGTTAGGAAAATCACTTTTTGTTGGTGTAGGAAAATCTGCAAGGGTACCACCAAGGCCAATAAAATTAAATGCTTGTTTAGCGCATTTCAAAGTATCTAATCTATTGTAAATTCCTGACCAATTTATACCAAAATCAAAATTATAATTTTTCTCACAAAAGACGATAATAGCATCGATTCTAACCTGTGTTATAGGGATATCTAGTTCTTTTAGAAAACATTTAAATTCTTCTATATATGATTCATTTCCACGTAAGAATATTTTTTTTCTATCAGGGTCTATTATTAAAGTAGAGTTTCCTTTATTATCTTTGCCGATAATATTGTGCCAGGTCTTTTCAGCCAATTCTTTAAATTTTTCATTTGGTTGAACATTGTTAAGATAAAATACTCTATTGGTAAGATTATTTTCCAAAACTTGCTTTATATGTTTTTCTGCATTTTGTTTAGTCATGATTTTCCATACATTCATATCTTTAATTAAAGCTAATTCTGGATCATTGTTTTTACAGACAAATTTTAATATATGTCCTACTGTTGAATTTTTAAAATTGATTTTTCCTATATCACCCTTTACATTGTCTTCTATTATAAAATTAAGATCAGAGCTTAATGCGATAAGTTCAATTATGTCTTGAACTTTTGTGGGCCTGGATTTTATTGTAATTTTTTTGTTGAGTTGAGGATCATTAAATGTTTCAGATAAAATTTTTTCTACATCCAAAATATTTTTATAGCATGTATTGAAGCTATTTTCTAGATCGCAATTTACTGTTATTTTGAAAATAGACAAAAATATTATCATATTATGTAGATAGCTTTTCTTCATATACTCTCTTTTTTTTAAAAAGTTTAACCGTCTAAAGTGTATGTTTCATTTTGGTTAGTTGCTATATTATGCAATATAATAAATTGGTCGTTTAATTCAGTTAGCTGCCATTTTTCAAACACTTTTTCATCTAGGTTTGCTATGGTTATTTCATCTGCAAAATTTATAAGTGCAGCTTTTTTACCATTAATTTCTACCAAAGCATTTAAGACTATATTATTTTTACATTTAGATTTTGAAAATGGATCACGAATTTTACTATAAGAGTTAAACATAATAATAAAAACATAAAAATTAAAAATTTTAATTCTCATAAAAGTTATATAAAATATTTATTTGAATAACATCATCTTTAATTTGTTCCATTGTAAAATTCTCAAGTTGTACGGGTATATTTGAGAGACTTAGTTTTTCTAAAAAATTATAAATCTGTTCAAATTTTCCTTGAATACAAAAATTTACAAAATTTGATTTTTCTTCTAAACATGAAATAATTTTTAAATTGTATAATTTCACCAATTTAATTATATGATTAAGTTTGCAATCAATTTCAAAAATTTGTTGTGCTTTGGTCTTTAACTTATTTATTTTTTCAAAACTGTTATTGGATTCGTCTAATAAATTAATTTTAAGGGATTGTTTCTGATTTAGCTCTTGTATATCGATCATCAATCTATTCTGAGTATTTGATAATTTTGAATAAATTAAAAAAAACCAAAACGCACAACATAATATAAAAACTAATAACGTAAAAGAATATTTAGTTAAGTTACTTTCGTTTACAAAAAATGTGTAAATACGATTAGAAATCATATTTTGTCCATTGCATAGGGTCCACCGGTATGTTGTTTATACGCATTTCCCAATGCAGATGGTAACCTGTTGCATATCCTGTTTTACCCATTGTTCCTACCGGATTTCCTCTTTTAACTTTATCACCAACATTTATATTAGCAAAATTATCTAAATGGAAAAGTAAAGTAAATATGCCCAATCCATGGTCAATAACTATAGTATTACCACTAGAGGCATACCTGTTTTTTACAACAACTATTCCGTCTTGAGGGGCCCATACCACAGTTTTTGGTACACCCGCTAAATCGATAGCTTTGTGCATATAACAACCTTTTTCTTGAGTTATTCTTTTAGTTCCAAAACCACATGAAATTCTACTCATATCTATAGGTATATAAAATTCACCACCTTGCCATAATTTTTGTTTGGGTGATTTTTTATATAAATCTTCAAGCTCAGCCTCTAGAAGTTGTTGTTTGTTGCTGACTTCTTCTTCCATTTTTATTTGTTCTTTGCTTACACTCAAGATCTGTTTTTTAAATGGATAGGGCATAACTTGAAGCTTGCTATTTAAAGTAATATAATTTCCTGTTTTATCTAAAACTTCAATTGTTAATGGATATTCATTAGGGATCTCTTCGCAGGGTACTGGAATAAAGCATTCATAAATTAAAGAAGATTGCGATTCAGGGATACATTCATAAGTTTTTGCAAAAATATTTATTTTAGCTTCTTTTATTTCTTTGTTTGATTGAAACTGTATGTGTAATGTAGCTCCTTGAAAAACTTTGAATTCAGTTGCAGGTCTGACAAAAGCTGCTTGTAAAGGCGTGTTGTCTATGACAAAAGCATACTCTTGAACTGTTGTATTTTTTTTATATGAACCATCAGTGATTTGAATTTTTAATTTATGTCTTCCATTTGGTAATGATTTACCTGGTACTGGAAGTTGATATTCAAATTCTTTTTTATTAATTTTAAATTTATTCACTATAGAATTATCATCAAGCCAGATTGATATATCTGCTACTTTATAATCATCTTTGCCTTTTACCAGAAATTGTAAATCTCCTGAATAAAATCCATTATCGCTAAGCCCATTTACTGTTATTTGTGGATAACTTGCATCTAAAAAATAGCTATATAAACGTGATCCTATCCAAATAAAAAAAAGTAAAAAAAATAAAATAATTGATATATTTCTAGTGCGGTTCAACATTTGAAGCTCCGGAAGTTTTTTTAATTATCTATTTCATGATTTAACAGTTTACAGAATAGAACTTTTTGTCAAAAACGTAAATATGAATTTTAAAAGGCTTCCCTCTCCCCGGTCACCCTGAGCGAAGCACGTAGTGCGAAGTCGAATGGGTTTCCTAGATATTTATTAGTGGATTGATATAAAAATACCTATTTACAGGTATGATTTTAATATTTTTTAAAAAATTAACAATAGTATTGATTTTGAATATAAAATTTAAGTATAATTTGTAATATAATATTAGTATATCTAAAAAAGAGTGAATGTTAGTTGTTTCTTAGTTAATAAAAGGAGGTCCTCATGTGTAATTGTAATGATTGTAGCTGTAATCAAAAAGACCATAAAAAACATGGTCAAAATGAACGTTCAGAACATAATAAGAGCGGAAGTTCATCTAATCAAGGTGAACAACGTAAAGAACAGTATGGCAAATCTGATTCAAAATCAGAAAAAGGCCATGGTTCTTATGGTTCTGAAGAATCTAGAAAGAAAATGTAATTTTTTTTAGATAACAAAATAGGGGGAATTAATTTTCCCCCGTTAATTCACTTTAAGATCTTGTCTTACATAATCACACAAGGGTCTTCATATTCTAATTTTTCTTTTTCAGTTTTTTCATTCTTTTCAAATTCTTCAGAATAAAGTTTAAGAATTTCATCAATTGAATCTGGCAGATTAAAAAAGTTTTCTGCATCTTCTGGATATTGTAAATAGCTTTCTACTAAATTGCGAAGCTCACCTAATAAAATTTCTGAATCAGACAAATTTTTGCGTATAATGGTATTAACTTTATGTACTATATCTTTTATATTTTTATTTTTTATGTTTTTCATTCTTAAAAAATGGTTTTCTAAAAAATTTTTAATAGATAAAGATTTGATACGATCTTCATTATTTGTACTCGCATTGAACCACCAATAATCTGCAAATTCTACAGCAGTTTTATATTTACCAACATCAACATTATCATTTGCGCCATAAAAACAAAAAAGTTTTATCAAGCTTAAATCACGCCTCATAATCGCATGAGTAATTGGAAAATTGCCGTGTAGTTCTCTATCAATTGATGCTCCGAACTTAATTAAATATTCTATAAAATCTAAATCAAAAGGTTGCCTAAATGAGGGTTGTCTGAATAAATGATCATGCAGTAATTTTGTATTTGAAACAACATCACCTGGTTTTAATAAAAATTTGGCAATATTTACGTGACCTAATCTAACAGCGTGAAAAATTGCAGAATAAAATCCTATATAACCAGTTTCTAGGGTTGTCTGAAATTTAAAATCAATATCAGCGCCTTCTTTAAGTGCTTCTTGAACTTTTTCTAGACTGCCTTCTATAACAGCATTTTTCAATTTTTCGTTTGCTTGCGGGTTAAATTTGATTCCAACTAGCAATTCCATGCTATTGGAATTGAAAAAATAAAGAAACGAAAGAAGCGATAAAAATTTTATAAATTTCACGATTAGGACCCCTTATTTGTAGGATAATACATTAAATAATTAATTAATTTTAATATTAGCAAAATTATTTATAATTGTCTATTAGGATTTGGCACCACAAGATTTTAAGAGTTTGAAATATTTGCAAGAAAATATTGGTGATAAATTTATTCAAGGATTTGTTGTTTATACTGGTAATGAGTATATACCTTTTGGCAAAAATCTATTTGCTTTGCCCGTTAGGTGTTTGTGGAATAATTAATTGTTTGTTTTTTTCCATAATTGTTCCTATTTTTTTTACAACCAATTTATAATCTAATGGAGTGGATTCTACGGACCACCATTTACCATCTTCATGGGGTGTTCCTAGACGTGAAAACCTATTAAACCAAACACCGTCATGTTTTTGTCTAATATTATTAATTATTCCAAAATCATTTTCAGTTTTTAGTTTGGACAGTAAAATAACTGATATGTGCAAACAATGAATATTGTTTGCAACAAGCCATTTATAATGTGTGAAAAAATTATTATTGAAAGTAGCTAAAATTATTGGTTCTTGCTCTGTAGAAAGTCCATTTAAAATTCCAAGATAAAACCAACTGCTTGGAATTGCTGGCATGTAAGCTCCAATTAAAGCATTTGGTAATTTTTCTTTAATGTATTGGCGAATTTTTTCTCCTAACAAACAAGCTTCTTTTTTTAATACACAAAAATAATCGTTTAGTTTGTTGTTTTTGTATAAATATTTAATTCGTTGATCTCTGCTGAAGTTTTGTAAGCTAGTTATCTCTTCAATGGTTAAATGTTTTGTGTATAAATCCCAAGATGAATCTGAAAAATCGCAAAGCGAAGGATATGAGCTTTCTTGATTTTGCGCATGGTACATTTCAAAATCAAAAAATACTCCTCCTATCTCAATTCCATTGCCTACAGAATTGTTCCAGATATTTACAAATTCATCAAATGAATTGAAAAATTCTGTTTTCCAAAAATTTTCAATATCAAAGGGTGAAGGTATCTTGGTATAATTGTTGTTATAAATGTCTTTCATAGAATCAAAGTTATGAATAGTTTTAAAATTTCCTGTTAACTCTGTGCCTATAAAAATTTTTGGTAAATCTTTTTCTAGATTTTGATATTTCTGTTTTAGAGCTTTCGTAAATCTATTTATACGTTCAAAATATAAATCTTTATTTTTTTCTGAAATACCATTTTTACTTAAATAGTTTTCAGGATCAAATCTTATCCATAAAAGATTTAAATTAGCTGTCGCTATATTTTCGATTCCAATTTCTAACATATCTCCATCATAGGCTTCCAGATCTATCCATCCTGCCCAAATTCCATTTTTGCACCATTTATATAGATTATGGTCTATGGTTCTATTTCTTATATTTTCAGCTAATTTTTTTTGTTCATTATAAAAGTTTAAAGTTAATTTTTCAGGCAATTTAAAATTATGCTTGTTTTTGACTATTTCTTCTATATTTGTTTTTTCTGAAATCATTTTGATTTCAATAAAAACTTCTTGTAAAATTTTTTCTAATTTATTTTGTAAATTTTGTGATATAGGATTTATTCTATAATCTTCTTCTGATTCATTAAATAACATAGTGGGCGATTTTAAAAGAAAAACATGATTATTGTGTCTAAAATCTTTTATATATAAACCAAATGGAAAAAGCCTTTTGATTATATCGCAATATTGATTATTTAATGGTAATAGCGATGCTAATAATAAATCTGCTTGTGAATCAGCGCAATAGTAGAATTCTAGATCTTCATTTTCTTCTGAGTCTGTTTTTTTAGGCTCAGGCTTAGGATATAAAGCAGTTCTATAAAATCTGTTTTTTTGTAAATTATATTTAAGAAAATAGTTAATCCAAGGTTTAAAAGTTCTCCGTGCAAAACTAGTTAATGCATTTGTATCTTTTATTATTTGTTTAGCTTTTTCTATTTGGGATGGTTGTGCTACGGTATCTGGAAATAGAAAACAGATGGTTCTATTTTTGGCTTCAATAAATTTTGTGATCTCATTAATTACATCATCAAATATAAAACTTCTTTCACTGTTCATGAATCTGGCCGAAATTAAAAATACTACAGCATCATATTTAATAATATCTTTGTTTTTTAGTTCGTAACAGTTTATATATTCTGGTTTGTAACCAGTATTTTGCATTAATTCAAAAAAATTATTGTATGAGTATTGTGCATTTGCATAGGTATCTATAAATAAAAGAGTTTTAGATTTTGAACAAGAGTCTGTTTCCTGCGAATAAACACACAAAAAGCTTAGTAGTGATATTAGGTTAAAAATAAATATTTTTTTATAAACTTGCATAATTTTTAATTTCTAGTAGAATAATTACATGTGGGTCTTATCGAGGTTAATTATATGATAAAAGATCAAGTTAAACAATTACCAAAATTACCAGGTGTTTATATTTTTAAAGATAAAGATGGAACAATAATTTATATTGGTAAGGCTAAATCTATTAAAAATAGGGTATCCAATTATTTTCAAAAATCTGATCAAAATTGGAAAATACAAATGCTTTTAGAAGAGGCTGTTTCGCTTGAGCATATTTTGACAAAAAGCGAAGATGAAGCGTTGTTGCTTGAGGCTCAAATGGTAGCGGTCAAAAAACCAAAATTTAATGTGCTATTAAAAGATGGGCAGCCATTTTTGTACTTTCTTTTTTCTAATGATGAATTGGTAGAATTTAAACTTGTAAGAAATAAAAAAGAAAAAGGTGTTTATTTTGGGCCATTTATAAAGAAACAACAAGCAAGACGAATATTCGAGTTTTTATTAAGAAAATTTAAGCTCAAAATTTGTAAACACAAAATTCCTAGTGGGTGTCTGGATTTTCATATAGGTAATTGTAGTGGTACTTGCATGGATAATTTTAATAGGCAAGATTATATTTTTAGAATTAATTTTGTAAAAGAGCTCTTGAACGAAAATTACAGTGAATTAAAAAATCTACTTTTACAACAAATTAAAAAAAGTAATCAAGATCTTGAGTTTGAAAAATCTAAAAATTTTCATAATTATCTAGAAAATTTGGATCATATAATTAATATTGTAAAAACACATTTTGATGAAAATAAGTTTGCCAAAGAGATTGCATATGTTTCAAGTAACATGTCACAACAAGAAGTACCTCCATATTTAATTGGTCAAGAGTTACAACATTTTTTAAAACTTTCAAAAGAAGTAAGAACTATAGATTGTTTTGATATTTCACATTTTCAAAGTAATTATATAGTTGGTTCATGTATTAGATTTTTTAATGGTAAGCCGGAAAAAAATAAATTTAGAAGATTTAAAATCAAAACTTTAGATATTCAAAATGATTATGCTGCATTACAAGAGATTGTAACTCGTAGATACAAAGATCCTGCTAATTTACCTGATTTAATTTTAATTGATGGTGGCAAAGGGCAACTGAGTTCTGTTAGATCTATTTGCCCAACTGTGCCATTTATTAGTTTGGCAAAAAAAGAGGAAATTTTATTTAGCTCTGAACACCCAAATGGCATAAAACTAGATATAAAAAGCAATATTGGCAAGCTTCTTATAGCTTTAAGGGATTATGCGCACCATTTTGCCATAAGTTACCATAGGACCAGAAGAAGCAAATCTTTCAGTGATTTTAAATAGATTTTAAATAATTGTTGAATTTTCTATTAGTATTTGATAAACTTAGAATAGGTATAAATAAGCTATTTTTATAATATAATTATGTGGAGGCAAGAAAATGAAAAATTTAAAATGTGTTAGCTTGGCTTTTATAGCTTTGACACAAATGTCATTAATATCAGCTATGAGTGAAACGCAATGGGAGAAAGAGAATCGTATAATGAGTGAAACGCAAAAAGAGAAAATAAGTAGAATATCAAATCTTATTAAAGAAAATATTTTATCCGAAACTTTCCTTTTGCCAGAATTGTCGGATATTATCTTGGGTTATTTTGACGTGCAAACTTTTCTAGAAATACAAGCAATAGAAACCAGAAAACTTATGGTGGCAATAAAAGATAATGATCTTAAGAAAGCTGAAGAAGCAATTATAAATGGAGCTGATGTAAATTTTAGAGATAATGTAGGAAATACTCCTCTTGCCTTGGCAGCTGATAAAAGCGGTAGGGATAGCTTAGAAATTGCGAAATTGTTAATAATTGGTGGAGCAAATGTGAATCTTCCTAATGGATTTGAAACTACAGCTCTTATGAAAGCGGCAAAAAATGGAAACTTTGAATTGGTTGAAATTTTATTAAATTCCGGAGCTGATCCAGAAATGACCAATGCGTATGGTAAAAAAGCCTATCAACTTACAGATAATCAAGAAATTCATAATCTTTTGTCTAGAGAATTTCAAGAATCACAAAAAGACTTGTTTAAATTAGCAGAGCAAAGAGCATTTCAAAGAAGGCAGGAAGAAATAAAACGCTTTTATCAAGAAGAACTTAAAAGAAAGAAAGAACAAAAAAGACAAGAGGAGCTTAAAAGACAAGAAGAAGAAAGATTGGCTGCTCAAAGAATACAGGAAGCTCAAGACAGAGCAAGAGCTTTAGCTGAAGCTGAGTTTGCTGCTGAATCTGCCGCTGCAGAAGAGGCATGGCATCAAGCAGGGTTTAAAGAAGGGTCAGAAGATTGGTACGAAGAGGCTCCAGCTGAATCAGAAGGAAATTGGGACGAATTTGAAAGCCAAGATTAGAATATCAAAATATTTTACTGACATACTTGGTTGATATAGTTTCAGAATATGCTGTATGTTCAAAAAAAGAAAAAGAAGTCAAATAATAACTCACAAATTATTTAGAAAAATAATTTATAAAAAGCCTCAATAGTAACTTCTAACTAAAAAATTCTAATGTTCTCTAGTTATTGCTTTAAAATATGAACTTGTCTTTAAATTTAACCTATCCTAATATATTTACACAGTAACTAAATACAAAAAAGGAATTTTTTAGATGAGAAAAATATTTTTATTCTTGTTTATTCTGTTTCTACCTCAAGCAATTTTTGCTTTAAAAAACAGAAGCAGTCAGTCATTTATGTTTACAAGACCATGCCATCAAAACATACCTGCCTATCAAGCTTTTTGGCACAATATAATTTATGACAATCCTGCAGAGAAGCCTAATTCTGTTCAAACTTTATTGTATTACCAAAAATCTTCTGAAATTGCAGAAACCCATAAAGGTGAACAGTTAAGTGAATATTTTTT
>Ga0207103_10035_pt1 | contig 37972 bp, 32 predicted proteins | sample Alteio_BWMinHeat_81_FD_153546 | JGI IMG/M metagenome (GOLD analysis project Ga0207103, IMG submission 153546) | Enriched cells from forest soil in Barre Woods Harvard Forest LTER site, Petersham, Massachusetts, United States -... | ecosystem: Environmental > Terrestrial > Soil > Temperate forest >...
AAGTATTGAGCCACTCGGCCAAAGGCTCACCCTCGGCAAACGCCACAGTTGGATCGACACTCCAAACCGCCTTGCGGACGGTGGCATTCATCGAGCCAGGATCGGCCGTGGTGCGAACAAGCAGCCGGCGCATGCCGGAGCCGGTAATACTGTAAGGAATCCACACTTCGGGTTCCGTAGGCCTTTCCAGACCGGCATTCATCGCGTCCGCCGCCACGCCTATGACCTCGAAGGAGCGATCTGTGACCGCATCAGGAACTCTCTTCAGAACATCGAGAACAACGGTGCGGCCGAGCGGATCTCCCTCCCCGAGAAAACGTCGCTGAAACGTTTGATTGATGACCGCCGACTTTCTCGCGGTGCGCACTTCCTGTTCCGTGAACGAACGACCGGAGACAAGTGGCTGCCGCACAATCGCGAAGTAGTCCTCTCCGACAAGTTGGACCAGCGACTCCCACTCACCAGTGTGCGTCTGGCCGGGGATTTCGATATTGCCGCCGAACCCTCCATAGGGTGGAGTCGTGCTCACCGGGGACGCGCCTTCGATCCCCGGCGTCGATTTTAAGTTGCGAATCAAAGGATCGAAGAACGAAACAAGCTGCACACCAGTTTTGTAATGTTGAGAAGGAAGAGGGATGCGCCCGATGAGGACGTGGTCTGGCTGCCAACCAAGAGGAACACTCTGAATCGCAACGAAACTGCGCATAAAGAGTCCCGCCATGAACAGAAGGATCAGCGACAAGGCAACTTCGACCACAATGACGGCGTTGCGCAAGCGAGATTTGGCGACTGTTCCTCCAAGGCCTTTGCCGGCGCCTCGTAAAGCGTCTTGCACGTCAACGCGAGAGGCTTGCAGCGCCGGGAAAAGACCAAAGATGATGACCGTGGCGAAAGCGAGGCCGATGCCGAAGAGGAGAACCCAGACGTTCATTTCAATGACGGTTTCGGAGGGAATTGTAAACTGAGGCATGTGCGAGTCGAGCTCGCGGATGCCAGCCCAGGCAAACAGAACACCCACGATCGCTCCGCCGACCGCAAGCAGCAAACTTTCCAGAAGGAGTTGGCGCACCAGACGGGCGCGGCTGGCACCCAAAGCCGCGCGAACAGCGAATTCCCTGCCCCGTGTGGTGGCTCGCGCGAGCAACAGGCTCGCGACGTTGGCACAGCCAATCAGCAACAACAAGCCGACAGCGGCAAACAAGACAAAGAGTGTCCTACGAAACCCATTGCCTACGACGGCATGGACGAACGACACGACCCCGACCCGGAAATGCGCCGGATAATCCTCGCGATACGTAGGCGCGATGCGTGCGCCAATGAGATTCATGTCGGCTTCGGCTTCCTGCAGAGAAACGCCGGGCCTAAGACGAGCAACGACGCCCCAGTACTGCGGAAAAGTCCCGCGCACTACGTTGATGACCGCGGGATCGCGCGGCATCCAGAGGTTGGCGCCTCCCCACGCAAACCGCAGCGGCATGACGCCAACGAGCGTGCGGCGAACGCCGTTCAGCAGAAAAGTTTTGCCCACGACGCTCGGATCGGAGCCAAACTGATTGGTCCACGTCGCGTAGCGAAGAACGAAGACCGGAGGCGCTCCGGGCTGGTAGTCGGCGGGTTCGAGCCCGCGCCCGAGAAACGGCGCGACACCGAACATCTCGAAAGTGCCTGGCGTGACGTAATTGGCGGCTAGATAGCTGTTGTTCTCTCCGGAGTCGTAGACCACATCGATTTCGCAATTAGCGATGAACGCGTCGAAGACGCGGTTTTGCTCCATGTAGTCGTGTAGCTCGGAATAATTGAGCATACCGCGGAAGAAACCCTCGCCGCCCTCGCCGCCGCCACGTTGATCAAGGTCGTGGATACGGAGCGTGATCAAGCGTCCCTGATCCTTGTAGGGAAACGGAGCGACCAGGGCATTGTAGATAACGCTGAATATCGCCGTAGACGCACCGATGCCGAGCGCCAGAGCAAGAATCGCCGCCAGGGTGAACCGAGGATTCTTGCGAAGGCCGCGCAGCGCAAACTGCATATCGTGCAGCCAGAGCTCGACACGATTTTCCCAGCGAGCTTCCCGGCACTCCTCCTTGAAGCCTTCGACGCTGCCGAATTCGAGGTTGGCGCGGCGGCGGGCTTCGGCCGGGGGCAGGCCAGAGGCAATGTAGTCGGCGATTTGCTGCTCGAGATGGAAGTGCAGCTCAGAGTCGAGGCGTCTTTCGACCAGCGGCTTATGCCCAATGCGGCGTAACCAGCGCATACCCATACCCATTGTCCTAGTCAGCAGCCATTCGAATCACAGGATCCGAGGTTGCTCGAACTCCTCTCTTTCACCGAGCTACTCATTTGGCCTCGGCATTTTGCGGTCATTCATAGCGAAGGGCCGTCACAGGATCGACCCGAGTGGCCCGGCGCGCGGGAATCCAACAAGCGGCCAGCCCCACGATGAGGAGCAGCACGACGACGGCCACGAGAGTCAGGAGATCATAGGCGGAGACGCCCCAAAGCTGCGTAACGACGGTTCGAGCAACAGCAAAGCTCACGACCAAACCGATGCCGATGCCTCCCAACAAGAGCTTCGTTCCATTTCGCAGGACCATTCCCAGCACATCGCCAGCGTCGGCGCCAAGAGCCATCCGAATCCCAAATTCGTGTGTTTGGCGCGACGTCGCGTAGGCCATCACGCTATACACTCCGATCGTAACTAAAATCAGGCCAAGGGCCGAGAACACCGTGACCAACCAAAGGCCAAACCGCGGTTGGGCCAACTGGCTGACGTCCCGTACGCGCTCCATGGACTCCGGATCGGCCATGGCCACACCTGGATCGGAGACCCAGACCTCCTTGCCTACGGCTTCGATCATCTTTGCCGGACTGCTGACAGTGCGGACGAGCAGCGCCCACGCCGGCTTCGGATAGACCGTGTAGGGGAACCACACTTCCGGATCGTTGGGATTCTCTAGTCCGTGATTCTTCGCATCCGCCACAACTCCGACAATTTCAAACCAGGCGTCTTTCAGCGGATCATCGAGCGTCTCCATCAACTTCAAGTGAATACGCTGACCGATGGGATTCTCATTCTTGAAATAGCGCGAACGCAGAGTCTCATTGATGACCGCAACTTTTCGCGCATCATTCATCTCATCAGCCAGAAATGTGCGCCCCTCGAGAAAAGGAATGCGAAGAACCCGGAAGTAATCTTCGCTGCTGATTTGAACAGTGGCGTTCGCTTTTTCCTCGTTAGCCTTTCCCGCGATTTCGATCTCGCTCGGGCAGCAATCAAAGGGCGGGTACGAACTAGCATTGGCGGCAGCGGTTACGCCCGGCAGGGATTTAAGCCGCTCGAGAAGAGGCCGGTAGAAAGCTCCGATTTGCGCCGAGGTCTTATAGCGGCTGGGAGGCAGAGGAATGCGCGCGCTCAGCACGTGGTCGATTCCGAACCCCAGAGGCACGTGCGAGATCGCCATGAAGCTGCGAATGAAGAGACCCGCCGTGAAGAGCAACGTAAGAGAAAGAGCCACTTCCAGCACAATCACGGAATTGCGCAGGCGGGCGTTGCTGCCTGTGCCGCTAAGTCCCTTTCCTGCGTCACGCAGAGAATCCTGCAGATCGCAACGTGACGCCCGCAATGCCGGCACCAGGCCGAAGATGAAAATTGTGCCCACGCCGATCGCAAGAGCGAAGACCAGAACCGTTGGGTTCATTTCAATAACGGTCTCGGACGCGACGGTGCCGTCAGGCATTGAAGTGGAAAGAACCCTGACCCCCGCCCAGGCAAAAAGAACCCCCAAAACCGCGCCTCCCAGGGCGAGCAATAAACTCTCGACGAGGAGTTGCCGAATCAGACGTTGCCGACTGGCGCCCAGCGCCGCGCGAACGGCAAATTCCTTCTGGCGAGTCGTCGCCCGCGCCAGCAAAAGATTGGCGACGTTGCCGCACCCAATGAGCAAAAGAAGCGACACCGCTCCTAGGAAAAGGTACAGGCTGTTGCGGAATTGTTGAGGGACGACGGCGTGGCCGAAGTTTTCCACGCTCGCGTCAAAATGCTTGGGATAATCCTTTGGATAGAGTGTTGCGAGGCGCTTGGCGATAACGTTCATGTCGGCCGATGCCTCGTTTGCTGAAACGCCGGGCTTCAGCCGCGCCACGAAGCCCCAATATTTGTCGAATTGGCCGCTTGTGAGAGTTTGCGCGGCTTCGTAACTGCACGGTATCCAAAGCTCGGCGCCGCCCCAGGCAAAGCGCGGGTCCATAACGCCAACCAAAGTGCGCGCCACACCGTTCAGCGTAAAGGTCTTGCCAATGGCAGCAGGATCCGAATTGAACTTGCCTTGCCACGTTTTGTAACGCAGGACAAATACCGGCGCAGCACCTGGCTGATAGTCGGCGTCCTCAAGCGAGCGGCCGAGAAGCGCAGGTACGCCGAGAAAATCGAAGCTGCCGGGTGTGACGAAGTTGCCGTCCAGGCGGAGACTGGTGTCGGCCCGCATCTCGACGACGTCGTCCTGTTGGTTGCCTGCGCTGTCTTCAAAGACATTGTTCTGCTTCCGGATTTCTTCAATTTCCGGCATGGTGAAGAAGCTGCGATAGTCTTCCGTCTTATCAAGATCTCGGATATGAACCACTACGAGCCTTTTCTGATCCCTGTAGGGAAACGGCTCGAAAAGGGCGTTATCCACCACGCTGAACATCGCCGTGGATGCGCCGATGGCAAGCGCCAGCGCAAAAATGGAAACGAAAGCGAAGCGCCAGTCTTTCATCAGACCACGCAAGGCAAAGCGAAAATCGCGGATGAAGATATCGAGTTGATTCTCCCAGCGGGCTTCGCGGCACTCTTCCTTGAAGCCTTCTACGCTGCCAAATTCAAGGTTTGCGCGGCGACGAGCCTCGGCGGGCGAAAGACCGGAGGAAATGTAATCGGCGACTTGCTGCTCGATGTGAAAGTGCAACTCGGAGTCGAGCCGCTTTTCGACGAGCGGCTTATGCCCGATGCGTCGTAGCCAGCGCATACCCATGGCTTAGTCCGCAGTGCGCAGAATCAAGGAAACTGCGTCGGAAAGACGCTCCCAGCCGAGGACTTCCGCCTCGAGTTGCTTCTTGCCCTTGCTGGTCAGAGTATAAAACTTCGCCTCGCGGCCGGTGCTGGTGTCTTTCCATTCAGCGTCGAGCCATTCGCGCTCTTCGAGGCGGTGAAGCGCGGGGTACAGCGAGCCTTGCGGGACTTGGAAGTAATCTTTGGAGATTTGCTGGAGCCGCTGCGCGATGGCATAGCCGTGCAGAGGTCCAGACGCAACCACTTTAAGGATGAGCATGTCGAGGGTACCGCGATGAAGGTCATTCTTTTCGAAAGGCATTGCTGACACCTAGTTTGGCTACAGGTCCATATTCTACATATGGAGGTCCTCGTGTCAAGCCGGAAGATTGATGGGGAATTAGTCATTGGTTCCAAGCGTATAACGAATGGGAATACGCTAAAAGCTGCCTGCTATCTTCCAGTTAGAGCCTCATGACTTCCTAACGTCGTGGGTGGCAAACTCTACAACGCCGAGTGCAGGTGGCTCCTTCGGGAGGGAGAAATTCCATGGACATGTTTAAAAAGGGCGGGCGGGATGATGCGGAGTTCGAGCTGAAGAGAGCAGCTCCGTTCTTGAAACTAGGAGTGATTGCCATTGGAGTGCTTCTCGTCTTGTTGGTGATGGGCCTGTTTCTGCTCCGGGTGACGCGGATTGAGGCCGGACACGTGGGTGTGGAGATCAATCTGGCGGGTAAGCAGCGCGGGGCGTCCGAGATACCTGTGCGCACTGGTTGGGTGGTCTACTCGCCGCTGAGCACGCAGATTATCGAATTTCCGACGTATGTGCAGACGGTGAAATGGACTAAGGATGTGAATGAAGGGCATCCCCTCAATGAGGAGATGGGCTTTAACTCCAAGGAAGGCATGGAAATATTCGTGGATGTTTCGCTGTCGTACGCGATCGAGCCGACGAAGGTACCGGACTTTTATGTGAAGTACCGCGTCTCGGACATGGACATGTTTACGCACGGGATTTTGCGGGACGTGGTGAGGAACGCGCTAAATGAGGTAGCCTCGACGTACGTGGTGGAAGACATTTACGGAGAGAAAAAGGCGGAGTTTCTGCATAAGGTGCAACAACTCATCGAGCAGAGGATGACCCCGGTGGGTGTGGGGGTGCAGCAGTTCGGATTTATCGGGGCGCCCCGCGTGCCGGGAGTGATTGCCGCTGCGATTACGGCGAAGGCGCAAGCGATTCAAAAGGCGGAGCAGGCTAGAAACGAGCTGGCGACGACGCAGGCGGAAGCCGCTAAGAAAATCGCGGAGGCCGAAGGGGAGGCCAAGTCGCTGGTGACACGGGCGCAAGGCGAGGCTGACGCCAACCGCATTCGGCAGAATTCGCTGACGCCACAACTCTTGGAATTGCGCCGTATCGAAAATAATCGCGCGCTGATTGATAAGTGGAACGGCCAGTTGCCGACGGTAGAGACGGGACAAGGTAACGGGATGATCTTGCAGCTCCCGAAGCCCCAGTAACCGACTCAGCGAGACCCCCAAGCTGGCCTATCGACGACATCTTTGCCGCTAGTTTTCGGTTGGCCTCTCGGCATGATCGATCATTAAGAACTCCACCGGCCGTGTTTGCGGTTCTAGTTTCAGACCAAGCTGCTCTTGAATCGCCGTGAAGACCGAAAGCCTGGAAGAATCGGATGTCTGGATCTGCGCGCCAACTTCTAGACTGTTTTTCTGAAAGGTATTGAAAAACTGTTCGTAATTGTTGGACTTAGCTTGCCGGCCATCTTGCGGATGTTTTCTCGGTTCCGGCGTCCACTGCAAAGTGAAATCATAGTTGCCCGCGAGGCCCGTTTTATTGAGAACGACCTGACCAAGTCCCGCGATTTCCTCCTGCGACAATGCATCAACCAAGTAGGAGATAGGACAGCCCTGCCCCACCAGCTTGCCCCTTTCTGGTTCCGATATCCCTCCTCCACCGATAGGGCGGCCGTGAGGGCCAGTGATTCCGTTGGGATACGTGTTCCCGGGTATTCCTTCCCTGAATTTTGGCCCGCCCTTGGCGATGACCAGCGCATACACGGGAACCTGCTCGGTCTCACGGTGGAGAGACAGGTTGAAGCGGTCCGCCAAGAGTGATTGAAGCATGCGCAGCGTCCCAAGGCTGCGGTGTTCTGAGCTGAGCTTTCCCAACTCTTGCGCTTCGGCGCTGTCCATCTTCGCTTCGACGTCATAGTTCTCAGAATCGAGCCAGTCCGGCCCTGCTGAAACTTGAAAGCCCTGAACTCCGTAGGCCTTCAAGATCAGCATGCGAAGGGTGAAGTTTGTTATTTTCAACTCGTCGTATTCCGCCGTTATCGCGCGCATAGCGTCGCCAGATCTATGCGGGGTGACCGACGCAGCCAGGAACACAGGCGCTCGCGCGTATGTGTTTTGAGCCTGCGGATCACCAGGCTTCTCAACGTGATCGATCACGAGAATCTCCCCTGGGCCATTTTGCAATTGCAGCCTCAAGCCAAGCTGGTCCTGAATTGCCTTGAAGAGCGAAGGCCCGCCAAACCGGGTCGACGATACGCTGGCAGTTTCTTGCTGTGCGCCTGGCGTCCCGCGGAAAATCGAAGGCTGGTTCTCTTCCGGAGTCCATTGCAGCGTGAAATCATAGTTGCTCGTGAGCCCGGTTTTATCCTCGATGATGCTGCCGCCTGATTCTAGAGAGATCTCCCGAGCCAATTGCCGAACCAACAGCGCGATAGGAATCCCTTGACCTACTAGGTGGCCATTCTCAAATTGCAGGGTACCGGCCCGCGCGCGGCCATCAGGGCCTTTGAATCCGTTGGGGTACGTGTCGCCAGGTTTGGCCTCTTGAAGCTTTGGGCCATTCTTCGCAACCACTAGTTCATACAACGGAAGATGGTTGGATTTCGCGGTGAAGAGTCAGTTTGAAGCGATCCGCGAGGAACTCCTGAAGCATGCGCTTCCGCTCGCGGGCAAGTTGGTCTTGGTTAAGCGTCCGCAGCGCATCAAGGACGGACTCGTCCCATTTCGCATCAATATTGAACTTTTCAGAATTGAGCCAAGCCGGCGCTCCGGAGATTTGCACGTCATCGGCTCCGTATGCGGTTCTAATCAGCTCCAGTAGGGTGACATTCGTTGCGGTGAATTCGCTGGGGTGAAACGCCATTCTGCGCGAAGCGATGACATCAGGTTTGTTAGTTTCGACCGAAGCCGGTTTAATCGAAACGGCTTCGTACACCGGAGGAATAGTCCTTGCCACCTGCGCCTGAGACTCTCCGGAGCCTTGTGTCGCGTTCAGGGCCCCAAATGCGATCGGAATACCGACGGCTGTCAATCCAGCCGCACTGAGTAGCAGCTTTCTGACAAAACCCAGCTTGCGAATAACATTCGTAATCATAATGTGAGCAATCCTTTTCTTGAGGTCGGCCCCGGTAACTCCGGACACAAAGTCCAGCGGCGATCCCACACAGAATTCGCAAATTGTCAAAATACTCTCGGCGTAAATCCGTCGGTCACTGCCCAATTCGAGGACTTGCTCGTCACACGCGCGCTCGCGCTCTTCGAGCAGCCGTTCGCCGACCCACCAAACCATCGGGTGAAACCAGAAGATGGCTTCCACCACCATGTGTATCGATGCAACCAGATTATCGCGGCGACGAACGTGGCAAAGTTCATGCGAGAGAATGGCTTCCAGATGCTGATCGCCAAGGCGTTCCGAGAGCCCGTGCGGCCAGACAAGAGTTGCTTGAACAATGCCGAAAATCCCTGGTTCCAGAGATGTCCGTGACACCCGCATCTCGATTTGCTGCGTCATTCCTGCCGCGCGCTCCAGGCGACGCAGAGTTTCCATTTCTCGGCCTTCTCGAAGCGGCATTGCGGTCCGCAGAATCGCCCAAACTCTGCCCCACCGCATGTACCAAGCGAGAATGAGCGCCGCAATTCCGCAGAGCCACACCGCTCCGAGAAGTGCCGGAAAGAGATCGATCAAGCCAGCCGAATGTATGGCCGGCGTGGCTTCAGAAATAAGAGCCAGCCTCGATGTGGAGAAGGGCTGGCTGAGCTGATCCATAGCAATGTATACGCCAGTGTTCGCTGCCGCCGAACTGCGCCACCACGCGATATGGCTGCCAACGTTAGCCAGCAGTGAAAAAGGAATCAGGAATTTCACGGAAGCTGCCAGCCAGAGCCAATAGCGAGTGCGCGCCTGGTTGCGTCGTAGAAAAAGTGTCAGCAGTCCTGCTGTGATGGCGAATAGCGTGGACTGCCACAAGTGATTGCCCAACCCTGGTGCAATGGCCTTGCACATCTCGGACAAAGAGTAGGCGATCATTTCGATTTAGCCTTTCTGCCGAGCCTACGCAGGATTTTCTCGGCTTCCTTCACGTCTCCGAGGGTCAGTTTGCCAGACTCGATCAGGTGCGCCATGACGGGTTGCGTGCTCCCTCCGAACAATGCAAGCAGATCGTCGACCAGCTTACGCTGCGCGGCATCGCGAGAGACGACGGCTTCGAAAACGTGGAAGTTGCCGACTTTCTTGACGCGGCGCACGGCTTTCTTCCCTTCCAAGCGATAGACGGTAGTCTGGATGGTGGTGTAAGCCGGCCTGTCCTTCTCCGGAAATGTTTCTTGGATTTCGCGAATGGAGGCACTACCGCGGGTCCACAGCGCATCCATAATTTGAAGTTCAAACCTCGTTAATTTGGGTCTGGCCATATGCCCTCTACTACTTACGTATGCCACACTACTACCGTAATAGTAGAGACGCAACGAGTTTTAAGGCGGGTTTTCGTTCTAGGAACTGGCGGTCGCGGACAACTCGGACGAGCTGAGACAGACCTCCCTAGCGTGAAGGACGCAGCTATCCGTGGATTCGTGGGTGTCGCGGCGGACGGACTTCAAGTTGAGCAGGCCGCCGCTTCTCAACGCTTTCGCCAATAGCGGTTCGAGCGCAGGATCGCGGAGATTGCCTCCGGAAAATATGGCCACGGGTGAGACCATTTCGGCGGAGTATCCGGCGCGATGGCGCACAATTTTGGTCATGATGCCTTGGCCAAGCGTGGAGTTCATGGCCATGGTGAAGGGCACGACGAGGCGGCCGCCGTCCAGCAAACGATCCAGCCAAATATTTTGCGGATGGGTGACGCCGCAATTCACAAAAATGTCATCGCATGAACCGGGATCGAAGGCTGCGCCGTCACCCGCGTACACGGTAACGTTTCGATAGGCGGCGAGATTTTCCTTGGCGCGCGCTGCAAGAGCTGGGTCCAACTCGAGACCAACGACGCTGCCGGTTGTCCCGACGACTTCCGCAATGATAGCGGTGTAGTAGCCGACCCCACATCCCAAGTGAAACGCGCGGTCGCCGGGTTTGAGTGCGAGCGCGTCGATCCAGCGCGCGAGAGAGCCGGGCTGGCCATTGTTGATGTCTTTCGAGCGGTCGAGAGAGACGACGACGTTGTGATACAGGTCGCGGGGATCCTCAACGGGGAGATAGGACATTTGCACCATGCCTGCGGCAGACAGCGCGCGGGCTTCTGCAGAGCCGATGAGCCAGGGCCGAGGCCCGAGGAAGTTCTCGCGCGGGACATGTGCAAAGGCTTCGACCAAACCTGGCGTGGTCAAGTTCGCGGCAAAGCGAATCTCCTGGGAGTAAAACGCGCGGCAATCTTCGAGGGTCATCATGGATAGCTCCAGCAAGGCCAACGGACGAGACTAGCCGGCGAAAACTTGCCTCTAAACACACCATTATGAAGTACGCACGCGGGCTTCGCTGATTTTAATGCTCTGCCCGATGTTGTCTGCCGCCGAATCCGCAGACTCTCTGCACACCCACAACGAGCATCGCCCACTAGAGACACTGGCGGCCGGAATCACTTCAAACTTCTAACTGGCCTGTGCGGTCAATTCGTTTGTCGTGCGAGCAGCGGCTTATCCGTGGACCGCACGGCCGTAGTCATCTCAGTGGTCTTTCGCCAGTCGACTTCGCTGACGTCCACGCCGCCCTTGCGGCCTTGGGCGTCCTCGAACATGAGCAGGTCGCCGTCTCGTTGGTACCTGGTCACTTCATAGGTCTCGCTAGACTTCAGCACGATGAGAGTACGTCTTTCAATCGTTTGGCGTTCCGCGGGCGGCGCAACGATCTGCGCGGTTCTGGCGCTATCGTTCGCGGCCACCGGCGTATTTGGAGTCATGCTTTCGACAATCGCGGGTTTCTGAACGGCTAAGTGCATCCCGTTTGCCTGTGACACTGCGCTGTAAGAGGCCGGCCGCGAGGATGCGTACGGGGGGCGGTCCGGGTGCATCAGGCTTTGCGGCAGGACGATGTCGTCCATCAAGCGCAGTTGCAGAGGCTCTTCGCCCTTTAGCGTGGGGCGCGGACCGCGGAACGGCAGGCTGATGATTTTCCACGGCCAAAGCGGCGGGAACATCCACTCCGCCACATCCCGTTTCGCGTGCCCCTTGCCATCGATGTCCCCTTCCTTGTCCACCTTGTAGCCGCGCGCCATGATTACCTTAGCCGGGACGGGCAGATCGCCGCTCGGCAGGATCACGCGGTCAAATGTGATTTTCATGTAGCCCTTGCCGACAAAATGTCCCGGCTCCTTGTCCGCCTCGAGATGTCCGCCGAGCATGCTGCCGCGCGGGAAGAGGGGTCTGCCGAACTCCTGCATGGTTCTGAGGTGGCACAATACCGGATCGCCAATTGCGGCTGTGGCTGAAGAAAAATTCGGTTCGTTCAAGGTACATTGCAGCAGCGTACCGGCTGGCACCAGTTGATCCTGAGCACGGATCGCGGTTGCCGACACCAGTAGCGCCGCCGCACTCACCAAAATGCCGATGAGTCGTTTCATGGTTACCTCCAGGTTGTTGGGTCTGATCTCAGCGACTAGACGAGCCAGCCGCTTTCACCGGCAGAAATGCCCGAAAGCTCCCCACTGGACACACGCGAGCACACCGTCGGTTGTGCGACCCTAACCCAAAGGACACTGAAAAGTCTCTTACAAAATGAGGAATTTTTTTGGCAGATAAAAAGTGTCGGGTAAACCCGTCAGCGCCAAAACAAAAACGGCAAGAGGTGTCGTGCAAACCCGTCATCGCTACAAAAAAAAGGGGAGGAGACGAGTGGTCCGGAGCATATATGCCTTGTAAGGCTCGCCCAGAGCCGCGACTAGCGCAGCTTCCTCGACGTACATGCGATAGGCATAGCCGGTTCCGGCGCACGCAAGAAGCGCGAAAAGCGCCGCCCAATTTCCAAGCGCAAGACCAATTCCGGCGAGCGTCGTGAGACCGCCGGTGTAAGAAGGATGGCGGATGTAGCGATATGGTCCAGCTTCAATGACGGTTTGACCTGCGTGAATGGCGACGTCGTAAGTGAAGAACCGTCCCAAAAGCGACATGGAGTAAAAGCGAAAAGCCATTCCTCCAAGCATGAGGGCGATTCCGATGAAGAAAACCGCTTTTCGGTTCCACAGAATGCTGGCTTGTGGAAGGACAAAGCAGAGCGCAAAAGCCATTGCCAGCGCAATCCAAAGAAGAATCATGAGGAGCCGGTAAGAGCCTCGGTCACGGGCCTTGGAGCGGTCACTTGATCGCTTGGCTCTGGCCGCTATGGTCTCCAGGACAAACCACGAGAGGTAGGTCGTCCAGAAAATAATGACGTAAGTTGGTGCTCCGAAAAAGGGTAAAGGATACAAGGTTGGGTCTGCTTAGTCCCAAGCGAAGTAATTCTACTCTATCCTTCATGGAGGTAGGGGCAGTTTCCAGTGACTCAGTGAGGTTATAATCCACGATGACTATAGAGTTTCCTATGAGCTGTGGACAAAGGAGGGTGTTGCCGCGGCTTCTCAGAACAATATTTCTGGTTATTTCTGGTGCTTTCCTTGGTAATCCCTGTTGCCGTCGCGGCCGCCGACAATTCCGCAATCGTTGGCGTATGGAAGGGCAAGATGGATTCTCTGCCGATGCTGACTCTGACGGTCGAAGAGGAAACGGAAAGTTGATCAGGGCTGTGCTGTTCTACCTCATTCGCCGCGATCCGTCCTCCGACGGCGTCGCCGGGGATACCGGAGCCTCTGGTCGATTCTTCCTTTGATGGCAAAACCCTGACTTTTTAGGGTGAGCCATCGCCATGCACATCCTGGAACAGAGCAGGATCCTCCAGTGACCTTCCAATTTGAGTTAGAGAGTTCCGGGAAACTGATTGGAGTTGGTCATGACGGGCCGCCGGTAGAGTTGGTTAGGGACATGCCCTATTCGGGGCTCTGCTTGCACGCGAGAAACAGGTATCTTGACGTTCTGCAGAAATATTCGAGGCGGATGAACGGGTTTCCATTCCATTTTCAGCTAGCCAATGCATATGCGCCAAAGAGACGCCATTAGCGGAAACTGACTGCCCTCATGGAATAGTTGTGGAAATTCGCTGTTTCTTCGCTTGGTGGCGTTGGACAGCCAACGGATTAGACGCTAAGATGCCCTCGTCCGCGGTGCCCCAATCCCAAAGGAGTTTTATGAGACGTATAGTTCCGATTCCAAGTAGCTTTGTCGACCACCTGAAACGCGCCGGAGAGACAGGCATAGGTTACCAGGTGGTGTCGGTGGAACTCAGGGACGGCAGAAAATTCGATCAGGTGGTCACCAGTGAGGGCTGCGTCATCGAGGTCCGTGGGTACAAAGAGATTCCCTTCAGCCCTGACGAGGTGGCGTCGGTGAATGTTAACCACAGACATTGGAATTTTAGAAGTGCATCAGGAGTGCGTGCCAAAGCGCGGGCCGCGACGGCTTGATTTCACTTGTTTCAATTGTCTTTTAAACCTAAGTCCCGTGCGCTAACATCGCCGCGTTTTGCAAACCCTAGATGGTGCGACGTTTGCCAGCCGCTGTCGCAAGGGTCCAGCAGCTTCGCCTAACCTCTAATCTAGTTCCCTGCTGCGGCTGAGGAAGGACTGTTCGGCGCGTAGTAGCCGTTGCGCGTCCGGGCTACCAGCTTGCCGCGGCCGTGCGGCGGAATGACCTGAACGCTAACGGCACGGAACGTGCCGTCTTTCTTGGTGTTCGTGGGATAGTAGGCCAGAGTGTATTGGTTGCGGATGTCGTGGGCGACTTGTTCGCATATGGTGTGCACGTCATCGACACTCTCTGGGAAAAAAGCCAATCCGCCGGAAGCCTCGGCGATCTGCTTCAACGCTTTCATGGCGTGATTCTTGTCTTTTCTTTTTTCATCGCCTAGCAAGCCAATCGTATAAATCACCGTGTCGGTCTTCTGGATTTCGCGGAGTGTCTTCTCGAGCGAGTTGTGGCTGGAATTGTCCTCGCCATCGGTGACTACCAGTAGGACGCGCTTATCCTTGGCCGCTTTCTTGAGGTGATCGAGCGAACCGATAACGGCGTCGAAGAGCGCCGTGCTTCCGCGCGAATCGATGCGTTCCAGAGCTTCTTTCAGCTCCGGAATGCTGCTCGTGAAATCCTTGTCGAGGTCGAGATAAAAATCGTCATTGAAGTTGACGACGAAAGCTTCGTCCTGGGGATTGCTGGCCTCGACGAGAGTGAGGGCAGCTTCGTTCACGCGGGGCCTTTTGTCGCGCATACTGCCACTATTGTCGATCACCAAGCCCATACTGACGGGGACGTCTTCGCGCTTGAAGGTAGATAACTTTTGCTCGACTTTGTCTTCGAACACCCGGAAATTCTCCGGTTTCAAGCCGTCGGCGAATTTGCCGCGGTCGTCGAGCACGCTGGTGTGCAGCACGACGAGGCCGACGTCGATCTTGATGGTCGAGCCCTGTTTACCAGCTTGGGGATCTTGTCCAGGCGGAGGAGGCTGCGGAGCAGCGATGGGGATCTGCCCAAAACTCAAGGGAACAAAGACGGCTACCGCGAGGAGAAGAAGAAACAGAGGGAGTAAGGACCGAAGGCCCCAACGCGTCTGCTCAGTGGCTAGGCGCGTAGTAGCCAGTCTTCGCGAAGACGTTGAGAGGCGGCAAGCCCCTCGGAGCTCGCAGCTTGATTTTGATTTTTCGCCAACGTGCATCGTGCGCCTTGTTGCTCGGCCGATATCCCAAGACATATTGATTTCGCAGCTCCATGCCTATTTTTGAGGCAATATCCGGAAGTTCTTCCAGCTTTTCGACGGAGAATACGCGGCCTCCGGTCATTTCCGTGATTTCAGAAAGCAACGACGGGCCGTTCAATTCTTCCGGAGTCCGGTTCCGGTATCCAAGCTGGTCAAAGATGCCGACTGCATAGAGCTGGGTGTCTGCTTCCTTCACCAACCGCTTGATATCACTTTCATTGTAACGACTATGATTATCTCCTCCATCGGATAGGATGAGCAAGGCGCGTTTGCCGTTGTGTGCACCACGCATCTGACTGAGGCCGAGATAAATAGCGTCGAGGAGCGCGGTACGCCCTTTTGCGGAGGTCAGCATCAGGCTGCTCTGGAGGTCCTCGACACTGTTCGTGAAGGCGCTGGTAAGTTCGGCGCGTTCGTTGAAACTGACCAGGAAAAATTCATCTTGCGGGTTGGCGGTTTTGAAAAACTGCACGGCTGCTTCGCGAGCCTTGCCGACCTTGTTGGCCATACTTCCGCTGAAATCGAAAATTACGCCGATGGAGATGGGCACGTCCTCGGCGGAAAACGTCACTACCTCTTGCTCGGAGTTGTCCTCGAAGACGCGAAAATTCTCCATATCCAGCCCGGTGACCAGGCGATTGTAGGGATCGGTGACGGTGACGTTGACCAGCGCGAGGTCCACATCCATTTTAAGAGTGCGTCCGGGTTTGATGACTTCCCCGCGGGTGTCCTTTTTTACGTCGTCCTTGGGCTTGGCGTCATCTTTTGGCTTAGCGTCGTCCTTAGGCTTGTTTTCAGCCAGCTTGTTTTCATCGGTGGGAGATTGTGACTGCGACTGTAGCGCGGCAAGGATCTCAACGCGAGGGGCGGCGAAGCAAACCAGTGACAGCAACAGAATTAGCAATCTAAAAACGCGAAACTTAGGTCTATCGCGTTTCACGGCACCCCCAACGTCCCGGTTGCCCGGAACGGCCGCGCGGCTCGGACTAAGCGTGATTCTACCACTCGGCCAAGCGAAGACAAGGCAAATCCGGGATCAGCTCCAAGATAGTACTTGGAGCTCGCGAGAGGAAATCCTCGACCTGTCTTTCCATACTGCGCGCGAGGAGCATAGCAAGCCATCAGCATATTTTGCCTATCGGGTAAAGACTGCAGAAATTGTTCAAATATTCCTGAATGTGGGAGACTCGCAAGTATGGGAGATTCAGAAGCATGAGCTCGGAGCAGCCAGAGGTCGTCATCGTCATTCCTGCGCGTTATGGTTCGACGCGTCTGCCCGGCAAGCCACTAGTTTCGCTGGCTGGCAAGCCGATGATTCAGCACGTTTATGAACGCGCCAAGATGGCCGAGAGCGCGCAGCGGGTAATCGTGGCAACGGATGATGAACGCATCGTCCAAGCGGTGGAAAGCTTTGGCGGCGTAGCTCGCATGACACGCCCGGACCACCGCACCGGAACCGAGCGCGTGGCGGAGGTGGCGGCCCATGAAAAGGGCGACGTCTTTGTGAATGTACAAGGAGACGAGCCGCTGCTCGATCCAGTCGCCGTCGACACCGCCGTAGATACGCTGCTGGAGGAGCCTGCCGCGGGAATCGCTACCGTAGCGACCCTCATCAAAACGCCCGCGGATATCATGGATCCCAATGTGGTGAAGACCGTGCTCGATTTTGACAACAATGGGCTGTATTTTTCGCGGGCACCGATTCCTTGGGTGCGCGATACGGCCAGCAAGATTCAAGTGCGTCACCTGAAGCACCTGGGACTGTACGTCTTCCAGCGCGAAGCGCTGCTCGAATATCCCACGTTGCCGCAGGGCGAACTCGAGCGCATCGAACAACTCGAGCAGTTGCGTTGGCTGGAAAACGGCTGGAAGATTCGCGTCGCCGAAGTAGAACACGACGCTGTAAGCGTGGATGTGCCGGACGATGTTGCGCGCGTCGAAAAACTCCTACAAAAAGTAAAACCGCCCGGCGAGTTGCGGCCGGGCGGAAGTTGAGCGTGGCTATTGAGTCTGCGGCGTCAAGACCCCACCGGTAATTCTGACGCTACCCTGGCTTCCCATTAAGAGCACGGTGTTGTTGTTCGCGACGTAAGCGAAGAAGGTTATCCCATTATTTGCCGGGTTGGTTGCCAAGTTCACAGTGAAGGTATTATGGCCGGTCGGATCCGCGCTTAGCTTTAGAGTTCCCGTCAAAGCTACATCGGTAAACTGCTTACCGGATGCAAACTCGTTGAAGTCCACAGCGCCGGTCAGGCTCGCGCTGCTTAAAGTGAATTGTCCGACAAGGTCTTCCTCATCGCTGGTAACGTTGGTGCTGCTTAGGCCGCTCCAGTTGATCGCATATTTCCCGGCGAGCGAGGAATCACTGATGGTAGTCGATGGTTGCACGAGAAGTGAGCCATCCGCGACGATTCCAACGCTCTGGTCTTGAACGACCGCCTGAGTCGGAGAAATCAAGTAGAACACATAGGTGAATGCATTTTTTTGACCTGGAACGCTATAGGTTATCGTTCCTCGGCCGCTTCCCCCGGAATCGATTGTGTAGGTGCCGGTACTGGCACTCAAACTTAGTAGCGTCCCGGCATTGTTGTTATCCACAAGGATGTTGGATAGATTGCCGCCAGTGGCAGTAAACCTACCCGCTCGCGTCAGCGGACCCCCAACGCCCGATCCCCCCATTACGTAGACGAAACCGCCGCTTATCCCAGCAGTAGTCGTTGGAATATTTGATTGGCTGAGCGCATCTCCAGCAAGAAAGCCTCCAGAAGTCGTTTCCATAAACTTCACTTGATTGTGGCCGACAATATAGAACACGCCTTGAATGCCGCCGAGGCTGAAAACGCCCCGGCCAAAATTAGCCAAATCGCTGGGGTGCAACCCATCTGCCGCGTACGTCCCGGTGATAGGTTGGTTGCCCCCGTTCACTACGACAGCCCCATCGTTGTCGTCCGCAAAACCAGTCGTGAATCCGCCTGCGCTATTTGCGAAGAACTGCCCTACGACCGATTCGGCTGCTCCGGTAGGGTCAACTCCGGATAAATCGAGGGCGTAATTGCCAGCTATACCGGACACCAAGAACGCTGACGAATCCTGCTTGATGAAACTGCCGCTCGCCGTCGAGAGGCCATCCGTTGGCATGGCGATCATGTAACCGTTAGAAGAGGAAACAAGGGTGATGCTGAAAGTAAGGGTGCCGCTACTGTCGACCAGAGTCAGCATACCTCGACCGTCTCCGCTTACCGTGTAGCTCCCGCTTGTGAAAGTAAATGGGTTGGCGCCCGTTGCTAGGTTGATGTCCTCAACGCCTGCGGTGATGTTGCCCTTTCCGTCAGCGGTAAAAGAGCCTACCCGAGTGAAAATGTTCGAGGCCGTTAAATTCGAGGACGCGATCTCCGAACCGGTCATGGAGAACGCATATTGCCCGCTTAAACTTTGATTCGAAAAGGGACCGGGCGGCGGCGGCGGCGGCGGGGTGATCGTGTTGCCGCCGCCGCTACATGCCGAAGCCCATAGCGCAAGGAGACTCGCACTGAGTAGGAGGCCTCGTCTCATTGCGCACCTGCCTGCCGCGATCGCGCGCCTGCTGCAGACGTGGTGCGTTTGGGCAAGAGTGGGATACCTTTTGAGTTCCGCAGAGTCACAGATTGACTGCCTTTTTGCAGGACTCTTACAGCAAAGAAGCTTCCCTCACCGGATGGCTGGTTCTCGCCTACGATGCGCACAGAATCCCCTGCCGCCAGAAAGATGTCACTGCGCTTAAGCAAGCTGGCATTGCCGAGATGCACGTCGACCGGTCCGGAAGCGGTTTGGATGATCGCATGGGCTCCCAGTGGAGGAACCTGAGAACTGACCGTGAAACTCACGACCGTCCCTTGAAGGACGGTTTCCCGGCTCAAATCGTAAGAGATGTTGGCCTGCGTAGCCGGGGGTTGTTTTTGCTGCGCACCGGAAAAAGGGGCAGCCGAGAGTGCCGCTGCAAATGCAGCACAACCCAAAAACATTTGTATTTTAAGTCTCATTAGCCCTTCCCACGTTCGAGAGACCCTCGAAGAATCCCCTCAGATTGCGCCAACCGCGTCGAGAGCGCTGGTCCACGCAGATTCCACTGCTTGGATGTTCACAGCCCGGCAAACGGTTTCCGCAGATGAAAGGTTTTGTTCAAACAGATAACACTGTCTCCTGCAGCAAAAAAGAAACGGATCTCGCCCCCTGCTGACAAACCCGCGTCAAGGAAAAAAGTTTCGCGGCATCGAGAATTCTCGACTTCGAATTCACGACTTGCCTACCCTTCCGTTCTCGCATTTGAATTCCCGCCTTCCCCGAATTAATCTCTTCCATCAAATTCTTCGATTTGACAGCGGTGCGCATTCCGATGATAATTATGCGTACGTCACTCCTGTGGAGGGCTGATAAGCTCGGCGGACTGGGAAATCCCGGACGCGGGCTGCATGGATGGCGCCAAAATATATCTTTGTCACCGGCGGTGTTGTTTCCTCACTTGGAAAGGGAGTTGCAGCTTCTTCCATCGGTTGTCTCCTCGAAAGTCGCAGTTTCAAAGTCACCTTACAAAAATGCGATCCGTACTTGAACGTCGATCCAGGCACGATGAGCCCATTTCAACACGGCGAAGTCTTCGTCACCGAAGATGGCGCGGAGACCGACCTCGACCTCGGCCATTACGAGCGCTTTACGCACGCTAAACTTTCCCGCGACAACAATTGGACCACCGGCCGCATCTACGAAACGATCTTGACCAAGGAGCGCCGCGGCGACTATCTCGGCAAGACGGTGCAGGTGATTCCACACGTCACTGACGAGATCAAAGCCACCATCAGAAAAGTCTCCGATGAGGTCGACGTAGTCATCGTCGAGATCGGCGGCACGGTCGGCGACATTGAATCGCTGCCCTTTCTCGAAGCCATACGCCAAATGCGCCTCGAACTCGGCGCGGAAAACACTCTCTTTGTCCACGTAACGCTGGTGCCCTTTATCGCCGCCGCCGGCGAACTAAAAACCAAGCCTACGCAGCACAGCGTAAAAGAATTGCTCGGCATCGGGATTCAGCCGGACATTTTGCTTTGCCGCAGTGACCGCCATATTCCCAGCGAACTGAAGAAAAAAATCGCTCTGTTTTGCAATGTGGCCGAAGCCTGCGTCATTTCCATGGAAGACGTCGATACCATTTACGCCGTGCCGGTGGAACTCAGCCGGGAAGGACTCGACGCGCAAATTCTGCGGCATTTGAGACTGGAAGAGCGGCCTTCGGACATGCGGCCGTGGCTGGACCTGGTCTACCGGATGCACAATCCCGCCGGCGAAATCCGTATCGCGGTAGTGGGTAAATATGTTCAGCTCGAAGACGCCTACAAGAGCCTGCGCGAAGCGCTGCTCCACGGCGGCCTGGCTCACAATCACAAAACCGTTCTCGAATGGATCGAAGCCGAAGAAATTGACTCACCAGAGACCGCTGCTGCGCGCTTGCGCGGCTACGATGGCATCCTCGTGCCCGGCGGATTTGGCAAACGCGGCATCGCCGGAATGGTGCACACCATCCAATACGCGCGCGAAAACAAAATCCCGTTTTTCGGCATCTGCCTTGGCATGCAATGCGCCACAATCGAGTACGCCCGTGACGCAGCTGGCCTGAAACAGGCGGACAGTACCGAATTTGACCCGCAAACGCCGCACCGCGTCATCTACAAATTGCGCGAACTCCTCGGCGTCGACGAAATGGGCGGCACCATGCGACTCGGCGCGTGGCCCTGCAAACTTGAGCCGGGCTCTCTCGCGAATCGCGCTTACGGCAAAACAGAAATCAGCGAGCGCCACCGCCATCGCTACGAATTCAATCGCGATTACGAAAAAACTCTCACAAACGCAGGCCTGCTCATCACCGGCCGCACGCCCGACGAAAATTACGTCGAGATCATCGAGGCGCCCGAGCATCCGTGGTTTCTCGGCTGCCAGTTTCATCCTGAGTTCAAGTCTAAGCCGCTCGAGCCGCATCCGCTCTTCGCGGCTTTCATCGGTGCAGCCCTGGAACACAAGAAAAACCGCCTGCGCCCCGCGGCCGAACCGGCGCGCATCCATGCCGTCGGCGTCGCGCCCCACGCCAACGCCTAGTCGCGGCATCCCTCCGCAAACTTCGGTAAAGATCAGTTTGAATTCCACACGCCGGATGACAGCAGAATTGAGAGCAACAAAAAGGTCGCACCTAGAAAGCGAAAGACCCATTCGCGCATTTGAGAGGTTGGTGGAGGATTGAACTCAGGGTGCTGTTCCTGAAGTCTCGTAGGGCATGCGTTGTAAGGTAACGAAAGCTGATAGGACCAATACATGAGAGCCGCCCCAATCGCAGTCCAGCAGACGCAGCCGCCGATTAACAAGGCTTTGCTCATAGGAGTCCGGGCCGTCCATCGGTTCTGGATGACATTGCTCATCATGCCGCCTTCTCGCGCCGAGTTTGCCTCTTTCTAGAACTCGGACTGACCAATCGCGCGGCGCCACCAATTCTGCAAATCGAAGCCACGTGTATGCTATCTTCGATTAACTTCGATGATCCCCGCTCACGACATTTCTCTTGGCTCCATGCGTCTGGGACTCGGCAATCCACTTTTCCTCATCGCCGGCCCCTGCGTCATCGAAAGCGAAGCACACGCGCGCAAAATGGCCGAGAAGGTTGCGAGAATCGCCGCCGACTGCGGCATGCCGTACATTTTCAAAGCCTCCTACGACAAAGCCAACCGCTCCTCGGTCAAAGCCTTCCGCGGGCCCGGCCTCAAAGAAGGCCTCCGCATCCTCGCCAAAATCAAGTCCGATCTGAACCTCGCGATCCTCACCGACATTCACGAACCATGGCACGCACAACCGGCCGCCGAAGTTTGCGACGTACTGCAAATTCCCGCGTTCCTCGCGCGGCAAACCGACTTGCTCCTTGCCGCAGGTAAAACCGGCCGCGTCGTCAACGTAAAAAAAGCCCAATTCCTTTCTCCCTGGGATATGGCTAACGTCGTCGAAAAAATCGCCAGCGCCGGCAACACCGACGTCATCATCACCGAGCGTGGCGCTTCGTTCGGCTACCAAAATCTCATCGTGGATATGCGCACGTTCCCCATCCTGCGAAAACTAGGCTATCCCGTAGTCTTCGACGTAACTCATTCTGTCCAAATCCCCGGCGGCCAAGGCCACGCCAGCGGCGGGCAGCCGGAGTTCATCGAGCCATTGGCCCGCGCCGGCGTAGCCGCAGGCGTCGACGGCATCTTCCTAGAAACTCACGACAACCCGGCTGAAGCCCTCTCCGACGGCGCCAACGCCCTCCCCCTTCCGCAACTCCCGGCCCTCCTCAAACGCCTGAAAGAACTCTCTACGGTAGTACGCCGCTGGACTATCCAATGAGCCTCGAGAGCGCCCGGCGCGTCCTGAAAATCGAAGCTCAGGCCATCCACGATGTTTTCGCGCGCCTCGACCACACCTTCGAAAAAGCCGTCGACATTCTCTTCGCTTGCAAAGGCCGCGTGGTAGTCACCGGTATGGGAAAGTCCGGCCTTATCGGACGCAAAATCTCCGCCACCCTCTCCAGCACGGGAACGCCGTCCTTTTTTCTTCATCCGGCGGATGCTCTGCACGGCGATCTCGGCATGCTTGCGCGCGGAGACGCAATACTCGCCGTTTCCTATGGCGGCGAAACGGAAGAAATCATTCAACTGCTCGAGGCGCTAAAACGTCTCGAAGCGCCACTCGTGACGCTGACCGGCAAAACTCAATCTACTCTCGCCAAAACCAGTGACGTGGCGCTCGACGTCAGCGTGCGAGAAGAAGCTTGCTCGCTGAACCTCGCGCCGACGGCAAGCACGACCGTAGCGATGGCCGTAGGCGATGCCCTAGCCGTCTCTTTGCTAGAACGGCGGGGCTTCCAGCCCCAGGATTTTGCCGACCTGCATCCCGCCGGCCGCCTCGGAAGAAAACTCCTGCGCGTCGAGCACACCATGCATGCAGGCGACGCTCTGCCGCGGGTCGCAACGGACACTCCCATGCATGACGTGATTCACGAAATGAGCAGCAAAGGCCTGGGCATGACCACCGTGCTCGAACCCGACGGCCGTCTTGCCGGCATCGTCACGGACGGCGACCTGCGCCGCTTAATGGAAAGACACCGTGGCGCGACGCTGGAAATGTCAGCAGGCGCTGCCATGACGCGCAATCCCCAAACGATCGGCCCGCACGTCCTGGCCAGCGAAGCTCTCAATCAGATGGAAAAGCGCAAAATCACAAGCGTGGTAGTAGTCGACGAATCAAAAAAAGTCCTAGGCGTAGTCCATCTCCATGACCTCTGGACTCTAGAGCTCATATAGAGGAAACGCAGATGTTCAAATCCCGCGCGGCTGCGCTCTTCCTGTTCTTCCTGACGGGCTTGACGCTCCATGACTCGCAGAAACTTGCCCGAGACATTTTCAAAGAACTGATTGAAATCAGTACCACGCACTCCGTCGGTAATGCCACCACCGCGGCCGAAGCCATGGCCGCTCGCCTGCGAAGCGCTGGTTTCGCCGGAGTCCCGCCCTAGGATCTTCCTGCGGACTCGCCACCCCGCATCGCACTCCGACTCGTCACTGTCGGTAGCGCAATCCGCTTCTGTTACAATCGTGATTCTCTTTCTCGTCCCGGAGGATTGCTTGCCCCGTCTCCCGAAGGCTTCTGCCACTCTCAAGAAGCGCGCCGCCCAAATCCAAGTGCTCCTCATGGACGTTGACGGCACCATGACCGATGGCTCCGTCACCCTTCTCTCCCAGCCCGACGGCACCGCCCTCGAAATCAAGTCCTTCGACGCCCATGATGGCCAGGGTCTAACTCTCGCACGCACCGCTGGCCTCCGCACCGGTGTCATCACGGGTCGCGCAAGCCCCGCCCTCGTGCGCCGCGCCAACGAAATGAAGATGGAATTTATCTACCAAAAGCAGCCCACGAAAATTCCCGCACTGGAAGAGATTCTGAAAAAGACTGGCGTCCCGGAATCAGCGATAGCGTTCATTGGGGACGACCTGCCGGACTTGCCGGTAATGCGCCGCGTGGGGCTTGCCGTCGCAGTCGGCGATGCGGTCCTGGAAGTGAAGCTCGCGGCGCACTATGTCACGCGGGCGGTTGCCGGAAGAGGCGCCATCCGCGAAGCCGTCGAGCTCATTCTAAAATCCAAGGGAATCTGGCAAGAAATGATTGAGAAGGCCCGCGCCTGAGCCGCGCCAGGTCTTTACGGGAGGCGGCGTCCGAAGGAAGCGCAGGTCGGCGCAGGATCGGGGCTCAAGCTTAACGGTTTGGCTGTCAGCCGCGAATTTCTTGCCCCACATCGCAGTAATTCGGTAGCTTCCTGGCTTCAAACCCCACACGCGAAATTTTCCATCGGCACCCGTTACCGCCGTCCAGCGTCCCCCATTCCCGACGATTTCCAACGGGACGCCCGCGAGCATGCCCGCAACTTGCGTGATGTTGTGTCGGTCGCGAGACAACTCCTCAACGGATCCCTCTATGCCCGCCCCATGCGCCGGATCGTCTTTATTGGCGAGGTACTCCAAATCCTCGTCGGCTCCGCTGAGGAGGCGCGTTCGCTGGCAAATTCCTGTGTACAGTTCTCCGCTAGCGGCGTGCGGATAGGCATAGACGAGGTACTGCTTGCCTTCTTCAAACGAAAATCCGCAATCCCCGCCCCCCTCTCCCGTCACGACTTCCACGGTGGACTTTCCTTCTTGGCCACGATAGTTGCGCGCGATCTGCAACTGCACTAGCTGTTGAGGGTATCCGACGCTGCTCGGCATTTTCACCTGAATGGTCGAGATTCTTGTGACCCGCCCGGTGAACACGTTTGGCGTGGCTTTGAATGCCTTGCAGGGCGGCCCCGCGTTGACGCAATCGCAGGCCGCGACCATGGCGGGAAACATCAGACAGACCGCGGCCAGCGCTATGCCCACGCGAATCGCTATCTGCACGGCACGCTCCACGCTTAGAACGATGACCACGACAAGTCTTGCACCGTCCCATCCCGCGGTGCCGATCAGCTCTATCAGCTCGCTGGCACTTGCATCATTCGAGCGCCCGATGTATTGTCCCGCGCGACAAGGAGACGTCTTTGCCGCAACCCAGGAGTTCTCGCGTTCAAGTCCTCATGTATCTGATTATTCTTTTTGCGTTCAGCTCATTTTTCTATTTCCTAATTCTTCATTCAGGCAGCCTGGGATATGGCCGCGGCATGTACGTCTTCGGTCTCATGTGGTGTCCAGCCCTCGCCGGAATGCTGACGCTGCGGCTGAACGGTCGAAGTATTGCCGAGTTGGGCTGGAAATGGGGCGAGACCAAATATCAAGTCCGTAGCTGGTATATCCCCCTGCTTTACGCTTCCATTGCCTACGCCATCGTCTGGATCTTTCACCTCGGTGCGTTCGGCAATCCCGAGTTTTACGATTCACTCGTGAAGTCCATGCATCTCGGCGGACCACCGTGGATTTCCATCGTCCTGGGAATCGTGCTGATCGGCACCTACGGCCTGGTTCGCAGCGTCTCCAGCGCCCTCGGAGAGGAGATCGGCTGGCGTGGGTTTTTGGTCCCTGAACTTTCAAAGACCACGTCATTCACCGCGACCTCACTCATCAGCGGTGTGGTCTGGTCGCTCTGGCACTATCCCATCTTGATTTACGGCGACTACAACGCGGGCACGCCTACTTGGTACGGTCTGACGTGCTTTACTGTGCTGGTCATCGCCATCAGTTTCGTGTTCGCCTGGATGCGTCTCAAGTCCGGCAGCCTGTGGACCGGCGCAATTCTCCACGGCAGCCACAATCTCTATATTCAAGGCATTTTTACGCCGCTAACGCGTAACACTGGAAAAACCGTGTGGTTCATCGACGAATTCGGCTGTGTTCTGCCGCTCGTGACCATTGCCTTCGCTATCTACTTCTGGAGCAAGCGGCGCGAACTGTCTGCCCGTAGCTGAGTCAGCGTCAAGGTTTCATCTACTCGTCCCGGAGAGCCACCATCGGGTCCACGCGCATGGCGCGTCGCACCGGCAAGTAGCACGCTGCGAGCGCAACCATCGCCAGCACAGCAGACACGCTGCCATACGTCAGTGGATCAACGGGCGGAACTCCCACCAACAAACCTTTCATCAATTGCGTACCGCCGGCCGCTCCCGCCAGGCCAAGCACGATTCCGATTCCCACAAGTGTTCCGGCCTGGCGCAGGACCAGCAGCAGAATATTCGACGGGCCCGCGCCCAATGCCATACGGATTCCAATTTCGTTGGTTCGCTGGCCTACGACGTAAGACATAACTCCATACGTCCCGACCGCGGCTAGCATCAGCGCCAGCGCCGCCATGCCGCCCAGCAGAACTGCTTCATATTTCGTGTCGGTCATTGACTCGGCCGTGATTTGAACCATCGTTCGCACGCTCATCACTGCAAGACTTGCGTCTAATCCGTGCACCGCGCCGCGTACGGTGCCCATAAGCCCTTCTGGCGGTCCGGCGCTCTGCACGACGATCGAATATGGCCGGTTCACATCGGCGAAGTACCATGCCAGCGGGTAATACACTTCCGGCATCGCCGGAGTTTTCAGTTGTTGTTGCTTCACGTCGCCCGCAACTCCCACCACTTGGAATTTCGTGAAATTTTCAAATACCTTTCCCAAAGCGTTTTGCTTCGGCCAAAAGGTTCGAGCCATGGTCTCGTTGATCACTGCCGGCAGGATATATCTGTTCGCGATAGTCTTCGTTTCTTCTTCTGTTTTTGCAGGAAGCGCTTCGCGCAGAAGCTTCGTCGTGAGTTCTGTGTCCCGAGTCTCGAATTGGCGTCCCGCCAGTAGAGGAATTCCCATGGCACGAAAATAGTCCGCGCTTACGGCGGAGTTTTCAACGAGCGGTCCCGTCATCGATTCCGTTTGCTGCCCGGGGATGGTGATGTACCCGTTGTTGCCTCCGAGCAGCGGCAATTTCGTAGTGATTGCCGCAGCCCTGACGCCGGGGGCCGATTCCAGGCGGGCCAGAAGCTGCTCGTAAAATTCGCGGCCTTGATCGAAGGTCTTGTACTTGTTTTCTGGCAACCTCACCGAAGCGGTGAGCACATTTTCGCCGCGCACTCCCACGTCCGTGGCGCGCAGATTGGCAAACGTGCGTAGCAACAACCCCGCGCCAATGAGCAGCGCCAGCGACAGCGCGATTTCGCTCGTGACTAGAGTATTCCTGACCCAGTGGCTTCCCTTTGTAGATCCCCCACTGACCGCGCCCCTGGACTTCAATGCTTCCGCCGATGCCACTCCACTAGCTTCGACCGCTGGCGCAAGGCCAAACAGTATTCCCACCAACACGCACGTTCCGAAAGTGAACAGCAATGGCACGGTTCCCACTCTGATCGGATTCGGCTGGGGCACGGTAGCGGGCAAGAAACTACGCAGCGCAGCAACCCCAGCGTATGCGATTGCAACGCCGAAGGCGCCGCCCGTCAACGATAGGAGCAAGCTCTCCGTCAACAACTGCCGCACCAGCCTGCCTCGCGCGGCACCCAGCGCGCTACGCACGGCGACTTCTCTCCGGCGGCTCGTGGCACGGGCCAGCAATAAGTTGGCGACGTTCGCGCAGGCAATCAGCAGCACCAGCGCCACCGACCCAAACAAGATCCACAATTGAGATTGAAAATTTCCGAGCAAACCTTCCCTCATCGGCGTAACGATCGCGTCTACGCCTCGATTTGAATCCGGGAATTGTTTCTCCAGGCGCTCAGCGATGGTCCGCAAATCGGCTGTCGACTGTGCAATGGTCGCCGCACCTTTTACACGCCCAATTGCTCTCCATTCATGCGACCCGCGTCTGCCAATCTTTTCCTTGCGCATGTCCAGGGGAATCCACAGGTCTGCTCGTGCCGGCAGGGTGTACCATGCCGGCATCACTCCAATGACGTCGTAGCGTTCCGAGTCCAATACCACGGTTTTCCCGAGTGCGTCCGGCTGCCCGCCAAAGCGCTCCTTCCAGAACCCATAGCTCAAGACAGCCACGTGACTTCCGCCGCTCTGGTCCTCGCCCCGGGCGAAGGTTCTCCCGATCTGCGGCTTCACCCCCAGCAAGTCAAAAAAGTTGGCCTGCGCACGAACCACCATCGCCGCCTCGGCGCCTTCCGAGCCACTCGCGTTATAGTTGCTTGGCCAAGAATAAAGAGTCATGTCCTCAAAGGTGCTGTTTTGCGCCCGCCAGTCGGTATAGTCTTCGCCTGTCAGGGGATACGAGCCCGGCGCGGTCTCGGTCTGCCACAGCTCAACAAGCTTCTCCGGCTGCCAAAAAGGCAGAGGCTTCAGCAGCACGGCATTGACTACCGAGAAAATCGCTGTATCCGCCCCAATCCCCAGTCCAAAGTCAGAACAGCCACCAGCGTGAACCCCGGACTCTTTAAAAGCGTTCGCGCTGCGTAGCGCAGATCTTGTCCCAGATCCTCAATCCAACTCCCATCGCGCATGTTGGTTCCTCGCGCACCCGCGTCTCGCAATCCACCCTCCGCCAAAGCAGCGGTCCGGTGGCACCCCGCTGCACGACTCTCATTTAGACGATAGACGAGCAAACCGCCCAATCCGTCTTCCCGGTCAATTACGCTTCCCCGCTTAAGTGTTCCGTGCCGCGCTGGTGCTCATCAAGGCCACGGACTCCGTTGGCCAAGAACGCTCCTTCCGGGAGATAATGGAACGTCACAATTCAGAGCTCCCATATCGAGGATGTGCACCGATGCTCCATGCCTGGCATGATGTTTCACCGGGAGACGAACTGCCCCGTGATTTTCAAGCGGTGATCGAAATCCCTCTCGGCTCCAATGTCAAATATGAGTTGGACAAGCCTAGCGGCCTGCTGAAGGTCGACCGCATCATTCATTCCGCCGTATTCTACCCGGCGAACTACGGCTTTATTCCCCAGACGTACGCGGAGGACAATGATCCTCTTGATGTGTTGGTGCTCTGCCAGGAGCCGGTTCAGCCCCTCGCGCTGATCAAGGCTCGCGCCATCGGCCTCATGTCCATGATCGATTCCGGCGCGAGCGACGACAAAATCATCGCCGTGGCCACCGGCGACCCCGAATTCAGCAGCTACATCGAAGCGCGCGACCTTCCCCCGCACCGCTTGCTGGTGCTCCGGCGCTTCTTCCAGGATTACAAACTACTAGAGGGCAAGAAAGTGGAAGTTGAAGAAATTCGCCCCGCTTATGCCGCGCTGACAGTTATCGAACGCTCCTTGGCACGCTATAAGGCCGAACGTGAACACCTTCTAGCAAAGGATGCTTACAGAGTGGCCGCGGAGCGCCCGCTCTAATGCAAAAGCACTATTCATCTGCGGGTGCTAGGATGTTACGTTTCGCCACCGAGTTTGATGTCTTCGAAAGGGCAAATAAGTTCGAACTGATCGTCCGAAGCGTATTTCGCGCGCGAAAGTCTCTAAGCGGTTGGAACACCTGACTATGACTCTTTTTTGGAAATGGACCATTGCCGTTTTCCTGGTGCTGTTGCTAGCGGTCTTCCTCGTTCTTTGTAAGATGGCCGGGAGCCCCAAGGACGCTTACGGCATGGTCCGCTATGCCCTGCCCCACATGCATCGCGGCACTCTGAAAGTCGGCGACGACGCACCTGATGCACGTCTGGTGGCTCTCGATGGGGCGAATCATTTCCACATCCGCGAACGCACCCGCGCGCGCCCGCTCGTGATTATCTTTGGCAGCTACACTTGACCGCCTTTCCGCCGCCACGTCGGTGACGTGGTGCAGATTTACAACGATTACAGAGACTACGCCGACTTCCTGACCGTCTACGTCCGCGAAGCTCATCCCACGGATGAGTGGCAAATGAAGTCCAACGTGAAGGAGGACGTCTGCTACGCGCAGCCCAAAACCCTCGGCCAGCGGGTTGCCATCGCCAACGATTTCATCAAGCGCTTCAACTATCCCATCGCCTTCGGCATCGATGACATCAACAACTCCGCTGAAGCCGCCTACTCTGCCTGGCCCGAGCGCCTCTACGTCATCGACGAATCCGGGCGTATCGCTTATCGCGGCGGCATGGGCCCGTTTCACTACGACCCCGACGAAGTCCGCGCCTGGCTCGCCGCACGCTACGGCGCCGTGAAGCACGAGGCGCCGCCACCTCCGGCAAAGACCACTCCATCGCCCGTACCGGCGTCAACTCCACATACAACAGGATTGAGCTAGCCGGGTCTTAATCGTGCGGTTGTTTTCCGAGCTTGAGCGGAACCAGTATGGCGATGAGTTGAATGCTTCCCCGTATTCACATTCGCTGCAATCGCGCAAGATGGGCCAGGTGTTCGACGCAAGCACGACCAAAGCGAGTTTTCTGCCTGTCGGGTTCTGCTGGTAGGTAATGTTTTGATCGCCGGTACTAGAACGTCGCATGCTTCAGTCTGGGGTGGGGACCGCTTTGATTCCACGAGGGTCGGAACTTCACGCTTTAACAAAAAGTGCGAACACCGATCGGAACGTTTTCTTCAAACAGGATGCGCAACGCGATGACTCTTTGCGCACGTTAAAATGGCCCGGAGCGTATCATCAGACACTTCAAATTGTTCCGAGTTTTCGGTTACACTCATCCCGCAGTCAGAGGTCGTCTACAATCGCGTTCGCCGGCATGCGCGTGGCACACAGCACCGGAGCGCCACTAAGCGCACGCGGCTCAACTTCCACCGATGCACATTCCGACCAGTCTATTTTCTCTTGTTCCGCCACCGCGAACTCCTGGACACCATAATTCCGTATCTGCGCCCAAATCGCTCGGAGCGATCCAGCCATTCCTCGCGCCGCGGGCATTCAAACGAGATCGTCCGTCGCGTGGCTCTCCAACACAATGCCAGGCCTAGCACGTGCGCTCTCCAAGCTTGGATTTTGCTCCAGAGCGCAGGGCGCCAAGCTTATCCGCGAGGGAAAAGTTCACCTCAACGGGGCGCTTTGCCGCGATCCGGAAACGCCTGTCCGAGTTGGCAAAGACTCGATCGAGATAGACGGCCAGGGCATCGGAGCGGCCAAGAGAATCTATCTTGTGCTGAACAAGCCGCGAGGCGTCGTAACGACCACGTCGGATGAAAAAGGCCGCGACACCGTCTACTCGCTCCTCAGCGCTGACCATCCGTGGATCGCTCCCGTCGGCCGACTCGACAAAGCTAGCGAAGGCCTGCTGCTCCTCACCAACGACTCGGAGTGGGCTGCTCGCGTTACCGCACCTGAAGCGCATTTCGACAAAATATATCACGTGCAAATTGGAAAAATCGCCGACGCCGCTCTGCTCGAACGTCTCAGGGGTGGCGTTCGAACGAAAGAGGGAGACACGCTCTGCCTGAAGGAGGTGGCAATGCTCCGTCAAGGGGAGCGCAATTCCTGGTTGGAAATTACTCTCGATGAAGGAAAAAACCGACATATTCGCCGCATGCTGGAAACGCTGAACATCGAGGTCCTGCGTCTGGTCCGCGTAGCCATTGGCCCGCTAGCACTGGGCGATTTGCCCAAATCCGCCGTCCGCGTCCTGACACCCGCTGAAAAACTCTCGCTGGACCGTGCCATGAAACAAACTGCGAAAAATACCATGCATTCGGAGGGTCCGTCTTAGGAGGTTGACCGGTCTCGAAGGCGCCACACCGGTGGCACCCTGCACCGATTTACTTCGGTGCACGCTATTTCTTTTTCGGCACCTCAGGTTTCGCTTCGACCACCGGCTTCATATCTTCGGCGGCCTTCTCTAGGCCCATCACGACAACTGGATCCAACTGATACAAAGCTGGCTCGCCCTCGCGTTTTGCAACATAGTGGTCGCCGTCTTTGGAAATCAAAACCTTCTCAACGCTCTTGCCGCCATTCGAACTTGCCGTTACTTCGATCTCCGCCGTCCCGAATCCGGAATCCGCGAACTTGCTGGCCGTCAAATCGCGCACTTTCCCAACCAACGCCTCCGCCCCCATCGCATCGACTTTCTTGCCGTCCGCTGAAAACCAATCCGACCCGCCCTTGGTCAGAAAATACGCCTTGCCTCCGTCGTGCAACTCAATCTTCTCCGGATCGCTAAACCCAAAATCAAAAAGCTTCTTGTTTCTGAAATCATCGACACTCTTATCAAGCGCCGTCCCGAAGTCGCTGCTTACTTTGTATACGCCTTCAACCGCGCTCGACTTCACGTAGTAGTCGTCCTTGCTCTTGCGAACTTGCAATTCTTCCGTCCCGGAAGCATCGGTCACTTTCGCAGTCGCCACGGCAGTCCCCGAGCCGAATGCCGCGGCCGCCTTCTTCTGATCTTCGTCCGACGCGCCAAGGTCCATCTTCGCGTCTCCCAATTTCCGAATCAGTTCCTCCACCTTCGAGTCATCCGCACGCAACGGCTTCGGCTTCACAATCTGCCACTGCTCCTTGTTCCGCCCAAATTCGATGTCCTGTTTCTTTGCCGCCAACTCTACACGGCTGAGTTTGTCTTGCTCGAACACCAACAGCCGTTTGTCCCGCAAATCCTTCGCACTCTTGTCCAGACTAGTTTTGCTATAGTTCGGCAAAGTGAACACTCGCGGATCGCCCGACAGCGCCACGTAGGCCGCGTTCCCAGCAGGGGTGTTGTCGCCAATCAACAATCTCTGTGTCTTATTGTTTTTCTCCGTCACGTCCACTTCCACCGCCGGTTGCGCCAAACCATAGTCCGCCAGGTTGCCGGCCTTTTCCTCGATCAGGCGTTCCGAGCTCAGCGAAGACAACGTCGAAAGCATGCTCGACACTTCGTTCTGGTCCGCGCGCAGCGGTTTCGCGCCCATAATCTGCCATTTGCCGGTGTCGTTCTTCGCGAGTTCGACTTCGTCTCCGCTCTTTTTCTTGATGTCAACTTTGGCGATGTCCGCTTGCGTGAGCGTAAGAATTTTCGGCGGCGCGTCCGCCGAAACTTTCACCGCATTCTCAGCGGGCTTTCGGTGATTCGACCAATACAGAATTCCCGACAACACCGCCAAAACGATCGCGGCAAACAGCAAGCTATTCATTTTCATTGGAATCGCCCCGGCCTTCTGTGGACTGGTTTTCGCGGCTCTGGAAGCGCTTTACCTTCTCCGCCACCACACCGACAACCCCGTCCCAATAACCGCGAGAGGTATCAAAAGCAAACTCGTTATTCCCACAAACCTTACCTGTGCACGCGTCATCGTTAGTTTGCGGTCTTCAGGCTCTTTTGGACGGATGGAAATCAAATCCTCGTCCGACGACAGCCAATTAATGGTGTTCAATGCCAGGTCCCGGTTCCCATTAAACGGCAAGAACGAGTTGGCCGCCCATTGCGAGCTGCCTACGACCACGAATCGCCCCTGCGAATTTTCCTTGCCGGTCTTGTACGTTCCCGCCGCCGCGATCGTCAGCGGACCTTTTTTGTTTTTCGGGTCGCTCGGATCGATCCTGTCCGAATCCAGCTTGGCCGTCGACAAACTGCTCTCCGAACTATCAAACAGTTTCTCCACCGTCGTCTTGTCGCCATTTTTTGTGTCCAGCGAACGCGAGAGCGGGAATCCCGTTGCCGTCCCTTTCATCTCGTTCACGATGGGATGCGAATCGTATCGCGTTACCAGCGGCACTTGCGGCCCCAGCCCAACCATCTGTCCCACGGGGTTGAAATCCAATATCAGGTCCTTGTTCGGCGTCACGCCCCAGCTCGCGAGCAAGCTCGTTAACGCATCGTTATCGCCAATTTCTTCGCGGCCTACTTTCAGCGGTGGATCCAACAGAATCAACGCACGTCCGCCGCCTTCCACATATTTCTTCAGCGCCTCGACCTCCGGTTGCTGGTAGTCGCCGCGCGGCCCTCCGACCACGACCATCGTGCAATCGCTGGGCACTTCCGCCTTCTGCAGCAAGTCGATCGACTTCCCTTGATAATCATCCTTGCCAAGCAAATCCTTCAATCGTGAATACCCGCTACGGCCCGAATCGTCTATCTGGTGCTCGCCGCTGCCGGTTACGAAACAGACCGTACGTGTGTTGTTCTTCAAGTCGCGGATAAACGCGCCGGCGAGGTCTTCTTCGTTTATGCTCTTCGCTTCATTTTTATTCGCCCCGATTTGCACGATGGCGGTGTTCAAACTCTTGAATCCCGCTTGCGTCGCTACCAGCGGCTTTTTGTCAGGGTCCACATACACGACGTGCACCTTCGGCGAAAGATTCGCGTACATGTCCAGCTTGTTTTTCGCTGATCCGAACTGCGAATCCTGGGCGAAGTAGGTGATCGTCGCGTCCTGCTTGAGGCCTTTGATCACCTTGATGGTTTGATCCGAGAGGCTATACTGCTTGTTGGCCGTCGCATCATACGACTTGTCGTAACGGTCCGCCAGCACGTTGGCCACGGTCACCACCGCCAGCGCCACCACGATGTACAGCGTCACGTAAGCCACGTATTTTGTTTGTCGCGCCTTCAGCAACCCGGTATTCAATTACGACCTCCAGCGCAGCGATTCCATCGAGCGCGCCGTAAGAAAGAGTCCAACAATAATCAGCGTCACGTAATAAACCGCATCCTTCGAATCGAGAGTTCCCCGCGTGAAAGATTCCATGTGGGTGGAAACGGATATGTAGGTCAGAACCCGCGCCCACGTGTCGCTGTTGTATTCGCCAATCCAGCCGCACACGAACATCAGCAGGCAGGCGCAAAAGGTTGCGGCACCCGCGATGATTTGATTCTTCGTAAGAGTCGAGATAAATGTCCCGATCGCCAACAGAGCCGCAGCCTGCAAGAAGAGCCCCAGATAGCTTACGAGAATCGGCTTCCAATCCGGGTGGCTGTACATAAAAAGAAAAACGATATCCAGCGCACTCATAACCAAAAGGCAGGAGTAGAGGGTCACGGCGGCGAGCCATTTTCCGAGAATCACTTCTCCGTCGCGGATCGGCGAAGTTGTAAGAAGTTCAATCGTGCCAGTGCGCTTTTCCTCAGCAAACAGTCGCATGGTGATCAATGGAATAATGAAAAGTCCGGTGACGGGCACGTTTGCGAACAGCTTGCGGATAATCTCCTCCGGCATGTTTATCGGAAACATTTCGCCACGCATCTGCGCTTCCATTCCGAACTGAAGATACGCCTGCACCAAGGCCCAGAAGAAAAAACCGAAAATCAGCGCGCCTATTAACAGCAGAATGTAAGCAATCGGCGAAACAAAGTAGCTGCGCATCTCTTTGCGCCAGATCAGCCAAACGTTTCTCATTTGCTCGCTCCCGTCACGATGGCTTCTTCTTTTGGAGCAGCCTCTTGCGTTCCGGTCAGCTGCAGGAATATTTCCTCGAGGCTCACCGCCGCGGACCGCATCTCATTCAGATCCCAGCCCGCCTCAACAATGGCGCGTGCCAGATCCCCGCGAACGAAATGGTCCTTTTGCGTCTCCACTTCAAACGTGAACTGCGTCGGCTGCGTATCTTTAAGCACAATGCGGTTAACTCCGGAAACTTTCGCGATCCGAGCTTGCACCATGCTGGGATCCAGACTGCCATTGCGCCCGGCAACTTCCACAAGAACCGACTCGGCCCCGCGAGACCGGCTCTGTAAGTTGTCGACCGTGTCCGTCGCCACCAGCTTGCCTTTGCTGATGATGATGACCTGCTGGCAGATCTGCTCGACCTCCGGAAGGATGTGCGTGCTCAGAATAATGGTGTGGTCCCCTGCGAGGCTCTTGATCAAGTCGCGCGTCTCATTGATTTGCTTGGGATCCAGACCCGCTGTGGGCTCGTCCAAAATCAGCACTTCCGGATTGTGAATGATCGCCTGGGCCAGGCCCACGCGTTGCCGGTAGCCTTTCGACAGCTTGCCGAGCTGCTTGTTGCGCACATCCATAACCGCACAGCGCTCAGAAACGTATGCAACCCGCTTTTTTAATTCGGCACCGCGCAGCCCCTTCAAACTCCCCACAAAAGAAAGATATTCGTCCGTCATCATCTCCGGATAAAGCGGAGGCGTTTCCGGCAAATACCCAATCCGTTTCTTCACTTCCATGGGCTCTTCGAGCACATCGAACCCAGCCACCGTGGCCGTGCCCGCCGTGGGCGGCAGAAAACACGTGAGCATCCGCATCGTCGTGGTTTTGCCCGCGCCATTGGGGCCCAAAAAGCCTACAATCTGCCCTTTTTCTATCTCAAAGGAGATGTGGTCAACAGCTGTGTTGCGCGCGTACCTCTTCGTCAGCTCTTTAACTGTGATCATGTATTTTTGTTTCTTGCCGAAAGATGCACAACGTTTCGAACCGCCCTAAGCAGACTCAAACGTTCACTCGTGAACCCTCATGTTATGAACTCAGGCGGGTATCTGTCAACCCTTGCTTCGAAAAACCGACCAGTCCATTCGGGCTCTTCCCGCCGCTCTGCCTTCTTACTCAAACTGTTTCCGGAACTCCGCAAACTGCTTCTTCAAATCCGTAACCTCTTTTTGCAATCCCGCGACTTCACTTTCCAACGCGGCCGTCCGCGCGTTTTCCGCCGTGCCGCTGGACATCGTTGTTTCCTTTACTGGCGCGGTCTCGGGCACGTCCACATCACCCGATAATAGATGCACATAGCGCGCCTCTTTGTTGCCTGGCTGCCGCGGCAGCACCTTCACGAGAGGCGGCTCGCGCTCCATTAAATGTTTCAACGTTGAGTGCACCACGCTCAAATCTTCAAACGGATGCATCCTCTCGGCGCGGCTCCTCAATTCTCCGGGCGTCTGCGGCCCACGCAACAACAATTCACATAAAACCGCCGTCTCCGGCCGCGTGAAATTGAAAGTGTCCGCGAGCCGATGCTCGTATTTCGCCACGCGGCTATCTCCGCTTGCCGACCTGGCCAGCGTCTCCTCACCCAGCGCGCGCAGAGCTAGTCGCACCGCATCTTCCCCGAGATTCATCAAAGGGTCTCGATTTGATTTCTGGTTACAGGCGTGAACCAGCGCGTTCAGCGAGAGCGGATAGTATTCTGGGGTGGTGATTTCCTTCTCCACCAGACAGCCCAGCACTCTCGCCTCAACATCACTCAGGACTATGTTCACGGTCTGAAATCATACAGAAACCGAGACGACTTCCCAAATTCCGTGGGCTGCGGTCACCCGCCAGGCAGGCGTCTCGCCCCCAGCCTCAACACGGCCTGCGTTAGTCGATCCACCGCTTGCCCGGACACATCCGTTCGTCCCGACCTAAGATGCCCGCGATTGTGCTATCGAACTCGCCACTCCTACATTCGCTCAGCGCTGTTTTGATGTACCATCTCCATCCTTGTGAAGCCTGGAGGGCTCGAACGCTGGAGGCCGACCGTCATGTGGAATCATCGCCGTCACTTTTTCTTTCTTGCGTTCTGGTTTGCGCTCGCCGCGAGTTTTGCAGCCACACTCTCCGCGCAAGATGAAGGGGACGCCTGGGGAAAAAAAAGGTCCTCGTGGCTGTTGCTTACCCCCGCAGAGCGTACGCAAGTTCAGGATTTCTCCGAAGACTATAAGAATTACCTGAACATCGCACGGTCGGCGCTGGGTTCCACGCGCGAAGTAATTCGTCGGGCCCGCGGCGCCGGCTTTACCGAGTTCAGCAAACCCGATCAAGTGAAACCCGGCGCGCGCTTGATCGTCCCCAATCGCGACCGCAGCCTGATCCTCGCCGTCATTGGCTCGGATCCCATCGTGGATGGCTCGCGCGTTGTGGGCACGCATCAGGACAGCCCGCACATCGAATTGAAAGGCCGCCCCATTTACCCCGCCGGGGGCTTCGCGCTTTTCAAAACGAAATACTACGGCGGGATCAAAAAATACCAGTGGTCCAATCTTCCGCTTGCCCTTGTCGGCCGCATCGACACCACAGACGGACGCACCATCGACGTTTCCATCGGCCTA
>Ga0207103_10036_pt1 | contig 37965 bp, 27 predicted proteins | sample Alteio_BWMinHeat_81_FD_153546 | JGI IMG/M metagenome (GOLD analysis project Ga0207103, IMG submission 153546) | Enriched cells from forest soil in Barre Woods Harvard Forest LTER site, Petersham, Massachusetts, United States -... | ecosystem: Environmental > Terrestrial > Soil > Temperate forest >...
GTTTTTGCCCTCACCGCCTTCAGATTTTTGCAGTTCCTGCTTAATCGTTTTTAAAATAGCTGCCCGCACCGCTTTCACATCAGCTGGCTGGTTTTTTTCGTCATTTTTAAATATGTTCAGCATGTTTTTGTCCGCTAGTTTTGTGATGTATCCGGTTGCGCTCCCGGCTGTGCTTCATCTTTTTGATCAGTTTGATCCGTTTCTTCAGTTTTTACCGGGGTTATGCTTTTGATATAACCCATTTTTAATAAATAAGGGATAACATCCCTGCCCGCCATGTGAACCGCGTCCGACGAACCTTTTGTTTTTTCAATGCGGATACAGGTTACCGTGTACCCGGTATTTTTCGGGTTCGGTGCAAAAAACACATACCAGCCGTCGTTAATGCTTTGCCCTTTCCAAATACGCTCGGGTGTGCCGGTTTTTCCGGCAACGGCCAGGTTAAGTATCGGCACCTTCGGCGCGCTTTGCTCTATCATAAACTGTTTTAGCAAGGCCGCATAAGCCGAATCGGTTAATTTTTCGGATGTTTTCGTACCGATAAGGGTGTCGTTTATCTTTAAAGCAAAACGGTTCTGCATCAGTGTGCCGTTATTGGCAACGCCCGATACCAGGCGGGCCACAGCGGCCGGTGTGGCGATCAGTTCTCCCTGCCCCCAAGCCATGCCCGAAATGCCTTTAGCACGTGTTTTATGAATGTTGTTTGGATCGTATCGTGGCTTGGTATTGAACTCGGTTTTGCGCCAGAACTCCCGCCATTTTTCCTGCTGATCGGCATCGGTATTGTAAGGTTTCTTCTCGTAAAGGTAACCGCCGATGCCATGCAAAAACATACCCACTTTAAGGTACAGGGTGGCCATATCTTCCTGCAAATGCTGCTGGTTGGCCAGCTTTATAAAATATACGTTGTTTGAATGTACAATGGCCCGCTCCAGCGTTATCGTCCCGGTTTCATCCGGCTCGACACCTTTGGTACGTATGCGCTCTTCGGTGCTTACGTGATAAGTAACTTTGGTGGCGTCAGCACCTAACTTATTAAATGCCGCCATTGCGGTCAATACTTTTGCGGTTGAGCCCGGTTGTGTTGCGTAGGTAAAGCCTAAGTCGCTTGTAGTTACCCATTGCGACAGCTTGTTTTGGTCGGGCACGCTCATGGTGAGCAGGTCCCAGTTACGCACCGGCGGCAGCGGGTATTGGGTTGACACGAGCACATCGCCCGTAGACGAGTCCATAATGACCACCGACACCCGCTTATAATTCACTGCCGTATCAGCCGCCATTGCCTTTTCAATACTTGTTTGTAATGCTGCGTCGACGGTTAACTGGACGTCACGGTTTTTATTTTTAAAGGCAGTTACGGCCTCGCTGTTTATCCCGGCCAGCAGCAAGGGCGCTATGGCGGTGTAATCTTTTTTGCCGACGGTCATTTCCTTTACGCCGCGGGGCAAAAAGCGATCTTCCTGGTAATGCGATGCTTTTACCGTGTAATTGGAGATGGGCATTTTAAAACCGCGCAACTCGGCCGCATGCTCATATTCTGCAAAGTATCCGTTCGTACCACCGTCAAAAACCATGGTGTTGGCATCGCCCAGCCAAAAGAAAAGCTGATCCTGGAATGGATAGTATCTCGTTAAACGTTTGTGCATCGCCGAATCAACATCGAAATTTCCGGCTCCCGCATCATCCAATTTATCTTTTTGTTTGCTGATAAGCCCGGGGTTGCTGGTTGCCAGGACCAGGCCTTTGCGGTCGTAAATAGTGCCTGCCTCCAACTTATTCATCAGGATGGCAATGCGCGGGTTATAGCTAAACATCCGTGCACCACTTTTATCTGCTACCAGCGCGGGTTTAACTACCCATTTTTCATTATCGAACAGGTAGCTTGATACGCCAACGGTGAGCAATATCAATCCTACAGATGCCGCCAGCAATGCGGGCACCAGATTTTTATCCTGCTGTTTGGTAATATACGCCATTTGTATCGCGGTCCCTTTAACCCTCGATACAGATAAAAGAAATCCCGCGGCAACAAAGTTTGCTACTAATGACGATCCTCCATAACTCTCGAACGGCAGTGCAACACCTGATAACGGCAACGCTCCGGTTGAACCGCCCGCAATAAGCAGGAACTGTACGAACGTACATATCCCGATGCCCGCGCACAGGTAGAATAAAAACGGCGCACCGGTTTGCCTGCCGATAATAATGGACCGGTGCAAATACAGCAGGAACATCAAAAAAACACAAACGATACCCGCCCAGCCAAAGTTTTCGCCTATGGCGGGCAGTATCATGTCGGTATGCGCTTCGGGTATGGTTTTGGCGAAAGATTCGCCCAGGCCCTGCCCGGCAACTCCCCCGCCCGACATTGCCCACAGACCGTTTGCAACCTGGTCGCCACCGTAAACTTCATTATTCCAGGGGTCCTGCCAGATGGCTTTACGCTCAATCAGCCGTTCCACCGGGCCGGGAAACAACTTTTCCAGGTGCGGCACCTTATCCAGCGTCATGAACGCAGCGACGACCACGACCGCCATGATGGCCGACTCGCTCAACCGTTTTCGGGCAGAAACCCACAAAATGAATAAAAAGCCGGCGGATAAAGCCGCCGAGAGCCACACGTTTTTAAATATCCATGTCGCCAGCACGTAGAAGACGACAGCCATAACCATCGGCATAAAGTCGCCCCGGGAAAAGGAAAACAGGATGATAAACGTAAAACAAATGATCATAGCAGGGCCCAGGTCGCCCAAGATCAAAAAGAGCAACAGCGCTGCGCCAATAGCGAGTATTGCGAAATAAAAGAACGACCAGCGTTTACGCCAGCTGGCGTACTCGCTGATAAACTTTTCATTAATAGCAAAAAATCCCGCCAGGAAAAGAATGACCAGGTATTTAACGATTTCGCTTGGCTGAAAAATAAACAGGTTTACTTTAACGCCGCTTCCCTCGGGGCCGCTGCCAAAGCGAATGGTTAAAAACAACAGGGCAAGTGCAGCTGCTATCCACGGCCAGCCGTTTGCTGCCTTATCATTGTTTTTAAACACGAACAACCTGTAAAAACCTGAATCGGCATTAAATCGGCGCAGGTTAAAAAACAGGATGATGATCATACCGACAAAACCCAGCGCAAGGTAAACCAGTGAGTCTTTGGCAAAAAAGCGGTCGCGGAGCGGGTCCTGCAGGCTCAGCAGCGTTAAAAAAGAGATGCCAGTCAGCAGCATCACCATTGGCAGGATGAGCTGATCGGTTTCGGGAAAACGACCGCTCAGTACCAGGTGAATAATGAAGAATCCTGCCAAAAAACCGACTATAACCACCCAGTACCAATATTCAAATTCGTGCGGCGTTCGGATGATAATGGATTTTTCCTTGCGGATATTATTAAAATCCCTGGTTGATAATAGCCGGATGGTGTGCGGAGACCGGTGAAAGTCAAAAATGGCATCATCATCAAGGCTTTCAGTACCTTGTGTTTTGCCAAACTGGTAACCCGGCTGCAGCGGGAGCAGTTCGAATGCCCGTCCGTCGGGCAGGTTTTTAAAAGAATAGCTGCCGTTCGCATCTGTCCGTGCAAATGCGATAAGCGTTTGCAGGTGCAGTTTTCTGGCCGAGTCCGGTGTAAATGTTTTGATAACTGACAGGCTTTTTTGGGTAACTTTTTTGGTGAGGTCAACCTCCTCATCGCTGAAGATACTATCCTGCGCCAGCACTAACTCCAGCCGGACCAACACGCCGCTTACCGGCTGCTTTTTGTCCAATACGGTCCCGCTGATGGACGGGCCGCCCATACCAATATCGGCGGTCGCCGGGAAAGCTGGCGGCGACTTTCGCTCCTGCTCAAACCTTGTGGAATCATCGCCGGTATAGCCCAGGGTCGTTCTTGAAACTGCTACGCGCTGCTTAAACGATTGCCCACCCCCGGCAAATGCGTCATCGGCATTTACATTGAACCGTTTTTTATTCAGCTCGCCAATGTTGTCAAACTTTGTCCCCGCTTTAATGCCCGAACCAACCGCTTTCTCTATCAGGTCAATATCGCGCTGATCTTCAAAATAAAAGCCTTTTTGCAGCATCTCAGCCAGTCGGCTGGCCGGGTCTTTGGCGTTAAGGTTAACCATTGTGCCATCTTTCAGCCGTTTATCCACATCCGCAAAACCGGCTTCCAGCACCACAAACAAACGAACAAAAAGCACAAGCAACACAACTGCTATCAATAAAAGGAAGATACGTTCCTTTTTTCTTGCAGCAGGTTTTGGCTGTTCTTTTATCATGACTTATTTGGTCTTTGCAAGCGAGTCTGCCCGGAACGCCGGGGCATTGGGTCCGCCGCTGATGTATTTCTTTTCAGCAAAGGTGTAGGTATTTAACACCGGTATTTTGCAAGCTGTAAAGCGTACATTTTTTAACTGCAATGCCTGGTCGTGACTGGAAACGGCGACGTTAAAATTTTGAAATGAAACGCTGTCAAACTGCACGCTCTTCGTACTTGAGGCAAGCACAAATGCAGGGTGTTTAAAGCCCGAGTCGCTTTTAAAAATAATATTTCCCTTGGCTTTAATATACAGGCTATCGCGATTGATGACGACCGACTGGCTGATGATCACAGGGCTTTTGAAGGCTGTATCACTTAGTACCAACAATTTCCCTTTAGTATGATCGATGGCGTTTTGCAGCTTGATCTCCTGCGGGTTACGCTGCCGGGGCACATTGGCCGATGTGTCTTTTTTTGGTAAAACGCTGTTATCCCGGGTACCCCCATAGTTAATATACTGCCACGAACAAACCGCCGCCAGCCCGATCACCAATAATAATAGAAATATGGCCCATCCCTTATAGCTCTTGCCGGTTCTTTTTACACCGGCAGCATTTGTGGCGCCGGTCTGCCGGCGCGGGTCGGAAATAATTTTTGTCTTTTCCGGGTGGGCGTTTTCCAGGGGTTTGGTAGCAGCATGTTGCTGTTTTTCCTTATCGTTTCGTACCAGCACCACGGTGATGTTATCCTTGCCACCGCCATCATTTGCGGCATCGATCAATTTGTTCCCTATAGTTTTTAGTGAGCCATCAGCGGCCATTGCGGCTGTTATCGTGGCTTTGTCTACCATATCCGTAAGGCCGTCGCTGCATAGCAATAACATGTCGCCCGGTAAAAATGGCGATTGGCCGGTTTCTATGTCGTCGCCGTTGCCGATGTTAAGTTTAAATCCCAGCGCTTTATCTATCTCGTTACGTTTAAGGTGTTTCATGGCCTCGCTTTCGGAGAGCCTGCCCGAATCTTCCAAAAAACCTACAAATGACTGATCATGAGATATTTTAACCAGCGATCCGTCCCTGTACAGGTAAAGCCTGGTATCGCCGAGGTGTGCATAGTAGAACTGGTTTGACGACAGGTCGGCAACCGCAATGGTGAGCACGCAGGCCATTTTGTTATGTTCTTTAACTGCTTGCCGTTCGTGCCATATCTTCTCGTTTGCGGCTTCAAAAGCATCAGTTAGTACCGGGATCACCTCGCCCGAAAGATTAGCGAGGCGCTGCAAAATCGTCTCACGCGCGATCGAAGCGGCAATTTCGCCGCCGGAATATCCGCCAACGCCATCGATGACACAGGCTATGATATATCGCCCGTTCGGACTTTGCTCCGCAATAAAGGCATCCTCGTTGTTCTGCCGTTGCCGGCCCAGGTCGGTTATGCCAAAAACATTGTCATTCATTTGGTTTATGAGGGGTTTTTATTTCAACAAAATGTGTTACCAGCAGCAGAACCGACAAACCCAATAAGCCGAATGACAATAGCTGGTACATCAGTTTACGACTTAAAAATGTTTATGCCCACAATCCCGTTCAGCAATATTTTCGAATTGACCGGCAATTCAACCCACTGCGGCGCGTTAACATCGCTTTTTAACACATCGTTCTCATTCAGGATGGTTTTTTCACCGAATGAAGCCAGGTAAAATTTGCCGTCGGACCGGTTATGCCTTATTTGCAAATGCGGCGTATTCACCCAGTCCGTCGGGATGCGGAAGATATTTCGTTCATCACGGGTTTCATCATTGCCCGAGACGACTATCTCGTTGTCCATCATCAAAAATTCCACTTTCTTACCGGCAAACTGCTTTTCGGGCAAAATGGTTTCAAAACGGGCATAATATTTTTGATTGGGGTTGGCGCTCTTTTCCTCTTCGGTTTCCAACCCCTCATCATAGGGCACTTCGTAGTACCCTTCGCTATAATAATTAAAGCCTTTCAAAATATCCTGGCTTACGTCAAACGTTTGTGCTATTCCGGTTTGGCGCGGAATAAAAGTCACCTTTAAATTCTCTTCTTTTTGAGTGTTGCCCGGCATCAGCTTGCCGATAAAACCGATATCGCCCGGCTCATAATCGGGGTGAGAAACCAGCCGAAAAACCCATTTAGAACTGGATGGCTTTACGGTTTTGCCTGCCGCCCGGTACTGTTTCAGGGTTTCATAAAATCTTTTTACCGTTTCGTTGATGATAAGCCCAAAAATGCCCTGCCGGTTGTTTAAAAACGATGCATAATCCGCAGCATTAAAGCTGATGATATATTCGTGGTAAAAAACCACCCTGTCGGCAAACGACAATTCTCGTATCGAGTCATTGAACTTGGATATTACATAATTATACACGTCATCTGGCGTGAGGCCCGGTTGTGTTTTTTTGGCCGATGTTTGTTCATCAGTTAAAAACCAACCTTGTATACCGAGGCGCTGCCATAGCGAAGCTTTTTGATCCATTTACTATCGAGCAGGTTGAAAATTTACAATTGAACTTGTTTCCGAAAAAGATGTTTGATAAAATTAATATATTCTAAGGATTATTGCCGGGTTGCTTCACAACAGTAGTGTCCTGTGGTGTACCGGTGCTGTCCGCTTTCTTTTGAGTTTCAGCCTTTTTCTTTTCATCATTGATCACATCGTTAACAGCCTGCTGCGAAGCCGAATCGTTTACTTTTTGTTTCGAATGATAATCTGGTACCACAGCCTGCTTAGTTGTATCGGGATTTTTTTTCGTTGTGTCAGTAGTGATGGGTTTAACCGGTACCTGCGTGCGATTTTGATCAAGTAACAAATAAGCGCAGGTAAATAAAGAAATAGCAAACAAGCCCATTAAAGCAAAAAACAGGGGTTTCGATATCCACATTTTTGTGCTATCCAAATAAGCTGCATCTGCGGCGCGCCAGGATGATTCCCTTTCATGCGCTTCCACTTTTTTGGCAAAATGATCAGCTGCAACCGGTTGTTGTTCAGTTAAAAGGCTGCCATCAAACAAAGATTCCTGCAGGGCCATGCCGCTGGCATAACGTTTTTCGGGGTCTTTTTCCAGGCAAGTACTAATCAATTGTAAAAGCCATTGTGGTACCCGCATTTCAAGGTCGCGTTTTTGCTGGGGCCAGCCAATTGGTAAGTGCCTTTTGCGAAGGCTCATCAGGTCGGGCACAGGCGATTCCATATGAGCTATCATCACCGCATTGCGCGAGGTTTCGCCGTTATCATGCAGTGGAAAGGGAACTTGCCCTGCCAGCAGTTCATACAATATAATACCATAGCTGTAAATGTCCGTCGCCATATACATGGCCCCGGTGTTCTGCTCCGGCGCCATAAATTCGATGGCGCCGGCATGACGCATACTGGTTCGGCGCTGTTCGTCAGACATAATGGCCAGTCCAAAATCAAGCAGCACATAGTTACCAGAGTGGATATTGTATTTTACGTTATTGCTTTTGATATCGCCATGTTTCACCGCTACCATATGGCAGTGCGCAAGAGCATTGGCCAAATGATCGGCCAGCTTTATGACTTCTTTAATGGTAAAAACAGGATCGTGCGGTGGCTTGAGCAATTCCTCTAAGTCTGGTCCTTCAATAAATTCCATCTCGATATAGGGGAATGATCCGCTTTCGGTTAGCCCGGAACTTAATATCTTCACCACGTTGGGGTTCGGCTGCTCATTAACCTTTCTGAGCTTCGCTACCTCGTTCTGAAAATTGCGGAAATTTCTGTCATCGTTATCCGCCGTGTGTATAGGCGTTGGCAGCAATTTAACGGCGCTGATAATCGGTCCCATCCGCCGGCCCTTGTAAACCGAACCCTGCCCACCGGTGCGCAATGCACCCATATTTTCCAAACCTTCTGTAATCGTAAATACTTTACTCATCGTGATTTCCTGCCACCAATATTAAAAAGATTTGCCGAAATTTATAGCTTTTCATCAATAGTAAACGCAGCTTTTAAAGATATGTTTATTCGGCGAAGGATTATAGTTGTGGTATAAAATGAAAAAACGCGTACACGTTTGAGATATTGGACGTGGTGTGGTGTTTTTGTGATCCCCCGGGAATTTTGTTCGAACCGATTTTTGGCGGGATTGAGGAAAATTACGGAGTTCTGTACAAATAGCGTTAGAGACAACGCCAACTTGGGCGAAGAAAATTAATACCGGTCGTTGTTCAGGTTACCGAAGTGGCCAGATAAAACTGAGGGAACTTTTTTATGATTAAAATTTTGACGGGCAGTCGGTAGCTCGTCAGGCTCCTATCAGCGGGCCAGCGGAACGATATCTGCTCCCGCTACCGCATCGGATTGGATCTAAAAATCAAGTTTTACTCAATTTTTTATTCAATAGCTTGCTGTTTATCAACAATATACGTGGAATTATATATGATAATCCCCTAACAGTTAACCAGATAACGAATCTGTTCTATCACAGTAAAACTGATTTAACTTATCAAACGATAGCGTCGTATAAGCCCTGACGTTCAAATTGATTATAATACCCTGACAAGAAAGGGATTCGAAGCGATTGAGCTCAAATCTTCCGGTTCGATTTCAAGGACAACCTGCGGCGAATAGAACTGATAGATTTTCCTGCTTATATTGCCCCTAAGGGTTAATGAGGTCCCGCCAATATATTTTAACTTACCCGATCCTTTAACAAGCTTCTTATTAAAGCTTTGTGAATGCGCTGAAGAAGTCGGCCCGCTTTGTGAATGCGCTGAAGAAGTCGGTCCGCTTTGTGCGCTTGTATTGGTTTGGCTCCAGGCCATTCTTTTATTATTACAGCAATTTCCCATTTTATTAAAAATTTATAACGTAGTTTCTATTTCATTTGACCTTCTTTAGACGAAATTTTTTGAAGAAGGATGGCCCCACCTGAAATGGCCATCCAATAGGAAAAAAAATTCAATATTGTTTTCCCGTAAATAATTGCAAATGGAAGTGAAATCCAGATAGAGACGCAGTAGAAACAGTCCATTAGTGAACCAAAAAAGCCATTTCCTAAGGCTTTCCTGATTTTAAAAACGATATCCCATGGGCCATCTTCTGCCTGAATCAGATGTGTAATTCTCCAGGCAGCAAGCGTGGTGATGAGAAATTGAAATGGGCCCATTCTTTTGCGTTATTTGTTTTTGAAATTCTATTCCTGTATTTCACTTCCTAAACTAATCCATTTGCAAAGCCGCTCTATCCCTTATCAGGGCAAGGTTTTATCAGCGCAAATGCCCGCGTATCGCTGCTATCGTATTGCGATTGCGTATACCGTCCATTTGTTGCCCACGCATAGCAATTAAGATTGATAGCAAACGCTGCTCCGTTGGGACAGTTGCCGCAAGAGGCCGGAGGAGTAACCCCTAATAAAATTCCAGCGCTCCTATCGAGGCTTGCCACAGCAGGCAAGGGGCTTCCCGGAGCATTGCCGCTTGCTGATGTGCTTGCTGCAATTCCACAGTGTCCGCGATAAACGTCAAGGTCCCAGCTCAGGAAACCTTCATGATGCCTGGCAGAATAATCTATAGAAACAACATCTGTTAGATTTTGAAAATCAAGGAAACCGCAATCATTAGCATCGTTTGCTCCGATATGAACGTTCGGCAGGCTGGCTACGGTTTGATTATTATCAACATTTATCCGGAAAAGCAATCTTCCGTGATCAGTTATATTTCCTGTTGGAGCAGGTGGATAAGTATTGCCCGACGGCAGAAGGAAGGTGAACGGACCCGCTGCGGGTACACCGGGCTCGCTATCGCCTTCTGTGCGACTACCAAAAGTATTATTACATGCCACAAAATTTCCTGCACTGTCAAATACTTCAAGCAAGAGTGTACACATTCCGCTTTTCCGGTTTGAAACCCCATCGACCAGACTGTAATCATAACCAGCGGGATCGCTTATCCCCCCCGTGCTGTCAAAGAACCCGAAGAACAGATCCTGATAATTATCCACACTTACCCAACTGAGACTTGGATCAGGAATAGCAAACAGGTTTGAATTTGCCCCTATCGTGAACGGTCCAAGCGGAACGGGAATTTTTTGATAAGTCAGCGGAAAAACACTTATCAGCTTCTGATATTGGTGAACAACAGGAGCATGGATCGGTGTAAAATCCGGTTCATCATCAAATTTATATGACCATCGGTAATAGTAGCCAAACATTCCCGGATGGAAATTCATGTTGAAAGCAAGCGTGCCACCGAAAGGAACCGGCTGAGCAGGGCTTCCTCCCCAGGTTACCAGTCCGTCGCCGAACGTGAAGGGGGTGTTTAAACCATCTATATTCTGTAAGTCAATGTCCGTGATTCCAAGCACTTCCACATAAAGGTAATCGGGGCCTCCTCCTGTGGGCAAACAGGCTACAGCCCGCGGATCGGTAACATCAATTTCTACTGATTGCGAGCCGTCGTAATTGTAATAAGTGCTGCATGCTATCTGCGGATCGGATATTTCCACATCTACTCCATTGATGTTTTGAATCACCTCGAAATAAAGGTCCGGAAAATCGTCGGGGCACCAGAAACAAACTTCGGCAGAGAATGAGCCGTCAGATTGAATAGGCACTTCACCAAGTTCCTGCCAGCAAAATGCCCAGTCAGGTATTAACTCACATAAAAACCACCATAGGATAGGCTTATAGAGAACCATTTGTTGCCTGAGCGGGATTCCTTCCAGGGATGTAAGTGTATTTGCCAGTTCCGTTTGGGATGTAATTTTGCGCAAATTCGCCTGGTTTGACACGGGAGCTATGCGGCTTATTTCCCCTTTTATGGCAGCCTTGCTTTTGCTGACGGCTGAGGTACTTTGAAAATTGCCAATTCTGGCTGAGGCTGACGATGTTATTGTTGCCTCACGTAAAGGACCCGGCGGAATAGGGCCATGAATAAGACTGATTCTTTCGGTGTCAATCGGTATGCCGCGTAAACGATCTACGAGCACGTCGCGAAGCGTCAATACCTGAAATGAAGATAAACGATCAAGTGTACAGCCAAGATCTACCTGGAAAATTTGCACTGTGCCATTGCATATTGGCAAATATTGAGGAGTCGGGCTGCCCGGATTGATCAATTTTCTAACATTGCCATGAACAACAATGCAGGTTTGCCACCAACAATACCATATAAATTTGGAAACAACAGCACGCAGAATGTTTTTATTTGCCTGCGGTATAACATCATAGCGGACAGTATTTGCTTTCAACAGGTTATCCGCTAAATCCTGTGGCGCGCCGCCGTCTTCAGCCAATAAATTGGGGCCTATAGCAACACTGTAGTTTTTATTACCTTCAATTTTAAAGACGACATTTTCTTTCTCTATGGGCTCTGATGTAACGTAAGCACCTGTGTTATCAAAGAGATAAGCCCTCATTGATGGGAGTGTCTCTCCCTGCTCCTGACCATGAAAAATTGTTTCCACAGTAAGATTTAGTTTTTCCGATTTAGATTTGTTTTCCATTTTTCATTAAGTAAATAATAATCTGTTGCCTACTCTGTTTACCCTTTTCGGCTTCCGGGGCGTTTACTCTATTTCATCGTACTTTATTGACGATGAATAAGGATTTTCAACAACTTCCTTTTAAAAATGAGCCTTTGTCTTTTACTTAGATTTATCAGTTGGCATGCCCTAAATACAACAGAAATTGATCAGTATTAGGGGCTTTAATCAGATTCAGATAGATATATTGAGTACAGGTATTGGATACCAAGCAGGTCGTAAAAAATCTTTTCACCCTAACCTTCGATATTTACTTATACAGTTTATAGGATATTTAATTATTGGAATGAGTCAAAGCTAAATACTTGTTTAAGAATGAAGTGCAGTAAAACCACGCCTTCTACTGTAGTAAAAACACGTTTAAAAAACCGTTAAAACACTGTAGAAATTTGTAAGGAAGTGCTATCAGATGAGACCACATTAAGGTGCAGGGGTTTTCAGGCTTCCTCTATGGGCGCCTATTAAAGTGATCTATAACCAAAACCTGTAGATTCTGTAGCATTAGTCCGATTTTAGTTCGACCAGGGCCCGCCAGGAGAAAACGCTGGATTCAGCGCTGGAAAATCTCGTAGCCATGGATAAAATATATTGCAAATCAGACCATTACGGAAAACGAAAACTGATTGGTTCGATTTACCCCAAAAAGTTTAGAATTGAGGATTTAAAAGTCCGAACCGCCAACGAAGTGAAGCGTTTCAGTTCAAAAAACTGATTAACGCAAGTTACATGGAGTAAAAAAAAAGCAAACGAGCATTTTTCTCGCTTGTCCAAGAGGTGATCCCAGCTGGATTTTGTTCGAACCGGTTTTTAGAGGAATTGAGGAAGATCGCAGACTTAAAGTGATAAAATCATCCTGCTTTATGCTTCTGGATGGTTATCGCTGTTTGTTTCCGCAGCGGCATTTTCTTCCTTAAAGGCCCTGTTTGCTTTACGGACATTTAAAAAGAAGTAAACCGATACAAAAAGAGAAATGCAAGCGTTGACTATTGTCCCGATGCCTTCACCTTTTCCGCCTATACTTATAATCTCTATTCCTTTGTAAACTTCATAAAAGAAATACAAAAGCATAAAAACACTTGCAAAGAGCAACATCTTTCGATACTTGATAAAAAACACTTCCATGGAACCCCGTTTAGTTATTAAACGCAATATACCAAAGAAGCAAGCCATTATTGACTTGCTCCCCTTTCCTGTGATCCCATCAGGATTCGAACCTGAGACCGACAGATTAGAAATCTGTTGCTCTATCCAGCTGAGCTATGGGACCTTTTTCTGAGTCGAAAGTCCTTAGTCTGAAGTCAAAAAGACTTTCGACTCAGGACTCAAGATTGTTGACTTTAACAAACAGCCCTGCAAAGATGCAAAAATCTAAAAAAAACGGCAACAGGTTATTTTACATTATCCACCGGGTGTTAATATCGGTTATACTGCATTAACCGGGCGAATGTTAGTCGTACTTTTTATAACCCCTTCCATAACTTGACCCGGTAATAAAAGTGTACTTTAAGCCAACGGCAAAATAGGTATAGTAGCTGTGTGTTTTGGAATAGGTGTCGTAGTAGCCGTCGATCCCTTTGCCGGTCACGTAATAAAATCGTGCCGAAAGGTCCGCCTTTAAGAGCGGCTCATCGAATCGATTCTTCAGGATATTGAATTCATAACCGGAATTAAACTGTATGATGCTGAGCGTATTATTAATATGATCTGTAATTTTAAGTTCTCCCAGGTTCGCGTTGTCGACGTTATTGATCATAACGCCATACCCAACACCGCCATAAAAGTTTTTTATAAAGTTTAAAAATCCATTTTGCTGCGCACCGAAAAATGCGCCCAGGTAAAGGTTCGCATCAAGTACAATTGACTTGAAATTGTTATTAAAACTTTTTAAGTCGATACTTTGTGGAGTTGAGACGCCTGATAAGGTTCCGCTCTGCCCTTCCAGCCCTACATTAAAAAACGTTGTCGGATAATAGCAGGCACTAACATAAAAAGCAGCGTTAGTTTTTGGCAGGTCAGCTCCGGCATAGGCCGTTGCCGCTCCTGCGCCGCCGCCCAAAGTAAACTGCTGGTACCGGATTTGCGCGCTTAGGCGATTAAAAATGAGAAACAGGAATGCGAATAGGTATATTTTAGTCGAGCCTTTCAATTGGTATGGTGTTTATAATTGACAATTTGATCTTAAATATTACCTATCGGTTAACATTTAACAAACAACAGCGCAATAATTAAAAAGTTAACGTTGTTATTGCAAATAAATTTTAGCTTTTTTGATGTTTTTACTTGTGCGGCGCTTAATCCGAAGAAAAATTGCCAAGCATCCGGGCGGAAAAGCGACTTTCGGCGAAAAGTTCTGACGGCTAATTTATTTAACAAATAATATATATAATTGCATCAATTATAACGTGCTTACTTTTTAAAGCCACAGGAAAATCCCGGCAAAAATACAATGCGGCGATGCTGCCATCAGGTAGTTTTAATTGCCGGATAAACGGCTAAATAAAGGAACGAAAAGGTTAATTTTAAGGGGGTTATAAAAGAAATATCAGCCTAAAAAACAGAATTTTACTTTTTTAAATTACAAAGTGTTTTTTTTACAATAAGTAAATCATACTTTTACGAAATTTTCCAAAAATATAAACTTAATTTATGATCATTATTGCTGACGGTGGCTCTACTAAAACCAATTGGTGCCTCGTTACCGAAGAAGGTAAAAAGGTGTACTTCAACACCGAAGGTTACAACCCTTATTTTGCCCCTAAGGACTACATCATTAAATCACTGGACGAATCTTTGCCAACCGATTTACAGCGGGATGAAATTACCGAGGTTAATTATTACGGCGCAGGCTGCTCAACAGATGAGATGCGCAAAATTGTGCAGGAAGCAATGCAGGCCATCTTTACCAAAGCCAAAGTATTTATCGGGCACGACCTTTTGGCTGCCGCGCGCGCCTTGCTTGGTAATAACGAAGGTTTTGCCGCTATATTGGGGACCGGAACCAATACCTGCCTTTACGATGGCAAAACAGTTACGCATAATATCGACTCAGGCGCTTACATCCTTGGCGACGAAGGCAGCGGGTGTTACATCGGCAAAAAATTACTGGCGGATTATTTGAGGGGTTATATGCCGGAAGCCGTGCGTAAAAACTTTTGGGAAACTTATAAACTTACTCCCGATGATATCAACGAAATAGTTTATACGCAGCCGCGCGCTAACCGTTTTTGCGCCAGCTTCAGCAAATTTGTGTACGACAGCCCGGTGCACCTGGAATATTCGCGCAATATCGTACGTACGTCATTCGAAGACTTTTTCCGGAACCTGGTGACACACTACCCGGATTATCAGAAGTATAGCTTCAACTGTATCGGTTCCGTCGGCTATAACTTCCGCAACGTATTGGAGGAATTAGTTGAAGAAAACGGAATGGTGTTAGGCAATATCATCCGCTCACCTATAGATAACCTGGTGAAATTCCATTTGGAGTTGCATCATGTTTAGGGCTAAAAGCTCAAAGCGGAACGCTACAAAAGGCCCGAAAGGTTTTGATATCTTTCGGGCTTTTTAATTATATGATTTTAAGCTTTCAGCTTTGGTCTTTATGCTTTCAGCTTACTTCTCGGCGCTCATTTCACTGTGAAATATCTTCGCGTATTTGCGCCGGTCGAATTTGTATAGTTTGGCGGCACGATAGGAAACGCCTTTTTGTTTTTCGTCAAGCTCCTTTAAAAAGCCATAGCTCAGCATTTTTTTGCGAAAATTCCGTTTATCCAGTTTGCGGTTCTCAACCGCCTCGTACAGCGATTGCAACTGGGTGAGTGTAAACTTCTCCGGCAGCAACTCAAAGGCGATGGGCTGGTAATTTAAGCGCCGTCTGATCTTGTTAAAAGCCGTCTGAAATATCTCGGTATGGTCAAACGCCAGCTTGGGCAATTCGTTCACCGGGTGCCAGAAAGCCTTTCGCGCATATTGGGTAACCGGCCGCAATTCCTTTTGCCCGTTTATCCTGATCAGCGCGTAATAGGCTACCGTAATAACGCGCCCCTGCGGGTGCCGGTTCACCTCGCCAAATGTATGAAACTGCTGCATGTGCAGGTCGCGCAGGCCTGTGAGCTCATACAGGATACGTTCGGCCGCATCGTCAATACTCTCGTCCTGCTCAACAATGTAGCCGGGCAAAGCAAGCCAATCCTTATAGGGCTCTTCATTCCGCTCAATAAGTAATATTTTAAGCTCACCCGCTTCAAAACCAAATATTACACAGTCGACGGAGAAAACTGAGTCAAATGTCGGTAGTTTTACTTCCAAACTTCGATAATTTTAGGTTTAATAATTAAATTTACTGGTCAACCGCTAATGTAAAAAAAATAAATTAAATTTAATGGTGTAATTTTTACACACTATATTCGTGCCGAAAAAATTTTTTATCTTAAATGCCTACAATTTCAAAACTTGGGGTACTAACTTCAGGGGGCGATGCACCGGGTATGAACCCCTGTATACGCTCGGTAGTAAGGACCGCAATTTATAACGGCCTCGACGTTACAGGCATACGCAGAGGTTACCAGGGGCTTATCGACGGCGACATGTACCAGATGGACAAACGGTCGGTAAGCAATATTTTAAATCTCGGCGGTACAATTTTAAAAACCGCCCGTTGTTTGCCATTCCGCACTGATGAGGGAATGGAAGCTGCCTATCAAAATGTAAAAAAACACGGACTCGACGCTCTTGTGGTGATCGGTGGCGATGGCACTTTTACCGGGGCACTTCGTTTTTCGCAAAAATACCCGGACATTGCCGTGATCGGCGTTCCCGGAACGATCGATAACGATCTGTACGGATCGACCTACACGCTTGGGTTTGACACCGCTACCAATACGGTTATTGAAGCCATCGATAAAATACGCGATACCGCCGATGCGCACGACCGCTTGTTTTTTATCGAAGTAATGGGCCGCGACTCGGGCGCCATCGCCTTGCGTGCCGGTATTTCCTGCGGAGCGGAGGCTATTTTACTACCCGAAAAGGAAACGGCCATCGAGGACCTGATAGAAAACCTGAAGAACGGTCAAAATAAGAAGAAATCGTCGAGCATTGTGATCGTCGCCGAAGGCGATAAACATGGCGGCGCTTACGATATCGCCAAAATAGTTGAAAAAGAAGTTAAGAATTACGATATAAAGGTTACCATCCTGGGCCATCTGCAGCGAGGCGGAAGCCCTTCGGCTTTCGACAGGGTGCTGGGCAGCCGGTTGGGTTTTGCATCGGTAAATGCTTTGCTTGCCGGAAAATCGCAGATGATGGTTGGCCTTGAGGCAAACCATATTAAATTAACGGGCATTGAAGAGGCCCTTACACAACACCAATTTAAACTGGAAGAAGATTTGATGCTGATGGCCGATATTCTATCTATCTAAAATTAATGATTGCAGTTGTTTATAGCGGATCAAACTACGCCGACTGGAGGCTGGCCGACAAGGATGAGGTTATTGCTTCATTTAAAACCGGCGGCATTAATCCGTATTTGAACGACGAGAAAAGCATCGTCCAGCTGCTTAGCAAAAACATCAACCTGATACATCATGCCGAAGAAATAAAACGCATTTATTTTTTCGGCGCGGGCGCTTCGTCACCCGAGTTAAAAACAATTGTTCATAACGCGCTCTCAGCCTTTTTTAAATTCGGGAAGGTTTCCGTAGAACATGATATTTCTGCTGCGGCCATTGCCTGCTGCAATAACACGCCGGGTATCATCAGCATTGTAGGCAGCGGTTCAAATGCTGCCTGGTATGACGGGCGGAGGGTAAAGCCAAATAATTACGGCCTGGGTTATATCCTTGCCGACGAAGGCTCGGGCAACTGGCTGGGCCGTCAGTTGTTAAAAGGCTATATGAATGAAACGCTGCCTGAAAACATCCGCAAAAAATTTGTAAAAAGGTACGATTTCGACCGCAAAACACTGCTCGAAAAAATATACCGACAAAAACAGCCTGCCATTTTTTTAAGCTCGTTCGTTGATTTTTTTGCGGAGAATAAGGATGACCACTATGTTAAAACAACTGTGCGTAAAGGGTTTGACAAACTGGTAAACACCTATTTATTACCCTTGCATGATGAACATCCCGAAGCTTTTTTGTACTTTGCGGGCTCAGTTGCGTCAGCGTTTCAAAACCATTTATATGAAGCTGCTGCCGATGCAAATCTTAAAATAGCCAACATTATCAGAGAACCTATAAACAATTTGCTAACGTATTATTCAAGTTAAAAATAAATTAAATATGAAAATAGGAATAAACGGCTTCGGCCGGATTGGCCGCCTGGCTTTCAGGGCCGCAATTGAAAGACCCGACCTTGAAGTTGTGGGGATCAATGACCTTGTTGAGCCCGATTATATGGCTTACATGCTGAAATACGACTCGACCCACGGGCAGTTCAAAGGCACTATCGCTGTTGAAGGCGGTCATTTGGTGGTAAACGGAAAGACCATTCGCGTTACCGCCGAAAAAGATCCTGCTAACCTTAAATGGGATGAAGTAGGCGCAGAAGTTGTAATTGAATCAACCGGTTTGTTCCTCACCCAGGAAACCGCCCAAAAACATATCGACGCCGGCGCAAAAAAAGTGGTAATGAGTGCTCCCGCAAAGGACGACACCCCTACCTTTGTAATGGGTGTTAATCATACAGAATTAAAAGCCGACCAAACTATCGTTTCAAACGCTTCATGTACCACCAACTGCCTTGCTCCTATCGCTAAGGTATTGAATGATAAATTCGGCATCGAGGAAGGCTTGATGAGCACTATACACGCAGTTACTGCTACTCAAAAAACAGTTGACGGACCATCGCATAAAGATTGGAGAGGCGGCCGCGGCGCTTACCAAAACATCATCCCTTCATCAACAGGTGCAGCTAAAGCGGTGGCATTGGTTATCCCTGCGCTTAAAGGGAAATTAACCGGTATGTCATTCCGCGTTCCGGTACCTGACGTATCCGTAGTCGACTTAACCGTGCGCTTAAAAACCCCTGCTACTTACGCCGATATTAAAGCCGCTATGAAAGAAGCATCCGAAGGCAGTATGAAAGGTATTTTGGGCTACACTGAAGATGAAGTGGTATCTGAAGATTTTAAAGGTGATGCCCGCACGTCCATTTTCGATGCAAAAGCTGGTATCGCGTTAAATGATAACTTTGTAAAGGTAGTATCTTGGTACGATAACGAATGGGGTTACTCCAACAAGTTGATCGACCTGGTACAGGAACTCGGCAAATTTTAAATCCAAATATCCTAAATTGCAGAATTGCCGGCCTTTCGGGGCCGGCTTTTTTTGTTTGTACAATTAAGAATTTACAGCTTTTTGCAAGCATTTGTTAAAACAATATTAACCATCCATTACACTGTTCTTTATTTTTATAAACCAAAACATCCATAGTGAACAAAATATTTAAGGCGCTCATATTAAGTCTGGTGATAGCGCTGCCGGCCTTTGCACAGCGGGGATTTGTTAAAGTTAAAGGAACCGGCTTTACAGTTGACGGTAAACCCTACCGTTATATCGGCACAAATTATTGGTATGGCGGATTATTGGCTACTAACGGTGATGCCGGAAAAAAGCGCCTGAAAACCGAGCTCGATTTTTTAAAACAACATGGAGCAACCAACCTGAGGGTGATGGTTGGGGCTGAAGGGGCCACAACCTACAAATACCGCACACCTAACGAGAAGACACTACAGCCCCAGGCCGGAAAGTTTAACGAAAACATTATGGTCGGGCTTGACTACCTGTTAAATGAGCTGGGTAAACGCAATATGAAGGCTGTGCTGCACTTTACCAATACCTGGGAGTGGAGCGGAGGCATTGGCCAATATTTAAAGTGGAATGGCTACGGCGAGCAGCCTTACCCCAAAAGCCCGGGCGGCTACTACAGCTGGGATAAGTTGCGGCAATATATCAGCCAGTTTTATAGCTGTAAGCCTTGTATGGATGAACTGGACAACTACATTAGGTACGTTTTGCACCGGACCAACAGTTTAAACGGCAAAAAATACACACAGGACCCTGCAATAATGGCCTGGGAGATTATTAACGAGCCACGGCCGATGGAAAAAGCTGCAGTGCCCGCATTTGAACAATGGATAAGTCATGTGGCTGCATTGGTAAAATCGATCGACAAAAGTCATTTGCTTACTACCGGCAGTGAGGGCGATATTGCCTCGGATTTTGATATGGCAGTTTACCGGAAGATCCACGCCGATAAAAATATCGACTACCTCACCATCCATATCTGGCCAAAAAACTGGGGTTGGTTTAAGGACACGGCCATCAATAAAAGTTACAGGGTTATTTTAGATAGCGCGGGGCACGATATCCAAAAGCATTTAAAGATCGCACAACAACTGAATAAGCCGATGGTGATAGAGGAGTTTGGCTTACCGCGCGATCTGCATGTGTACAGTCTGAATGCGACCACTTACAACCGCGATCATTTTTACGATTTTATTTTTAGCAATGTGGTTGACCGCAAGGGTATCGCAGGCGCCAATTTTTGGGCTTTCGGCGGTATTGCCAGGCCAATCCCGGGGCAAACGTTTTGGAAAGACGGCGACGAATTTATGGGCGATCCCGGTGGTGAAGAACAGGGTTTGAATTCCGTTTTTGATGCTGATAACAGCACATGGAAAATTATCACCAAGTATGCTGATGAAATAAAATAGTTGTTATTACCGAATGATTGCGGGCTTTGCTTTAAAAGCTTTCGTACCGGTTGGTTTCGGGATCGGGCGGATAAGTTAAATAAGCAAGATAAAAGAAGAACATATCCGGCACCGCAACGGTAAGAACAAGGACCAGGTCGAGGTTAGCAATGTTGGCAATTATCTGGAACAATAAATAGATTAATCCGGCGAATCCGACCAATAGGTAAAAAGGGCGAAATTTAGGGCTCATAGCGAAGTAAATTAACCAGCTATCATTAGCTGTTGAGCCATTATACGTGTGCTTCAAAAAAATAGATGCGATTTTTTTGAGTTTTTTTACATCAGCTCCTTATCCTTTTTCTCGTGGTAGGTTTTATAGGCGAGGTAATAGAAAAAAAGGGCCATCACCCCATTCAGGATGATACGCGGCATGTAAACAGGAGCCGGATCGATAAAAAGCCAGTAAATTATCAGCAGCACAGCCACAGTGCCTGCTACAATGTAAAGAACCTTAAATTTGGGATTCATACAAACACGATCAGTGGTAAAAAAACATTATAAAAGTATGAATGTTTTTTTACCCCGGTTGGTTTATGTAAAGGAATTTGGAAAAATAGCAATACAGGCGGTTGCGTAGCTTAATAGTTAGAAACCTTCCGGTGCGAGAAGCTTTGATGTTTGGTTTCGGGTTCGGGCGGGTAGGTTTTATACGCCAGGAACACAAATACCATGTCGGGAACGGCAATTACCAACATCCGCACAGGATCAATTTCGGGCAGCGTGCTGATGATCTGGTAAAATAGCAAAATAAGCCCGGCTAATCCAATGCTTAAATAAAAATAGCGGTATTTCGGGTTCATAACGTAACGTTTTAAAGCAAACAGCGACCAAATTCGCTGGTCTTAAGCCTCTTTTACGTAACCCGTTAAAAAAAGATACTCTATTTAATTATTATTTCAATTCGTACTTAGCCGGAACGATCTTTTCTTTTTTAAATACCAGCGCGCACAGCGGCGGCACTGTTATCTTTAATGAATGATCGCGGCCGTGCCATGCAACGTTTTCCGTCGTAACAGGCCCCTGGTTACTTAATCCGCTACCCCAGAACCGCTTATCATCCGAGTTGAAGACTTCAACCCATTTTCCTTTTTTGTGTACGCCAACCCTATAGTCAAAATGAGGCATCGGCGTCATATTCAATACGATCACCAGGTTATTAATCTCCTCATTCCCTTTACGTTCGTAAATCAGGATCGAATCATTTGCATTACCGCCGTCAATCCACTCAAAACCATTCCATTGGAAGCTCTTTTCATACAAAGCGGGTTCTTCGCGGTACAGGTGGTTCAGCGCTTTAACAACTTCCTTGATCCCCTGGTGGTTTGGATATTCCAGTACGTCCCAATCCAGCGAGCGTTGAAAATTCCATTCCGTTCCCTGGCCAAACTCGCTGCCCATAAATAGCAGCTTCGAGCCAGGGTGAGTAAACATGTAACCATAAAGTAACCGCAGGTTGGCAAATTTCTGCCACTCATCTCCCGGCATTTTGCCCAGCATGGAGCCTTTGCCATAAACTACCTCATCATGCGAAAAAGGCAGCATAAAGTTTTCGGTAAACGCATAAATAAGGCTGAACGTGATCTGGTTGTGGTGATATTTACGATAGATCGGGTCCTGAGAGAAATATTTTATCGAGTCGTGCATCCAGCCCATCATCCATTTCATCCCAAAACCAAGTCCGCCGGCATACACCGGGCGGCTTACGCCGGTGAACGATGTAGATTCCTCAGCTATGGTTTGGGTATCCGGGAAATTAGCGTAAACCGCTTCGTTAAATTCTTTCAGGAAGGAGATTGCCTCCAGGTTCTCGTTCCCCCCGTACATATTTGCTTCCCATTCGCCATGGTTGCGGGAATAATCCAGGTAAAGCATCGAGGCTACCGCGTCAACACGCAGACCGTCGAGGTGGTACCTGTCTAACCAGAATATAGCATTGCTGATCAAAAATGCCCGCACCTCGTTACGGTCATAATTAAATATGTACGATTTCCAGTCAGGGTGAAAGCCTTTGCGCGGATCGGCATGCTCATATAAATGCGTACCGTCAAAATTGTAAAGCGCGTGTGCATCGCCGGGGAAGTGCGAGGGTACCCAGTCCAGTATCACCCCGATGCCCGCCTGGTGGAGCTTTTCAACCAAATACATTAACTCCTGTGGCGTACCATAACGGCTCGACGCGGCAAAGTACCCGCTTACCTGGTAACCCCAGCTTGGGTAATAAGGGTGCTCCGCCAGCGGCATAAACTCTACGTGAGTAAACCCCATTTCCTGTATATAAGGAACCAGTTTTTCCGCCAGTTGGGTGTATGTTAAAAACTCATCCGGGCTTTCAGGGCTGCGGGCCCAGGAGCCGACATGCATTTCGTAAACCGAGTATGGTTTATCCAAACTGTTGTGGTTATGGCGGGTTTGCATCCAGTGTTGATCCTGCCATTCATAAAAAGTATCTACAACTATCGAACCTGTACGCGGCGCCACTTCCCAGCGTAACGCAAAAGGGTCGGCTTTCTCCAGGTCTTCTCCACTGGTCGAGTTGATGAAATATTTATAAACCTCGCCCACGCCAACATGCGGGATATACCCTTCCCAAATACCCGATCCGTCCCAACGCGGGTTTAATGCATGCGAACCTCTGTTCCAGCCATTAAAGTTTCCGATGACAGAAACATAATGTGCATTAGGCGCCCAAACCGCAAAGTAAGTTCCAACTACGCCGCTATATTCAACCACATGCGAACCTAATTTCTCATATAATTTATAATGCTTGCCCGATTTAAACAGGCCGATATCAAAATCGGTGAAACGGCTAAAAGGTTCAACGTTTTTCATGGTATGGATAGGTTGCGCCGCCGTTGCAGCAGCAGCCGGTTTTTTTGTTTTTGACGCAGCCGGCAATTTAGGCGCAGCTTTAGCGGCTTTTTCTACCGTTTTCTTCGCCGCAGTCGCTTTCTTTTCGGTTGCGCCGGCTTTTTTGACGCTTGCTTTTTTAGCAGGCGCTTCATTCGCGGTTTCGGTTTTCTTTTTTGCCATATCGATTTGCCAAGGGCCTTTTAACTCGTAAATTTTTCTATTTCAAATAACACCTGTTGTATCCCCTTCAACGGTATCCTTATCCAGTCGGGGCGGCCGTTCAACTCGTACCCCAACTCATATACCGATTTCTCCAAAAGGTGCAGTTGCAGCAGGAAATTCATTTCCGTGCGGCCACCAAAGATATGTTTAATATCCCCCATTGTTTGCAGGTACGATTCCACATAAGCATCGGTTATCAATTTGTACCATCTGTCCGCTGCTTTTTGCAGGCGTAACGGATCGATACCCCTGGTTTCGCTGCTGAAATATAACTTGGCGCATACCGCATAATGGAACGATCGGATCATGCCGGCCACATCTTTCAGCGGCGAATGTTTTATTTTCCTGTCAGCGATGGAGCTTTCCGGCTCGCCTTCAAAATCGATGATGAGGTAATCGGTACCTGTAAAAAGCACCTGCCCCAGGTGATAGTCGCCATGTATGCGGATGCGCAGGGCCTTCATTTCGTTGCTGCTGATCTTTGAGAAGAAATGCCTGATCACCGTTTCACTGTTGATAAATTCATCGGCCAACCCCTTTGCATTATCGTCCAGGCGCGAATAGTTTTCCTTTAACAGCTTCAGCCTTTTATCCAGCAGGTTTGCCAAATGCTTTTGTACAAACTCCACATAGCCGGGTTCAAAATGTTCCGGTTTGAATTCTTTATTTTTCTTACCTGACAGCAGCGCCAGGTGCATCTCGGCGGTGCGCTTGCCCAGCAATTCAACCTTCTCAAACACTTCATCGTGAATGCTGAAATCCCGGCTCACAAAACGAAAAAGAAAATTGTTCAGGTCATCGCCGGTTGCTACCCAGCTGTCGGATTTGCTGGCCACTTTCTGCATCATTAGCCCCAGGGTAACGGGAGGCGTATCAGGGCGTTCAAAAGCAACACTTCCGCAAAAGGCCGGGATGTTTTTAAAACCTCCGGTTTCGGTAAGAAATTGCAGCATTTCCACTTCCGGGTTTATTTCCCTGAAAAGCTTCCGGTATAACTTGAAGAAATATTTGTTACCATAGATCAACGAGGAATTGCTTTGCTCCAAATCGGGGATCACACAAAGGTAACCCATGTTTTCATCCGTAGCCGCAAGGCCTTTGCCTTTGTGATACAGCAAAATGCCGCCTTCCTGTTTGGTTTTGGCATTGTGCCAGATGTTTTCGAATAGCCGTGTTTGAAAACGAAAGTCGTATATCGCGTCGACCAGCCAGCCTGATTTTCCATCGGCGGTGATGCGGGTAATAAATGCTTTGTGATTGACGCGACCTAACAACTCATAATCGTCGGGTAGAAATGAAACAGGCAAGGCGTATTTTTCCTCGTCGCCATAAGTATAGCCTAAGTGCAGGATGATGAGATACGATCTATCTTTCTCAAGGGGCATGTCCAGCAATTGCTGCACCTTCAAAAATTTGATCATGCGCGCCTTGCCGGCAAACCAGCGGCATTTGCGCATATAATCGTAAAATACATTTTCTTCGAGGAATGTAATGGCTTGTTTATCACGCGCAATCTCCTCCCATGGCTTATTTAGGGTTAGGGAATGTGTATTGCCGATAACGTCCATATCCACCATCATTTATACCTCAATTCTAAACAAATGTACCGGTAATTCCCAGGGATTCAGCTCAACATAATTCCATTCATTGTTCCAACGGTAAGTGATGTTGGTAAGGATATCAAAAACGGTAAAATCTTCACCGGGGAACACGCCTATTTCCATAAGCGGTACACGTACATGCCCGCCCTGCTTACTGAACGGATCGAGGTTGACGATGCATAAAATGTGATTGTTTCCGGATTTTTTATAATAGGCCAGTAAAGCGTCATTATGCACTTCGCAAAAGCTGATGTTATAGGTATCCTGCAGTGCGGGGTTAACTTTACGGGCGGTGTTCACCTTAGTGATTACGTCCGTTAACTTATTGCGTTTTTCCCAGTCCCAGTAACGCACCTCGTATTTTTCCGAGTTAAGATATTCTTCCTTGCCGGGGTAAGGCTCATGATACATCAGCTCATAAACCGGCCCGAAGATGCCATAGTTTGATGAGAGTGTCGCTGCCATAAAATAACGGGCAATGAAGCTGGATTCGATACCTCCCTGCAGCGCATACGGGTTAATATCATGTGTATTGGGCCAAAAATTGGGGCGGAAATAATCTTTCATTTCGGTTTGGGTCAGTTCCGTCATGTATTCGATCAATTCCTGTTTCGAATTGCGCCAAACATAATAAGTATACGACTGCGTGTAACCCAGCTTGGCGAGTTCTTTCATCACCTTCGGCTTGGTAAAAGCTTCCGAAAGGAAGATGGTACCGGGATATTTCTTTTGTACTTCGGCGATGCACCATTCCCAAAAATTAAAGGATTTGGTATGCGGATTATCCACCCTGAAAATTCGGATGCCCTGTTCGCACCAGTAATCAAGGATGCTTTTCAGTTCCTTCCAAAGGTTTTGCCAGTCGTCATTCTCAAAATTGACGGGCAAAATGTCCTGGTATTTTTTAGGCGGATTTTCGGCATACTGAACAGTTCCGTCCGGCCGCCATTTGAACCATTTGGGGTGCTGCTTTACATATGGATGGTCGGGTGAGCATTGGATGGCAAAATCCATCGCTATCTCCAGGCCATACCCGGCCGCCGCCTTTATCAGGTGTTTGAAGTCCGCAAGCGTACCTAAATCCTTCAAAATATCTTTGTGCCCGCCTTCTGCTGAGCCAATGGCATAGGGCACGCCATCATCTCCGGGTAAAGCGCTGACTGTATTGTTTTTTCCTTTGCGGAAATTAAAGCCTATGGGATGTATCGGCGGAAAATATAAAACGTCGAAGCCCATCTCGGCAATTCGCGGCAGCAGGGCCTCGCACTCTTTAAAAGTGCCGTGCTTTCCTTCAACTCGCGAGGCAGAACGCGGGAAAAAACAATACCAGCTGCTGAAGCCGGCCTTTTCCCGGTCGACATAAACTTTTAGCTCACGCAAATAGGTAGTTGCATTTTCCAGGTTAGGGTATTGCTCAATTAAATTAAACATCTCCTTAGTCAACACCGCGTTAACCGCCTGCTCGTATTTTTTATCATTGCGCATCAGCGCAACCAATATGCTGATCTTTTTTTGATCGGCTTTATTCGCTATTGAAAGCATCCATTCCAACAGGTCGGCGCCAATCAACAGTTCCACATTCAGGTGCTGCCCGTCCTGGTATTTTTTAAGGAATCCATGGTGCCAGGTAGACGCATGGTCAACCCAGCCGGTAACGGTATAATGGTAAAAACCTGTTTTAGGGACCTGGAAGCTGGCCGACCACCGATCATTACTAAACATTTGCATCGGCGCAAACAACCATTTTTTTTCGCTTTCGTGCTTGAATAAAAGCCTCGCGCCCATGTGGTCGTGGCCATCGGCAAATATATCCGCCTCCACCTTTATGATATCACCGGGGACTTTTTTTATATAGAAACGCCCCGCGTCAATTTCGGGTGTAACGTGCTCAACAACAGCCCGCTGCAAGCCTTGTTCGGTCATCTGGTAAGGTAAATATTAATTCGGTTTTATAAATTGAATTGTATAATATAAATGTACGGTTTGTCGGTTTGAGAGTCAAGAAACAAAAGCAAGGAATCGAGATAAAAAGTCTTGGCCCTGGCTATGATCCAGTTCCTCATTTTGATTCTCGCTTAATGCCTATATTCTCTTAGCGCAATGTCACCAAGTTACGAATAATACCGTCTTCAAATAGCGCCGCCAGGTGCTACAGGCCGGTAGAAAATTCAACACAACCCATTTAGCGTGCCGTTAGGTACGCAACTTCACAAGTTCCGCACCTACGGCGCGGTATCTATGGGCTTTTTTCGTCTACCGACCTACGACCCCTACGGGGCCGACTTCCCAACCTAATGACATCGCCTCATTAATCAATCACCAACTGGGTGAAATTCTTTCTTAAAGTCAAAATTAAAACTTTATCCTTGCCAAAGGTAAATTCCTTTACCTCCTTATTATCAGCTACAACGCGCGTTGGTTTAAATGGCAGGCCTATAATGTTCATCTCGTAATTCTCGTATCGCGGCGTGTATAAACCTTCCATGCTTTGCTGGATGGTTAGCTTGTTGCTTTTACCTTCCACCACAAATTTCTTCTCTAAATAAATATCCTGCTCATAAGCAAACGTTTCGCCATAATCCTCAAACAGGAAAGAATTTACCTCATAATCGGCATAATATACATTCAGTTTTACTTCTTGTATTTCGCATTCGCCCACGTATTGCATTACGGGGTACTCAGGTATAACTGAGCCGGCTTTCATAAATATCGGCATGGTATCCAGAGGAGTTGTTACTTCTACCTCCTGTCCGCCGTCAACCATTTCGTTGGTCCAAAAATAATACCATTTCCCTTTTGGCAGGTAAACCTTTCGGGTTTTCTCGCCAGGCGCGAGCACAGGGCAAACCAATATTTTATCACCATAGGTAAATTCATCCTGGCGGAAATGGTTTTTATAAACCTCTTGCTCGTGCATTATTATCGGTCGCAAAATGGGGAAGCCATAGCGGTGATGCTCCCAAAAAACGGAATATAAATATGGGATCAGGCGGTAACGCAGCTCAATAAATTTGCGGTTGATGCTTGTATAAGGCTCGCCGAAGCTCCATGGCTCGCGCTCTTTTGTGTCACCTGCGGAATGCGCGCGCATAAAAGGCGAAAAAGTACCCAGCTGAATCCAGCGTGTAAACAGTTCCCCGTCAGGCTCGCCGCTAAAACCGCCTATGTCCGTTCCGCAAAATGGTATTCCTGATATCGAAAGCCGCTGAAGCTGGATATTTCCCAAAACCAGGTGTTCCCATGAGGCCACGTTATCACCCGTCCAAACAGACGAATATCGTTGTACGCCTGAATATCCTGCACGGGTAATGGTAAACGGCCGTTTGTTTTTCATCAGCTTGCGCAAACCATCGTAGGTTGCGCGTACCATCTGCATACCGTAAACATTGTGCGCTTTGCGGTGCGAGCCGCGATAGCCGTCGTACTGGTGGCGCACGTCATCGGGAAACGTTCCCGAACCAAACACGGCGGGTTCGTTCATATCGTTCCAAACGCCGGCTACACCCAGTTCAACCAATCCATTAAATAAACCGCCCCACCATTCGCGAACTTCTGGGTTGGTAAAGTCGGGAAACTGGCAGCGGCCAGGCCAAACATGGCCCTCCATAAAATAATCGTCGCTACGGCGGCAAAAATGGCGTTTTTCTTTACCCTCTTTAAACACCGAATAGTTGTCGTCCACACGAATTCCGGGGTCGATGATCACAACCGTTTTAAAGCCGTCTTTAGCCAGATCTCCGATCATTTTCTTCGGATCGGGGAAATACTTTTTGTTCCAGGTAAAGCAGCGGTAGCCGTCCATGTAATCGATATCCAGGTACATACCATCACAAGGTATTTTATTCTCCCTGAAGCCGTTAGCTATTTTGCGCACTTTTGCCTCGGGGTAATAACTCCACCGGCACTGGTGATAGCCGAATGCCCACAGAGGCGGCATGGGATGTGTGCCTGTTATAATGTGATATCTTTTCACCACGTCCATCATGTGCGGGCCGTGGATATAATAAAACTGCAATTCGCCGCCATCGGCCCAAAAGCTGGTTTTGGTAGGGTCTTCTGCCGCAAAATCAAAATGCGCCTTAAAAGTATTATCAAAGAAAATACCGTGGGCTATATTTTCATTCAGGCTGATATAAAAAGGAATGCTGCGGTACAAAGGATCCTGGTTCCACGCGAACGAATAGGCATCGGTGTTCCAGTTTTTCAGGCGCTTCCCCTTCAGGTTAAATTCGGTGGGTTTATCACCCAGGCCGAAAAAGCTTTCCTCCGCATGGCAAACCTTGGTACTAAAAACATAGTAGCCGCCAAATTTCACATTCTCTTCCCAGTGCATTGGGACCGCATCGGCGCTGGTAACATGGCCGTCTTTATCGGAAAATGATATAAAAAAGTTGTCCTTGCGGATATGACAATTTACGGTGCTTGTTGAAACCCTGTATTCCAGATCATCTTCTATAAGGTTAAAGTCGACAGGCTTGTTTTCGAGTTTTGGTACTGCGTAGGAAAAGTCCTCTAAAAAAACGCTATGCGGGGCCAGCCTTACACGAATGATCTCGGGGGTAACCACCAATATCTCCACGCGGGCGTCGCCATCCGAAAAGTATATCTTGTTACCAGCCTGTTGTGCATTTTTTGGCACGGTCAGGTATTTTTTAATGATCGGTTTTATACCCTCCGCAGGGTTATTCAAGTGATGAAATTCCTCGTCCTCTTCCACTAACTTATTAACGACGAGCTCCGGATTAAGTATATTCTCTTCCATTCAAAAAAATTAGTCTCTGCACAAATAGTCCATTGTGTATGCATAACGCAATATAGGAATTGGAGACTATAAATGACAACTAAATTAAAATAATTGTAGAATCGACAACTTAATCCTCCTGCTCATTAATGCGCAAAGCAAGCACAGCGCCTATGATCATTAGTATACCGCCTATTTCTACTGCGAGCATTCGATTATCGTGCAATAAGTGGGCCATTATCCAACCAAAAAAGAGGGAAGCAATTATTTCGGGCAATACAATGAAGAAATTGAATATCCCCATATAAATACCAACTTTAGCTTCCGGAAGACAACCACCCAGCATTGCATAAGGCATTGATAAAATACTTGCCCAGGCGATACCCACGCCGGTCATCGAAACGAAAAGCATATTGGGGGTGTGTACAAACGCAACTGATATCAAACCTGCGGCGCCACACAATAAACAAGTCATGTGCGTATATTTTCTACCAATTTTTGCGGCAAGAACCGGCAAAAGTAGCGCAAATAAAAAGGTGATTACGTTATAAAATGACAGCGTTAAGCCCGCAAACTCAATACCTTTTGTATATAAAGGATCTTTCTCGTTCACCGCTCCGAATACACTTCGTGCAACCGCCGGTGAATAGTAAAACCACATTAAAAATAGCCCCGGCCAGGTAAAAAACTGCATCAAAGCCAGCTTCCGCATTCTTTTGGGCATTGTAAGGATGGAATGGAATATCTCGGCCGCACCTGCTCCAAAACCTTTTTTCGATTCCTTCGCTTTTAGCTTTTCACTAATATCAGCCGGTGGGTATTCACTGCTTGTTATGATGGTGTACAACACTGCTATTATAAATGCAGCCGCACCAATATAAAACGAATACCGAACAGTGGCAGGGATAGTATTTTTGACCATTGAATTTTTTACGCCAAACCAATGGCTCATCATCCAAGGTAAAGCGGATGCAACAACAGAACCTGCCCCAATAAACAGACTTTGCATAGCAAATCCTTTGGTACGCTGATTATCGGGCAACTTATCTGTTACAAATGCTCTGAACGGCTCCATACTTACGTTGATTGAAGTATCAAGTATCCAAAGCAGACCGGCCGCCATCCACAAAGCTGACGATTGTGGCATTAGGATGAGTGCGATAGTGCTCAAAATTGCGCCAACTAAAAAGTACGGCCGGCGACGGCCAAGTGTTTTATGCCAGGTATGGTCACTCATGTAGCCAATGATTGGCTGAACTATCAAACCAGTTAATGGAGCAGCGAGAAACAGCATAGGTATTTTGTCGGCTTTTGCACCAAGAAATTCATAAATGGCGCTCATGTTAGCCATTTGCAGTGCCCAGCCAAACTGAATGCCCAAAAACCCAAAGCACATATTCCAGATTTGCCAGAAGCTGAGTATCGGTTTGTTTTTTAAACTCACTGTCGTCATAATTTATTGGTTTAATAGTTTATTGGTCGTTGTCTGAACACAATTTATAAGATTTAAAAGATTTTCAGGATTAAACCTGGTTAATCATTTAAATCTTTCAAATCCTGTAAATCGTGTTTAGAATTCCAGCAACACACCACCCGAAGCCGGGATAGTTAGCTGCAAGCCATCCGCAATATTATCCGTATCGTATTTATTGCCCGTTAACAGGTCGGTAAACTCCGTTTGGCCGGATAAATTGAAATAATTTAACAGGTCGGCAGGCAGTTTAACGTTTATACCCCATTCGCTGCGGTTAAAATTGGCAATTACTAATATACGTTGTTTATCGGTATGGCGAAGAAAGATATACAATTGTTGACTGAACCAGGGTTCGCGCTGGTTGGCCAGCATCAACTCCCAAAAATTGCCCCATCGCAAGGCATCGTGACTTATAACAGCATTGAGCAAACGGCTGTACAAATCGCGGAGGTATTTTTGACTGTCCGATAATCCGCCGCCATCAAACCGGCCGCCGTTCATCCATTTTTGGTGTTCGGACACGCCCCAATAATCAAATATGGTGGTACGGCCGTCATCCTGGCTAAAGCCTGAAACGCCGGCACCCGGTTCGCCCACTTCCTGGCCAAAGTAAACCATCACCGGACCGGTAGATAGTGTCGCTGTAACGATCATCCCCGGCACGGCCAACCACGGATCGCCCGCAAACTGGGGCGATGCAATGCGTCGCTCGTCGTGGTTTTCCATAAAGCGGAGCATGTGCTGGTCGATCCCTTTGGTATCGCGGTTCCATAACTGGTTAAAATCCCAGCAGGTAGCATTGGGGTGGCTTTTGGTAAGGCGTTTGATGGCATCATACAAGCCAACTTTATCGTACAGGTAATCAAATTTACCCACATCGATATAGTTGTTATAAAGGTTGGGATTATAAGCTTCGCCGATGAAGATGAGCTGCGGGTATTTCTCTTTTACCGCCGGAATTACCCATCCCCAGAATTCAAAGGGTACCATCTCCACCATGTCGCAGCGAAAACCGTCAACGCCTTTTGAAGCCCAATAAATAAGGATATCATGAATTTTATTCCATAGCGGCGGTGCCGGGCTAAAATAAGAGGTAAGCCCATTAAAATAATTTACCCCATAATTCAACTTGATGGTTTCGAACCAGTCATTGATGGACGGCGCGGCGCTGAACACATCGTTACCGGTCGCTTTGGCGGGGGCCTCGTCGAATTTGCCGTCCTTCAACGGGCTTTTTAACTCATCACCGCCGGGATTGTAGCCTCCGGGCACTATAAAGGGCTTCCCGGGGATATAATAAAAATCGTTTTTAGGGTCGAAGGCTTTGGTTTTATCATCATCCTCGCCAAAATCACGCACACGTTCTGGTTTAACATCCGATGCATAGGTACGCGATACATGATTTGGCACCAGGTCCATTAGCACTTTCAGGCCATTATCATGCGAGCGTTTTACCAGGGCCTCATATTCAGCCATGCGGTTGGGCACATCAACTGCCAGGTCGGGGTCGACATCGTAATAATCTTTTATGGCATAGGGCGATCCGGCGCGGCCTTTTACAACATCAGGATCATCGGGTTTAATGCCATAAGTGGAATAATCGGTCATCGTCGCGTGCTCAATCACCCCGGTATACCAAACATGGGTAAAGCCCATGTTTTTGATCTCTTGCAGCGCTTTGTCGGTTATATCGTTAAACTTACCCGAGCCATTCTCTTCAATAGAGCCGTAATATTTATTAAGCGTTGTTTTGTTACCGAACAGGCGCGGCAATAGCTGGTAGATGATAAGCTTGTGATCCGTAACGGGCTGTTCCATTGCTTTTATTCAGGCTTCAACCAGTAATTCGTCGTTCGCTTTTACCAATTGTTCTTTGTCATACACCAATACGGTGGTTTCGTTGCCGCTCAGGTTTTTGATCTGCACCCCGTCCTTGCTTACTTTGATATTGAGCAATGACCCGCGGAAACCGATATGGAAAGAAAACGATTGCCATTTACCCGGCAAAAATGGTTGGAATGATAATTTACCCTCCTTCACCCGCATCCCGCCAAAGCCTTCCAGTACCGACATCCAGGTACCCGCCATTGAGGTGATGTGGCAGCCGTCTTCGGTATCGTTGTTGTAATCATCCAAATCCAGGCGCGCGGTGCGTAAGTAAAACTCGTATGCGCGGGCCTCGTCGCCCAATTTTGCAGCGATGATGGCGTGCACGCAAGGCGACAGCGATGACTCGTGCACGGTACGTGGCTCGTAAAAATCGTAATTACGGCGTATGGTATCGATGTCGTATTGATCTTCAAAGAAATACATACCCTGCAGCACGTCTGCCTGTTTGATATAGCAGGAACGCAGTATCCTGTCCCAGCTCCATTTCTGGTTGATGGGGCGCTCGCCTGGCGGCAAATCTTTAACTAATATTTGCTCCTTGTCCATGTAGCCGTCCTGTTGCAAAAACACGTTATGCGTTTCTTCGTACGGGAAATACATTTTGGCGATGATATCCTTAAAGCGGGCGGTTTCTTCGGCTTCCTTAAAGTTTATTTTGGTTACCAGGGCGGCATATTTATGCGGATCGGCAGTTTTTACCAGGGCGATCACATCCATTGCGTATTGCATGCACCAGGTGGCCTGCTTATTGGTGTACCAGTTGTTGTTTATGTTGTTTTCGTATTCATTCGGCCCGGTTACCCCCAGTATTACGTATTGTTGTTTTTCGTTCGACCAGTTGACCCTTTGCGACCAGAAACGCGCAATGGCGATCAACACCTCGAGGCCGTAGTCGGTCAAATAACCTTCATCACCTGTATACCGAACGTAGTTATAAATGGCATAGGCCATGGCTCCGTTACGGTGGATTTCCTCGAAAGTGATCTCCCACTCATTGTGGCATTCCGTACCGTCCATTGTTACCATGGGGTATAGCGCAGCGCCGTCTTTAAAACCAAGCAGTTTGGCATTATCGATCGCTTTGTCCAATTGCTTGTAACGGTAAAGCAGCAAATTTTTGGTTACCTGTTGTTTTGCTGTCGCGAGGTAAAAGGGCACACAATAAGCCTCGGTGTCCCAATAGGTCGAGCCCCCGTATTTCTCGCCGGTAAAGCCTTTGGGGCCAATGTTTAAGCGGTCATCTTCGCCGGTGTAGGTTTGATTGAGTTGAAATATATTAAAACGGATGGCCTGCTGCGCGGCTGTATCGCCTTCGATGATGATATCGTTGTGCTTCCATTTTTTAGCCCAGGCTTTGGCTTGTTCGGCTATCATGGTATCAAAACCTTTTTCGGCGATGCGGGAAAGCGTTTCTTTTAAGTTAGCTGCCAGCGATTCAGCTTCATAGTTTTGCGATGACAGGTTGGCGGCATATTTTACGAGGCTTACTTTTTCGCCTTTTTTAATCAGCAAACCCGCAGATGAAGCAATGTATTTTTCTTTTTCAGTTGCGCGAAATACCGTATCAACCTGTTCACCATCAACCAAAACTGCAACCAGCATCCCTGTAGCTACTTCGAAACCAGTTTTTTTGGTGCGCATTTGTATAAAGCCGCCGTCAGCCCAGGTTTCCTTTTTTACTTCGCCCCAAAATTTTTCATCGTAGTTCGAATCCTGGTTAACCACATCGCCATCGATAAACGGCATTAGGGTTACCGTTCCATCAAAGTTTAACGGGCTGAGGGTATATTTTATGGCGCCGGTTTCATCGTCAGCTACGCTGCAAAAACGAATGGCTTCCACTTCCATCAATTTCCCGGAAGCTGTTTTTGCGGTAAAGGTCCTTTTCAGGTAACCTTCTTTCATGTTCAACTCCCTGCGGAAGCTGGCCACCTCGCATTTGGCCAAATCAAGCTGTTCATCATCGATCAGCACATCAATACCAATCCAATTAGCGGCATTGATCACTTTGGCAAAATATTCAGGGTAACCGTTTTTCCACCAGCCTACGCGGGTTTTGTCGGGATAATAAACCCCGGCTACATAGTTGCCTTGCAGGGTTTCGCCGCTATAGGCTTCTTCAAAATTTGCCCGCTGGCCCATGCGGCCATTGCCCAGGCTAAATATGCTTTCAGATACTTTATTATGCTGCGGGTTAAATCCCCGCTCTATGATCTTCCACTCGTCAACTTCAATGTAGTCCTTCATTCTTTGCTCTGATAGTTTCTTCAATATCAAGTCCCATTGTCATTGCGAGGTACGAAGCAATCGCGGACTTTGCAATCGACTATGCAAAGTTCGCGATTGCCACGCTGCGCTCGCAATGACATGGTTTTTATAGTTTATATAACTTTTGTAAACTCATTTCATTTAAACCGCTAATCACCAGATCGGCTTCGTTAAGCACCTCCGGCGATCCTACACCTACAGCCTTCATCCCGCCATTTTTAGCAGCTTCCACCCCGGCGATAGCATCTTCAAAAACCGCACATACAGCGGGCGACATTCCTAATTCTTCGGCGCCCTTTAAAAACACTTCGGGGTCGGGTTTGGGCTTGCTTACCATGTTGCCATCTATCACCGCATCAAACAAATTGGCTATGCCCATTTTGTCCAGTATGGTGCCGCTGTTTTTACTCGCCGATCCCAGCGCCGTTTTTAACCCGGCTTCACGGCAGGTCATCAAAAACTCCTTTGCACCTGGCAATATCTCATCCGGCGTCATCCGGTTGATCATCTCCACATACCACTCATTCTTCCGGGCGGCCAGTTCCTCCTGTTCTGCATGGGTTTTGGTTACCCCTCCCCATTGCAGTATCAGTTCCAGCGAGCGTACGCGGCTCACGCCTTTTAATTTTTCGTTTTGCTCTTCGGTCAAATCAAAACCCAGCTCGTTTGCCAGGCGTTTCCAGGCTCTATAATGATAAACCGCGGTATCCACTATCACCCCGTCAAGGTCGAATATACAGGCCTTTATTGTACTCATTTGTAACCGGCAAATTTAATTAATTAGCATTAAGCGCCTTACGGTTTGCCGCCCGCAGGCTACTTTTATTAATATCTCAATTTAACGCTCCCAAACGGGTTGTTTTTTAGCAAAGTCGTAATTGAGTCTTAAGCCCAAAGTCTTGAGTCTAAAGTAACTTGAGTCGACATTTGCGGACTTCCGACTAAAGACTTTGGACTTTTGACTCAAGACTTTACTTCACCAGCTCCAGCACCAACGTCGATTTTGGACCTATGGTAAGGCTGGAAATATCCACGGATTCGTCCGTTACCACATTCTTCGCCTTTTTGGCTCCTTTTATACGTTCAAAATACCTGTCGGTTGTTGTCGTTTGTTCTTTGTCCCTGCTATTATAAACTACCATCACCGTTTTTTTGTCATCATACCTGAAGTACACGTAGATGCCCTTTTCGGGGATATACTGCATCAGCCTGCCGGTTTGCAAAGCCGTGGTGTTCTTGCGATAGTTGGCCAGCTTACGCACGTAGTTAAACGCGTCATTCTCCTTATCAGTACGACCGGCAGCGGTAAACTTGTTCACCTTATCGCCAGCCCATCCACCGGGGAAATCCGCACGAACCAGGCCGTCGGGGTTCGAAAAGTTTTTCATCAGTATCTCGTCGCCGTAATACATCTGCGGCACACCGCGCATGGTCATCAGCATCGCCATACCCGAGCGGTATTTGTTTATGTCCTCGCCCACGACCGAAAGGAAACGGCTCATGTCGTGATTATCTAAAAATATGGTGTTTTTTGTCGCGTCTTTATACAAAAAATCCTGCGCCATTACCGAGTAAAGGCGGTTTACACCATCTGTCCAGCCTTCGTGTCCGTTAAGCGCTTCGTAAACGGCTTCCTTCCAAACGCCATCGGTTACGCCGGGTAAATGGGTATCCATCCCCCTGTTTACCGTATTGCCCTCGGTAAAAAAGGCCTGGTTTGCAGCCGACCATACCAGCGTTTCGCCGAATATGGAGAGGTGCGGAAATTCGGCCCTCACATCCACCGCCCATTTGGCCATGTAGCCGGGATCGTTGTAAGGATAAGTATCTAACCTGAAGCCATCCACGCCCGAATATTCCACCCACCATATATGGTTTTGCGTTAAATAGTTCTCCAGGTAAGGATCGTTCTCATTCATGTCGGCCATGCGGCGGTCAAACCAGCCATCCTGCATGATCTTGACGTCCATAGGCGAAGCATGCGGATCCATGTCAGCCGCATCGCGGAAATTGGATTTGGTATACTTGGGCCATTGGTGCACCCAGCTTTTCATCGGCATATCCATAATTGTATAGCCTTCGGTTCCGGCATGGTTGTGTACCAGGTCCATCACCACTTTCATCCCCATAGCGTGGCATTTCTCCACAAATTTCTTATACAACTCATTTGTGCCATAGCGCGGGTCTATTTTATAGTGATCGGTCACGGCATAGCCATGGTACGAAGCATGCGGTTCGTCATTCTCAACCGCCGGTGTCAGCCAGATGGCGGTTACGCCCAAGTCCTTTAAGTAATCCAGGTGGTTCATCACGCCCTGGATATCGCCGCCGTGACGGCTGAACATGGAATCGCGGTGGATGCCTTTTTCGCGAAGA